>Ga0307375_10000873_pt1 | contig 35093 bp, 24 predicted proteins | sample TR1MG_FD_202531 | JGI IMG/M metagenome (GOLD analysis project Ga0307375, IMG submission 202531) | Soil microbial communities from Risofladan, Vaasa, Finland - TR-1 | ecosystem: Environmental > Terrestrial > Soil > Coastal area > Acid sulfate soil | place: Finland: Risofladan, Vaasa | collected... | reverse complement strand
CTCCACGAACGCCGCGGGCCTCCGTGGCCTTCCCCTTGCCGTTCCCCGCGATGCGCTCACCCTCGTCCAGACTTGGTACAAGTCCTTCCTCGCGAATCCTAGCCCGAACAAGTCCGTCGACTTCCTCTCGACGATGCAGAGGACGACCTTCATTGTCGACTATTCCGCCACCGCCCCCATCACTGGCAAGGGCGCGATGCTCGCAATGCACGGCGTCTTCCAGAACGACACTCCTGTCTTCGGCCCGAAGATGGAACTCATGGACTACTCGACATTTTCTGCCCACCACATCGACCTTTTTTCCGCTGATTATCTTCAAACGCTCCAGACCGAATATTTCTATGTTCTCGACCCGATCAAAGATCCCGTCAATCCTGGTCTCAAGCGCGAAAGCGTTTTTGTCTATTTCCTTTTCGATACGACCGCGCCTAAATAACCACTCCCGACCCCGGTGAATCGGACGTCTTCCATGTTGTCCCGCGTTCCTCGAGGCGTCCGATAGACGCCGCAAAGTACCTCTTTCCTGAAAGGAGCCTGATTTATGAAACGCCTCACCGTGATCCTCATCGGTCTCTTCGCCCTGGCGACCGTTCTTTCAGCCGCTTCGGCGAATGGGCCGTATGGAATAACCCTCGGGGAAGACGTCACTGTTTCGATCAAGAAGATTGAAAGTATGGAAGGCGTCTTCAATGTAGGGGAGTTCGAGGTCCAGGATGCAAAGCTCCGCACCTATGCCATTGGTGACAGCCCTCGTAATCCTATCGCCAACCTGGGCCTCTACTCCGTCGATGATGAACTCGTGTGGTGGACCATCGGCTCTCAGAACAGCGCGATCGCCTTCACCATCGCCAGAGAACTCTTCAAAGGCCAGTCATTCGAGACGTATCAGGAATCCGCGTGGCTCGTTGCCGATGACGTATTCATAGCAATCAGTCCCGATTACCGCCATGAGGGCCTCTACATCCATGGCTTCTCTATTGAGTTCGCCGAGAGCAAGAAGAATATCTGGATCACCGGTCAATACAACGCACTCCGTTCCGCGTACGATGCCTATTTGAAATACATTAATAACTAGACGTACTCGATCCGCCGAGTCGCATCTCTTATTTTGGTACAACCTCCCAGCCCCTACGAACGCCCCGTCAGGCTCACCCCCGGCGGGGCGTTCCTTTGTCCGCATCCCTCTTGCTGCCCACCGCGTTTTTGCGCTCGCCAACATCTGCTGTCTATTGATAGGTAAGCCCCATCTAACGCAACCTAATGAGGTGTCCCATGAAGTCTATTTGCTTCTCGTCGATCAAAGGCGGCACAGGCAAGAGTTCCCTCTGCATCCTCACCGCCAACTACGCCGCCTCTGCTGGCTATCGCGTCCTCGTCGCCGACCTCGATCTCCAGAATAGCGCCACGTCCTACTATCTCGATGCTCCTGATCTCGCTGACCTGCACAATGTCGCCGCCGCCCTTCACTCCGAACACTTCGCAGAGAACATCATCCCCTCGAACTACCCTGGCATCGACCTTCTCGCCTCGTCGCTCGACCTAGTGAAGCTCCGAGCCATCGGCGAACGCACCCTCAAGCGCATCCTCGACGCCTCGCCGCTCCCCTATGACTTCATCTTCATCGACACCCCGCCGACCTATGACAACATCGTCCTCAATGCTCTCAATGCCTCGGACCTCATCATCACGCCCGTAGCTTTCTCCCAGTTCGACTATAAGGGTGCTCTCTTCTACGAGGCGCAGCTCAAGCGCGAGACGGACAAGTTCTCGGCCTGGCACATCCTCTTCAACTTCCACAAGCTCGCCAGAACCGATAACCCCGATGCCCTCCGAAACCAGTACGAGGCCCTCTTCCGTGGTTCCTTCGGCGACATCATCCTTCCGGTCACGGTCCCGGATACCACCCTCATCCGCCGCTCTATCGACACAGGGGAGAGGATCACCGCATCGCAGGCAAAGGCCCCACTCCATTCCGCGATCACATCCCTTGCCGCCTACTGCGGCATTGAACATACCACCGAGAGGTTCTAGCCATGGCTAAGCTCACCATGACCATCAGGCCCGAGAAGGCCGCCGTTAACAACTCCGGGGAGAAGTCCGTCGGGGTCGACCTCTACCTCGACCAGATCTCAAAGGCAGAGCCCTTTGCCTCGCTCTTCACGATCAAGGCCGAAGTCTTCGAGGCTATCAAGGCAGACATGGCGGTCAACGCCTTCGACCCTTCCAAGCCCGTCAACGTTTGGCGGAACCCCGACGGTTCACACGTCCTCATCGATGGCTACACCAGCGTCCGCGCCGCTGCGGAGCTCAGCCTTCTCCGGGTCACGGCCTACGAGAAGACCTTCGCCTCCGAGGCCGAGGCGCTCGCCTATGCGATCCACACACAGCGGGACCGTCGCAACCTCTCGGATGCCGAACTCTTGAGGCTCATCGAGCTTGTGGACCAGCCCCAAAACGGCTTTCATTCACCGCTAGCGCCAATCGGCGCTACCGAAGGTCGCCACCAGAAGACCGCCGAGATAACTGCTGACGCAATAGGAATTTCTGCTCGAAAGGTTGAACGTGCGCGAGCCGTCCTTGCCGACCCCGAGGAAGCCGCGGCTGTCCTCTCTGGCGCAAAGACCATCCACCAAGCCGCGCATGACGTGAAAGCCAGGCGGGCCACCAAATCCTCCACCAAGAGCAAGCCACAACGCCGATCCAAAGCCACAACAATGTCCGATGAGGAAGCCTTGGCCGAGGGACGTCGCATACTCATCCTCCTGAACACCCTTTCTGCCAGCGATCCCAGCGCGACCCGAAGGAACGCCTACAAGTCAGCCGCAACGATGATTCGGAAGGCTCTCAAGTAGGAAGGCGCCCATTTCCCTGCAAGCCAAGCCCTTTCCCAATCTTCCGCCTCTTCCTCCCCTGTGGTACTATGTCCCATCGGGTTAGGGGAAAGCTCGCTTATGGCGGAGCTTACCTCCCGATATTATGTAAGCCCAGTGCAAAGGCGGTGCGGGTATGGCAATCGAGGTATTGACCCTTCGAGGCAGCGACCGATCATGAGCAAGCTCGAAGACCTCACCCCCAACGCCTCCATTCGTGGGATTCTCCCTGACCAGCAGGTCGCCGTGGTCTCGGTCCAGTGGTACGGCTCGGACGCCCTCGAGCTTACCTACAAGGATTCCGCCGGGAAGGTTGCCAACCAGCTGCTATATCGCCATGACGAAGCCAGGCTCGAGCTTGTGGAAGCTGGCAGGCCTTGGAGCTTCGATGGGGATGGGGCCTTGTTCCGGCTAGTCTCCGAAGCCCAACGAATCCGGCTCGCCCACCTCTTTGATCCGGTACTCGCCGTGCATACCTCCGTTGTGGAACCGCTGCCGCATCAGATCACCGCTGTCTATGAGGCCATGTTGCCGCGACAACCTCTCCGGTTCCTCCTGGCGGATGACCCAGGTGCAGGCAAGACCATCATGGCGGGGCTCCTCATCAAGGAACTCATCGCGCGGGGAGATCTCCAGCGCTGCCTCATCGTATGTCCCGGCAGTCTGGCCGAGCAGTGGCAGGACGAGCTCTACCAGCGCTTCCACCTGCCCTTCGAGATCCTCACCAATGACAAGCTCGAAGCCTCTCGGACGGGCAACTGGTTCATGGAGACCGACCTGGTTATCGCCAGGCTCGACAAGCTTTCGCGCAACGAAGAGGTCCAGGAGAAGCTCAAGGCTCCCGATTGCCGCTGGGACCTCGTGGTCTGCGATGAGGCCCACAAGATGTCCGCCACCTACTTTGGTGGCGAGGTCCACTACACCAAGCGCTTCCAGCTCGGGCGCCTCCTTTCCACCGTCACCCGCCATTTCCTCCTCATGACGGCCACGCCGCATAACGGCAAGGAGGAGGACTTCCAGCTCTTCCTCTCGCTGCTCGACGGGGACCGTTTCGAGGGCAAGTTCCGGGACGGGGTCCATGCAAGCGACGCCAGCGACCTCATGCGACGCATGGTCAAGGAGCAGCTGCTCAAGTTCGACGGCAAGCCCCTCTTCCCCCAGCGCATCGCCTACACGGTTCCCTACAAGCTCTCGGAGAGCGAAGCCTCGCTCTATGCCGCTGTCACCTCCTACGTCCGGGAGGAGTTCAACCGGGCTGAGGCCCTCGAGAACGACAAGCGCGCCGGCACCGTAGGCTTTGCCTTGACCATCCTCCAGCGTCGGCTGGCTTCCTCGCCCGAGGCCATCTACCAGTCTCTCAAGCGAAGGCGCGAACGGCTCGAAAGCAAGCTACGCGATATGGAACTCGTCCAGCGGGGCAGCTCAGTTCCAAATCCCCTAGGCTCAGGACCGGCTCTCGACACCGATGATGTCGAAGACCTCGAGGAGGCTCCCGACAACGAGGTCGAGGCTGCCGAAGAGGAGATTCTCGATCAGGCGACCGCGGCCCGTACCATCATCGAGCTTCGCGCCGAGATCCTCACCCTTACCCACCTGGAGGAGCTGGCCGCCACCGTGCGACGGAGCGGCACCGATACCAAGTGGCGTGAGCTGGCAAGCCTCCTCGGCGAGATCTTCACCACCGCTGCCATCGCCGATAGCGCAGCCGATCCTGAGCCAACCTACGGCAAGCCTCCAGCGCCACGGCCCAAAGCCTCGCCACGCCAAAAGATCGTCATCTTCACCGAGCACAGGGACACGCTCAACTACCTCAAGGCCAGGATCTGTACCCTCCTCGGCAGGGAAGACGCTGTCGTATGCATCCATGGCGGCATGGGACGTGAGGAGCGCATCAAGGCCCAGGAGGCCTTCAAGTTCCAGGTCGAGGTCCAGGTCCTCCTGGCCACGGATGCGGCCGGCGAGGGTATCAACCTTCAACGTGCCCACCTCATGGTCAACTACGACCTCCCCTGGAATCCCAACCGCCTCGAACAGCGCTTCGGTCGTATCCACCGCATCGGACAGACCGAGGTCTGCTTCCTCTGGAACCTGGTGGCGAGCGAGACCCGCGAGGGCGATGTCTACCGGAAACTCCTCGACAAGCTCGCAGAGGCACGGGAAGCCCTTGGGGGCCAGGTCTTTGACGTCCTTGGCAAGCTCCTCTTCGAGGGCAAGTCCCTGCGCGATCTCCTCATCGAGGCGGTTCGCTATGGAGAGCGGCCGGATGTGCGCGATATGCTCAATCGCGTCGTCGAAAACGCGCTTGACCGAAGTCAGCTGGAGACCCTGCTCGAGGAGCAGGTGCTCGTCCATGACGTCATGGATGCCAGCAGGGTTCGGAGAATCCGCGAGGACATGGAACGAGCGGAAGCCCGACGTCTCCAGCCCCATTACATCGAATCCTTCTTCGTTCAAGCCTTCACGCGCCTCGGCGGCACCATGCGGCAGCGGGAGCCCCAACGCTTCGAGCTCTCACACGTCCCGGCGATCATACGCAACCGTGACCGGATCATCGGTCTCCGGGAACCCGTGCTGCCACGTTATGAACGAGCGACCTTCGAAAAGGAGCTCATCGCGCCACCTGGGCAACCGCTGGCTGCCTTCGTCTGCCCCGGCACGCCGCTCCTCGATTCGGTCATCGACCTCACCCTCGAGCGGAATCGCGATCTCCTCAAGCGGGGCAGCATCCTCGTGGACGAGCGCGACCCTGGGACCACGCCACGCATCTTCTTCTACCTCGAGCATGCCATCCAGGACGCCAGCATCACGCGTACAGGCGAGCGCCGGGTCATCTCGAAGCGCGTGCTCCACATCGAAATGGATGCCTCCGGAAGAGCCCGCCACATCCACTATGCCCCCTACCTTGATTTCAGGCCCTTGGCGGCGGATGAGCCCAAGCCAGAGGCCATCCTCTCCCGGCCTGAGTGCGCCTGGATCGACAGGGAGATCGAACGCAAGGCTCAGGTTCATGCCGTGACGACCATCGTTCCCGAGCACCTTGCCGAGGTGAAAGAGGAACGGCTGGAGCGCATCACCAAGACCGAGGCAGCGGTCAAGGATCGGCTGACCAAGGAAATCAACTATTGGGACCACCGGGCTGAGGAGCTCAGAGCACAGGAGCAGGCTGGCAAGGCCAACGCCCGTCTCAACTCAGGCGAGGCTCGGAAGCGTGCCGACCTTCTCCAGGGTCGGCTCCAGAAGCGACTCGAAGAGCTCAGACTCGAGGCGCAGATCGCCCCCTTGCCCCCGGTGATCCAGGGTGGCTTCCTCGTGGTACCCCTCGGTCTCCTCCTGGCCATGCAAGGGAAACCAGCGCTCCTTCCAGGGCAGGTCATCGATACCCAGGAAAGCGCGGCCCGCGCCAGGGCTATCGTGATGGAACTCGAGCGGAGTCTCGGCTTCGAACCCGTGGACCGGGAACTCGAGAAGCTCGGCTATGACATCGAAAGCTCTGTGCCCGGCACGGGCAAGCTGCGCTTCCTCGAGGTCAAAGGGCGGGTTTCCGGAGCGCGCTCCATCACTGTCACCAAGAACGAGGTTCTCTATTCCCTCAACAAGCCGGAGGACTTCATCCTCGCCATCGTCGAGTTTATGGACGAGTCGAAGCACCGGGTGCACTACATCCGGCGACCCTTCCAGAGGGAGCCCGACTTTCTCGTGACAAGTTCGGAGTACGACTTCGCCGGGCTGATCGCCCGGGCGGACCCCCCTCGATGAATTCTCCACCTCCCTACTTTGCCAGGATTAGGGAGGAAGCAGCACGGCGCTGGGCCCACTTGGAAAGTGACCCGGATCTTGCTGGCCCTTGGCACCAATTGTTTAGGCAGGTACAGAGCCCCCGTCATGTCCTCTCAGAACTTCTTCAGAATGCAGATGATTCTGGCGCCACCAAGGTAGAAGTTCTAATAGACGACGATGAGTTCGCGTTTTGTCATGATGGCGAGGATTTTAGTGAAGACCACTTCTCTTCCCTTTGTCGTTTTGGGTTCTCGAACAAGCGTGCTTTGCACACGATCGGGTTCCGCGGAATTGGATTCAAAAGCACTTTTAGCTTGGGTGACCAGGTACATGTTTCCACAAGAACCCTTTCTGTTGCTTTTGACCGGCGGAGATTTACGGAGCCGCATTGGGTTGATCGGGTCCATCCCATCGGTCTAGGGACCTCCGTTCGCGTCATGATAAAAGATAGCGATCGTCGCCGGGAGCTGGAAAAGAATTTGCAAGAATGGATAGCCCATTCTGTATCACTGCTATTCTTCAGGAATATCCGCTCCCTCACCATTGCTTCCCACCGGATTGACTTTGTCCATCATGAACCCGGGCCAATCTCTAAAAGCATCCGCTTCCGCGATGGGAAAAATGATGGGGAAGAGTTGCTTCTCATTCAATCTGAACCAGAAGGTTTTCCTCAAGAGGCGCTCGATGAGATTAGGCAAGAGCGCATGCTTGACATGGAAGGAGCGCTTGATTTTCCGCCCTGCAAGGTGGAAATCGTTCTAGGCGCAGAGGGGCGCCTCCACGTCGTTTTGCCGACGGGAGTTCTGACAAGGCTTCCGTTTGCATGCAATGCTCCTTTCATCCAAGACCCTGCTCGCTACAAGATTAAGGACCCGTCGATTTCACCGACAAATCGCTGGCTACTAAAGCGAATAGGAAGGCTCGCTGCCGACGCGATTCAGGAATGGGTTGGTAATGCAGCCCTTTCAGCAGAAGTGCGTGCAATGGCATATCGTCTTGTACCAGACAAGCACAAAGAAAGCAATGAGCTCGATGAAGTCGTCGAGACGATAATAGCATCTGCGTTCCTTGAAGTTCTTGCAAATAGACCAGTAGTTTTAACATCGCGCGGGGAAGTTGTGCAGGCTGGACTAGCCATACGCATTCCCTCACCCCTGCACAATGTCTGGAATGATGATCAACTCGAAATGGTCCTCCACCCGGAAATCAGGCCTTTTCTCTCAGGGTGCGTCGCCAAAGAACATGCAGATCTCCTCGTCAAGCACGCTTGGGCAGTAGAGCTTTCCAAAGCCCGCATTCTTCGGTCACTAGCGCAGAATCATCCTGCGAAGCCCCGAGATTGGGCTTCATTGACAATACTCTGGTCTTTCCTGGCAGAAGACATCTATTCATGGCGATATGGCACCGATGTGCTCAGTCTCAATATCGTTCCTGTCAGTGGAGACAACCTCCTTCACCCAACTAATGCCGTTCTACGAATCGGCGAGGCAAAGTATCTCAAGGCTGATGAGGACTGGTTGTTCTTGTCACCATATGTCCAGGTCATAGATACATCTTGGGTGCGCTACCTGGAAGATCAGCGATCCATTCAAAAATCTGGATATCTCGAAATGCTATTAAGTCTAATCGGATTCGGGTCAATCAGCGATGGTACCGCCATTTTGCGTCAGGTTTCTTCCCGTTTTTTTGCCCGAACAGAAATTCAAGATGGGGAGTATTACAGGCTTGCTCAAATTGGAGCGAAGCTATCGGCGACAGTTGATTGCGAGTTCTACTACATTTCGCAGTCATGCAGAGCATTGCCCATTGCCAATAAGCCGATTGCCATGTTCAAGACAGAGTTTATTGACTTAGTCCCCGGGGAGATTCTCGAAAACCAAACGATTTCTGCTGGCTATACAATGCAATTTACTTCATGCACGAAGATCGAGTGGGAAACATGGATATCTTCGGGCAAGGCAGGACTTCAACTTTTTGTTCCAATGGAAATGCTAGAAAGGCAGATAGCTAGTAGAGCTGGATTGGAACAGGTAATGAAATCAAAAGGGTATAGAGGTCTCTTCGAGTATCCCTTCAATTCCTCCCTATTCTCAGTAGTTGATTGGGACTTCCCAAAAGGCTTATGGGACTATTGGAAACTGGCTGCCGTGAGTGATCCATCAATTTGGGTGCGGCTCCTTTGGCTATTAGCTACGATTCAGCCTGGATACTGGAACACGTCGCTATCTGCTCGAGGGTATCAGAAGCAGCTACGGAACAAGCCCAATAGGGCTATCCCCCACTGTGAAGCACCCGCATCCTGGATTCTCCAATTGCGGGAACTTCCATGCGTTCCAGATACATTCGGCAGACCATGCATCCCGCGCGACCTTCTTCTTAGGAACCCGGTTACTGATAATTTCCGTGCCAGCGAAGCATTTGTGGATGCTCACATGGATACAGAGAGTTTTCGTCCTGTCCTTGATGCCCTCGGGGTTTCAGGGGTTCCACCGAGTTCTGACCGATATCTTGCCTGTCTTCGGGCTTTATCGCAGGCTATTTCTCCCCCACTTGCGGAAGTTGAAAAATGGTATCGCTGCCTCGATGCGATGATCTCGGAAGGCTCCACCTCGGAAATGGAAAAGATAAGATCTGCCCTCTTCAATGAGCGCCTAATATTGAGCAACGATGGGGTATGGAGCGGACCCCCATGGATTTTTATCGATGCAAACGATATAGATGCTCCATATGCCCCTCTTATCAAGAGGTCAATCAAGGACTTGGCACTCTGGCACCGTATTGGGATTCCCGACAGACCTAGCCTCGAGTTCGTTTTTTCGTGGCTCGAAAGCCTCTCTGACAATGAAGCCCTCCAGGAAGTGGAAGTTCGACGGATCAGGGCCCTGATATCTCGACATGGCAGAGTGATCTTTGATCGGACGGCGCACGCGCTGAACCTTATAAATGAATGGGTTCCTGCCTCATCCCTTCGTTATGCAATTACTGGGTCGAATAGCGTTCCATACAGCCATCTCTATGATTCTATCAAACGCCAGACCGCCGACCTACGAGATCTCCACCAAGATGAAGAGGGAGCCGTCCCTACCTTTGGATTGACTAGTCTCGGAAAGGCGATAGAAAATCGTTTGCTCTTCCCCTCACAAGTTGGAACAAAACTCTCCTGGATGTCTGCGATTGGCGGATGCCTTTCCAGGATCAAGCTTGAAGATGCGGTGTCCCAAACGACAACAAGGGAACTTGGGAAAAGAATTTGCCGAACTTGTCTCCAAAGGGTTGAAACACTCCGAATAATGCCGTACTTGAACAATACTCCTGCCGGTACAGCTAGACAGCTCGATGTTCTATGGCAGGGAGACGCGGTAATTCTTGAGAAAACCGAATTGGCAAGAATGGCGAAGATCTTGCCTCGGGAATTATCTCGTCCCTTTGCCAGTCAGGATATTTCTGACGCATTGGCGTACGCTTTCGAGCGCCATGATGATGAGATTTGCGCATATATGGAATCGAACTTCAGCCTTGACCCCGTGGAAATCTTAAATGTGAAGGAGATGCTTGGTGTCCAAGATGGTGTTCTCGAAATAGCCCCCAAAATGGACAGATCAAGTATCCCCGAAACCAGATTGCATGCGGATTCGAATCCGGCAAGCGACCCACATCTTGAAAATGCCTCCCAAGAATCGGTAAGTCCGGCAAATGATATGGGGCTATTAGCTTTGGCTATCGCCCCAGGTCCAAGCCAGGCGCAAGCAGCTTCGGAGGGTGCACCAAAAGAAAGGGTAGAACGAGTACCTCACATTCCGCTTATGGAGCGATTTGCGAAGGCACAGGGATTCACTATGAGCGCCGGTGATGATTTTGCTCACGCCAATGGAAGTCGAATTGACCGATCCATGGAGGGTAGCTTTCCGTGGGAACGTAAAAACCCAAACGGAGAGATCGTATGCCGGTATCTTTCCATTGAGCACTGTCTTCAAGCGAAGCCACTCGAGTTACCTGCAGATGTCTGGTCCCTTATCGAGGGGCGGCAAGATGTCTACTCACTTATTCTTCTTGACCTCGATGAGAAGCCAATAGAATACCCTGGGCGATTCTTGCTTGCCCTCCGCGATAGCGGGCAACTTCGGTTCTTCCCGGCGGCGTATCGCATTGCGCTCACACCACATGACGGGCCTCAATGACTTCTATGCGTTCATCTCATGGAAAGCCGCCACGAAGAAGGTCCCTGGTACATGGGTGACGGCAATCCTTAGCAAGCACGACGAAGGACTGTAGCCGGAATTTGGAGATATTGCAGCTGCTCGCATATTTCGAGAAAATATCTCTGAATATGCGCCATTATGCTTGTATTCCGCTAGAATTCTGCTAATATGGGATCGGAGGCCCAAGAATGCTCCTACGCGCCACATTTAAGAACCTCCTCTCCTTCGATGGCCCCCAAACCATCAGCTTCCTCGCAGGCAAGACCCACAGCCACGAAAACCATGTCGTAGCTGGTGTGGGGAGGGGTGATCCCGGCATCCTCAAGACCGCCTTGGTCTATGGGGCCAATGCCTCCGGCAAGTCCAACCTGATCAAGTGCTTCGATATCATGCGGCAGCTCGTCCTCGCCGGGACCAGGGGCGATGAGGCCATCAACAGGATTCCCTTCAAGCTCCGGAAGGGCGCTGCCGCCGAGCCTAGCTCCTTCGAGCTCGAGCTCAAGCTCGACGACGCCCTCTATGCCTATCGCGCCTCCTTCAATGACCGGGAGATCCTCGAGGAGCGGCTGACCCTGGTCGGCAAGACCACCGAGAAGGACCTCTTTACCCGGACCATGGTGGATGGTCAGAGCCAGATCCTCCCTGGCACCTTCCTCAAGAAGGCCGAGGACCGCAAGTTCTTTGAGTTCGTCGCGCGGGGGACGCGCAAGAACCAGCTCTTCCTGACTGAATCCATCGAGCGCAACAGCCCCTGGTTCCGACCCCTCTACGAGTGGATCAGGGACAAGCTGGTCATCATCTACCCTGAGACCTGGGCCGATGCCATCGCACACTTGGTACGACCCAACAATCGCCTTCAGGACGACTATCACAAGTTTTTCGATGTCCTGGGGCTGGGTATCGAGGGGGTGGAGGTCCGGGAACTCGACCCCATCGCCGATCGGGGCCTGGTGCCGGAGCCCCTCTTGGCAGAGATACTGAAGAACCTTCCCAACGACAAGACGATGACGATCTTCAACACCGCCGCGGGCCGCTTCCGCTTCACGCGCGATGCTACCGGAACGATGAAGGGCTACAAGCTGATCATGCGCCACAAGAGCGCGGACGGCAGCGCTCCGGTCGAGTTCGAGGTGCGGGAGGAGTCCGATGGAACGAGGCGGCTCCTCGACCTGATCCCCATACTGGTCGACCTCACCGAACTCGAGCGGGTCTTCCTCATCGATGAGATAGACCGCAGTATGCACGCCCAGCTCTCCCGGGCCTTCTTCGAGTTCTTCCATGCGAACTCCAAGCCCCAGAGCCAGATCCTCGCGACCACCCACGAGCTGGACCTCCTCGACCTCGAGCTCTTACGCAAGGATGAGATCTGGTTCGTTGAAAAGGACCAGGCCTCAGCCTCCCACGTCTACTCACTCGAGGACTTCAAGCCGCGCTACGATAAGGATGTCCGCCGAGGCTACCTCCAGGGCAGGTTCGGGGGTATCCCCGTGGTCAAGAGCATGAAGGAAGGTCTTCCGAAGCCAGAATCTGACCAGCAGGGTAGGCATGAAATCGCCCTGAATACCCGTGCGTGTTACCATCAGGTACCTAGAGGAGCATACCGATGAAGCTCAGTCTGACGGATGTGGAAATTCTGCGCTTCCGCGCCATAAAGCATGTACGCCTCGAAGGACTCGGAATGGTGACGCTGATCACCGGCAGAAACAACACCGGCAAATCATCGGTGCTTGAAGCTCTTCGATTATTGTCGTCATATGCGGCCCCATCGGTTATCAACAGCATTCTTCGTTTCCGTGAGGAAGATTCAGGGGAGATGGAAGATGCCGCTCGTCCGATAGATGCAGATGGTCTCTTCCAGGCTTCAAGTCTATTTCTTGGCTTTCCTCCCTTTTCCCCCAAAATAGAGCCCATTGAGATCACCGGAAAGAATGGACAATCCTCCATTAGGCTGCAAATTGGAGCCGGTTGGTTTTCCGATCTTCGCGAACCGGATGGATCCAGAAGGCTCGTCCCCCAGGAACAGGAACTTTTCGGGGAGAGCGAGACTACCCCAGCCATGGTGATTGAAGGAAGCAGCGGCCGGCGTATAATGCCATTGGAACTCCTTCGACGAAGCTCGTACCGTAACCGATTAGTACGATCTGAGCTCATCGATGAACCATCATTCCCTTGCATGTTTGTCAGCCCCTATGGCGGGGAGCGAACGGCGACCCTCGGCGCTCTCTGGGATAAAATCGCACTTTCTGACCGGGAAAAGGATGTGGTCGAAGCACTGCAGATCATCGATCCGGAAATCTCAGCAGTCTCGATGGTTGGGGGAGAGAGTACGAGGCAAATTCGAACTGCCATTGTCCGTGCTAGCGACAAGGTTCGTCCCGTCCCGCTTCGTTCCTATGGAGACGGATTGAATCGGCTATTCGGCATCGTCCTTTCCTTGGTCAACGCCAAAGATGGTCTCCTTCTCATAGATGAATTCGAGAATGGCATGCACCATAGTATCCAGACCGACACCTGGCGGGCGGTTTTCAAGCTGTCGCGCAAGCTCGGTATCCAGGTGGTCGCCACTTCTCATAGCTGGGATGCAATCGAAGCATTCCAGAAGGCTGCTTCGGAGAATGTGGAAGAGGCTGTGCTGATTCGGTTGTCCAGGAAGGGTGAGGACATCATCCCGACTACTTTCAGGAAAGATGAGCTGTCCATCGCAACACGCGATGGAATAGAGGTTCGATAATGCGGAAGATACTGCTCGTTGAAGGCCCTGACGACGAGCATGTCTTCAAGGGCTTATGCGGCCACTATGATCTGCCCTGGCTAGATGAAATAAAACAACATGGCGGGTATGTAACCCTTCTCGATGCCTTTCCGGTCAGGCTTAAAGAGAGCGATGTCGAGGTCCTTGGCGTCGTAATTGATGCAGACGAGAATCTTAGTAGCCGCTGGGATGCGATCAGCAATCGCCTGAGAGAAAAGGGTTATGAAGTTCCACGAACTCCTGATCCAACGGGTCTTGTTCTGAACCCTCCTAAATCCTCGATGCTTCCCCGCGTAGGTGTATGGATAATGCCCAACAATCAAGTGCCTGGAATACTAGAAGACTTCATTCGAGATTTGGTGCCACCTGGTGACGGTCTCTTCATCTACGCCGAGAAATGCATAGACAGTATTGAACCTCCCCTTAAGAAATTCAGGGCACTCGATCTTCCCAAGGTTCGGATGCATACCTGGCTCGCGTGGCAGGCTGAGCCTGGAAGACCTTTGGGTCAATCAATCACCATGCGAGTCCTTGATGCGGATTTACCAAAAGCGAAGGAAGTAGTCGCATGGCTCGAAAGGCTTTTTTACACCCCATGACCACCCCAAAGAAACTCATCGAAGTAGCCCTCCCCCTGGAGGCCATCAACATCGCCAGCGCCCGTGAGAAGTCCATCCGCCACGGCCATCCGAGCAACCTTCATCGTTGGTGGGCCAGGCGCCCCCTCGCAGCGGCACGGGCTGTCATCTTCGCCCAGATGGTGGATGACCCCTCCTCCCATCCCGACCTCTTCCCCACCGAGAAAGCGCAGGAGAAGGAGCGCCAGCGCCTCTTCCGCATTATCGAGGAGCTGGTGCTCTGGGAGAACACGACGAACGAGAAGGTACTTCAGTCAGCGCAGGACGAGATCTGGAACAGTTGGCGACGGACCTGCGCCGCCAACGCCGACCACCCACGGGCTAAGGAACTCTTCGACCGCAACAAGCTTCCCGCCTTCCACGATCCCTTCGCTGGCGGCGGAGCCCTGCCCCTCGAAGCCCAGCGCCTCGGCCTCGAGAGCTACGCGAGCGACCTGAACCCGGTGGCGGTCCTCATCAACAAGGCGATGATCGAGATCCCGCCCAAGTTCGCAGGCAGGCCTCCAGTGAACCCCGAAGCGCGCGGGAAGAAGGAATTGATCGAGCGGCAATGGAAGGGTGCGCAGGGTCTCGCCGAGGACATCCGCTACTACGGTAAGTGGATGCGCGACGAGGCTGAGAAACGCATCGGCCATCTCTATCCCAAGATCGAGGTGACAGCAGAGATGGCCATGGAACGGCCGGATCTGAATCCCTATGTCGGCAAGAAGCTCACCGTCATCGCTTGGCTCTGGGCGCGGACGGTAAAGAGCCCGAACCCGGCCTTCGCGCATGTTGATGTGCCGCTTGCCTCAACATTCATGCTCTCCACTAAACCTGGCAAGGAAGCCTATGTGCTTCCGGTAATAGAGGGTGGAGACTATCATTTCACGGTTAAGCTAGGAAAGCCGAAGGATGCAGCGGCAGCAAGCCGTGGTACATCAGCAGGCAAATGGAATGGATTTGCATGCTTGATGTCGCAAGCGCCTCTTCCCTATGACTATATTCGAAACGAAGGCATTTCTGGGCGTCTTGGATGTCGGCTTATGGCAGTTGTTGCAGAAGGAGTTAGGGGCAGGATCTATTTTAGTCCAACAAACGAAATAGCCGAAATAGCTAATGGCGCTAGGCCAACGTGGAAGCCTGAACTCCTAATTAATTACCATCCAAGAGATATTAAAACCCAGATTTACGGGCTATTGAAATATGGCGACCTATTCACTCCCCGGCAGCTTGTATCGCTGACAGCTTTTTCCGATTTAGTTCAGGAAGCATTTGAGCTTGTGAAGCGGGATTCTATACTTGCAGGCTTGATCGACGACGGGAAAGCTCTTAGCGAGTTTGGAAATGGGGCAATTGCGTACGCTGGAGCGCTGGCTGCCTATCTAGGTTTGATCATTAGCAAAACTACGGATTCGAACAATTCTATCTGTCCTTGGGAACCAGTAGCCCAATGCACAAGACAGATGTTTAGCCGCCAAGCAATTCCAATGATGTGGGATTTTGGTGAAGCCAATCCCCTGTATAGTAGCTCTGGAGGATTCCTAACCAATATCGAAGTAAGCCTAAGGTCGTTCAGTAGCTTCGCAGTTTCAAAGATCGCTGGTACCGCGTTTCAAAGCGACGCTTCAGTACAGACTCATAGTCTAGACAAGGTGATATCAACTGACCCACCCTACTTTGACAATATTGGCTACGCCGATCTCTCAGATTTCTTCTACGTATGGTTGCGCCGTTCCTTGAAACCCATTTTTCCTGATCTGTTTTCTACGCTTGCTGTACCGAAAACTGAGGAATTGGTGGCTACCCCCTATCGCCATGGCAGCAAGGAAAAGGCGGAGGATTTCTTTTTGTCGGGCATGACACAGGCGATGCACCGTCTAAGCGAGCAGGCTCATATAGCATTTCCAGTAACGATTTACTATGCATTTAAGCAAACAGAAAGCACTAGTGGTGAGGTTGCAGCGAGTACTGGTTGGGAAACATTCCTTAATGCAGTAATTCAGGCAGGCTTTGCAATTAGTGGTACATGGCCCATTCGTACTGAGATGACTGCTGCGCTAAAGACACTTTCGAATTCGCTAGCGTCTAGCATCGTCCTCGTCTGCCGCAAGCGCTCCGCCGATGCCCCCACCGCCACCCGCCGCGAGTTCCTCGCCGCGCTCAAGGCAGAACTTCCATCCGCACTTGCCATCCTTCAGCGCGGCAACATAGCCCCGGTGGACCTGGCCCAGTCAGCCATCGGCCCCGGTATGGCAGTCTACACGCGCTATGCCAAGGTTCTTGATGCCTCTGGCGCCTCCTTATCCGTTCGTGAAGCCCTCTCCCTCATCAACCAGACCCTGGACGAAGCCCTGGCCGAGCAGGAGGGCGACTTCGACTCCGACAGCCGCTGGGCCCTAGCCTGGTTCGACCAGTTCGGCTTTGCCGAGGGGGAGTACGGCGTGGCCGAGACCCTCTCCAAGGCCAAGGACACGAGCGTGGGCGGAATGGTCGAGGCGGGCATCCTCGTCTCGGGCAAAGGCAAGGTCCGGCTCCTGAAGCCTGCGGAACTTGCTGCAGACTGGGACCCCTCGACCGATGCCCGCCTCACCAACTGGGAGACTGTCCACCAGCTCATCCGCGTCCTCGAGTCAGGCGGCGAAGGCGCTGCTGCGGAGCTGGCAAGGAAGCTTGGAAACAAGGCGGAGCCGGCACGGGAGCTCTGTTATCGGCTTTATACGCTCTGCGAGAGGAAGAAGAGGGCGGCTGAGGCTCTGTCGTATAACGCCCTCGTGCAAAGTTGGCCGGAGATCATGAGGCTGGCGACGGAGGGTGGGAAGCCGAAGGCGAAGGCTGGGGAGTTGTTTGGGGAAATTGAGAATGGAGACGTATGATGAGAAGGGGTATTGAACTTTTCAGCAAAGATTCCTACAGGGAAATATTAGCCATGTATGGATCTTCAAGTTATTCGATCATTGAGTATAGTAGCGATATTTCCCCATGCATTATTAAGAATTTCTCATATAGCAAACCGTGGAAAATGGCCGTAACTTGTTCTGGAATTATCGGTGAAAATATGAAAGTTGGATATGAGACCGAATCATCAATCAACATATTCGGAGAATTCACTATTCCTGCAAACGAACAAATAGTACTTGTAAGACTTTTCCGAGAGTGTTGCCACGATGGGACCCCTCATTTCAATGTAGATGATCAGCTAATTATTCCATGCACCGATGGAAGCATTTTGAGGATTATCAGGAGTGAAGCACCTGATCATTACATAAAAGCGATAGCTGCATCTTCCTTATCGAGCATCGGATCGGTCTATAGTCTTCCATGTGATTCTCATGGACCCATTGGCTCATATATCCAAAGTGGTGCGATGTATCCAATTCATGCATACTCGGCGGGGACCATTATTAGAACGATTCCTATTGACCGAGGCCTTTGACAAATCATGGCGTGATAGCTCTTTGAGAGCTTAGGGAGGTTCAAAAATGTCGGCTACAGGGAAATATGAGGTTCACAACCAACCAATCGAAGTAATTCTTGCCTGGCTCACAGCCGGGGAAATAGCCATACCGGAAATCCAGCGACCCTTTGTCTGGGACACGACGAAGGTCCGTGATCTACTTGATTCTCTCTATCAAGGGTATCCCATCGGCTATCTCATCGCATGGCAGAATCCCAATGTCAGGCTCAAGGACGGGAAAGATTCTTTTGGGAAGAAGGTCCTGATCGATGGACAGCAAAGAGTGACCGCCCTTGCCGCAGCGGTTTTGGGTTGGCAGATTGTCATGGCCGACTATCGGAAGACACGGATAAGAATCGCGTTCAACCCCCGAGACGAGCGCTTTGAGGTTTACAATCCCGCCATCGAAAACGACGTATCTTGGATTCCCGATGTCTCACCCCTCTTCAAGGGGGAAGAGAACATTCTCTCTATGCTCAAATCCTATATTGGGGTCAATCCTGGCGTGAGCGAAGCGAATGTATTCTCAGCACTTCAGAAGCTTCTCTCGATAAAGAGCAAGCAAATTGGCATAATCGAGCTTGCCCACGATCTGGATATCGATACGGTAACAACGATATTCATCAGGATCAACTCGAAGGGCGTCGTGCTCGGCCAAGCCGATTTTGCCATGTCAAAGATTGCATCGAGCGAGCTCTATGGTGGCCCCTATATGAGGAAGGCCATAGATTATTTCTGCCACATGTCGAGGGAGCCAGGATTCTATGAGATCGCGAAGGACGTTGATCCTGAGTTCGTGAAAACCGACTACTTCTCCCAGATGTCATGGCTTAGAAATGAAAACGACGATATCTACGATCCTGATTACTCTGACCTTCTCCGGGTGGTACTCATCTCCAGATTTGGGCGAGGCAAACTGGCCGACCTTGTGAGCCTGCTCTCAGGGCGCAATTTTGAAACACGAAGCTTTGACTCGCGTATTGCCGAAGAATCGTTCATAACTCTTCACGAAGGGATTCTTGACTACATGAACGAAACCAACTTCAAGCGGTTCGTCATGATCATCAGATCGGCCGGCTTTGTTGATTCCTCCTTCGTTCGATCGCAGGCAGCTCTCAATTTCTCCTATGCGCTCTATCTTGCTCTCAGGAACATGAATCATGAGGCTGGATTGATCGAGCGATGGGTGCGGCGTTGGTTTGTCATGTCCCTCGTTACAAGCCGCTATACCGGATCGCCGGAATCCGCCTTTGACGAAGATATCCGACAATTAAGGACAATCGGGCCTGAGGCTTTGCTAGAACACGCTGTGGCAATGTTGATGACCGACACCTTCTGGGATGTCACGGTGGCTCAGGGACTCGAGACATCAGTAACAACGAGCCCTTATTGGGGCGTATTCCTGGCTGCTCAAGTAAAGCTCAAGGATAAGGGGTTCCTTTCACGGGATATCTCGATCGAGGATCTTGTGACGCACATGGGCGACATCCATCATGTGTTTCCAAAGGACTTCCTGAAGAAGAACGGCTTAACCAAGGGCAAGTACAACCAGATCGCGAACTACGTCTACATGCAAAGCGAAATCAATATAAAAATCGGGAACAAGGCTCCCAAGGCTTACTTCGAAGTCATCAAGAAACAATGCGATGGCGGAACTCTCAAGCTCGGGTCGATCGATGACCTTGGTGACCTTAGAAAGAACCTTGAGATGAATTGCATTCCGGAGTCGATCATGGACATGGGATTTGATGAGTATGAGGCATTTCTTGGCGAAAGGCGCAGACTCATGGCCCAGTACATGAAGCGATATTTCGTGAAATCCCTGTAGGTTTGGTTGATGCCATGCAATCACAGAGCAATCAATGTTTGCCTCTGCTAGGTGGTTCGAATAAGCTGGACCTTAGTGGCCCTACATCCATTTGCACGAAGGAAGGAAACCATGCCTGATATACCCCTGCCTTCCGAAGAAGACCGTGCCGCCCTCGAACTCGCCGTCTCCATCCTCAAACGCCACGGGGCAGAGGCAGTCTACCTCTTCGGCTCCATGGCTTCCGGTTCCGCCCGACCTGACTCGGATTGGGATATCGGCGTCGAAGGGCTGCCACCCAGCGCCTTCTTCCCCGCATTAGGCGAGCTGCTGGACCATTTGAACCGCAAGGTCGATCTCGTCGAACTCGATGACGGAAGCCGCTTCGCCGGTTTCCTGAAGGAGTGGGAGGAGCTCATTCGTGTCGCATGAAAAGCTGGCAGCAGCCATCCGCATGACCATCACCGATATCGATGAGGAGTTCAGCGCCGCAGAACCCCTCTTCAAGCTCGGGATGTCCAGGGAGTTCGACTTCATAGAAACGGCGGCAGCCGCTTCTATTCTCCAGAGTTTCTACACGGGGATTGAGAATCTAGTCCTGTTCCTCTGCAAAGCCTTGGATGGCTCAGTCCCGCAGGGCCAATCCTGGCATCGAGACCTTCTCGACTCAACCACCCAAGGATCGCCAAACCGCATCGCCATCTTTGCGTCAACTACTCGCGATCTACTGGCGACCTACCTCGATTTTCGTCATGTGGTTCGCCACGGCTATGCTCGCCGTCTTCGCCCCGATCGGACTCGTGCGCTGCTGCTTGAAGCACCGAAGGTGTGGGCAGTGGTTCGCGAGGGGCTTGAGAGATTCGCTATCTCCTTGCAGGCCGGTTGAGATGCATTCGCACTATGAGAACGTGCTGGATTGGCAGGAGATCACGAGGTTGGCGATAGAGGGTGGGAAGCCGCAATCAACGGTCGGCGAATTGTTTGAAAAGGACGAAGGATGAAGCAAATATCTTCTCCCCCTGCATCTAGCCAGCCTTTGCGTGGTAGCGCATGAGCCAAGATATCGCCCGAGCTCCCTGTAGCAATTGCATGACCAAGACGGATCATCTGATCCTTTTCACCAAGAAGGTCTCTGACAGTGAGTCCTACAGTGATGAATATAGTGTCTATTGGGAGGATACCTATCGCTTGTTAGAGTGCTGCGGTTGCCATAGTATTATTCTCCACAAGGTGAGCACCTTTTCTGAAGTTGATGGGGCTTCGGAAGCATATTTTCCCCCGGGAGCGACAAGAAGGCCACCATCATGGATCAGTCGCCTTCCCGATAATGCAAGGGCTATGCTTAGAGAAGTCTACACTGCCCTCGACAATAACTGCCTGCAATTAGCAATGATGGGCATTAGGGCTTTGCTCGACCAGTATCTTGTGGATGAGATCGGCGATAGTGGGAACTTCAAGCAAAAACTCGAGCTAATGGTATCCCAAAACTTGCTAGGTTCCAAGCAAAGGACTTTCCTCGAAGCCGCACTCGACGCTGGCCATGCAGTCATGCATCGCGCCTTTAAGCCGAAACGAAGCATGGTCGATGAGGTGATGGATATTCTCGAAACCTTTCTGCATGGATATGTCGCCCAAGAATCCCTGGAAGATTTGCGCAGTGCCATTCCTGATCGCAAGACTCCCAAAAAGAAAACAAGCTGACTATGTGCATCAACCTTGACTCTGCTGAGGAGATAAAATCATGGCCTTAAGCAACCACGAACGCGTCGGGAAGTCCATGGAACTCCTCAAGGCGGGCCTGGCCCCCTTCGCCGAGCGAGAGGTCTTCGCCAAACTTCGCCCTGGCGACGCCAACGACCTCATCACGGACTTTGCCGCAGCCGACAAGATGCTGGCCGGCAAGGGCATGGCAACCTGGGACGCCGCGGCCCTCCTCAACTTCATGTGGATCCGTTGGAACGAGGTCTTCAATCGAACGCTTGGCAACGCTGAGCGCAGCCTCGTGAGCGAACTCAGGGAGCACCGCAATAAATGGGCCCACCAGGGCAACTTCTCCAGCGATGACACCTACCGGGCCCTCGATTCGGTCTGGCGCATGCTCACCGCCGTCTCCGCTCCCGAGGCTGAAGAGATCGAGAAGATGAAGAACGAGCTCCTCCGCCTGCGCTTCGATGAACAGCTGCGGAGCGAGAAGCGCAAGGGCATCAGCTCGACTATCGAAAGCGCCGTCACCGGAACCCTCAAGCCCTGGCGCGAGGTGGTCACCCCGCACAAGGACGTGGCCTCGGGCAAGTACCAACAGGCAGAGTTTGCCGCAGACCTCTGGCAGGTCCATCTCGGCGAAGGCTCGGACGAATATCGCAACCCCGCTGAGTTCTTCCGCCGCACCTACCTCACGGCAAGCCTTAAGGGTCTCCTCACCGGAGCCATACGCCGCCTCACCAATTCAGGGGGAGATCCGGTGGTTCAGCTCCAGACCAACTTCGGCGGGGGCAAGACCCACTCCATGCTCGCCCTCTACCACCTCTTTTCAGGCATCAGCCCGACGGAACTCATGGGGGTGGATGAGGTACTGAAGGAAGTCGGGGTCGCTACCATCCCCCAGGCCCGGCGAGTAGTGCTCGTTGGCAACAAGATCTCCCCCGGCAATCCTTCCACCAAGAGCGACTGTACCGTCGTCCGAACCCTCTGGGGCGAACTCGCCTGGCAGCTCGGCGGCAAGAAGGCCTTCGCGCGCATCGAGGCCGATGACAAGAACGCTACCAGTCCAGGCGATGTCCTCCGCGAGCTCTTCAATGAATACGGCCCATGCCTCATCCTGATCGACGAGTGGGTGGCCTACGCCCGCCAGCTCCACGACCAAAGCGACCTGCCCGCTGGCGGCTTCGAGACCCACTTCAGCTTCGCCCAGGTTCTCACGGAATCGGCCAAGCTGGCGAAGGGATGCCTCCTCGTCATCAGTCTCCCCGCCTCCGATGACACGGGCTCTCCGCACACCCTGGCTGATGACGCTGAGGTAGGTGGCGAGCGTGGGAGGGAGGCCCTGGTACGGCTACGCAATGTCGTCGGAAGAGTCGAGTCGTCGTGGCGACCCGCGACCGCTGAGGAGGGCTTCGAGATCGTCCGAAGGCGTCTCTTCGAGCCCCTTGGGGAAGCCTCACACTTCAAGGACAGGGATATTGTCGCCCGAGCTTTTGCCAACTTCTACCAGGGGCAACAGCAGGAGTTCCCTCCCGAATGTCGCGACGCTGACTACGAGAAGCGCATCAAGGCAGCCTATCCCATCCACCCCGAGATCTTCGACCGCCTCTATACCGACTGGTCCACCCTGCTCAAGTTCCAGCGAACCCGTGGCGTGCTGCGCCTCATGGCGGCGGTCATCCACAGTCTCTGGGAGAAGGGCGATAAGAATCCCCTCATCATGCCAGCCAACATCCCCATCGACGATTCCAGGGTCCAGTTCGAGATGACGAGGTATCTCTCGGACAATTGGGTGCCCATTATAGAGAAGGATGTGGATGGCCCCAGTTCCCTTCCCCTGCGGATCGACGCCGAGGTTCCCAACCTCGGCAAGTTCGCGGCTGCCAGGCGGGTCGCCCGCACGATCTACCTCGGCTCGGCGCCTACCGCCGATGCCGCCCACCATGGCATCGAGGACCGTCGCATCAAGCTCGGTTGCGTGATGCCGGGAGAATCCCCGGCCGTATTCGGTGATGCCCTGCGACGCCTTGCTGGGGCGGCGACCTATCTCTATCAGGATGGCTCCCACTTCTGGTATTCGACCCAGCCGACGGTGACCAAGCTAGCCGAGGATAGGGCCGAGCAGCTCAAACATGACCCTGACAAGATCATCCTGGAACTCGATGCCCGCCTCCGAACCGACCTCAAGCAGAAGGGCGATTTCGAGCGCATCCACCCCTTCCCCCATGGTAGCCAGGACGTCCCAGATGACCGGGATGCACGACTCGTCATCCTCAACGTGGACCACCCCTACACGAAGGAGACCGACAACGAGGCAGAGCTGGAGGCCAAGCGTATCCTCGAGGCCCGCGGCTCAGCCCCGCGCCTCTACCGCAACAGCCTGATTTTCCTCGCTGCCGACAAAGCCCGCCTCCAGGACCTGGACGACGCCACGCGCCGCTTCATCGCCTGGTCCTCGATCCTTGGAGAGAAAGACCAGCTCAATCTTACCCCCTACCAGGTCAAACAGGCGGAACAGCAGCTCAAGACCGCCGACTCCACCGTTACAGCCAGGTTGCCCGAAACCTACCAATGGATCCTCGTCCCTGGACAGGCGACGCCTCAAGACCCCATCGAATGGCATGCCATCAAGACCTCCGGACCCGAGCCGCTGGCTGTCCGCGCGAGCAAAAAGCTGAAGAGCGAGGAGTTCCTCATACTGCACTTCTCGCCGACTCGTCTTAGGATGGAACTGGACCGGGTGCCCCTCTGGCGGGGCAATGACGTCCCGGTGAAGCAGCTCGCCGAGGACTTCGCCCGCTACCTCTACCTTCCCCGGCTCCTGTCCTCCCGAGCCTTGGTCCAGAGCATCAGCGACGGCCTCGGGCTCCTTACCTGGGAGCAGGACGCCTTCGCCTGGGCGGATTCCCGTGATGAGTCAGCCAACCGCTACCGAGGCTTACGCTGTGGCCAAAGCGCCGCCAATCCCGATCCGGACAGTCCCGGCCTCCTCGTCAAATCAGAGGTAGCCCTCAAGCAGATGGAGCTCGAGTCCAAGCCAGTCCGCATCGAGCTCACTCCCGAACGCATCGAACTCGCTCCCTCAGGAACCCAATCCTTCACGCTTAAGGGCTTTGATGCCGACGGACGCCCTTTGCAGGTATCGAAGGCAACCTGGTCAGCCACTGGTGGCCTGATCGACGCTGCCGGCCTCTTCACCGCCGGGCCTGAGTATGGGTCGTTCTCCGTGGATGTCGACCTCCACGGCCTCCATGCACGCTGTATCGTCTCCATCGTGGAAACCGCCCAGCCGCCTCGTCCAGAACCCAAGCCCGCTCCCGAGGCCCCACGCCTCAAGCGCTATCATGGCACTGTCTTGCTCGATGCCGAACGCGTGGGCCGGGATGCAGGTCGCATCGCAGAGGAGATCATTTCGCACCTCGCCGTTCAGGCTGGATCACGGGTGACGGTCACCTTGGAGATCGAAGCGGAACTACCTGCCGGTGCCGGAGACGCCTTAGTAAGGACGGTGACTGAGAATGCACGGACCCTGAAGTTCACGAGCCAGGGGTTTGAGAGGGAGTAGGCATGCCCTACTAGACGCTTTTAGGGAGGCGACAATAGTGACATTGGAAGGTCCATTCATATATCGCCTCGAGTACCGTGACCGATGCCTGCAATCTGTCAAGGATGAGCAGGGCTGTGCTACAAAGTTTGCTCCTCCTATGACAAAGGTAGGATTCAAGCTTTATATTGTCTGTCGTCTCAGTGTGGTTCTCTACGTTGGCGTGACCAATCGGCCTATCCGCGATCGCCTCCGATTTGGCGAGAACCCGAATGGAGCTTCTGGCTATCATGGGTACAAGTGGATGGACCAGCCTGGTCCATACGAACTCTTCATCTGGAATGTGAAAGGCGGTGGCGACAACCAGCGGATGGAGATCGAGACTCTTGAAGCTGAAATTGTCTACGCGGTACGCGCGAAAATCGGTCAGTGGCCTTCGGGCCAGACTGAGATTCACTTCCATGAAAGCAGCAACGAGGACAGACGATTGTCAGAGGAGATTCTTGCTACCATTTATAATTGTTAAAGCTTTGTTGTAGTGTAGATTTCCAAAATTGTTTGATGACCTTTTGCTCTAGTCCCCTTCTTTTGTCTACTGCTATTGGAGACCCACTCTCACAGGAGGTATCCAATGCAGAACCTGTCCACATTCCCCGCCCCCGTCAGGGAATCGCCACCCACCATGCCCGCTGTCCCCGAGATCCGCAAGGAAACGGTCCTCGACTTCCTCAAGGCCTTCGGCCTCGCCACCCAGCTCACCGAATCCGAGAAACTCCAATTCATTGAGATCGCCCAGGCCTTCGGTCTCAACCCCTTCAAGCGTGAGGTCCACGTCGCCGTCTATGGTGAAGGTGAGTATCGCCGCCTCAGCATCATCACCGGCTATGAGGTCTATCTCAAACGTGCCGAACGCACCGGAAAGCTCGATGGCTGGCGTGCTTGGATCGACGGTGATGCCGAGACCATGAAAGCGCTTGTTGAGATCCACCGCAAGGACTGGTCGCAGCCCTTTGTCCACGAAGTCTATTGGCGTGAGGCAGTCCAGAAAAAGCGTGATGGCTCCCCGACCTCATTCTGGACCAAGCAGCCCCGCTTCCAACTGAAGAAGGTCGCGATCAGCCAGGGCTTCCGCCTCGCGTTCCCTGATGAGCTCGGAGGAATGCCCTACGACCCGGCCGAACTTCCCGACGCCGAAACAATCACCTCAGCGACGCACACGTCTGCTGTCGAAACGCCGAAGCCGGTCCTGCCATCCACGCCTGCCCCAGCGATCTCCCTGATTCGCCAGGTCGAAGTTCCGCCTGCGCCCGCTTCTCACCCCGAACCGCGCAATATCCCCGCTCCCGTCCCCGTTACCATGTCTTCGCCTGTCGTAGCTCCCGATCATCCTTTCGGCTCCCACGATCGCTACCCCGATGAATCAGCCGATGCCCTCTTCGATCGCCTGGAATCCTACATGGACAACAATTATGAGGCCTTCACCGAAAAGCATCGTGATTGGGTGCTCGACAAGGCTCGCAAATCTCGCGATCGCGAGGGAGTCCTGAAGATGCTCGGCTATGCCGAGAAAGTCGTCCGCAACGTCAGTGTCGTCGCTGGCGCCACCGCCTGATCCACCACCATACCAACGAGGACCCAAATCCATGACATTCCTTGCAGCCCAGAAGAAGATGCAGACGGCGTGGAAACTTCAGACAAAGACCCTTCCACGCCTGGCCAAGGCGCCAGGGCTCTACTGCTCCCGCATGTTCCCGTTTTGCCTTCCCCTGGAATTCGCGGCCCACAACCTCTTTCATGAGATCCGCGACGATGCCCTCGCCACCTTTGACCGCCTCGGTATCGTCTGGCATGGTGCCGCCCTCCCGGGTCTCCCGAGCAATCACCTTTGCAGCTCCCAGATTGCCTGCGTGAATGCCCTCTATCCATTCATCCGTCGCCCCTATGCCCTCGCTGCGCTGCTCCTCCCTCACTTCCCGGACATCTCCCGGATGCTGCCCGTCGAGGACGAATCCTTCATCGCTTTCGAATGGATCGGTGATACCAACTACCTCGGCGAGACCCCGAAGCTCGGCGCCTACCGCCATCGAGGAGCTGGAAACACGTCCATCGACGCAATGGTGATGTACGAGGCCACTGATGGCCGCCACGTCATGCTCCTCATCGAGTGGAAATATTCCGAGTCCTACGGCGCCACCTACAAACGCTTTCGCTCAGATGGCACCGATCGTGTCGAGCCCTACCGAGCCTTCTTCTTCGATGAGCACACCCCGATCGACCTTGCCGTCACATCCAGGATCGAAGAATTCATGTTTGAACCATTCTACCAATTGCTACGGCAGCAGCTCTTCGCCTCGCGTATCGCGGAAGTCGGCATTCCCGACGTCGACCGTGTCCGCCTGGTCCACGTTCACGCATCAGGCAACCGCGAGCTCAAGGCTATCACCTCGCCAGGCTTTCGTGATCTCGGCCGCGACGCTTACGAGGTTTGGCAGCACATCCTTGTCGAACCTTCGGATTTCATCGCCATCACGACCGAGGACTTTCTCTCACATGTACCCTTCGATCGCTTTCCAGAGCTGGAGCCTTGGAGGCTCTACATGACATCCCGCTACACATTCTTGAAATGACACGAGGCCCGCCCCTTCACCGGAGCGGGCCTCTTTCGTTTACTCGATACGCGAATACCGGCACAGTCATTGATTATGAAAAGATATGGCGTGTACCCATCGGAAGCGCTGGAGGCGATCTATCGACGTCCTAGAGCCATTTATCTGGCATGGTTGACCCGCTATCCACAACACGAATACCCCCACCAGACGTGATTCTTGGGTCACTACGCGAGTTCTGCGCCTGTTGCCAGCCCGTTTTCTCGATGAATCTCCTCTTCCATGCTTTCCTTGCACCGGCAAGACCGAATTTGCCAGCTACCTCGCCAAAACCCTTGACCGCGAGCTCATGCAGAAACGGGCCTCCAATCTTTTATCCATGTGGGTTGGCGGCACGGAGAAGACAATCGCTGAGGCCTTCGCCCAGGCCGAAGACTCCGAAACCATCCTTATTCTTGACGAGGCTGACTCGCTCTTCCTGAATCGCTAACATTCTCAACACTAATGGAAGCGCTCGCAAACGAACGAGCCTCTGACCCAGATAGAGAGTTCAGGGAGTTTTGGTATCTGAACGAACCTGCTCAGACCATCGAGACCCAGAAAAATATTGCCTCACGCGAGGAGATTTCTTGTTTCTCAAAAGGCGCAGAGTCATCCACAAAGGAAACTCAGTCGCGGGCTACAGCATAAACCCTACACCAGTCGCGAAGAACTGGCACGTTCACCAGTTCTCCAACAGCGCGTCCCGCTGCTCACGAGTTCCTTTGGATGATGACTCAGCTTTTTTCCGTAGTGACTTCAGGTAGGGGCGTGTGTCGCGGTTGTCATCGAGGATTGCGGCGATCTTCTTAATCGCCGCTCGGCTGTGAACGATCAGAAAAACCTTCTCCAGAGACGCAGACTGCTTCTCGAACAGACGGGCAACCGCCGCCGCAAGCCTCTCGCACCGATCCCAGTCGCGGTACCAAGACACCGAAGGCGCATGCTCGCGAAGCCAGTCCCACTCGTCGTTCTCGAGGCACGAGCTGCTAGCAGCATCGTAGGTCGGTTGGAAACACGCTGCGAGAAGCGACGAGTCAGCGATACCCTCCCAGAAGGCGAGCGTCAGCCCGAAGGCAGCTACGCGAGGCACGAGGGAGACAGCACCAGCAGTGCCGGTCTTCCAGACTTTCGCGAGCCGCGCTTGCATGGCCCTGGGACTCAAGAACCAGCTCCCGAGCTCAAGGTGGCGAAGCGATGGAGTCGTCAGGTTTTCAACCCACTCGAGCACGGTGTCCGGCTGAGCCGAAAGCGTTGCTCGCCATGACAACGAAAGCTGAATCTGCCCGGTGATCATCGCGGTGAGGCCTCGGAAGATGGCGATCTTGCCACCGAAGCGAACGAGTCCTTCAACCGAGATATCGAGTCCAGATGCAAGGATCGCCTCGACTACAGCGACGCGATCCTCGTCGCTCAGAGTGGATGCACCGAGGTGTGCTAGGATCTCTCCGCTTCGAGCCCCAACACGATTCCAGAGCACTGGCGAAGACGCGAGTAGCGAGTTCGCTCCGACGATGGTCGGTAGAAAGTGCGCCTGTGGCTCCCCGAACGTTTCTAGGTCGCTTGGGACGAGCAGGAGTACTATAGAGCGCAGTACGCGTTCTCCGACCTCCGTCAGCTCGCTGCCGAGGAGCGAAATAGCCAGTGCGACACCCTCCGCACGAAGCTGCTCGAAGAGCTTCTTCGCCTGGTCTTCGAGCATGGGTGCAACCGGCGCGAGGTCGATGTTGTGATCCACGCACAGACTTTGAAGAAGCTCTCGGCAAGTCGTCCCAGCCTCAGTGCTGGCACGGTCGAACGCCATCCTAATGAGTCGACCGCGCGCGCTCGGATCGAGGCCCTTGGTATTCGCGATGCTCGTAATGACAGACCGTGCCGTTGAGTTGGGTGCGTGCCACTCGCTGAAAATAGGTACGAGGCTCGGAACAACAAAACGGCCGGCATCCGACCCGGCAGCATTTTCTAGCCAAGTTCGAAACTTCGCGTCGCCTCGCATCGCACCGTCGATCACCAAGTCGACCCACGCCTCCGGCTTGCTCGGAGCTCTAATATCGAGAACGAGGGCAGCTCCCGCGCTCTTGCGGAACTGCGCCGGAGGAATTACACGCGGGACTGCTTGCAAGTCAAGCAGCGTGCTTGCGTTCGACCGCGGCATTAGCGCCCCTGTGCAGAAGGAGAACCGTGCCCTCTCAGCAGGCCATAGATCCTCCCATAACTGCAGCATCACGGCCTCAATTTGGGCCGCCATATCGACAACAACGATTACAGGACGCGATTGCCCTAGAATTGAACCGAACAGCGCAGCCGCCATAGCTCTGTCCCTGAAACCGTTTCCATTAGGACTGGCAGAGTCACCTTCGAGCACGATGGGCTTTGCTGCCGCTTCCTCAACACCCGCTGGCTGGGGTCTCTGCATTTTCTCAAGCAACGAGGCTGCCGACACATGAGAAAGCTGTACCCGAGGAATGAGCAATGAGTGCGTCCATACGCAGCCGGGGCGCTGCATCTCCGGCGCGTACCAAGTCTTCGCGAAGACGAAGAGATCCGACCCAGGCACGGGATAACCGGTAAGGTACTCGTCGAAGCCAGGCAGCATCGACGGTCCGGACATGTCGCTAAGGATGAGCATCACTCGCGCATCGTCCGCGCTTAGCGGAGTCGAGCTGCTCAGCAAGCGGTGGCCATCCCGATAACCGTGGATCGCCTGATGGACCATCACGAGTCCCATGAGCTACCTACCCCCCAAGAGCCATGCTATCGGCCTCGTGATGTCTTGATCGGTTTGCTGGGCTTGCCGAACCTTGATGCGTTTTAGCGCATCATCGAGGTTGAGTAGTGCGTCCTTCTCTTCCTTGACGGTAATGTCTCCTCCCTGAGCACTCACGCCGAATACTGAATGCTGAATGAAATCTTCGTTGGCTTCAAGGAATTGCTGAAAGAGAGGAAGCTCTCGAGCCACGAATTCATGTGGTGCTCCGAGCTTTTCGACGAGATCCCACGCGGACACTACGACCGCGACTCGCAGCTTCCGTTGAGTGCGTTCGAGGACGAACTGCAGGAGTTCGACGAGCTTGGCTTGCGTGGGGAGCAGCTCAGGCGACCAGGCATTGTTCGCTCCTGTGTTTGATGCAAGCGCGTTCTCTTCTTGCGTTCCGGGTAGTTCTGCCTCAAGACGTAGTGCCTCAGTGAGTTGCGTGCCCTTTTGAGCGTCTGGATGAAGAAACAACATCATGCCCGTCGCCTCTTGGATGAACGCGTCGTGGTGGGGGGTTATTCGCCGTTCCGTCAGTTGTAGCTTGAATGCTTCGCCTGCCAGGTCAGGGATCGAGAGGTCAAACTCCCCGAATCCTTCGCCATCTAGATGCAGGATAACAACCTGTTCGGTCTGAAGGTTCGTACGCGGTACTTGCGAACAGTCTCGCCATTCTTTGGTGATATGATTGAGGTAGGCGCGATCGCCGCTCAGCTTTGTCAACTTAAGCTTTGTCACGCTGCTCCGGTCATCTAGCACATGCCACAGTGCCGCCAAGAAGGTCGTCTTTCCCGAGCCAGGCAGACCGATGAATAGAATGTTTGCCTGATTGCTCATAAGTCCCTCCTGGAGCGCTCGAGGTGCCTCCAGCCGAATTTGCTGAACTCCCGATCGTCACGGGCAGGGGCTGGCTGGCGGACATTTTCGTCATCTGCTGGTATTAGCAGGAGGGTCGTCCATGAAACGAATGCTTCTGCAAGCCCACACTCCATATCCTCTTGCGCAGGCGAAGGATCAGGACGGGCCGCAACCTGCCTGAAGGAAAGGTGCGGAACGCGAGTTCGGAACTTCCCTTCAAACTTCTCCTGCGTTCTGAAGAGGACATCCTGGGCAGTCTGTCCAGCAGCGGTGATGCGATCGAGCTTTGAGAATACGACCTCCACTCGACAACTCGGACTCACCATGCTTGCATCGAGTAGGCTTTCTAGGATGTCGGTCGCGTCGGCCTGTGCACTTGTTCGTTGTGAGGGCGTCGCGAGACGGTCACCATCAACGAGGACCACGATAGCGTCTGCTCGGCGAAGAAATGTGAGCCGCTCCGCATCTTCCTGCGAGTCCTTCGCCATACGGAATAGCTCGCCCGACATGGCCGAAATGAGTACATCGCGACGTACAGCCATTGGCTCTACACTCTTAATAGCGAGGTGGTAGAACCTAGCATCGTCCGTCAGTCTCGTACGCTGTGTGTCCGGATGGATTCCTCCGGATGCGAGCCGGTTCAGATGACATATCTCCTCGAAACCGAGCAACGACCTCGAACCAGCGAATTTGAACCCCGCGAAGACGCCCAGGTTTAGTCGCTCGTAGATCGATGCAAGCAGCGTCGTCTTGCCGCTACCCTCGGCACCCACGAAAGCCACGAGATGCGTACGCGACCGACGCGTAATCACCTCCGCGTCGGTCGCTCCCAAAGCAGCACCAGAGAATAGTTCAATGAACGAGGCTTCCGCTTCCCCAATGACCCCTGTTGCATCAATGTCCGCATTTGCAGCGACCGTATCTGCCACGCTACTCCCCCGCATCCGACTCAGCCAGCGACCTCAACAGGATTGCTTCGACGTATGCTTGATGCGCCACACGAGTAGCCATCATCTTGGTGGACGACTTCATTCCGCTGGATGCGTCGAAGAAAGACTGCCAGCTCGCAGTGTCGCTTTTGGCACGGTGCATCACAGCGCTGGTGAGCGGGGTTAAGTCCATGGCGCTCTCATTGGCCTTGGCCGCCCGCTCAAGAACCCAATCGTCAGGGAGAGCATTTACATATGCGTCCAGGGGTGAATCCATGATTTTTGATTCTGACAGCACGCGATCCAGAAGCGCAGATGCGTTGCGTGGCCCCAAGCTGACATTGGTTAGGCCAGCCAGCTCCGTTCCCGCGATGATAGCTGCTCCCTCCTTGAACGCAGCCCACGGCTTGTTAGTGTCGCGACTGCAGCCACCCTCCATCCACCACAGAATATCCATCTCCTCGTCGGCACATCGAAGGTTGTGTGCGGCACTGGCAAACTCGCGGTCCGCCACTCGTATCGATTCGAACAACGACTGAAATACGGGGACTACTGCTTCTCTTAGCTGCTCCACGGAGCTAGAAGCAGTCATCTGCTTCAGCGCCTCGCCCACGCTAGCCGACTTTCCTTTAGCAGCATTTGGTTTGAAGGGCTTTCGCTTCCTCTGTTCGAGTGCAATTTCCTGTACCCCTGCTAGAACCTCTCCAAATATCTCCCCTAGCCGAGGCTCGATTACGCGAAGGCTAGATGCCTCCAACGCTGCACTAGCGAGAATGGCTGCGCGAATCCCCTTGCTATCCGTGCCACCGGACTGCACGCAGTCAACGAGCGAGGAACCAGCGAGCACTCGCAGCTCGAGGTCATTGCGCTGGGGGAAGGCTGGATCCTGATTTAGGAAGACGGTCACAAACGGCATCGTCGACACTTTCGTCGGGAGGCCTTGGAAGATACGGACCGTCTCTAGAACATTCTTGTCGTCCTTACGAAGTTCCACCCTCCACGCCTCCACTCCTGCCCAACGCTTCTGGAGTTGCGCCCCGTCGGGCTCGATGGCTACAAGCCGATACCATTCACCAAAGTTTTTGTGCATGAACGCTGTCCTCCCGACTATCTCGAGTTTTCAAAGGGGTTAAAGGTCGCAGGATCGGCATGACATTTCTCAGTCTCTTCCCATAGTCGTGCAAGGAGTTTGTTCTCCGCCGCGCGTTTGAAAAGCAAACGGAATAGCGCTTCGTTGCTCAGAGCGCGGTCCTCATCCGTTAGTACGTTGAGGTTCTGCGCGATGGCGATCTGGTGGCGAAATGATAACGTGAGGAACCGGTACGTGAGACGACGTTCATAATTCGGAGGCGACATAGCATTGTTGTCCTTCTTTGTCATCCCCACAGCGCTAACAGCTGACTCGGCTAATTGGGCGCCGCCGCTCCGCTTTTCGGACTGCGCGGCTGCTGGGAAGCCAGACCAGAAGAATTCGCGGTGATCCTTCCCGTCTTTTGGATCTCGCCATGGAACGAACTTCGTATCCTGCTGGCTCCAAAGGCGCTGGTAGATACGAAGGCCGATATGATCGCTATCGTGTCGCGAGAGCTCCATGAAATTGTAGGTGGGAATCCATTCACGCCCTCCGCGTTCTGGGTGCGTGGCACCAGCAATAAGTCGAACCATGCCATTTATCTCATCGAGTCGCTGGGAATGCTTGTGACCAAATAGCTGGATGTTGACCTTATTTTTCAAGTGATCCTCGACCGCATCGTTGTCTCGAAGCCAATCCGGTGAGTGATGGCAGAGGGTCACATGGAAAACGCCAGGTGCCCGTGTGACGCTTACCTGAGCCGTGCCTAGCAAGATTTGGCCTCGCGTGTCATCAGCGTTCGATATGAGGGCACTCGTAAGGCCTCGCAGCCGAATCACAGTGCCGCAGGCGAGATTGAGGTCACGTTCCCAGTAGTACTTCTCTGCCGAGATCGAGCAACCGAAGCGCTCGGCGAAGGTATTGTACTCGGTCAAGGGTTCGAGAAGAGCGGCTGCAAGCTGAGAATCAAAAGAGATCTCTCGCAGTTCATTATCAACGTCCGAGTCCTCTTTCCTCAGGCTCTGATGAAGCATTCGAGTGAGTTTCCGATTTGCTAAAATCCGGTTGACGTCGTGGTTTCCGGGTACGACCCAGACGTTCTCCGCAGGACATCCTACTGCGCGGCAGAAGTCTCTGAGCCATTCGGTCGCGTGGTCGTACTCCTCTTTGCTTCCAGAGAATGCGATGTCGCCAGTTACGAGCAGGCCAGTGACCGTGCCGATGTCTTTGGCAACCGTGATTGCGTCAAGGCAAAGCTCGTTCCGAACATTTGCATCGAGATCGTGGATAGACACCCCAGAGGAACGCGAGAAGTGAATATCCGAGAGATGAATAAAGACTATTTTTTCCATATTGTACTTGCTCCTACCGCTGCAGCGCAAAGTGAGGGAATAGTTTCTGACGCGCCAACACTGCACCGTGATCCGCAAACAGCCGGACCGCCTGAGCAGCCTTATCTCCTTCGACGGGGGTCCGGATACCCCTGACGATCCCCATAGAGGCGCAGGGCCCTCGCAATCGCTCTTAGGCCAAGAAATGGCCAAGTCACCCGCCCGTAACAGGTTACTCCTTGTGATCTTGGCCGTCAATCATGTGAACACTTGCGTGATAGACGAACCGAGGCCTTCCCTCCTGCCAGCGGGGGTGACACACGATAGACTCCCTTTTGTCGGCTGCGCCATCCCTACCTTTCCTGTAAGGCTTTTAATGCAGCCCTTATCTCTTGCGAATCCTGATTTGCCACGGTGAGGGCTATCACGCCACGGCAGTTTTGGCAGAGAAAGGCGGACTTCATTGACTCTAGCCAGAAGCCGGACTGAAGCTTTTCTTGTATGAGCGCTTGTATTGGCTGTTGCAGTTTTGACAGCAAAATCTTTCGATAGGTCTTGCCCTTCGATGCCTGTCGGTGCACGCTGGTGCCGATTGGAATCGGCCAATTCTTGACCTCTTCTGGACTTCTGCCCAGTCTTGCATTTGCTTGCTATGCAAGTAATTAGGTTCGACTCCCCCCACCTCCAAAAACAAAGGGTCGCCCCATTCGGGGCGGCCCTTTGTTTTGATAAGGAGGTGGGGGGAGTCGAACCGAAGCCACCGGTGCTCAAACGTCCGATCG
>Ga0307375_10000871_pt1 | contig 35109 bp, 33 predicted proteins | sample TR1MG_FD_202531 | JGI IMG/M metagenome (GOLD analysis project Ga0307375, IMG submission 202531) | Soil microbial communities from Risofladan, Vaasa, Finland - TR-1 | ecosystem: Environmental > Terrestrial > Soil > Coastal area > Acid sulfate soil | place: Finland: Risofladan, Vaasa | collected... | reverse complement strand
TCGCCTTCATGCGGCGCTTTAGAGGTATTGCCTTTGACAAAATACGGCAATGCATTCATCGACAGGAAAACCATCACCTCCTGCCCGCTGACCGCGCCGACCGAAGCCACCATCGCGGCCATCTGCAACCGTTCCAGTGAACCCGAAACAACCACAACACATATCTTGCTGGCTGACATCCCTATACTCCAAAATAATGAAAAATAAAGTTGGTAAACCACACTGCTTTTCTGGGTAATCATACTCCTTGAGATCAATAACTCAACATAGCAAATCACGCATATATTGTGTGTAATTATTACAGGGGTGGCCTATCGCAGTTTTAAGGCAGGCAATGCGCGGGGGGTATCTCTGCACCACCAGAACTTTATTGCTGAAATGAATCGCCTGGCTTTGCCGTGATCGGGGCTTCCGCACTATACGGTTTACAGTTGCCAACACACAAATGTAACATGGCGGCGCTATATTCCCGGCTGGGAAAGCCTTTAACGTTAGCAGGGGAAATCAAATGCACGAAATCCTTCAATACCTGAAAGCGAATGGAGAAAAACTTGATGCCGACATAGCAGAAGCGGTCGGCCTGTCGCTGTCCAAAGTCCATTATTACCTTGCTGAACTGTTCGCCAAAGGCGAAATCGTCGCATGCCATTCAATACGGTTTCAGGATGACCGGCAAATTGCCGGCATACTTTGCCGGCTATCCGGAATCACTCCGCAAGCTTCACCGGGCAGAAAAGCAAAGATACTGTAATTTCAGGGTGTCCCATACCTTCCGGACGATGATGTTAAAAGCCGACGAGAATGATATTTCAGCAACCGGTTTTGGATGGCCTGTTTTCAGGTCTGCAGTACTGATTTGGATGAAATTGAAGGAATGCTTGTGACCACAACTCAGGAGGTAAGACGCATAGCCTAACCTCTTGTTTTTAGATGGTGCGCTCGAAGCGATAAATCTGGGCACTGGGAAACCGCTATTTCATTAGCCTAGCCGTCTGCTTCCGCACTATTCAGCCCATCAGCTTTCTCCGAAGCGGCAATTCATTTGTTGCTAATTGGAATTTCTACCAGTGTGTCGACGCGTGGGGTATCGATCACATTTCAATGTTCCACAAAAAAAGTGCTATTTCGCTGCTGGGGCCGCTGGCACCAGTCCAAATTTCTGCATCGTTGCCATGAGTTTTGCCTTGTCTGGGGGCCCTCCCGCATTGATAATCGATCCCACTTCGCGGAAGTACTGCGCGCCGATATCCGGTGAATTGATCACAAGTGCCCGCACCGCAACATCGCCCGGGTTGCTGAAGCCATGTACAACGCCGCATGGTGTGGCCATGGAGTCGCCCGGTTGAAGGTCACGCGTCTCACTGCCCACCGAATAGCGCAACGTACCTTCTAGCACATACACTATTTCTTCATTGGCGGTATGGCTGTGTGGCGGTGGTACATTGGAGCCCGGTGGCACGCACATTTCGAAGCAACCCATCTGACAACCATTCCCAGATTCATTCAGGTACCGTATTTCCAGTTTCCCAACGCGGATGACATCTAGCACTGCTGGTGTAATTGTTTCATTCATGGCAAACTTCCTAAATGTAAAAAATCTGTACACTAGCGTAAAGAATCTTTACTTTTATGTCAAGAACCAAATCAAACAAATCCAAATCGCTGCAGCAACAGGCTGTCACCCCACTAATCGGTGCGCTTCTGCGCCTGCCTCATGAAGTTGTCGTGGTACGTATGCTCGCGACGATCAATACGAATGGGTTTGACATTACTCATACCGAACTTGCAGTGTTTCTGTACCCGGGTCCCGAAGGTCGCCGCCCGATAGATCTGGCCAGGCAGTGCGACATGACCCGCCAAGCAATGAACTATGTACTGGCGGGCCTGGAAAACCGTGGCTACATTCTGCGGCAAGACGGGCCAAGTGCGACAGCGCGGGTGGTGTATATGACTGATAAGGGTTGGGCGCTAATTGCGCAGATTCGCAAGTGCGTGGTTGAGATTGAGAAAGAGTGGGCAGCCCATCTGGGCGAACAACGTTTTATGGCACTACGCGAAACGCTACACGACCTGTCGCTGTGGCTCGGAAAGCTCAATTAAGGATTTTTGCGACCTAAATTCAGGCAGCTCATTGTATTTGGCAGACTGCTTTAGGTGTAACTTTGACTGGCAGGTATTTGCAAATACCGACGATTCAACAGTTTCCGCTTTCGAGTGCCCAGATTTATATTCTCGGCTTGAAATAAAAAGGGCCTACTTCCCTTAAGAGATAAGCCTTTTCTGGATGTGGTGCGCCCGACAGGAGTCGAACCTGTGACCCTTGGCTTCGGAAACCAATACTCTATCCAGCTGAGCTACGGGCGCATATTAAAGGGTGTTGAAGGCGCGCATTCTAACCCAGAATTCTTTGAGCGATTCGACGAAAGCTTCGCTCGACCTTTATTCAGTAATGACCAGCAAGAAAGGATAGTACAAACCGATAAATCTACCCTAAGCGGCTGAATCGCCCGATCGCTGATCTCTTAGTAACTATTCCATTCCTGAATAAGGGGCTTCGACATTTGAGGCGCGTTGCCGAATCGAGGTGCTATTCAATCGGACATTGTCCGAAATACCGGCAACGACCGCGACGAGTCCTTGCTCAGGCCTTCGAACCCACAATGGGATTAGTGCCGGCAGCGCGCTCAGCTTGAATCCGCCCGGTCACGCTTGGATACGGCACCACAAACGCCTGGTTCGCAGCACTGAGGCTCATGACATTTTGCAACAGCCAATATCCAAAAACTAATGTATTATCGCCCCCCCGACTCCAATCGGGATTACATGTTTCATGATAGAGCTTTACTTCTTCCATTCGCAATAAATACAATAATCAAAAAATCATAAAAGGAGAGTGTCATGTCAAACCGCAAGTCAAATTCCTACAACCTTGAACGTCGCAACTTTCTTCGCACCGGTCTGACCGTTGCAGGTGCGCTGGCTCTGCCAACTGGATTCGCAAGCCGAGCCTTCGCAGCGGAACATCCGGCTATCGGTACCTATCCGGCCGGCTCTTCCGGCGACTCCGTATTCATCGGTATTACCGTACCCCGCACTGGCGGTTATGCACTACAGGGCGAGGATGAACTCAAAGGCTACCTGCTCGCTATTGAGCACATCAATGAAGGCAATCCGCTGATCAGGAAGATCTCGCCAAAGTCCAAGAAGGGTGTGCTCGGCAAGAAGGTCACTTACGGCGTTGCCGACTCTGCCGCCAAGCCGAACGACGCGGTGCAGGCCCAGCAGCGCTTCATTAGCGAGAACAAGGCGATACTGATGACCGGCGCCACCTCTAGTGCGGTCGCGGTGGCGCTCAACAAGCTCGCGCAGCGCGAAAAGGTGCTGTACGTTTCGGGTATCTCCGGTTCCAACGACACCACCGGCAAGGATTGCGTACGCTATGGTTTCCGCCAGTGTTTCTACGGCCAGACCGCGGCTGCCGCGCTTGGCCCGGTCCTGGTTAAGACATTCGGCAAGAACAAGAAAGTTGCCTATATGACGCCCGACTACACCTACGGGCACACTGTCACCAAATCGTTCCAGGACTATCTCGCCACGGCAGGATGGACGACGGCTACCGATCAGGTTTCGCCGCTCGGTTCGCCCGACTTCTCCTCGTATCTGCTCAACGTTGCCAATTCCGGCGCCGATGTGCTGATCAACGTCAACTGGGGCCATGACGCGGTGTTGTCTATCCAGCAGGCCAAGCAATTCGGCATCCTGGACAAGATGAAGCTGGTGGTGCCGTATCAGGTGCCGTTCCTTGCCCCGCAAGTTGGCGGCGGTCTGCTGGCCGGCGTATATGCCGCCACCGACTTCTGGTGGACGCTGGAAGATCAGTACCCGCTCGCCAAGATGTTCGTCGAGGCCTTTGACAAGAAGTACGGTTACAAGCCGCAATGGGGGGCCGAAAATGCCTACATGGAATTCGCCTTGTGGGCAGAAGCCGTTGAGTACGCCGGCACTTTCTACCCGCCTGACGTGATCAAGTCCTATGAGGCCGGACGCAAGATTAATTCGCTCGTCGGCGAAGTGTCCTGGCGCGCGGCAGATCACCAGTTGATCCGGCCGGTGTTCATCGTCAAGGGCAAGAAGGCCTCCGAGATGAAGAACAAGGAAGATTACTGGGAAGTCCTGGAAACCGTCCCCGGCCTTCCGCTGATGCAGAAGCCCGACGCGTTCGGTTGCAATCTCGGTTCATACACCTAAGCTGTAGCAACACGGACAGGCATCGCGGGGGGCAGTGGCTGCCTGCGATGCCAATTGTGCGGCTGTCCGGGCAGCACGCCCGGGCGCGCATAACTAAATAATAATTACTATGCTTAACTGGACTTTATTCTTCTCGCAACTGTTCAACGGCCTGGTGCTCGGCGCGCTACTCGCGCTGATCAGCTCCGGCCTCACAATCATATACGGCACGCTAGGCGTCCTGAACCTGGCGCATGGCGCGATGTTCATGCTTGGCGGTTATGCCGGCTACGTCGCATATCATGCGTCCGGTTCTTTCATTCTCGCGGTAATCACCGCGACGCTGTTCATGCTGGTGTTTGGCGTGCTGCTGGAACGGCTCATCATCCGCCATTTTTATGACCGCCCCGACGAGGACCAGCTGTTGGTCACATTCGGCCTTGGCATCTGCATCGTTGAAACCGTGCGCTACTTCTTTTCGAGCATGACCAAATCCGTGCCGCCCCCTCCCCTGTTTTCCGGCATCACCTCGCTTGGCGGCGTGATGTTTCCGACTTATCGCCTGGCCCTCATCGGCATTGTGGCGGTTGCGCTGCTTGCGTTGTATTTGATCCTCTACCGCACCCGGCTCGGCTTGATTGTGCGCGCGGGAATCGAAGATTCCGTGATGGTGGATTCCCTAGGCATTAATGTGTATCGCGTATTCATGGTCGTGTTCGGTATCGGCTCGATGGCCGCCGGATTCGCCGGCATTGTAAATGCGCCGGTGGTCTCGCTCACACCCGGCATGGGAGAGACGATCCTGGTGCAGACCTTCGTTGTGGTCGTTATTGGCGGGGTCGGATCGTTTCCCGGCGCAGTGCTCGGCGGCTTGATCGCGGGGGAAATAATCAGCATGACTTCGATGATCGACCCCGCCTATGCATACATCATGTTGTTTGCGGCCATGACGCTGGTCCTGGTGTTTAGACCGCATGGTCTGCTCGGCAAGAAAGGTCGCGAATGAATTTGGGGAAAATGTTCATGCAACGCCGCTATTTGATTGAGACGCTGACGGCAATCTGTCTGATTGCAGCACCTTTCGTTCTGCCCCATTTCGATGCCGCCCCCAACACCGTCAACCGCATTCTGGTCTGGGGTCTGTTCGGCATCGGCTTCGACATCCTGTTTGGCTATACCGGCTTGCTGTCATTCGGTCAGTCGGCCTTCTACGGAACCGGCGGATTCGTCGCCGCCTACCTGCTCACCCAGGCGGGCTTCCCCTATGTCGTGCTGGCACTGATCATCGGCATGGTGGCAGCCGCCTTTGTCGGCTACCTGATCGGACTGCTCGCGTTGCGCAGCACCGGTATCTATTTCGCGATGATCACGGTTGCCATCGCGGAGATATTTTTCTTCGTCGAGTTCAATCCCCTGTCGGCATGGACTGGCGGCGAGAATGGGTTGCCCGGCGTGCCGTCGCCGACCCTGGACCTCGGCTTCAAAACCATCCATTTCACCTTCGGTTGGTCGCTCTATCCATTTCTTGCGTTCATCTACTTCATCGGCATCGTGATCGCGCTGCGCATCGTGCGCTCACCGGTCGGGGCCATCCTTACCGCTATCCGCGAAAACCCGCTGCGCGCGGCTGCCGTCGGCCATAATGTCCAGGGCTACAAACTTACCGCGTTCGTTGTTGCCGCCGCCTACGCCGGACTGGCGGGCGGTCTGCTTGGGGTGATGCAGGCTTTTATGCCGCCGGACGCTTTCATGTTCGACACTTCCGGCCAGCTGGTGATGCAGACTGCCATCGGCGGCCGCGCTACCCTGTTCGGTCCGCTGGTTGGTGCCGCAGTGTGGCTGTTTCTGCAAGACTTCCTGCAATCAACCCTGGGGCTGGGCGCGACCTGGAAGCTGGTGCTGGGTGTGGTGTTCGTGGCCCTGGTGGTTTTCCTGCGCCAGGGTATCATCGGCGGGATCAAGGACCTGTTTGAATTCATCAGGAGCAGGCTAGCGGCACCGGCCAGGCTGCCCACAGCAAGCAGCGGCGTGGCAACCGAAAGCCAAAAAACGACAGCGGCAACTCATGCTCCCCAGAAAACCATCCCGATGCGACCACGCCATTCTGTGCCCGACAACTTTAGCGGACCGATCCTGCAGGTTACCGGGCTTACCAAACATTACGGCGGCGTGCTCGCCAACACTGACATCGATTTCACGGTGAACCAGGGCGAATTGCGCGGCATCATCGGCCCGAACGGTGCAGGCAAGTCGACCTTTTTCAAGATGTTGACCTGCGAAGTAACGCCCTCTTCAGGCAAGATATTGTTCGAAGGTCGCGACATTACCGGCATGGGTGTCACCGACGTCTGCCAACTCGGCTTGACCAAGAGCTACCAGGTCAACCAGCTGTTCAACAGTTTGACGGTGCGCCAGAATCTGGTCATCTCTGCGTTGGCAGAACTGCGCGGCAAATTCAGGCTGGACATGCTGTCCAGCTTGTCGAATGTCCCCGGACTGGACGAACATGTCGAACATACCCTTGAGCTGGTAAATCTTACCTGGCGCGCCGACACTGCAGTGTCGGAACTCGCCTATGGCGAGAAGCGCCGCCTGGAAGTGGGCCTCGCCCTCGCCTCGTCACCATCGCTGTTGCTGCTTGACGAACCGCTCGCGGGCATGAGCCCGCAGGAACGGGGCGAAACGGTCAAGCTCCTCAAGTCGATCAGCCAGGGCCGCACCATGATCATCATCGATCACGACATGGACGCGCTGTTCGAACTGGCAGAGCGCATTACGGTACTGCAGGAAGGGCGCGTGCTGGTCGAAGGCACCCCGGATGAGATCAAGGGTAATGCCAAGGTACAGGAAGCCTACCTTGGCGGCGTCGTGCACGAGGAGATCAAACTATGAGCCTCCTGGAAGTCGCAGGGCTGCACAGTTATTACGGGGACTCCCACATTCTTTTCGATGTCTCGCTACGCGTGGAAAAGAACGAAGTGGTTGCACTGCTCGGACGCAATGGAGCCGGCAAGAGCACAACCCTGAAAAGCCTGATGGGCGTAGTGACCCCGCGCGCGGGCTCGATAAAACTTGAAGGCGTCGAGCTGGTCGGCAAGAAAAGCCACACCATCGCGCAAGCGGGCATGCAGCTTGTGCATGAGGACCGTCGCATTTTCGGCAGCCTCAATGTCGAGGAAAACCTGACGCTCGCCGCACTCACGGCGCCGAACAAATGGCCGCTCGACCGCATCTACGAAATGTTCCCGCGGCTGAAGCAACGGCGCGGCAGCAGCGGCACCGACTTGTCCGGGGGAGAACAGCAGATGCTGGCGATTGCCCGCGCGCTGATCCGCGATCCCAAGATCATCCTGCTGGATGAGCCGTTCGAGGGGCTGGCGCCGGTGATTGTGCGCGACCTGATGATTGCTTGCCGCGAGCTTGCCGCGGCCGGTCAGACCATCGTGCTGGTGGAGCAGAATCTCGCGGCAACCCTGGCACTGGCGCAGCGCGTCTACATCATCAACAACGGACATATCGTGCACGAAGGTTCGGCCCAGGAGATCAAGGCCCAACCGGAGATATTGCAGCGTTACCTCGCAGTGTAATTTCCACCCTCCGCAACCGGGCTGCGGTCAGCACAATTATCGGAACCCGATCCGCGCGGTGTGGTTTATCATGACCGCACCGTATTCCGGATCTTCGCCATGCAATTCACCAATCCTGATTCTGAAAAAATCGGCCAACTGCTCCGCAGGGTGGGCCGCATCGCGGTAGTCGGCCTGTCGCCCAACCCGGCGCGTCCCAGTTTCCGGGTCGCGCAGGGTTTGCAGGATTACGGCTACCGCATCATTCCGGTGCGTCCGCTGGTGACCGAAGTTCTGGGGGAAAAGGCGTACCCCGACCTGGAAAGCCTGCCCGGATTGCCGGACATCGTGGATGTGTTTCGCGCACCCGGGCATGTGCCGGCGATCGTGGAAAGCTGTATCAGGCTCGGCATCAGGAACCTCTGGTTGCAGGAGGGGGTGATCAATGAAGCTGCTGCGCTGCGCGCTACGGAAGCAGGTATCACCGTGGTGATGGATCGGTGCATGTGGCGCGAAGTTGTCCGCTCAGGCGCACACCCGTCATGAGCAGGCAGCGCTGCGCATGGGCGGGTGAAGATACCCTGTACCGGCAATACCACGACACGGAATGGGGGGTACCGCTGCACGATGACCGTGCGCTGTTCGAATTCCTGATTCTGGAAGGCGCGCAGGCCGGGCTGAGCTGGATCACCATCCTGCGCAAACGCGAAAATTACCGCGCCGCCTTCGATGATTTTGACGCAACGCGCATTGCTGCTTACGGTGCAAATAAAATAGAATCGCTGCTGCAGGATGCGGGTATCGTGCGCAACCGCCTGAAGATAGCCGCTGCGGTCATCAATGCGCAGAAGTTTCTCGACGTGCAAGACGAGTTCGGAAGCTTCGATTCCTTCATCTGGCGCTTCGTCGACGGCAACCCGAAACAGAACAGATGGCGCAGCCCGGCCGAAGTACCGGCCAGCACACCCGAATCGGATGTGATGAGCAAGGAGCTGAAACGGCGCGGATTCAAGTTTGTCGGCAGCACCATCTGCTACGCGCTGATGCAGGCCACCGGTCTGGTCAACGACCACACCACGGATTGTTACAGGCACAAGGAATTGTATCGATGAGCATCAAATTTACAAAAATGCATGGCGCCGGCAACGACTTCGTGGTGATTGACGGTGTGCGCCAAAATATCCAGCTTACCCCGGAGCAATTGCGCCTGATGGCCGACCGGCATTTTGGGGTGGGTTGCGACCAGATTCTGATTGTTGAGAAGCCCGTGAACAAAGAGGCCGATTTCCGCTACCGCATCTTCAACTCGGACGGCGGTGAAGTGGAGCAGTGCGGCAACGGGGCGCGCTGTTTCATGCGTTTCGTGCATGACCAGAATCTCACCGGCAAGCGCGAAATTCTGGTGGAAACGCACGGCGGTTTGATCAGTCCGCGTCTCGAGCAGGACGGACGCATAACGGTCAACATGGGCCCGCCTGTATTCGATCCCGCGCTGGTTCCATTCGACGGTGGCAGCGGCGCGGTCAGCGAACCGCTGGAAGTCGCCGGGAAGATACTGGAGATCAGTGCGATGTCGATGGGCAATCCGCATGCCGTGCAACTGGTGGCGGACATCGAGCAAGCACCGCTGGAAAAGCTGGGGCCGCTGATCGAGCATCACCCCCGTTTTCCGAGGCGCGTCAACGCCGGGTTCATGCAGGTAATGGATCGCCACTCCCTGCGGCTGCGCGTATATGAGCGCGGGGCGGGGGAAACCCTTTCATGCGGCACCGGGGCTTGTGCCGCTGCCGTGACCGGAATTCGGCGCGGGTTGCTGGACAGCCCGGTTAACGTGGCCACACGCGGCGGCGTGCTGACCGTCAACTGGGATGGCGAGGGCCAGCCGGTGCTGATGACGGGTCCGGCAATCAGCGTATTCTCTGGCGAAATCAATATATAGGGTGGCATTCATGAGAGCAGAAGAAGTCGCACAATATTTGCAGAACAATCCCAAGTTCTTCGAGGAACATGTCGAAACACTGGCACAGATCAATCTCCCCCACCCGCATGGCGGGCGCACCATTTCGCTGAGCGAGCGGCAACTGATCGCGCTGCGCGAGAAGAACAAGGAGCTGGAAAGGAAGCTGAGCGAAATGTTGGCGTATGCAAAAGATAACGATGCCTTGCAGCACAAGGTGCATGAATTCGTTGTTGCGCTATTCGCCGCCCGCGACCTGGAAACATTGCAGGAAATGATTCCGCATCTGTTGCGCGATATCTTTGCGATACCGCATGCGGTGCTGCATCTGTGGCAAACCGAACCGCCCAGCGCGGAAGTGCTGGCATTCGCCGATGCGCAGCAGCAGCCGGTCTGCCTGCATCATCCCGCCCACGACACCGCCGGCTGGTTTGGAGAGCATGCTTCCCAGCTGCATTCGTTTGCCTATCTGCCGCTGCGTGCGGGCATCGAGACGATCGGCCTGCTGGTGCTGGCGAGCGAAGACAAGCAGCGCTTTTATCCCGAAATGGGCACCGTATTCCTGCAGCGCATCGCCGAAGCGGTGGCCGGCGCGCTGCATCCCTACCTCGAGCACTGACAGGGCATTGCGGCACTGCCGTTGATCATGCCGGATACTATATCGCCGAACCAACAATACCTGAACGGCTACCTGGCATGGCTGCGCAACGAAAAACGGTATTCCGAACTGACCGCGGAAAATTACGCACGCGACCTCGGTCATCTGTTCCGGCTGGCTGCAGAGACACCGCTGGCCGACCTCCAAATCCATCACATCCGGCGCTACATTGCACAACTGCATAGCCGGGGGCTGGGCGGCCGCTCGCTGGCACGTCTGCTGTCGGCATGGCGCGGGTTTTTTAATTACCTGATGCGCGACCACGGCCTGATCGACAATCCCTGCGTCGGGCTGCGTGCGCCCAAGTCGCCGAAAACCCTGCCGCAAGCCTTGTCGCCCGACGAGGCGGCACGCATGGTCGATCTGCCGACCGATACCAATGAAGCGATACGCGACAAGGCGATATTCGAATTGTTTTATTCTTCCGGTTTGCGTCTGGCTGAACTGGTCGGCCTTGACCTTGAACCGATGCGGGCAGACATTGCTTCGGGTGAAGTTCGCGTGACCGGCAAGGGCAGCAAGACGCGTATCGTGCCGCTGGGCCGGTACGCCATCGTCGCGCTGAAAGCATGGCTGGTGGTGCGCGACCAACTGGCCAAGGCCGGCGAGCCCGCGCTGTTCGTCGGGCAGCGCGGCTCGCGCATCTCCCCGCGCGTGGTGCAGCTGCGCATGAAGCAGTGGGGAATCAAACAGGGTGTGACCAGCAGCGTCCATCCGCACTTGTTGCGCCATTCGTTTGCCACCCACGTGTTGCAGTCATCCGGTGACCTGCGCGCGGTGCAGGAGATGCTCGGCCATGCCAGCATCTCCACCACCCAGGTTTACACCCATCTCGATTTTCAATATCTGAGCAAGATCTACGATGCGGCCCATCCGCGCGCCAGGAAAAAACCCCAAAATAAAACCCCGAAATAAAACCAAAATCAAAATATATGACCAGGCAAAAACCATCTTCCACGCCGCACCGCCCATCGCAGGGAAACCGGGATTTCCGCAACCGCACCCGGCGCAGCGGCCAGTCACCCGGAGATAAAAATAATAGCGACCAGAACAATACTCCGCGCGGCGCGCCGCAAATCGCCGCCGGATCGGCCACCGCTCAGCCCGGCATCCTGCTCAAAGCAGGCAGGGAAAAATCCCTGCTGCGCCGTCACCCCTGGATATTTTCAGGGGCGATCGAGCGCGTTGATGGCGCGCCGGTCAGCGGCGACACGCTGCCGGTACGCGATGCCGCCGGGAATTTTCTCGCCTGGGCAGCCTACAACCCGGATTCGCAGATCAGCGCGCGCGTCTGGTCATTCAACGAAACTGAAAAAGTCGACGCGGAATTTTTCCGCGGACGGATCGCTGACGCATTGGCGGCGCGCAATGAATTGAATCTAGCCCGTGACAGCAACGGCATGCGCCTGATCCACGCCGAATCCGACGGCCTGCCGGGACTGATTGTCGACCAGTACGGCGATGTGCTGGTGATGCAGATCGGCAGTGCCGGTGCGGAGCGCTGGCGGGACAGCTGTGCCGACATGCTGCAGGAATACTGCAAGCCGGTGTGCATTTATGAGCGTTCCGACTCGGACTCGCGCGCACTGGAGGGACTGGAGCTGCGCAACGGCGTTTTGCGCGGTATCCTGCCGGACAATGTCGAAGTGGTCGAGAACGGCCTGCGCTTTCGGGTGGATGTGGCGGCAGGACAAAAGACCGGTTTCTATCTCGACCAGCGCGACAACCGCGCGCTGACCGGGACACTGGCGCTCAATAAAGACGTGTTGAACTGCTTCTGCTACACCGGCGGTTTTTCGCTGTACGCGCTACGCGGCGGTGCTAAATCGGTACTGTCGATAGACGCTTCAGGCGATGCGTTGCGCATCGCTGCAGCAAATCTGGCGAACAACGGACTCGATACTGCGGCTTTGACACGGTGTTGCGAAGCATCCGGTGCGGGAGAAGCCGCCCCGCATTCTCTGCTGTCCGAAGAACTCACTCCCATCTCAAAGAATGCGGAACGCGCAGAATGGCTGGAAGCCGACGTGTTCCAGGCGTTGCGCACGCTACGCGACCAGAACCGGAAATTCGACCTGATCATCCTCGACCCGCCCAAGTTTGCGCCCACCGCCGCTTTCGCCGAAAAGGCCGCGCGCGGCTACAAGGACATCAACCTGCTGGCCTTCAAGTTGCTCAGACCGGGCGGACTGCTGTTCACCTATTCCTGCTCCGGCGGCATCAGCGAGGACCTGTTCCAGAAGATCGTCGCCGGCGCGGCGCTGGATGCCGGCGTGGATGCGCAGATCGTGCACTACCTGCATGCCAGCGCGGATCACCCGGTGCTGCTCAGTTTTCCGGAGGGGGCGTATTTGAAGGGGTTGGTGTTGCGGGTGGTTTAGTTAGACCGTTCGTGCTGATAACCAGCGACTTGGCTATCGTCTTTTGATGGCCTAGTCGAATGGCTATGCCGAAACATGAATGACCAAAAAAAGACAACTTCGCCGGGGGTAGCCCGGCAGCTAGTTACTTTCTTTTGCTTCGCCAAAATAAAGTAACCAAAGAAAAGGCGACCCCGGTTTGCCGCCGCTGCGCGGTGCCCTGCGTTGCTCGACTGGTCAGGCGGCTGCGGAACTCGCACTACGTGCTCAAACAGTCCTCGCCGACATCCCCTGACCAGCTTGCGCTACTCGGCGGCGCACAGGGGAAGAAAAGCGAAAAAACCAAAACCGTAAATTCCTAGGGCGGGCAAGTCGTTGCCGACCCAGTTAAATTAAATCACTCTGAGACTTGGCATTCAAACATATTTAGTTGTCTATCGTTAGCGTAGTAAAAACATAGTCAAATTTCCAATCTGCGATGCCTTCGCAACCTTGCGTGAGATATTCTTGTGGTACCGGTATGTTGGGTGAAGCCATCAAGTACATCCGATCCAGCAGAGTAGCTTTTGATTGAGTTGGCAATTTATCCCACCATGATATTCGGAATGCATGGTTCTCACAGCACGAGAAAGAGAAGCGAAGAAGTGCATCTTCAAGTTTCCCCCCGTGGCCTACATAGGATCCCAGTGAACGCACAAATGGTACACACGTGTTTTGGCTCGTAACGTGCCATGCAAAACCAAAACACCATCCATCGGTAGTTGGTGCGGTGAAAAATGTAATCAGATCGAGTAGTGAATCCCAGTTCCCTAGGTTCTGGAGTATTTCGCCATTGAACGCGAAGTCAGGATAAAGCTCACCAGACATTTGCAAAGGGCACGCTGATGTTGATGTAAAGAGAATGTATTCACAATCATAAGCTCTGTTCGATTTTATGGAATCCTCAAATTTTTCTTTGTGATATTTAAGGCCTTCAAAACCCAATGAATGACCTTTCAAAGTTAAACTCAAATGCTTCTTGGAGGCAGGGTCAAGGCTGGGATGATTTTGGAGATTCTTTATAACGCGTACTGCATTTTCTTTTACGAAGAATTCCCGGCATATGCAGCGGTAAGCGTATAGCGCAACCTGTTCGTGGTTCGGAGTGAGAGGAGCTTCATCTATTGGCTTGAAAAGTTCGTTGTCATGATATTTGCAAAATCCGGCAAACGTAGACACTTTGTTCAAGCTAATTTTTCTTGGCGCGGGGAAGCCGCCAGTACTTTTAAGAATCGAGTAGTCGGCGCTCAGTCTGTATACATGCCCATCTTCTGCGATATTCTTGAGCTGGCCACTTTTCTGAATGGAATGTGCTGCGATGATTTCATTGCAGCGACCACCCCTGTCAAAATGAAGGCAGCGGCCACGGTTGCTTTGCCGCTTCATCTCCCGTTGGAAGTCAGCAATGAACCCCATGAATGTCAGATACCCAACATATAACAGGCTGCAAAATCGCCGGGCGGGTATTCTGACCGAAATTGCCGCATAAACCGGTACATTACTTTTCTCCCAAGCTTTAAGAAGATTCCAATGTACCGGAGTTGAAATACTTTGCCTATCTACCTCAGCATGGTGGGCAACTTGTTGCCACCATGCATGGTCTACAGTCTTGGTTTTCTTATCTCCTGTGCGCCGCCGAGTAGTGCAGGCTGGTCAGGGGATTTCGGCGAGGACTGTTTGAGCACGTGGCCGCGCAGCGGATCGTGCGAGTTCCGCAGCCGCCTGACCAGTCGAGCAACGCAGGGCACCGCGTAGCGGCGGCAAACCGGGGGCGCCTTCTTTTTGGTTACTTTTTCTTGGCAAGACAAGAAAAAGTGACTTGCTGCCGGGCAACCCCCGGCGGTTTTGATGTTGGTTTGGCAGTCGAAACACGAGGCTGCTCCTCCCGCCCCAGATGCTGCGCAACGCCGTGTCGGAGCAGCTACGGCAAATTCACCATCGGCTTGAACCCGAGCTTGGCTTCCATGCTCTCCGCGCTGCTGCGCGCTTCGCTCTGGCTGGCATAGGGTCCAATATGCACGCGGACCAATCCATCCTTGGTGGACAGCTTCAATTGCTTGCCAGTGTCACCAAGTTCGCTGCGCATCTTTGCCAGATATGCTTTCGCGGCATCCTGTGTCTTGAATGCGCCAAGTTGCAGGTAAACGGCCTTGTCACTGCTTGCCAATGGCGTTATGGCACCGGGCGGAGCGGGCGCAGTCGTGGCCGCCGCAACCGGGACCGCAGCAGCTGAACCTGCAGCATCTGCCGTATCATCTGCGATACGGGCAACAGCAGGCGCCGCAGCAGGTGCCGCAACAACAGCGGAAGCGGCGGCAGGACCAACAACAAGATTTACAGGCGCGCTGCTGTCCAGCGGTTGGCTTTGTACCGTGCTGGCTGCAATCGTATTGACCGTGACATTGGGATCGATGCTGTCAACTTCCACTTCGGCACTGCCATCGGTAATCATGCCCAGCTTGTATGCCGCCGTGTAGGACAAATCAATGATGCGGTCATTCATGAACGGCCCCCGGTCGTTGATGCGCACGATCACCGATTTATGGTTGGAAAGATTGGTCACCCGGGCATAACTGGGCAGCGGCAGCGTGGGATGCGCGGCCGTCATGCCGTACATGTCATAGATCTCTCCGCTCGAGGTGCGCTGGCCGTTGAATTTTTTTCCGTACCACGAAGCCATGCCCCGTTCCCTGAAATTTCCGACCACCGTCATTGGCGTATAGGTCTTCCCCAACGCGATATAGGGCCGATTGGCATACCGGTTCAACGGTTCGATTTTCGGCACGGCGTCGGGTATCGCATTTAGATTGACCGGAATGTTCTTGCCCGGACCATCACCGGGCAGGTAGCCGCCGGAACCTGCCGCGGTGGCCGCGTTGCGCTGCGGAATCGTGCCGCAGGCAGCAAGCAATAACATTGTAACGACCAATAGTGCGGCATTTTTATTCATTCAATCCCCTCTTTACCAATTACCCGACTACCGTTAACAGGCGGCTTGTACCGCCGTTTTCGGTTCGCCGGACAGGATGGCTGATTTATCAAGTTTTAACCAATTTTTTGTGCGTCTCTATGCTCATCAGCATACCAAAACCGAGCAGCAGGGTCAGCATCGAGGTGCCGCCGTAACTGATCAGCGGCAAAGGCACACCCACCACCGGGAGTATGCCGCTGACCATGGCCATGTTAACGAATGCATAGGTGGCGAAAGTCAGCGTGATGGAACCGGCCATCAGGCGCGTGAAATAGGTCGAGGCATGCGACGTGATGACGAAACCGCGCCAGATCACAAAAGCATAAAGCGACAACAGGATCAGGTTCCCGATTAAACCGAACTCTTCGGAATAAACCGCGAAAATAAAATCCGTGGTGCGTTCCGGCAGAAAGTCGAGATGGGTCTGCGTGCCGTGCAAATAGCCCTTGCCGAGAATGCCGCCCGACCCCACCGCGATGCTGGCCTGGATAGTGTGATAACCGGTACCCAGCGCATCTTGCGAGGGATCGAACAGCATCATGATGCGATGGCGCTGATATGCGTGCATCATCGACCACATCACCGGTGCGCTGGCGATGCCGGCGACCAACATGGCCCCCATTACGCGCCAGCTCAGGCCCGCCAGAAACAACACATAAAACCCGCTCGCCGAGATTAGCAGCGCTGTGCCCAGGTCCGGCTGGCGAACAATCAACAGTACCGGCATGAACAGCAACAGCGCGGCAATAAAATAATTCTTCAGCGTAAGCGTGGCTTCATGCCGCTCGAAATACCATGCCATCATCATCGGCACGCCGATCTTCATCAATTCGGACGGCTGGATGGTCATCACGCCAAGGTTCAACCAGCGGCGCGCACCGTGGCTGATCTCGCCGAATAGCGCCACACTGACCAGCAATGCCATCCCAAGCAGGTAAATCGGTACCGCGGCGCGCATCAGATAATGCAACGGCAGCCTGGCAACGATCCACATGCAGACCAACGCCACCAGAATGTTGCGCAACTGGCTCAGCGGGCGATCCCAGCTGGCATTATCGGCGCTATAAAGCACCAACAGGCTGGTCAGCATCAGCAAGCTGATACCCAGCAGCAGTTGCCGGTCGATATGCGCAATAAAACGCGACCAGAACTCACGCCTAATCATGTGCACCTCCATCATTGGTGTCAGCGGGTGCCAATGGCTTCGTTACTTTAACGTCTGCCGGAGTTGATGGCTTTGGTACTTTGATGACTGCCGGAGTCAATGGCTTCGTTACTTTCACCGCTGATTGGGCCAATGGCTTCTTCGTTACCTTCACTGCTGATTGAGTCAGTGGCTTCGACATTTCCATGTCTGCCGGCGTCAATGGCTTTGGTACTTTGACGTCTGCCGGAGTTGATGGCTTCGGCTCCTTGCCGAGCAAATAGTAATCGAATACCTTGCGCGCGATGGGTGCCGCCGCGGTGCCGCCCTCGCCGCCGTTTTCGACCAGTACTGCCAAAGCAATCCGCGGTTTCTCGGCCGGCGCATAGGCGATGTACCAGGCATGGTCACGATGCCGCTCAGTAACATCTTTGGCCACGTACTTCTCTCCCTGCTTCATTGCAATAACCTGCGCCGTGCCGGTCTTGGCGGCAATATTATAGGTCAGGCCCATGTTTGCATATACCGCCGTGCCGCCAGGCTTGGTGACGGCGATCATGGCGCGCCTGACCAGATCCAGGGCCTTGGGGTCGATGTTCAAATCGTACAGGGGTGGCTTGTCTATGGAACGACTATCGCTGCCGTGCGCACTTTCCACTTCCTTGACCAGATGTGGCTGATATGCCACGCCGTTGTTCGCCAATGTGGCAGTGGCAAATGCCATCTGCATCGGGGTGGCCAGTATATAACCCTGCCCGATGCCGACTGCAATCGTGTCGCCCGGATACCACATCTGGTTGTAGCGCTTCCGTTTCCATTCCCGCGATGGCAGCAATCCGGAAGATTCGCCTTCCAGGTCAATGCCTGTTTTCTTGCCAAAACCAAAGCGCGACAAGTAGCTGTCTATGTTGTCTATGCCCATATCGTTTGCCAGGCCATAAAAATAAATGTCGCAAGACATCTGGATGGCCTTGAACATGTTCACGATGCCGTGCCCACCGACTTTCCAGTCCCGATACTGCCTGCTGCTGCCCGGCAAATAGTAGACGCCGGGATCGTTGATGGTTTGTTCCGGGGTGCGGATGTGGTAATACAATCCTGCCAGCGCCATGAAAGGCTTGATGGTTGAACCTGTCGGATATTGTCCGCGTATCGCGCGGTTGGTCAGCGGTTTATCGGGCGAGTTGTTCAACTCATCCCAGCTTTCCGGGTCGATGCCGTCAATGAACAGGTTGGGGTCGTACCCCGGCTTGCTGACGAAGGCCAATACTTCGCCGTTGTTCGGGTCAATCGCGACCAGGGCACCGCGATATTGGCCAAATGCTTTCTCGGCAATTTCCTGCAACTTTATATCGATGCTCAAGACCAGCGTTTTGCCGGGAATAGGGTCGGTGCGGGACAGCACCCGCACCGCGCGACCGTTTGCATCCACCTCGACCTGTTCGATGCCGGTGGTACCGTGCAGATCGCTTTCGTAACTTTGCTCCAGGCCAATCTTGCCGATGTAATCCGTGCCGCGGTAATTGGCCTCCAGATCATCATCCTCAAGCCGGCTTGCATCCGTATCGTTGATTCGTCCGATATAGCCGATCATGTGCGAGGTGCTTTCACCGAACGGATAATCACGGAACAGCCTCGCCTTTATCTCTACTCCCGGAAAGCGATATTGCTGTGCGGCAAAGCGCGCGACCTCGACATCGCTCAGGCGGCTGCGGATCACCAGTGTTTCAAAGTTGTGGCTCTCGGCAAGCTGCTTTTTGAAGCGTCTGCGATCCTTGCTGGTGATTTCAACCAGCGTCGCCAGATTGTTTATCGTGGCCTCGATATCCGGGGTTTTGTTCGGGTCTATCTCCAGCGTGTAACCGGAATAGTTGCGTGCCAGCACCACGCCGTTGCGGTCGACGATCAGGCCGCGATTCGGAACGATCGGGATAACGGCGATACGGTTGTTTTCCGACAGCGTCTGGTAATAACTGTGCCGCACTGCCTGAAGATAAACGAAACGCGCCAGCAGTATTGCCAGCAATACCACCACGAAACCAATGCAGAAAAACATACGCAACTGGAAATGAAAAATCTCTCGCTGGTGGTTTTTGAACTCAACGCGCTTGATCATGTGCGATTACGATTCAATCTGTGTTGGCGCATTACCCGGAACATGACGCTGGTCGGCATCCAGAGCAGGGTCGACGTAACGCAGCCGAGCAAATAGGGCCACACCACATAACCGTTCACCTGCCAATTGACCAGCAAATATACGGCGTAAGTCAGCGCGAATATCCCGAACACCTGAATAGTCTGCTGGCGCAAATCGAACATCTGCAGCCTGCGGTGCAGCACCACCCCGCCGAAAGCGAGCAAGGTATAAGCCAGCGCGTGCTGGCCGAACAGCGTGGCATCTGACACGTCTGCGAGTATCCCCACCGCCCACGACAACCCGATCCCGATACGCAACGGCTTGTGCATGCTCCAATACAACAATACCAGCGCCACGAAGTCCGGACGCAGGATCAGCCCGATGCCTGTCCAGGGCAGTCCATTCAAAAACAGCGCGACCAGAATACTGGCAGCGATAAAAATGTTGCTGACCGGCTTCTGGATTTCCGTCTTGGTTTGCATGGCGGGGGAAGACATCTAATGAAATCTCCTGAACTTCAACCGTTCACCCGGGTGTCCCGCTTTTGTGTTTTCCTCTGGACGCTTGGGTACCTTGGGCAAACTGGACAAGATCAACAGATGGCGGTGACTATCCACTCCGGCAATCGGCAGGCAGGTAACATTGAGGAAGGGATAGGCAGAATCGTGCTCGATCTTTATCACCTTTGCGACCGGGATGCCCGGCGGATAGACTCCGCCCAGACCGGAAGTGACCAGCACATCGCCATTCTGGACATCCGCGCTGGCCGGCATATAGCGCAGCGACAACTGGCTGATGTCGCCCGAACCAAACACGATGGTGCGCAACCCATTGCGCAGTATCTGTACCGGCACAGCCTGATTCTTTTCGGTGATCAATGTTACTTCCGAGAGCCAGGGATAGACACGGGTTATCTGGCCGACGATACCGACATCATCCATCACCACTTGACCGAGTTTCACATCGGCATCCGCACCCTTGTCGACCAGGACCTTTCGCCTGAATACGTCGCGCTCGGCATAAACCACCTGGGCTATTTGGGTGGTGAACTTGTCGCGTATCGGCAGCGCATCCAGACTGCGCAAATGAAGATTTTCCTGTTCCAGCGCCTGCAGCTGCAACAACTGCGCGGCATCGCGCTCATGCTGCAATTTCAATTCATCGTTCTGCTTTATCAGATCATGTTGCTTGCTCTGTGTGATAAAAAAATCGCCGGTCTGTTGCAGAAGTGCGCCCGGCATGCCCGCCAGGCGCTGTATCGGAGAGATCAAAACAGACAATGCACTGCGTGTCGATTCCAGATAGCGATAACGGGCATCAACAAACAACAGCAACAGGGATAGCACCGCAAAAAAAACCAGCCGCGCCACCGGGCTGGGTCCGCGATTGAAAAATGGGAAAGATTGCGTGCCGTCTATCAACTAAATTCCATCGAGAATCTTTGGGAACAAGCGAGATATGGAAAAACTACCCCACCCGGCATAACTGTTTTTTATCACCCTGTCAGGCAGTGAAATTTATTCAGTGGTGAAGATGCTGGTCGACTTGTCCATGTGTTCAAGTGCCATACCGGACCCGCGCACCACGCAGGTTAACGGATCGTCGGCAATCAACACCGGCAAACCGGTTTCCTCCATCAACAGGCGATCCAGATCGCGCAACAGCGCCCCGCCGCCGGTCAATACCATGCCCTTGTTGGCGATGTCCGCACCAAGTTCAGGCGGTGTCTGTTCAAGCGCCGTCTTCACCGCGCTGACGATGTTGTTGAGCGGATCGGTCATCGCTTCAAGCACTTCATTGCTGGAAATGGTGAAGCTGCGCGGCACGCCTTCGGCCAGATTGCGCCCGGTCACTTCCATCTCGCGCACCTCGCTGCCCGGGAAAGCGGAACCGATTGTTTTTTTGATTTGCTCGGCGGTGGATTCACCGATCAGCATGCCGTAATTGCGGCGGATGTAATTGATGATCGCCTCGTCGAACTTGTCGCCACCGACACGCACCGAGCCGGAGTACACCGGCCCACCCAGAGAGATCACGCCCACTTCCGTGGTGCCGCCGCCGATGTCAACCACCATCGAGCCGGTCGCCTCTTCCACCGGGAGCCCCGCGCCGATCGCAGCCGCCATCGGCTCCTCGATCAATTCCACGCGACGGGCGCCGGCACCGACCGCCGATTCGCGTATCGCGCGCCGCTCCACCTGGGTGGAGCCGCACGGCACACAAATCACGATACGCGGACTGGGACTGAATATGCCCGCCTTGTAAACCTTGCGGATAAAATGCTTGAGCATCAGTTCCGTAACGGTGAAGTCGGCAATCACGCCATCCTTCATCGGACGGATCACGTTAATGCTGCCCGGCGTGCGGCCCATCATCTGTTTCGCGGCAAGCCCGACCTGCTGGACAACCTTCTTGCCATTCGGCCCGACCTCCTGTCTTATCGCCACCACCGACGGCTCGTCCAGCACGATGCCCTGTCCGCGCACCCAGATCAGCGTGTTTGCCGTGCCGAGGTCAATTGCCAGATCATTCGTAAAATAGCCTTTCAAAAATCCAAACATGTCGTGTCCTGTAGTCAAAGAGGTGCGTCAATAAACCCTTGTATGATACCCTATTAGCCTTATTTCTATAAAGTTTTTACTATGTCCCCTAATGTGAATTTGGCCAATGCAGATGTCCGCAAAGTCGCCCGCCTGGCAAGGCTGGGGATGACTGAAACGGAAATCGAATCCGCCCGTGAGCAACTTTCCGGTATTTTTGACCTGATCGCCGAAATGCAGGCCGTCGACACCAATGGCATCACCCCCATGTCCCATGCCCAGGATGTGACGCAACGGCTGCGCGAAGATGTGGTAACGGAAACCGACCAGCGCGAGCTGTTCCAGTCCCTAGCCCCGCAATACCAAGGCTCGCCCCAGGTCGAAGCGGGTTTGTATCTCGTTCCACAAGTCATCGAATAATCAGGATCATGCTTAACTCAAGTTTGCAGCAACTCGGCAGCGCGCTGCGCGCCGGGAAAATCAGCAGCGTGGAACTGACACAACTCTATCTCGGTCGCATCGCCGAGCTCAATCCCGCGTTGAATGCCTACATCACCCTCAACCCCGAAACCAGCCTGGATCAGGCACGCCGGGCCGATAGCCTGCTGGCCGGCGGCAAAGCGCAGCCGCTCACCGGCATCCCGATCGCCCAGAAAGACATCTTCTGCGCCAAGGGCTGGCGTACCACCTGCGGCTCGAAGATGCTGGAGAACTTCATCGCTCCCTATGACGCGCACGTCATCACCCAGTTCAATGATGCCGGTGCGGTGAATCTGGGCAAGACCAACATGGACGAATTCGCCATGGGCTCGTCCAACGAAACCTCGTATTTCGGTCCGGTGAAAAACCCCTGGGATCGCAATGCCGTGCCCGGCGGCAGCTCGGGTGGTGCGGCCTGTGCCGTGGCGGCGCGGCTGTGCGCCGCCGCGACCGGAACCGACACCGGCGGCTCGATACGCCAGCCTGCAGCGCTGTGCGGCATCTCCGGCATCAAGCCGACTTACGGCACGGTGTCGCGCTACGGCATGATCGCTTTTGCCTCCAGCCTGGACCAGGCCGGACCGATGGCGCGCAGCGCGGAGGACCTGGCGCTGCTGCTGAACGTGATGACCGGCTTCGACGAACGCGATTCCACCAGCCTGCAGCGCGACAAGGAGGATTATGGCCGCGACCTGAACAAGCCATTGGCCGGCCTGCGCATCGGCCTGCCGAAAGAATTCTTTGCCGAAGGTCTGGCACAGGATGTCGCCGGCTGCGTAAACGCGGCGTTAGACGAATACAAAAAACTGGGCGCAACCATCGTCGACATCACCCTGCCGAATTCCAGGCTGGCGGTTCCGGTCTATTACGTGCTGGCCCCTGCGGAAGCCTCCAGCAACCTTTCCCGCTACGACGGCGTGCGTTACGGCTACCGCGCGCCGGAATACGGCGACCTCACCGAGATGTATGAAAATAGCCGCGCGCAGGGCTTCGGCGCAGAAGTGAAACGCCGCATCATGATCGGCACCTACGTGCTGTCGCACGGGTATTACGACGCCTATTACCTGCAGGCGCAGAAGATCCGCCGCCTGATCGCGCAGGATTTTGACGATGCGTTCAAGCTATGCGATGTGATCATGGGGCCGACCAGTCCTTCCACCGCATTCAATCTGGGCGAGAAGGGCGACGACCCGGTGCAGATGTACCTGTCGGACATCTACACCATCGCGGTGAACCTGGCCGGCCTGCCCGGCATGTCGATCCCGGCGGGTTTCGGCACCAACGGCCGCCCGTCCGGGCTGCAGATCATCGGCAATTATTTTCGCGAGGCGCAGATGCTGAACGTCGCGCACCAATACCAGCTGGCAACCGACTGGCATTCGAGGCAGCCGGATGAAATTTGAAAAACAATTGCCACAGAGCGCACAGAGATCACAGAGAATATGCATGAGGGGTCTCTCTGTGTACTCTGTGGTCTCTGATGGAACAACTAGCCATTCGACCAAGCTGGCAAAAGACGCCAGCCAAGTCGCTGGTTATGTGGCAAATAGGGGTTAAAACCATGCAATGGGAAATCGTCATCGGGCTGGAAGTGCACACCCAGCTTTCGACCAGCAGCAAAATATTCTCGGGTGCCTCGACGACCTATGGTGCCGAGCCAAACACCCAGGCGGACGCGGTGAGCATCGCGCTGCCCGGTGTGCTGCCGGTACTGAACAAGGGCGCGGTTGAACGCGCGATCAAATTCGGCCTCGCGGTTGGCGCGCACATCGCGCCCCGCTCGGTGTTCGCGCGCAAGAATTATTTCTATCCCGATCTGCCCAAGGGCTACCAGATCAGCCAATTCGACCTGCCGGTGGTCGGACAGGGTGCGCTGACGATACTGGTTGAACCGTTGTCCGGCAACGCCAAGCCCTATGAGAAAACGGTGCGCATCACCCGCGCCCATCTGGAAGAGGACGCGGGCAAATCGGTACACGGCGAGTCCCAGGGCGTTACCGGTGTCGACCTGAATCGCGCCGGGACGCCGCTGCTGGAAATCGTTTCCGAGCCGGACATGCGTTCTGCGGCCGAAGCGGTCGCCTATGCCAAAACCCTGCACTCGCTGGTGCGCTGGATCGGCATCTGCGACGGCAACATGCAGGAAGGTTCGTTCCGTTGCGATGTCAACGTGTCGGTTCGCCGGGACGGCGCACCGCTGGGCACGCGCCGCGAGATCAAGAACCTCAACTCGTTCAAGTTCATGCAACAGGCCATCGACTATGAAGTGCAGTGGCAGATCGACACGCTGGAAGACGGCGGCAAGATTCACCAGGCCACGGTTTTGTTCGATGCCGACAAAGGCACGACCCACGCGATGCGCAGCAAGGAAGAGGCGCACGACTACCGCTACTTTCCGGACCCCGACCTGCTGCCGCTGGAAATAAGTGAGGAGTGGAAAGAGCAAGTGCGTGCCACGTTGCCCGAGTTGCCGCAGGATAAGAAGGTGCGTTATGTATATGACCTTGGCTTATCTGCTTATGATGCTGGGTTGATAACCGCCTCTAGAGATATAGCAACATATTTCGAGGAATGCTTGGATGTTGCAGGCAAGGATAAAGCAAAGCTTTGCGCTAACTGGATTGTCGGTGATGTATCTAGCCGTATGAATTCTGGCGGCATAGATCTTTACTTGGATTTGATGGGTACGATAGGCGTAAGAATCTGTCCAGTTAATCCAAGACAGCTAGCTCATTTAATCTGCCGCATTGCTGACAATACAATTTCCGGAAAGATTGCCAAAGAGGTTTTCAATGAGATTTGGCTCAATGATCTCACTTATGCTCTTAATGATAATGCCGCCGACGCGATCATCGAAGCCAAGGGGCTGAAACAGGTTTCCGACAGCGGTGCGATCGAGAAGATCGTCGACGAGATCATCGCAGCCAATGCCGACAAGGTCGCGGAATACCGCGGCGGCAAGGACAAGCTGTTCGGCTTCTTCGTCGGCCAGGCGATGAAAGCCAGCCAGGGCAAAGCCAATCCGGCCCAGCTCAACGATATCCTGAAGAAAAAATTGGCCGGCTAGAACCTGCTCCAAACTACTGCGCTTGCCATTTTGCGTCCCGGCGGTGCTCGAAATCCTCATGTATTCACATATACACTCCGGCTCCTGCGGTCCGGCGTGACACAAAACGGCTGCGCTCGCTACGTTTGGAACAGGTTCTAATTATTCTTTGTTGCGCGGCTTGTGCGGCGCATGGCTGAACAGGGCGTCGTACAGCCAGTTCGGCAACAGCTTCAGCGCCCTGCCGACCAGCGCCATCTGCCACGGCACCACCGCGAACGATTTTCCCCGTTCGATCACGCGCGCCATGCGTCGCGCCGCCTCGCCCGCTTCCAGCATGAACGGCATGGGGTAGGGATTGATGTCGGTCATCGGCGTCCTGATGTAGCCGGGACAGACGGTCACCACCCTGACGCCGCTGCCGCGCAACTCTATGCGCAGGCTTTCCAGATAGGAGATCAGTGCGGCCTTGGAGGCGGAGTAGGCACCCGCCCCCGGCAGGCCGCGGAAGCCCGCGACGCTGGCGATGCCGACCAGCCTGCCGCGGCCGGCAGCGCGCATCGCTTCCACGAACGGCTGGAAGGTCTGCACTGCGCCCAGCACGTTGATGTCCATCACGTGCCGGAACACCTCGTTGTCTTCGGCATGGCGGGTCAGCGTGCCGATGCTCACGCCGGCATTGGCAATGACGATGTCCGGCACACCGGCGTGCGCGATAAAATCGTTTGCGGCATCCTGAAGGGCATGCGAACCCCGCACATCCAGCGCGTAGCAAAAAACCTGTCCGGGAAATTCAGCTGCAAGATCTTGCAGTAATTCGCCGCGGCGGGCGATGACGGCGACGGTCGCACCGCGTTCGAGATAGTGGTGCGCCAGCGCCAGCCCCAGGCCGCTCGACGCACCGGTTATGACGACAACATGCGTATTTTGCATGTTTATCCGAATGGCCATCCGGCTGCGCTGAGGGACATTTCAAACATCACCTTCCGGGGTTGAAGTCCGGCTGGCGGTCCGGAAAGCCGGCTATTTGCCGTGGGTCTTGCGCGCCATCACGATCACCCGCTTCAATGCCTCGATGGTATCTTTCGGCTCCAAACCTTCAATCTTATACTTCCCGTCCACCACCAGCGTAGGCGTGCCGTCGATGCCGTAGCTGCGTATCATTTGCTCGGCGCGCGTCACCATGCTCTTCATTGCGAAGGAGTTGTATGCAGCGACAAATTCCGCGCGGTCAACACCATGTTTGGCGACAAAGTCGGCAATCTTGTCCTCATCGACCAGGACCATATTGTCTTCGTTCCAGGCTCGATACAGCGCATCATGCAACTGCTCCATTTTCCCCATGCTTTCCAGCGCGTAAAAGGTGTATGCCATTGGCTCCCAGGATTCACGAAACACGGTGGGCACGTAGGTCAGCTCCACATCCTTGGGCATGGTCTTTTTCCAGGCACTGAGCAGCGGATGCAAATGATAGCAATGCGGACAGCCATAAAAGAAAAATTCCAGAACCTCGATTTTCTTGGTGCTGGTCGGTTGCGGCGGATTCAGCAAGGTGTAATCTTTTCCAAGCTGCGCATCAGCGGCTATTGCCGCTCCGCTTGCCAGCAATGTTACCGTTACAATCAGACTCCTAATCAAGCTTTTCATATACCCGCTCCTGTTTGGTGATTGAATTATGACTATTGAACACGCATCGGAGTGCTACTCACGCCGTTTTGTTTCAGGAAACCCTGCGCCCGGTTCATTTCATCCGCACTTTTATAGGGCCCCAGGCGCACGCGATACCACACGCCCTTGTCCTTGATTGTCGCAGTCTGGATGCTGGCTTCGACGCCCAGCAAGGCCAATTTTGCCTTGAGATTTTCGGCATCCGTCGCATTCGGAAATGACCCTGCCTGCAATATCTGCGGCTGAAAAGCGGCGGCCTGGGGTTTGGCTGGCTTGGCTTGATCTGCCGATCCGCTCGGCGCAACGGGAGTTGTATTCTGTTTATCGGTCAGTATCTTGTAGAACTGGAAACGCTGCTTGTCAGCACCGCTCAAGTCCGGTTGCTCCACAGGAATTGCCGGCAGGGTCGATTCCGGCTGGGCCAGCGCCGGCTGTTCCCGGTTCAGGAACGGGCTGGGCGACTTTTTCATAAACCACGCCACCGCGGCGGCCAGGCCAACTCCGATGACCATGCCGGCCAGAATGCCGATCCATAACGAATTTGCGCCATTGCGCTGCGTCGTTGTCCTGCTGCCGTTATCCTTGCTCATGTTGTTTCCGTTCTATTTTCTGTATCGGTTCGATTTGATCGCGCATTTTAATCCCGATTTTTACATTTTTTCCGGGGCGCTTACACCCAGCAATGACAAACCGTTGTGTATCACTTGCGCTACTGAGGCTGCCAATGCAAGCCGCGCCAACTTCACTGATTCGTCTTCAACCAAAAAGCGCGAAGCATTATAGTAACTGTGAAAATCGGCCGCCAAGTCCTTAAGATAAAATGCAACCAGGTGCGGTTCCAGGTCCTGGGCGGCACTCTCGATCACCTGCGGATAGTCAATCAGTCTTTGCAGCAAGGCAGTCTCGTATTCGCTATCCAGCAGGCTTACATCGGCCTGAAGCAGGGCTTTGCGTTCGCCTTCCCATAGAGCCAGTACCGCGCTGATGCGGGCGTGGGCATACTGGATATAGTACACCGGATTGTCGTTGCTCTTCGATTTGGCCAGATCGATATCGAACACCAGTTGGGAATCCGGATGACGTGCTGCAAGAAAATAGCGCGTTGCATCACATCCAACCTCATCGATCAGATCGCGCAGCGTAACGTAACTGCCGGCGCGCTTGGAAATCTTCACTTCCTGACCGCCGCGCAACACGGTCACCATCTGGTGCAATACATAATCCGGCCAGCCCTGCGGGATGTCCTCTCCCAGCGCCTGCAATCCCGCCCTTACCCGCGTGATCGTGCTGTGGTGGTCGGCTCCCTGTTCGTTGATAACGCGGGTAAAACCGCGTCGCCACTTGTCCAGATGGTAGGCGACGTCCGGCACGAAATAAGTATATGTACCGTCGCTTTTGCGCATCACCCGGTCCTTGTCATCGCCGAAATCGGTGGTGCGCAGCCACAGCGCGTCGTCCTGTTCATAGGTGTGACCGCTGGCGATCAGCCCGTCTACCGCTTCCTGCACCTTGCCGTCGGCATACAGGGCGGATTCCAGCGAAAACACATCGAAATTAACACCGAACGCACGCAGGTCGATGTCCTGTTCGCGGCGCAGGTAGGCAACCGCGAAATGGCGGATTGCCTCGGCATCGTTCACATTGCCGGATGCCTTTGCATGCTGGTCGTCGGCCTCCACCATTTCCTGTGCCATGTACGCCTCTGCGACATCCGCGATATAGTCGCCGCGGTAACCATCTTCAGGCCAGGAAGGATGATCCGGCGTAATGCCCTTGCAGCGCAGTTGAACCGAGCGCGTCAGGTTGTCGATCTGCACACCGGCATCGTTGTAGTAAAACTCGCGCGTCACATTCCAGCCTGCCGCGTGCAGCACGTTGCACAAACAATCGCCCACCGCCGCGCCGCGACCGTGCCCGACATGCAGCGGTCCGGTCGGGTTGGCGGAAACGAATTCAACGCCCACCTTGCGGCCCGCGCCGATATGGATATGCCCATAGCCCGCACCGGCCTGCAACACGCCGCGCACCACCTGTTGCTTTGCTGCAGCGGTGATGAACACATTGATGAACCCCGCTCCCGCGATCTCCGTCCTTTCGATGACCCCGGATTCCGGCAACGCCGCGATCAGCGCATGCGCAATATCGCGCGGCGAATTGCGCAACGGCTTGGCCAATTGCATCGCCAGATTGCAGGCGTAATCGCCATGGGATGCAAGCTTGGGCCGTTCGATCAGAATCTCGGTTTGGCTTGCTTCAGGAGCAACCTCGCGCAAGGCCTGCGCGAACAATTCGGACAAGTGGACTTTAAAATTGATTACAACAGACATGAAGCGGCACCCTTAAAGAGGCGCGAATTATATCATCTAGCCAGACCGCCAATATTCATGGCCTGAAAAAACCTCGTCCCCGAGCAACTTGTCCGGGACTGGCGCCATGGAGCACGGCCGCTTTCAGGCAGCCGATTTTTCTTGCCCTTAAAAATTGTTCGAAAATGTTTCAGCTATCGACAAATGCCCCGCATCACCCCCATAATGGTTAGCATACTAATAATTAGTTGGCAAATTAACAATGAAGTCATTGGACGAACAATTCGCCGAGTCACTGCATTTGAGCGCGCATGCCTGGCGGATCGAGCTGGACCGGCGGCTCAGACCATCCGGATTTTCCCATTCCCGCTGGCTGCTGCTGCTGCACCTGTCGCGACACGACGGTTGTACCCACCGGGAGCTGGCGCAACACATGGGCATAGAAGCCGCGACACTGGTCAGGCAGGTTGACCACATGGAACGGGAAGGACTGCTGAAACGCTGCGGCAGCGAGACTGACCGGCGGGTCAAGCACCTGCACCTGTCCGTTGCGGGCAAGAAGGCTGTTGAGCACATTCGCAGCCATGCAGCCGAGTTGCGCAGGGAAATTCTGTCCGGTTCAAGCAAGGATGATATCGGCACTGCCCTCAACGTGCTGCACAGCATTCGCGACAAATTATCCGGAAATACGTAATTGAAGGAACCCGCAAATGGAATTTTTCAAAACCCATAAAAGAAGCATCCTGATTGCGCTGGCAGTCATTGTGCTGAGCGGAGGCATCGCATTTTTTTATTACTCCGAACTTTCACGCAGCACCGAGAACGCTTACATCAACGCGGATGTGGTGAACGTGGCAGCACAGGTTTCGGGGCTTGTCACAGCGGTATACATCAAGGACAACCAGCATGTGCACAAAGGTGATCCGCTGTTCGACATCGATCCGGCGCCTTTCGTAATCGCGTTGTCGCGCGCCCGTGCCGATCTGGCGCTCGCCAGACAGACGGAACGGCAGGACAGCGCGGAAATTTCCATTGCCAGGGCGCAAGTGGCACAGGCCGAAAGCGATCTTGCCAACGCACGCACCATCTATGCGCGCGACCAGAAACTGGTTGCGCAACACTTCCTTTCGCAACAATCCCTGGACGATGCGCATACCCGACAGCTGTCTTTGCAGGCTGCGCTTGAAGAAGCGCGCGCAAAACTGGCCAAGGCGCTCTCTTCCCCGCAGGAAGCCGATAAACGCGGCGACATCCTGAAAGCGCAAGCCGCGATCGAGCAGGCCAAGCTCGACCTGAAACATACCCATGTCACGGCGGCCCAGGACGGGAAACTCAGCAACGTCACACTCGCGGCGGGCTCGCTGGTCAGCGTCGGCGAACCCCAGTTTGCGCTGATTATCGACAACAGTTTTCATATCGATGCCAATTTCAAGGAAACCGAACTGGCGGGCATACACCCCGGCCAGAACGTGGACATCGAGATCGACATGTATCCCGGCCGGCATTTCAAGGGAACGGTGCAAAGTCTGAGCGGCGCTACCGGCACAGCTTTCTCGCTGTTGCCGCCCCAGAATGCCACCGGCAACTGGGTAAAGATCGCGCAACGCGTGCCGGTGCGCATCAAAATTGCCCAGACCGATGCCGCCTATCCGCTGCGCATCGGCGCGACGGCGACCGTGAGCGTGCAGCTGAAATAGCCGCATGAACAGCGCCAAGGTTTTGACCGGCATCGCCGTGATGGCCGCGACCATCATGCAGGTGCTGGACACCACCATCGTCAACGTCGCGTTGCCAAAAATGGCGGGCGAACTGAATGCCACGCCGGACAACATCGGCTGGGTGCTCACGTCATACCTGATTGCTTCCGCGATCATCATGCCGCTCACCGGGTACATCACCGACCGCATCGGCCAGAAACGGTTTTTGATAATCAGCATCACCGGCTTTGTCATCAGCTCGGCGCTATGCGGCATGGCGACCAGCCTCACGGAAATCGTGCTGTTCCGTTTCATGCAGGGCGTGTTCGGCGCATCGCTGGTGCCCCTGTCCCAGTCCATCATGCTGCAGATCTTTCCCGGCGAACAGCGCGGCAAGGCAATGGCGATCTGGAGCATGGGGGTGATGGTTGCGCCCATCATGGGGCCGACACTGGGCGGCTGGCTCACCGAGGAATGGAGCTGGCGCTGGACGTTTTACATCAATTTGCCGGTGGGCATCCTTTCCGTTCTGCTCGCGTTGCGCCATGTGAATGACACGCCGCACCGCGCAAGGCGGATGGACTGGCTGGGTTTCGCTACACTGGGATTGGGCATCGGTGCGCTGCAACTAGTTCTGGATCGCGGCAACCAGGACGACTGGTTCAGTTCGAAACTGCTGGTATTTGCCACTTTCGTTTCGGCAGCATGCTTCATCGTGTTCATCGTTTACACGCTCACCGGAAAGCATCATCCGCTGTTCGACCTGCGCATTTTCCGCGACCGCAACTTTCTGGCCGCCAGCCTGATCATGACCACCATCGGGATCGGCTTCTTTGGCGGCATGTTTCTGCAATCGCTGTATTTGCAGGATTTCCTCGGCTACCCTACCTTCAAGGCAGGCCTGTATATGGCACCGCGCGGCCTGGCATCCTTTCTGGTGATGATTTTCGTCGGCAAGTTTGTCGGCAGGATCGCGCCGCGCAATTTCATTTTCACCGGGATTCTCGCCAGCATCGCCGGAAATTATCTGATGACGGGCTTCACCTCCAATATCACGGCAAACGACCTGATCGTGCCGATGATGCTGCAGGGCGTGGGCATGGGCCTGATCTTCGTGCCGATCTCCACGCTCGCATTCACCACTCTGCCCAAGGAGATTGCGGCGGAAGCGGCCGGCATCTACAGCCTGATCCGCGCGCTCGGTTCATCGTTCGGCATCTCCATCCTTGCCACTTATTTTTCGCGCGACACGCAACAAAACTGGAACTTGCTGCGCGGCCAGATCAACGTGTACAGCAACGCATTGCACACATATCTCGCCCCGCTGCATCTCGGCGTGCAAAACTCGAAGGGCGTCGCTATCGCCGCCAGCGAGGTGCTGCATCAGGCGCAGAACATCGGTTACATCGACAGCTTCTGGTTCGCCACGCTCAATTTTGCGGTCATGCTGCCGTTGCTGTTGCTGTTGCGCACGCCGGCCAAAGGAACAACCGCACAGATACATGTCAGCCCGGAATAAATTGCCCCCGTACTTTATCCGGTTTGGCAGCCCGGCCGGCGCCATGAACCGCCGGTGTGTCTGCTGCGAGCCGGCTTCGGTTGGAAAGGTCAGGCCTTGCTACATTCAAGCTCAACTTGTTTGGACAGGTTCAACAGGCTGCCGACGGTAAGGGTAGGCTCGATTCCCCACGGATCGAACAATGCTGCTGGCGAGCGCTTGATCCATGCGGCTCTCATGCCGGCAGAAACCGCCCCGATCACATCGAATGGATTGCTCGATACCATCCAGGCATCGGCTCCCGGTGCCCCGGCTCGCCTTAAAAAATGGCTGTATACGCCCGGGTTGGGTTTGAAGGACTGCATTTCATCGGTGCTGACCACGCCGATAAAATATTCCCTGATGCCGGCGCTGTTTAGCAATGTCTCCACTGCATCGGCGCTGCCGTTCGAGAAGGCATACATTCTATAACCGGCTTGTCTGGCCCTTGCCAGCCCTTCAGTCGCGTCTTCGAATGCGGGCAATGTTCTGTAAGCGGCGATGACTTCATCCTTGCCCTTCCGGCTGAACGGAACGTTATAGAAAGCGCTGGTGTAATCGAAAGCGTTCGCTGTGCATACCGCAAAATTCTCATAATTCTGCATCAGCCCGCGGCGGAAAGAATATTCGAGCTGCTTGTCGCGCCAGGTTCTGGAAAATTCCGCGGCCTTGTCGCCGACAAATTTTTCCAGCGTAACCACAATGCCGTGTGTATCGATCAGCGTTCCGTAAACATCAAACGCAAGCGTTATCGCCATACAGCCCCCCATTCCCTGTTGTGTCCGGCTTCGGAACAAACTTCCCCGCGAACCCTGGCGTCGCAATTGCGGGTCCTGTCCAGATCAAATTGTCCGTGACTCATGCCCCGGTCTTGCGCGTGACCGCAATGAACAGCCATACGATAGCCAATGGCAGGAGCAGAACCAGCAGGAACGGAAACGCAAACCCCGCCATAAACAATCCGGCAAGAATCACGCCGCCCAGGATAAAAATACCGATTCCGGCAAACACAAACAGCAGGAAGATTGCCGCACAAAACAATGCCGTCAGGCCGATGATCAGTCCCGCAGCGCCGATTGCGCCCTTCAGCGGCCCGATCAGTTCGTGACCATTGATGATGATGCTGGTTGACCCCGCCTCGAAAAACAATCCCCATGCGACGATCGCCAGCATGACGATTGCAAGTACGATTGCCACTTTCCTGGCCATATCAGACTCCTTTATTGATCCTTCAACCGCGACCGAGCATGGCAGTCCCGGCAACGGTTCTGTCTATTAATCCGCCGCAGGCAAACGAATCGTGTACTGCCCGGATTTCTCATCACGCACCACCCTGAGCAACTTGTGTTTCTGCGCGTCTTCCACCAGTTCCTTGAACGAGCGGTAGCCGTAATATAATTCGGTGAACCCCGGTATGCGCCGCTGCATGGTCGTCTTGACCATGGAGCCCCAGATCTTTTCATCCGAGCCGCGCTCGGCGATCAATGCCTCGACCGTCTCGACGATCAGATCGAGTGCCTCCTGGCGCTTGTCCTCCTCGACCTTCGCTTCGCTGGACTTGGCAGCGCCGGTGGCGGGCTTGGCGGGAGCCTTCTTGGCGGCCTGTTTCTTTTTTGCTTCCTGTGCGCGCACCAGATCGTCGTAGAAAATGAACTCGTCGCAGTTGGCACTGAGCAGATCGGAGGTCGAGTCCTTCACGCCGATGCCGATCACGTATTTGTTGTTCTCGCGCAGCTTGGAAACCAGCGGCGAGAAATCCGAGTCGCCGCTGATGATGACGAAGGTATCCACGTGGGCTTTGGTATAGCACAGGTCGAGCGCGTCCACGACCATGCGGATGTCAGCCGAGTTCTTGCCGGACTGGCGCACATGCGGGATCTCGATCAGCTCGAAGGCCGCTTCGTGCATCGTTGCCTTGAATTCCTTGTAACGCTCCCAGTCGCAATAGGCCTTCTTGACCACGATGCTGCCCTTGAGCAGCAGGCGTTCCAGCACCTTCTTGATGTCGAATTGCGCGTATTTTGCATCGCGCACGCCCAGCGCCACGTTCTCGAAATCGCAGAACAGTGCCATGTTGGTGATTTCCGGTTGAGCGGCCATGTGTGTCTCCTTTAATTTTTACCCGCTGGCGAACGGTTACACAACCTTGCCGGGATTCATCAGCCCGTGCGGGTCGAGGGCCTGCCTGATGGTGCGCATCAATTCCAGTTCCAGCGGGTCCTTGTGTTCACGCAAGGCTGCGCGCTTGAGTTGACCCACCCCATGTTCGGCACTGATGCTGCCGTTCAGTTCCCGCACCACCGCATAAACCAATTTGTTCACTGCCGCTTCCTGCTGCGCAATGAATTCCTGGTTTTGCTTGGCGTCCATCATTGAAATGTTGTAATGGATGTTGCCATCGCCCATGTGCCCGAAGGCGACGATACGAATGCCCGGGAAAGCCTGTTGCAATCCGGCATCGGCCCGTGAAATGAATTCAGCGATACGGCTGACCGGAACCGACACATCGTGCTTGATGCTCAAGCCCTCGCGCTTTTGCGCCTCGCTGATATTCTTGCGCAGCTTCCACCAGCGTTCTGCGTGATCTTTATCGGGGGAGATATCGAATTCGGCAATGCCTGCACCGAAAGACCGCAGCGCCTCGCGCAGGGCCTCATCCAGCGGGGCAGACAGCACGTCGGCCAGTTGGGTGATAACGATCCACCCGTGCTTGTCCGTGAACGGTTCGCGCGTGTCGGGTATGTGCTTGAACACCAGATCGAGGCTGGAGCGGGAG
>Ga0307375_10000870_pt1 | contig 35119 bp, 30 predicted proteins | sample TR1MG_FD_202531 | JGI IMG/M metagenome (GOLD analysis project Ga0307375, IMG submission 202531) | Soil microbial communities from Risofladan, Vaasa, Finland - TR-1 | ecosystem: Environmental > Terrestrial > Soil > Coastal area > Acid sulfate soil | place: Finland: Risofladan, Vaasa | collected... | reverse complement strand
TATCCGCCTTGTTGCTGTCCGGCACTGCTTCGGCGCTCGAACCTCATATTGAAAAGGCCGTTAAGCAGGGCAAGGAAATCTTTACGCATGAAACCTTCGGCGGTAATGGCAAGGTATGTCAGTCTTGTCACCTTGACGGGGGAATGAAACCCGGCAAACTGCCCAATGGTGTGGCCGTTCCCCGTTTGGCCAATGCAGCAACGATATTTCCGCGTTACCGTGCCAAGGATAACAGGGTGATCACCCTGTCAGACCAGATCATGTCATGTGTTGCCGGTGGGCTTCAGGGCAAGGCGCCTGCCTACGGCAGTGAGGAACTCAATTCACTGGTTAGCTATGTCACCTCCCTTTCACAGGGAAAGAAGATGAATATGGGTGGCAAGCTGAAATGATGTTTGGTCGAGTGCGAATGTAAAAGGTGATGTCGATCTTTGGCCGCGTTCTGTCCGTTTGGATTGGTTAACACAACTGTTCGCACTCGATAACGTACACAATACCAAGAGCATTCATGGGTAGTGCGCTATCAGCCTTGTCGGATAATACAACCGTCCGCAGTTCGCTCAGCATCGGTCACTCGATTTTCAATTCTTCATCCTGCAAACGCCGACCCTTATGCGACAATCGGCTACGCAAATTCACTTCCCAATACCGGACGTTCGGCAAGCACAGCTGACGATACATACCCGCCTCTTATAGCACGACAAGGAAAGTCTGTTCATCGGCCAATGCGGCTATCCAATTCGCTCCGGTCATCCCTGGAGAATTCGCTGCAGCGGATCATCTGTCCAGAGCAGCGCAAACTTGATGCCTGACGAGCCTTCGTTTACTGCCGGGATGAATGGGGAATCATCTCTCATGCGTTGGGGACTTTCAATTCAACGGTATGCTCATGGCGATCATCTATCAATGGAACCGTTTGTGCCGACAGTATTTTCCCATCGAGTGTAAGCTGATTCACGTCTGCCACATCCGTATCGAGACGGGTGATCGTGATGTGATAAACGGTTTGTCGGTAGCGATAGTGGATTTTGTAGCTGGTCCAGCTTTTCGGCATGTGCGGGGTGAGACGCAATTGGTCTCCTTCCAGGTTTACGCCCAGCAAGGTTTCAATCAACAGGCGGTACATCCAGCCGGCCGATCCCGTGTACCAGGTCCAGCCGCCGCGACCGGTGTGCGGCGCAACAGCATAGACGTCCGCAGCGATGACATACGGCTCTACTTTATAGGTGGCAATTTGTTCCGGCGTGCTGCTGTGATTGACCGGGTTGAGCAAAGCAAATAACGCCCAGGCTCGCTCGTGATCACCCATGAGCGCAAAGGCCATGGCGACCCAAATTCCGCCGTGGGTATATTGGCCGCCGTTCTCGCGTACACCCGGAATGTAACCTTTGATGTAACCGGGATCGAGCGCAGATTTGTCGAAGGGAGGATTGAATAACTGGATCAACCCGGTATCTCGGTGGACCAGACGCTGTTCGACAGCGTTCATCGCCTGCCGGGAACGCTGCGCATCGCCAGCACCGCTGATCACCGACCAGCTTTGCGGCAGGGAATCGATCTGGCATTCCTGATTGGTACTGGAACCGAGCGCTTCGCCGTTGTCGAACCAGGCGCGGCGATACCAGTTGCCGTCCCAGGCATGTTGCTCGATATTGTGTTGCAGCTGCTGCGCCTGGGTGACACAGCGCTCTGCAAAGGGTTGGTCGTTACGCGTACGCGCCAATTCGGCAAATTGGGTGAGAACGTCGTAAAGAAAGAAAGCCAACCATACACTTTCGCCCCGGCCTTTGATGCCAACCAGGTTCATGCCATCGTTCCAGTCGCCGCAACCCATCAGCGGCAGGCCGTGTTCGCCGAAGGTCAGTCCGTGCTCAATGGCGCGCACGCAATGCTGGTAAAGCGTGCCCGCCTCTTCGGAGCGGTTGGGCAGATCATAGAAAGATTCCTCCTCCGGTTTGAGCGCCCGTGCTTCAAGGAAGGGAATCGTTTCGTCAAGCACACCGGTATCGGCGACACAATTTACATATCGGCAGGTCACGAACGGCAACCACAGATAGTCGTCGGAAAATTTCGTACGTACGCCCCGTCCCGCCGGGGGATGCCACCAGTGTTGCACATCGCCTTCGCGGAATTGATGCGAGGCAGCGCGCAGCAGATGCTCGCGCGTAAGCGCCGGTTCCGCATGCACCAGCGCCATCGCGTCCTGCAGCTGGTCGCGGAAGCCGTACGCACCCCCGGATTGGTAAAACCCGGTGCGCCCCCATAGTCTGCAACTCAAGGTCTGATACAACAGCCAGCCGTTCGCCATCACATTCACTGATGTGTCCGGCGTATCCACGTTCACTGCACCCAGCGTTCGGTTCCAATAGTCCCACACGCCTTCGAGCGCAAGGCGGCTGGCACCCGCCCGGCGAAAGCGCCGGATCAGCTCCTGTACTTCAGTCGGGTTGCGGCCAACGCCGAGGCGGAAACTTGTTTCATGTTCTTGTCCATCCGCCAGATTGAAAATGACCTGCATCGCGCCGCACGGATCCAGCCCGGCACCGACTTTGCCGGACAGGCGAACTCGTTTCAGTGCCGCCGGATGCGACAGGTTGCCGTTTCTGCCGATGAACTCTTTGCGGTCTCCGGTAAGCGTGCGTGTCGCATCGTTTACATCCATGAACGCAATGCGGCCGCTGTAGTCGGTATTGTAATGATTGCGCGCCAGCAAGGTGCCAGTCTTGGGGTCCACTTCGGTTTGCACGTGCAGCAAATTCTTGTGTCGCGAGTCGCCCAGCACCCATTCGCAGTAGCCGGTGACCGACAGGCGGCGCGGATGCCCCGAGGTGTTGCGCAATTTCAACACCGACAATTTCACCGGAGCATCCATCGCCACATACACCCACAATTCTGAGACGATGCCGTTCTCGCTATGTTCAAACACGCTGTAGCCGAAACCGTGGCGGATTACATACGGTGTTCTGCCGCGCGCGGGGCCGGGTGTAGGTGACCAAAAATGTCCGGTCTGTTCGTCGCGAATGTAGATCGCCTCGCCGGGGGGGTCCTGCACCGGATCGTTGTGCCACGGCGTCAGCCTGAATTCATGTGAATTTTCAACCCAGGTGTAAGCCGCACCACTTTCCGAAACCACCGTGCCAAAATAAGGATTGGTCAGCACGTTTACCCACGGTGCGGGTGTCATCTGGCCGGGCTGCAGGGTGATCACATATTCGTGGCCGTCACTGGTAAAACCGCCCAGCCCGTTTTCAAACGTCAGTTCGCGTTGCTCAAGCGGTTCGGGCAATTCGGCCGAGCCGGAGCGGGTGGGAATCAGCGCCGGAACAAGAGGGTCCACGATAGCCTGTGGTTCCATCTGTTCTGCCAGGCTCCCCTTCTCGTCATCCAGAACGATACGCGCAGCGGATTGCAGCAACACGAGGTCGTCGTTGGGAATCTGTTCGAGGCGACGCACGAAAATGCCGCCCGGCTTATCCAGCATTTGCGCTTCAACGCCCGACGAAATCAGGCTGGTGATCGTGTCGTGCAGCGATTGGCGGTAAACCGAGAGGTCTTCGTTCAGGATAACCAGTTCGACTGTCAGCCCTTTCATGCGCCAGTAGGCGTGCGCCTTGATCACCTGCCGCGCCAGCTCGATCTTTTCCGTGTCGCTGATGCGCAGCAGCACCAGCGGCGCATCGCCGGAAATACCGTAACTCCACAGGCCGTTCTGGCCGCGCCGGTTGCTGCGCAACACGGCCGGGCTGGCACGGCGTGCGGGGTTGGCATAGATCAGCGCACCGGCCAGTCTGGCATAGAGCTGCGCTTCCGCTTCAGTGGCATCGAGCATGTGCAGCGTCACCTGGCTGTGCGTCCACGCCAGGTCGAAAGTGCGGTCGGCCATGCGCGCGCTCTGGTATTTTTCCACTTGTGCCAGCGCGTCTTCGCGGTTTTCCGCCATGCCCAGAACCAGGTCGACAATGACGGTTTCATGCGCGCCCAACGAGACCGTGCGCCGCAACGCAACGATGGGATCAAGCACGGAACCGGTGGTGTTGGACAAGGAGGCAACGTTCTGCATTGCGGCCGGATTGGCCAGGCTGCCACCGCGTCCGACAAAGCGCGCGCGGTCCGTCTCGCAGGAGACGGCTTCCTGTCCATCCCCGCGACCCAGCATCAGATGCAGCAGCCACGGCGGATTTTCATCCTGCGAGCGGGCACGCCTGGTGCAAAGGATGGCGGAAGATTGTTGCGCAAACTCGGTCTGCACGAACAGGTTGCTGAATGCGGGATGCGCCGTGTCCGCGGCAGGTGTGGCGAGCACCACTTCGGCATAGCTGGTCAGCTCGATCACACGCGGCGTAGCCGAGCGGTTGGTGATGGTGATGCGCCGCAACTCGATATCGTCTTCCGGCGACACGCTGATTTCGGTGTGGGTTTCGAGTCCGGCATGTTGTTGCCGGAATTCCGCGCGCGACTGCGTGAAAATGGCTTCGTAATCTCTGGTTTTGCGCAAGGCGGGTTGATAGGCGGTAGACCAGAATTCCCCCGTCGCAACATCGCGCAGATAGGCAAACATGCCCCAGCAATCGCGCGTGGCATCTTCGCGCCAGCGGGTAACCGCCAGATCGCGCCAGCGGCTGTAGCCGCCGCCGGCACTGCTGATGGCCACGTGATAACGCCCGTTGGACAACAGGTGGACTTCCGGCACTGCCGAAGCGGGATCCCTGAGAATGCGCATTCCGGTTTCGCTGTTTCCAGCCGGCGTCTGTGATTTCTCCAATTTAAAATCGATGGAAAACACGCTGGCGATGGTTTTTGGAACGCGTTCCTGCAATAACAAGTCTGCCGCCTTGAGCAGTGGACAGGCCATGAAGCGCCGTTGCATGGGATAGTTTCGCAACAGGTTATCCATTGCCAGAAGGCTGATGCCCTGATGGTGTGCCATGAAAGACAGCACAGTGGCGCTCGTTTCATCAGGCGGCAAACGCACCGGTGTGTAGTCCACCGCCTCATAGAAGCCGTAGGCGCCTTTGCGCCCTTCGCTTGCCAGCCGTTGCAGGTTTTCGCAGGCTTGCAGCGGCGCGATCATCAGCGCCATTGCGCTGGCGTAGGGCGCGATCACCAGATCATCCGCCAATCCGCGTTTCAAACCCAGTCCAGGCACGCCGAAGGCGCGGTATTGGTAATTCATCTGGACATCGACGCGGTTATAGCCCGATTCCGAGATGCCCCAGGGTACGCCACGCAGGTTTCCGTACTCGATTTGCTGCTGGACTGCCGCCTGGCAACTGTGGTCCAGCAAAGATTTTTCAAAGTTGGGCATGACCAGCAACGGCATCAGATATTCGAACATCGATCCGCTCCACGAGACCAGGATAGGATCGCCCCTGAATGCAATCAGCAGCCGGCTCAAGGAAAACCAGTGATCCTGCGGTACCTGCCCAAGGGCAATGGCGACATAGCTGCACAAGCGCGCTTCCGAAGCCAGCAAGTCGTAGAAGCTCGCGTCACAGCGGTTTTCGGAGATGTTGAAGCCGATGGAAAAAAGGTTTCTTTCCGTGTTGAACAGAAACGTAAAGTCCATGACGGCCAGCTCGTCGCTTTGTCTGGCCAGGGATTCCAATTCCAACAGGCGCTGGCGGGCATGCTTGACGGCATCCTGCAGGCAGCGCGCGCGCGCAGTTTCGCCTGGCACCGGGTTGGCCAGCACGGAGATTTCGCGCAGGGTGTATCCCCGATCGAAGCGCAGGAGTTCTTCGTCTGTCACGCCTGAAGTGCTCGCGAAGTTTTCATCGCATAACCACGGTGCGATGAAGCGCAAATCCGCCAGGTGCTCGTCGCAACTATGCTGCAACGTTTGACTCCATTGTTTGAGCTCGTGTCCCCTGCTTTCGAGGGAGATGGCAATCTTGTGCGCAAGGGTTGCCACCCGTTCCAGCAGAACATAGCCCGCACGCAGCGTGACAGGCGGACTGGCCAATTTCGCCTCAAGCTGCAACAGCGCCGCGTTTTCTCCGGCCAGCCCCATGACTATCTTCAGCGTATCGAGCAATCCGGAAAATATCTGCAGTGTGTATATAGGCTCATCGGCCTGCTCCCTGAGTCCGGCGGCGAGCGTCAACAAATGTCCCGCCAGATTGCCGCTGTCCACGCTTGAAACATAAAGAGGATGCAGCGGTTGCAGCGTGCGCGTCTCATACCAGTTGTAGAAATGCCCGCGATGCCGTTCGAGCTTTTGCATGGTCCCCAAAGTGTCCCGTGTGCGCCGGATCAGCCGTTCCGCCGACAGGTATCCGAAGTCGCGCGCGGCCAGATTGGCCAGCAATGACAAGCCCATATTCGTCGGCGAGGTTCGCGTCGCGATCACCGGATTGTGGTCTTCCTGGAAATTGTCCGGCGGCAGCCAGTTTTCCTGCGCGCTGACAAAGGTGTCAAAAAAATGCCAGGTTTTGCGGGCGCTGACACGCAAAAACCCGAGTTGCTCGGCGGTTAAATTTGCGGGAACCCGTGCAATCGGCCGGCTGATCCACCATGCGATCCACGGCGCGACGAACCATAGACCAAAAATCGGAAATGACGGTTCCAGCAGCGTCGGATGCATGATGGCCAGGAATAATGCCGATGCCAGCGCTGTCACGGGAGCGACCCACATCCTGGCAAAACAACTGGCGAGGTTGTTGCGCGAAATCAGTTCCGAATCGCTCGACGTTTTCCATTCCAGAAGCCGTTTGTGCGTCACCAGCAAACGCAGCAGCGTCCTGATGATCGCATCCATGCTGATGAAAGCATCGTAGGGTAGAAAAGCCAGGGTAAGAAACATCTGTCCGAATTGGCGGGCGCCGGTATCGGCAACGCCGCGCAAATGCATGGACCATGTCAGATCCGCCGGTTTGCGAAATGCGCTGAATGCCGCCAAAAATGCTGGAAAGGCAATGATGATAACAACCAGCAACGGCCCCAGCCCGCCCAGTTGCGGAAACAGCAGCCATGAGCCGGGCAACAGAAAAACCAGCGCTACCGGAACCAGACTGCGCCTGAGGTTGTCGAGTATCTTCCATTGGGACAGCACGGAAAGGGGATTGGCAATGCGGCTCGCATCCAAACCGGGAACCCGCGGAAACAGCCATTGCGTGATCTGCCAGTCGCCGCGTATCCAGCGGCGGCGCCTGTCGACATCGACGTTATAGCGGGAAGGATATTCCTCGAAGAACTCCACATCGCTCACCAGCGCGGAACGGGCATGGCACGCTTCCAGCAGATCGTGGCTGAGAATGGTGTTTTCCGGGAATCGTCCTTGCATGGCGCGCTGGAAGGCATCCACATCGTAAATGCCCTTGCCGATATACGAACCTTCCTGAAATACATCCTGATACACGTCCGATACTTCACGCGTGTAGGGGTCGATGCCGGCATCGCTGGCGAAAATCCGGACGAACCAGGATCTCCTGGCGCTCGGCAGACTTACGCCCACGCGCGGTTGCAGGATGCTGTAGCCGGCGGTGACGATGCCGCGCGTGGCATCGAACACCGGATGGTTCAGGGGATGGGCCATCGTACCCACGAGTTGGCGGGCAGCATCGCGCGGAAGCTGGGTATCAGTGTCAAGCGTGATGACATACTTGATGGAAGACAAGACGGCCGTCTCGCCCACGATTCCGGAAAAGCACTCACGCGAACCGCCGCGCAGCAGCGCATTGAACTCCATGAGCTTCCCGCGCTTGCGTTCGTAACCCATCCATACACCTTCAGCGGTGTTCCAGCGGCGCGGCCGGTGCAGCAGAAAGAACAGGGAATTCTTTTCGGCCGGATATTTCTGGTTCAGCATCTCGATCCCGGCTTGCGCACGCTGCAGCAGCGCCTGATCATCGGGCATTATTTCTTCCACTGCGTCCTGAAAATCCGTCAGCAGAGCGAAATGCAGGTATTGATCCCGATTCGCCAGATGATGTATCTCCAATGTCTCGATGAGACGATCAATGCCTGCCTGGTTTGTCAGCATGGTTGGAACGACCACCATGGTGCGGCAAGCCGGCGCGATGCCGGAAGAATAATCCAGCCGCGGCAACAGACAGGGTTTAACCAGCAGGGTGGACAGCCAATTCATCAGCGCCACGGCCAGTTGGCTGGCGCAAAGGAGTACCACAAAAACGAGAAAGGCAAGTTCCCATCCGGGCAAGGCCATTATCTCTTCCTGTCGCACAAACAGAAATGTTGCGAGCAACGTCGTTGTCACGATGCCACCCGCATAATAGGTGAGCGGAAAACGACGGATGCCGCGTTCGATGACTGTACGCCAGGGCCACTGTACATGCGCCATGCGCCAAAGTATCGAGTGGCCTTTGTCGATCAGATAGAACCCCACATGCGCGGTTCGTTCATGGCACCCTGTTTTAAGGGCGCTGTCAGCGGCAAGCTGCACGGCCTTGCGCGCGACCTCCGCTTCCGGTAGCAGGCTGTAGCGGGAGATGGCTTCGACCGAATGGCGATAGCGGTCGCGGGTCGAAAAATCCATCTTGCTGTAAACGGCAGCGGGATCAGTGCGCAAAATTTTCTCGACCAGACTCAGTGATTCCACGAATACCTTCCAGTCCATGGCACTCAGGAAGCGGAGACTGGCGATGCTGTGGCTGACGGAAACCCGGTCCGCTGCCTGATTTTGACTTTCTTGTTGAACCAGGTGCTCGATGGTTGAACCCTGCTCAATGACTCGCTGTTCGAGCCAACTGCGCGCGAGATACAAAGCCGGACTTTGCCGCGACAAGCGCTGACTGAATTCCGCCACAAACGAACTGGTCAGGGGCGTATCCGACTTCGCCATGTCGGCCACCACAATGACGAGGTGAGACGGGTTCGTCTCCGCCATACTCTGCAAACGATCCATCCACACAATCGCCAGATTGCGATCCACACTGGCAACAGTCAGGCGGCTGGCAACGCGCTGGAGATTTTCTATCAGGCCAAGTCGCAACATGATGGGGATGGCCCACAGCTCGCCCAGCTGCAGGGATTCGACCGTTTGGTAAGCCGTGATGAAGGCAACGAGCGGATCCGAATCGATCTGTGCGTCGACATGCGAAATCAATTCATGCACGATGTCGTAAACGCGCGGCAGTCCGGCACAGGGACCGTTCAGGAGGCGGGGCAATTCCCGGCTATAGTCACGTGGGAAATGCCGCTTGGCGATTTGAATCTGCTCTTCAATCAGATAGAAGTTATCCAGCAGCCATTCTGCAGCGGGCGTGACACGCTTTCCCGCGCTGATGTCGAGCGTCGACTGATTGAAGCCTCTTAAGATTCCCTCGTTTTGGAAGAGTCTGTCCAACAGGCTGTTGGAACCCCTCCGGGTGACGACCCGATGAAATTCGGCAAGCGCCTCCGCATGCCGTGTCAATTGTTCGATGCTGAATAATTCCGAGCGCAAAGGTGCCGCGCCCGTGTACGGATTTGTTTTTCTGCTTAGCCATGTTTGCACGATTAAAGGAAGAGTCTGCATGTTTTTGATTCAGCGAGTTTCATGGATGACGCATGTGCCATTTTTCAGGCCGGACAAAAACGGTTTATTGCAGTGGTCTGGAAAAATTGTTGCGATTGCTCTTTTCATGCGGCCTCCGGCAACGCCAATTTCGCGCCGGAAGCATGGCGCTGGAGCGGGGGGGGCGAACAGTCGGATGGTGACAATGCCCAATCTGCATCGCTTTAGGAAATTATCCGGCTCGTCTTCAATCGTACTGCGGGTAACGACCGGGCTTTGTCGCATCATTCTCAGGGTGGCGCGTGCGACAACACCAAACATAAGGATACTGACACAGGAAAATATGGAAAATTCCTTGGGCATAATGATCTCCTGAAACAAGTGATCGGTATCAGCATGTTCAATTGAGCATGCCGTCGTAATGTTGAAGTCGGATTAAGCAGGGCCGATGCCAGAGACTGAGGGAAATCATGAGCGACCAACCATGGAGAGAATTGTCCGCTGCATGCGGGATGCTGTATGTACGTTGGCGAACACAACGCGGAAACCTCAAATTATTCGAAGAATGCAGAATCAGAAAATAGCCACAACATGTGATCCACCGGAATCACTGGACGCAAGATACGGGTATGCGCAAATCACCTCTGTGCGGCAACGCACAGAACATTCCCACAGGAAAGCACAGGATGCGCGGACTGGTTAATGCTTCGGTGGATGCTGTGCAAACCAACAACGTACCGTATTTTAAATATTATCTTTCGAACTCCTTATCCATGCATTTTAGATGCGTTGAGATGGAGGGCGAGGTGATTCACCGGATAGAAAATATAGATGAGTTTTATTTGGAATTTGGATATACACCAGACATGATGAAAGCCGGGGTATTACCGGAGGAGTTCATATGGGCTGAATATATTCAAAATGCCACCTGCAATTTTGTTATCTGCATACAAATACGCATCCTTAAATACCTGATAAAGCACTCAGACAAATATGTCGAACAATGCAAAGTTTGGCTTGATACTTATTTGGAAGAAAGCGTGGCGAAAGCTGCCACGTGTGCAAATTGCAAAATGAAGCCAATCTGTAAAAAACTGAAAATAACTTCCTGATGGCTTTTAGAACTTCTCCTTCACGAGCTGCGGCCTGCTGCAAAGAATTAGCTCAACTGACAGGCAGAAACGGGTTAATTACGACCTGCTAATGGTGACATATGCAAAACGAAAACAAAATACCGTACTTTACATATACTCCCTCAAGAATTTCCAAAGGGCATGCTGCATGGATTGAAATGGATGGGCAGCCAATTCACGAGATAAAAAACCTGGATGCGTTTTATACGGAATTGGGCTACACAGCAGAGATGAGAATGGCAGGAGTAGTGCCGGACGAGTTTATATGGGATGAATATACTAAAGACAACCGGACTTCTTATGCCAGTTGCTTGCAAATGCACCTTATTGAGTATCTGGTAAAAAACTCCATTGGCTTTCTAGGCGAATATGGCAATCAGTATAAAACTTGGTTTGATAATCATATTGAGGCTGCAACAGATGGAAATATTTCATGCGCTCCTTGCAGAGGTGAATCATTTTGCAACATCGGAATGTCAATTCTGAAATTTCAGCTCACTTGAGAACATGGTTGGGCGAGGCATCACTGACGACGAGCAAATAAATCCGCATTCCTGTTCATGATGATACTCATTCATCAAAATTATCAGACCTTCCCTGTAAAGCATTCAGATTGAACTGAAGGTTTCCGACGGTCTGTGTGGCAGCAAACCTATCCGGCACCTTTGGTCTTAATCATTCCAGCAAAGCCGAATAGTGTGAATGGATTGTGATTCAGGGAAAAGAGTAGCGCAGAAAAAGGTGGCTGCCGCCGCGCCTCAGGTCGACCAGGGTTCCCCACACAGGACTGTGCAGCGCGAACATTTTCCCCATAACGAGGCTGTACTGTCGATCATCAATTTGGCGGCCGGCAATCTGCGGCGCGAGGGTCAGGAACTGTTCGTCCAGGACTCCTTCCGCGTAGAAATCGCCCAGCAACTGCGGCCCGCCCTCTACGAGAATCAGCTTGCCGGCATTCACATGGCGTACCTGGTTGATGATGGAGCTTGCGCGCATGACGCCAACACTGCGCACCGCGCGAATTTCGACCGCATCGGAAGCTTTATGTTTGCGCAACCGCTTGGCACCGGCGGTCGTCGTCACGATCAGCACCGGAACCTTTCCGGAAGCGAATATGGGCAAGTCCAGATCGATCTGCCCGCTGCCACTGACGATCACATTCAGCGGTGGTCCGTGTTTGCCCAGTGCGGTGCGCAACTGGCGATATTCATCCGCGAGGTCTGGAAAAACGTCTTCGGCTGTCCAGATGTGATATTGGTCGGCGCCCAGCGTGCCTGTACCGATGATCACCACGTCCGCAATGGCGCGCAACAGCCCCATCACCATGCGATCCTGGACGCTGAACCCGCTGATGTCGCTGCCGCTCTCGTGTCCCTTCACATTGAGCGAAACGACACCGTCCATTGTGGTCACAAAATTGCTGAAGATGTGTGGATTCGCACCCGCACGCGGCATGCGCAGGCTTCCGTAAAGGCGCGCCAGCCCGGCAGGCAGCGGCAGCGCCCTGCCGCTTCTCAATTCGAGAAGCGTGTCGAGGGGTGCAAGAGGCGTGGGATTGCGCCGGGACATTGCGTCATTCCTGTATGAAATTTTCGGTTATGCCAGCGTCCTGACGGATTTTCCCGCTACCACTGGCGCGTCTTTTCCGCAGCAATAAAGGCATCTTTGTCGTCGGCATCCACGGCGCACGCATCCTATCCGACATTCGCACTTATCAAAAGCGTCCGGGTTAACCAGCGGGAGTCAACGCGCGCGGCCTGGACAAATTGAAAGGTGGCATACCGCCGCTGCACTCACGCCACCGTGCCAACCAGTGCCCCGATACCAGCGGTCAACGCCATGGCCAGTGCACTCCAGAATGTGACACGCATTGCACCCGCCGTCAAAGAAGCGCCGCCGGCGTGCGCAGCCACCGCGCCCAGAAGCGCGAGGAAAACCAGTGAAGTACCTGAGACGATTGGGATGAGACTTGCCGCGGGAGAAAATAACGTGATCAACAGGGGCATGGCAGCTCCAATTGCGAAGCTGGCAGCCGAAGCAAGGGCGGCCTGGATCGGACGCGCACTACGTACTTTGGTAATCCCAAGTTCGTCACGGACATGAGCGCCAAGCCCGTCATGCTCCATGAGTTGATAGGCGACCTGTTTCGCAAGCGCAGGATCTAGGCCTCTACCGACATAGATCGCCGCCAATTCCTTATGCTCCCCCGCATCGTCCGACTTGAGTTCCTTGCGTTCAAGCTCGATGTCTGCCTTTTCGGTATCTGCCTGTGAGTGGACGGATACATACTCGCCGGCGGCCATCGACATGGCTCCGGCGACCAGGCCGGCAATCCCGGCAACCATTATGCTGCTGTGGGTAGCATGCGCAGCTGCAACACCCAGCACCAGGCTCGCTGTGGAAACGATGCCATCATTCGCGCCCAATACCGCGGCGCGCAGCCAGACTATGCGTTTAGCGCGGTGTCGTTCCATGTGACGATTACGCATCTTGAATTGTCTCGATGTGATCCGTGTTACCTCCTGAAAAATACTTCATCAATTCCGCCGGGCTTCAAACACATAGCCAAGAAACGTCACCTGATAATGATCAGACAGGCGCAGCGGTATCATACAATCAGTCCGCGTAATTTCTCCGGCGTCATCTTCCCCCCTTTGTTGACGAGTTATCGTGCCGTCTCACCTTGTCCCACACGTTGCCGATCATCACGCCCCTGACCTTTTCATCACGAAGGTAGTAGAAGGAAGGCCCCGTTATCATTTTCCTGCCGCCAGTCGGCGTACGTCTCCATCATCGAATCAGCTTCGCCGGTCGCCTCATAGCCGAACTAGAACAAACCCGAGAAAAATATGGCTGATAAGTAAAAGGTTCATAAGCCTGCCATATCCCCCCTTCCAGCGAGAATGCGGAACTTACTATCGCACTTGAATGCGCGGCGGCTCTGTGCGTAACCGTACTGAAGAAATGTGGGCATTGTTGTAATTTGAATCAAAATGGACTGAAATCACTTTCTAACGTTTGATATAACCGGGGCAAGCGGCCGTAGCGATCCCATCTGTGTGAGGGATGCTTACTTCGGTTCATGGCTGTGGCGATCCGGTATCCTTGTCTCCATGGGTGATATCCGCTCTTGCAGCAGAGGCGAGCGCTTCATACTTGACCCGGAACACGTCGAGGTCTTCTTCTTCGAGTTCTTCCAGATCAAGAAGCGCGTTGTGTGCACCTGTCGTGGAGCGGATTAGCTCATCAAGCTTGACTTGAATTGCCTCAGTATCTCTATTCTGTGTGTTCTGGATCAGAAAAACCATCAGGAAAGTAATGATCGTAGTGCCGGTGTTGATGACCAATTGCCACGTGTCGCTGTAGTGGAACAATGGGCCGGTGATTATCCACGCGACGATGACTGCGACGGCGAGCGCGAATACTTTTGGCCGACCACAGAAATGTGACGCGGCTTTGGCAAACTTGGAGTACCAAGCGATCGTGCGCATATGCAGACTCTTCCCTAGTGTTTAACAGTTATTCATCTGACAGTCTTGTCAGGACATGTTCTGATAATTCGAACATTACCAATTGGGTGATCATGTTGACGTTCCTGCTTTGGCACATAGTGCGCGCTTGTTATGGTTCCGAAAATCGAACGTCCATATCAGCCGGAAGATTTTGCAATAACCGAATATACGCGTCGAGACCGCCGGCCGAACCGCCGACGCAAACGATAGGGAAATTCCGCAGCGGCGAACCCGCTTTAATAGGCATCTTCATTACCTTTGGCATCACCAACCATGATGGAATTGACGGATACAAGCTTTCCGAAGCAGCGAACCAACTTGCCTGAATCATTTTGATCCATGCCCCTATTAATCAAATAATAGTAAATATTCAATAATCGTTCTGTCTGCTGGCGTACATAGGGACTTTTTGCTTGTTTGGATAATTCGATTGAACGTCTCTTTTAGATCGAACGCATCCTATCCACGATTTGGCAGACACGCTCAACGGCGCACCGGTGATTCAGGCCGGAAAAATTGATTTTATAGTTTATAAGTTCGTTACCACACAGACCGGCGGCAACGCGAAGTTCAATCTTCAATCCTGCAGGGATAGCCTGCACAACTTATCAAATGAAGGAGTATGAAAATGAACAAGAATCAAGTCAAAGGATCATTAAAGGACATCGCCGGTAAGGTGCAGGAAAAAACTGGGCAGGTGGTCGGCAGCAAAGAGCAGCAGGTCAAGGGTCTCGGCAAACAAATTTCCGGGAAAGCCGAGAAAACCTATGGCGATGCAAAAGAAGTCATCAAGGATTCAAACAAGCATCCTTGAAGCACTAGCACAACAACAATGGCCGCTGTACGCGGCCATTTTATCGACGCGCCAACTCGCGGCACACGTCCGCGCAGACGCGAAAAGTGACTTACGGATAACCATACACTATCGCCCTCGGCACTCGCTACTGACCTGATTCCGGAACGCTACCCGGTAGAGCACGCTGGATTAATCACGCCCAGCATGAAAGGATTCAAGCACGATGTGTTTTTCAGCAACAGCAAGTTTTATAGCCGGGGTTTCATTGTCGGCACTCGGTGTGGCAACCGTGAAAAAGGCAAAACGAAAGGCAGATATCCCGTTTGCGATGATCCCGCTTTTGTTCGGTGCCCAGCAAATCGTCGAGGGGATGCTGTGGTTGTCATTCAGGTTTGATGCCCCGTTGCTCAATGTGACCATGACGTATTTGTTTACATTGTTCTCGCACGTACTGTGGCCAATATATGTGCCTTTCTCAATCGGCCTGATGGAAAGCGTAGCCTGGCGCAAAAAGGTGATATCGGCATTTCAGATCATCGGGATCGCGGTCGGCTTGTACCTTCTGTACTTTATCATCAGGTTTCCGGTGACTTCCGAAGTTCATCAACACATGGTGTATGTTTTACCCTATGTCAAGGAGCACCCGGTACTGGAATTCTATCTTGCGGCAACATGTGTTGCCCCCTTCTTTTCGAGTCACAAGGTTATCAATCTGTTTGGCGTTCTGGCATTGCTGCTTTTTATGGTGGCTTACTGGTTCTACACCGTCGCCTTTTTTTCCGTGTGGTGCTTTTTTGCCGCGATACTGAGTGCAGTCATTTATCTGAATTTCAAATTTGAAAACAAACGCAATCATTTTGGAACGTAGTGAATTTCCCGGAATTTACCCAAAATTTGTAAGACATTTCCAAATGACTGCTTTCAGAAAGCCGGAAGTTCTGGAGTGTGTCGAAAACTGCCGCCAATATTCAAAAAAGGAGACGCTCGTAGCCGATGGAATCAGACTATCTTCGAGCGACTGCAAGGCTGAACAGCAGAACTTTCTGCTTCCACAATATCCCGACCAACTCGAGCGAAACAGACACGCCATCACGATACCTGCTGCATGATTACCATGTAATTAATGTGCGGTAACGCACAGATGCAAACGACAAGCTCCCGTAAAGTGACAGTCATTACACACGGAGCTTGGCGTATCGATGGCAACGGTTTGATTCTTGTTTTCGCAGACGTTGCTTTTTCGATCAACATCATGAGACAAGCAGATCTCAATAACTGCAAGTTAAAAAGGCATTACTCATGCGGCTTGGTGGAGTGCATGAATAAAGATTTATGCGAATTCTGCATTGATTGCGCGGATGCAGGCAAATATTGCGGACACCCGAGTATCAAATATAACGAAACAATGAATTGGGCATTAATTGCAATGAGTGATCAAGAGAAGGCTATGGCTTCGGCAGCAATAACCTAGCTTCCTGGCACTTCTTATAGACCTACCCACTATGGAGCACCCATGGATCAATCTGAGCTTATTGAAAAAGTTGCAAAGGAGTTGGGCATATCGAACACGCTGTCGCAGCGGTTGCTGAAGGCAACACTGCGGGAGATTCGTGACCTGCTCCGGGTCGGACACGCGGTAACCATCCCACACCTTGGTACCTTCGACACGGCGACATACGCGGAGCACCGCGGTTATCGTCCAGCCAGTCATGACTTTGCGATTTTCCCAAAACGGCGTGTGCCGGTGTTTCGTACGGGCACATTGCTCCGTGAAGACGTTTACGATATCGAACCGGACGAAGAAGGTGCTCCGACATGAGCGACGACAACAAGATAACGCTCCACTCCTTTACGGCGCTGGTGGCCAAGCGTGCCAAGGTCAGCAGTGTCGAAGCAGACGACTATATCCACCAATTCGCGAAGACCATCAGTGAGGAATTGGAGGCGGGCGGCGAGATTTCCCTGTATCACTTTGGCCGTTTCCATACGACCCATGTCGAGGAACAGGCGGGGCACGATCCCAACTCCGGCGAGCCGTTAACGATTCCCGAGCACTCGCGTGTCCACTTTCGCCCCTACAGCGCATTGCGTTTCGCGGTCAACGGGCCTTTCCGTCTGCTGCGAATCAAGGAGCTCACTCCGGACAAAACAGATTGGCGTACCAGAACCGGTGCCTGGATCTTGCTGGTGCTGCTTGTATTGCTGCTGATCGTGCTTGGCTACAGGACAAAGAGTTGGATGTCCACTCAGCATGCGTCCGTGGTGCCGCCCGAGTTGTCATCGGATAAAGCCGTCGTGACGCACGCCGGCCAAACTCCCGATACAGGCGCGCCCGCAACCGTCCCCGCTGCTACCGTGGAACAGGAAACCGTCCCGACGGCAACAGTTGCCGCGACAGAAGTTATCGTGTCGCCCGGCGATACGTTGTGGGCGATTGCTGCGACCAGATTGGGCGATTCCTATTGGTGGCCGGTTATCTATGCGGAGAACAGACCGGAGTTGTCGCGCCGAAACCCGGACCTGATCAACAGCGGGATCACACTGCGCATACCCGCTTTGGCCGGTAGCGTGAACAGTCCCAATGCCGCGGATCTCCGTCTGAAAAAGAACGCTTACCAAATGGTTGCAGACGATTACCGTAAAATCGGCAATCCTCGAGCCGCAGAGTATGAGAAGGCCGCTGCAAGCCGGTCTAAAGAATAATCGGGTAGCACAAATCAGCCTTGTGATTGCCCTCCCTCATTAAACCGAACATTCCGGGCGAACTAATTGCGTATGGCAATTCATCGGCCTTTGCCAGACGCTGGAAATTTCCTGAAAATGGTATCGATACATAAGAGACTCTTGCCTGCTGAATTATTTTGATTGTTACCAGCAGTCACTCACCAAATTTTGGGCACCCTCAATGTCTCGCCGGTTATTCAGGTCGGTAAAGTTGAATTGGTCATTATCTATGTTGGTTACCACACAGACCAACTGCAATATTGAGTTCAATCTCGTTGCCTCACGGGGATAGCCTGTTAATTTTGATGAAGGAGTATGATCATGAACAAAAAACAAGACGAAGAATTTTTAAAAGAGCCAGTTGATTTACCCCAAATCCGTTTTTCCATCAGAGGAACTAAAACTGCGACAGAACTGGCTGCCGATCAGGATGATATAAAAAAGCTCAGCAAGATTGTTGAGCAGGCTTTCGGGACGATTGCCAAGGCAGCGGGGATATCCGAGAAAGAGGTACTTCACGTTATTGGAGATGTCCACGTAGATATGCTTAAGGATGTGCTAAAGGACGATATCCATGCGGATGTGCTGAGGGAGTCCATTCAAGAAGCTATCAAGAGTATTTCGCTTGCAACCGGTCTTGATACTGAACAAATTACCGACATATTCTCAGCGAAGAGAGATTCCAATCTCAATGACATCGTTATTCAGCTTCACGACAAAACCCAGATTAGCAAGGACAAGTTTGGTGGGGCTCACGCTTAATAAACGACAGAAATGTTTCATCGGATTTCTGTGATATCAAGTTGAAGTTCTGGAATGAGCACAAAGTGACCGCTTGGCTGAGCTCCACAAGCGGACTGTAGCAGCTTGGTTGTTTGCTTCTGCGAACGTCCGGATTGTACATCCTGCTACAGGCTGATTTTTACCGCCAGCTGGTAATTGTCTGCGCAGAGTGCGACTGACTGTGATGCCAGTCGCACTCCATGCCAATTGCTAGATTTAAGTTTTCTCAGCAATTTCCAATGGATCATCAACCCCAATACCCAAGTATCTAACTGTGTTTGCCAAGCTGGCGTGTCCGAGGAGCAGCTGGACGACACGCAGATTCTGCGTGCGACGATAAATCAAAATATCCTTGTCCAAAATGGGAAAATTTAGCTCCCCTGGTTGGTCACAATTGGTCGGCCATGACTATGGGATGATCGGCGGCATGGGGCAACCGAGCACATTCGCAATAGCGCGCAACAATTCGGCTTCAACAGCAGATATCTTCTGGTCATGCATGACACTGGCGGCGCAGGCCTGCAATAATTTCTGTTTGGCTAACGGGTTGAGCATTTCCAGTTTTTGCACGGCCATATCCAGATCAGCAACACTGGTCCTGCTTTTATCCCGTAATTGCAGTTCGCTGAAATCCAACACTTTTGTTGCGGCACTAAATGCGGCTTCAACATCTTTTTGCTCCTGCTGACCCACATAGGCCATTGCCGAAAGGATCACACTGACTTCCTGCCCGAGATCCTTGACATTTGAATAGCGGACTTTCGCTTGTGCCGGTTTGAAAAAATGCCCATCCAGATTGGTGGACAATATCTTCTGCAACGACCATTCCAGCAGGTCGATCCTGGAATCCATTTCAACCAATGCGGTCAAGTTTTTATTGAAGGATTGGTACTGGCTGACGGATAACTGCTTCAGCGCCGGGATAGCCATGTCCATCAATGGCAGCCGGTATTTGCTATCCAGCCCATCCATCTCCACCATCAGCTTTTGCGTGAGCACAAAGACATGAGGATCGGCATTAGCCTGCAAATACATCAATTGCCTGCCGCGAACTTCCCGCCCCTGATCCAGCACGAAGGAATAAATAACCGCGCGTGCGCCATAGGGCTCACGGGCAGCCTCCGTAATGACCTCGGGCAATCCTGCGATCAGCGTGCGTGCGTGAGCGATGGTTTCCTGTTTGGGATTGCCGATCTGGTCGATCGCATTCGCGACCGTGGCCATCGTGGCGCCGACTGCAACGGTAGCAGCTTTTTGCGCCAACTCTACGCGCGACAGGGTTGCATTTTTACCGGCCTGTTCTTCATTCCGGAGCGGGTCGGTCTGGTCGGCAGTATCGAATTTGCCGTCCCAATGAGGGTCGATGAGCCGGATGCGCTTGTCCAGCGGCGGATGCGTGGCGGACAACCATTGCATGAAACCCGAAACGCCCTGGGCAAAAAAAGCATGGCTGATTTCTGGCGCGCCGGGGTTTTCCACGATCGAGCCATATTCGAGCCCGCCGATACGCTTCAATGCACCCGCGATCCCGTCCGGATTGCGGGTGAACTGTACGGCTGAGGCATCCGCCAGATATTCCCGCTGCCGGCTCACCGCGGCCTTGATCAGGCCGCCGAAAAAGGTGCCGGCAAAGCCGATGACCATCAGGCCGATAGCCAGCCCCAGTATCCCGCCAGAATTTTTGTTGTTCCTCCCGCGACCCGAAAAAGAGGTTGAATACAACAAATAATAGCCCGCCAGGCCGAGGATCAGAATGCCGTTCAGCACACCCATCAGGCGGATGTTGAGCCGCATATCGCCATTAAAGATATGGCTGAACTCATGGGCGATGACGCCCTGCTGTTGTTCACGACTCAAATGGTCGATCAGCCCCTGCGTGACGCCGATGACGGCATCGCGCGGTGTGAAACCGGCCGCAAAGGCATTGATACCGGGTTCGCCCGCAAGTATGTAAACCGGTGGCGCCGGAATGCCGGACGCAATGGCCATTTCTTCGACCACGTTCAGCAACCTGCGTTGCTTCAGGTCATCGGTGTTGTGCGGGATCAATTGTCCGCCCAATCCGTCCGCTACCGTCTTGCCGCCGCCCGACAAGGCCATGATCTTGTAGAGGCTGCCCCCCAGCACCACGGTACCCACCGCTGCGCTGACCAGCGCAAATTTATGCCAATCCATTGTCTGGAGCAGCGCCCCGCCGCTATGCATTTGTTGGCTACTGATAAATCCGAACACCACCATAACCAGCAGATTGGTCATGATGATCAGGGTGATTACTGCCAGGGCAAACAGGAAGACAAGCGTGGCGGTGTGTTTGCGGGCACGATCTTGCGATTCAAAGAAATTCATTTCAAGCGCCGGATTGCAACACTGCGGGGGTCAGAATGAGACTTTCGGTGCTGCCTGTATGGCAGCAGTGTCTTCGAATTCCAGCAGGCTCGCATCCTGCGCATGACCGAACATTGCGGCAAAAAATACCGCAGGAAACGCCTGCTTGTAGATGTTATAGGCCATCACCGTGTCGTTAAATGCCTGCCGCGAGAAAGAGACTTTGTTCTCGGTAGAAATAAGTTCTTCGCTCAACTGCATCATGTTCTGGTTGGCCTTGAGATCGGGATAGGCCTCCATCACCATATTCATGTTCATCATCGCGCCGGCCAATTTGCCTTCGGCACCGCTCAAGCCTTTCATCGCCTCGGCATTGCCCGGATCGGACGCCGCTTTGGACAACATCGTTTGCGCCGTGTTGCGCGCCTGAACCACTGCCTCCAGGGTCTCCCGTTCATGCTTAATATAACCCTTCGCGGTCTCGACAAGATTGGGAATCAGGTCGTAACGCCGCTTCAATTGCACCTCGATCTGAGCAAAGGCGTTCTTGTAACGGTTCTTCAGCATGACCAGCTTGTTGAATATACCGATCACATAAAAAACGATCAGCACGGCAATAACCAGAATGACGATCAGTGTGGTACCCATATTTATTTCTCGCTTTATTGAGGACAGTTGATTGGTATGGATGCTTTCATCTTACACCGATAAGATCTGAAGTAAACGAACCGCCGAGAGCATCACGTCAAGGTGGATTTGTGCTGAATGCAATTGAATTGAATATGTCTGTGCCATCAGGCACAGGGCGGACAAATCGGTATTACCAGTGCCAGCCCGATTATTGGGTTGAAAGGCACTTACATTGTCTGTTCCGATGCAATACCCGGAAAATATGCCAGGCAAATTGATGTCGAACCGGATGACGGCAATACTGCCACAGGAGACATGCAGGTAGTTGACGCTGGTACGACGACACCGAGTAATCCAACCCAGACAGCAAACATCGTTGATAACAGCCGGTATCGGGTTTGCATGAGCGTATAGCTTCCCAGGTTGTCAGTGCCCCGCAAAATTCACTTTGGCGAGCCACCGTATCAACCACCGTATGGCGACATAAACCAGCAATACCACGATCAGGCTGGATAGAAATCCCGCCGCGACATCCGCCGGAAAATGCGCGCCCAGACTGATCCTGGAAATCCCGACCCACAACACAAACAACACGCCTGCCACGCGCCAATTTCGGTCCATGACAGGCCACAGGCTGGCCGTGATCAACATGGCAAACGATGAATGCCCGCTCGGCAGGCTGTGGCGGTATTCCGGTATGCCGATAATCTGCACGCTCCCCTGCGGCAACGCCAGCGGCGGGCGGGGATAATCAAAATACGGCTTCAGCACGGCCAATAACATCCCGTCGAGCAGGTAAGCAAGGCTGAATACCGTGATCACGGCCATCCAGCGGTTCACCTGAACCCGGTAATGTGCGATATCCGGCCCGGACAGGTTCACCCTGACCAGTGCCAGCAAGGTGAACACACCAAGGTAAAACGGGAACAGGGCGTGATCCCCCAGACGGGTGCCGAGCAGCATCAGCTTGTCCAGCCAGGAAAATCGGATGTCATTGATGGCATGGAACAGCCAGACGTTGCCACCGCCCCAATCATAGAAGATCGCTTTCATGCTCAGCTTGTGACTCAGGCGGCCAGCGCCAATCCCCACATGGCGAGTCCGCCCGCAGCCGCCACGCCCGCCACAACGAACAGCCATTTTTTGCGCGTCAATACAGTGATGGAAGCCAGCGAAATTGCAATCTGTATCAGCGTCATTGCCTGCGCCAGCCTATGGTGCGGATGCATCGTATGCTCGCTTTCCTGATTGGCTTTTTCGGATTCCGCTTCCAGTGCCTCGGCCTTTATCTTGATTTCTTTCTTGTCGTTTTCGTATTTTTCGATCTGGGCCTTGTAATGATCCCGTTTGTTCGCGGGTGCCAGATCTGCGGCAAGTTCCATCAAATGTCCCTTGTTGCTTTTGGCCTGGTAGAAATTCCACTGATCGGAAGCCTGGGTTTTCTTCAGCACCGCCTCGTTCTTGAACAGCATGGCCTGATTCTGGGTATCCCCCCCCTGATAGCTGACGATCGCGCCGATTGAAGCCAGAATCGCGGTGAAAATCGCGACGGACCCGGCAAGCTTGTCTCCGCCATGGGCCTGATGTTCCACTGCATGGTCGTGTGCACCGTGGACATGAAATTCTTCCGACATGTTATTCCCTCAAAATTGAAATGAAAACGGCGGGCATTCTATACGTTAACGTGTTCTCTGCAAGATTGAATATTTAGCGCGGGAACGGGTTGGAAACAAGGATGAGACATCCCCCCGTTTATTACCGCTTGATGTTTGTATCAGCCCTCAAAATTTCGCACAAATGACTATCCTTGGGATCCAGCACGCGGCGCGCAACGGTGTCGAACAGTACTTGTATTTCCTCTAGGCTGAAGCAGGCAAGCAGGCGATTGGCCATGTCTGTTTGCAACGGTACCATGCAGGTCTGCCCGTCCGGCAAAACCAGCTTGAATCCGGCCAGTTTTCCCAGTCCGCCTTCCGTCCGGGATAGCAGGTCGGCTTGTTCATCCTGCAACTCGTCATAACACGCTTCCAGATCGTCCACCAGATCATCGGCCAGATCTTCCGACACTGCGACGACCAGGCCCATCGTGTCATCCCGCAACTCGCACGCCACATCCAGTTTCCCGGCATGTTCCACAAACCTGTCGCGCAAACCGGCATCAAAGAAAATGTATTCGTCCATAAATGCGTTCCCCCCACGGATTATCAGACAATCCGATCCATGATGCCCTGCCCCGCCGCGTATTACAATAGCTGCCAATATCCACACACCGGGACTACACCATGCCGAATCAATCCGACCTGCTGACGTTGCGCGACAAGCTGCGCGCGTTCGCCGAGGCACGCGACTGGGACCAGTTCCATTCGCCGAAGAATCTGAGCATGGCGCTGATGGTGGAAGTTGCCGAGCTGATGGAACATCTTCAGTGGCTCACCGAAGAACAGTCCGGCAATCTTGATGCCGGGAAGACGGCGGTCGTGGCCGAAGAGCTGGCCGATATACTGCTGTATCTGATCCGCCTCTCCGACAAGCTGGATGTGGATCTGCTGAAAGCCGCGCAACACAAGATTGAGAAGAACGCGGTGAAATATCCGGCAGAAAAGGTGCGCGGGAGTGCGAAGAAGTATTCGGAGTATTAATCAAGCTTCGGCGCCCTGTTAAGGATGTCTTGACAAGAGAACGATCGTTCTTTACAGTGACAGCACATTCGTTCTGTATCAATCCTGCCATGACCGACTTCAATCCGAAAGACACCGAGTATCTCGCCAAACTCCAGGACTATTACGCCGACTGGAAAAGCATCCCCTCCTACGCCAAGCTGTGCGAGGTGTTCGGGATCGCTTCCAAATCCTGGGTCAAGGCCGTGCTGACCCGCCTGAATACAGCCGGTTTCATCGAACGCACCCCGGACGGTGCGTGGATCCCATCCCGCCAGTTCTTCGCGCGCCCGCTGGCCGAATCCTCGGTTCAAGCGGGCATGCCGGCTTCCGTAACGGAGACCCAGGGCGAGTATTTCATCATCGACGAGATGCTGATCGACACGCCATCCAGCACCACGCTGATCCCGGTCAGGGGCGATTCGATGATCGAGGCAGGCATCCATGACGGTGATGTCGCCGTGGTGGAAAAACGCAACATGGCCAATGTCGGTGACATCGTGGTGGCCATCGTGGATAACGAGTTCACTCTGAAGACCCTGGACAAGGAACGCGGCAAGTACATTCTGCGCCCAGCCAACCAGGCTTATCCGGTGATCCGCCCGCAAGGCACGCTGGAAATTTTCGGCGTGTTGACCGGCCTGATACGCAAGTACCGGAAGTAGACCATGCAGCCCGCTATTCATCCCGGCTGTGTAGCCCGGCAAGGACAACGCACCCCGCGTGATCTGTTATCGCTGACCCATCCCAACAAGGAATTGTTCCGCCGGCAGCGCGCATTGCTGCGCAGTGCGGTACCGGCCGGGTTCCCCTCGCCTGCCGATGATTATGTGGAGCAGCGCATCAGCCTGGACGAACATTTGATCCAGCATCGTGAATCCACCTTCTTCATGCGCGTGGCGGGCGAATCGATGCGCGGACTCGGCATCTTCGATGGCGATCTGCTGGTGGTGGATCGCGCCCTGCCTGCCGCGCACGGCTGCGTGGTAATCGCGGTGCTGGACGGCGAGTTCACCGTGAAGCAATTGCTGCATACGCCGGACGGGCAGGTATTGCGCGCGGCACACCCGGACTATCCCGACACGCTCATAAAACCGGAACAGGATTTTTCGGTCTGGGGCGTGGTGAGCTGGAACATCCACAAGGTCTGAATCATGCGTGCCATCGCACTGGTAGATTGCAATAATTTTTATGTCTCCTGCGAACGTCTGTTCCGGCCAAGTCTCGAAGGCAAGCCGGTGGTGGTGCTCTCCAACAACGACGGTTGCGTGGTATCACGCTCGCAGGAAGTCAAAGACCTCGGCCTCAAGATGGCCGTACCGTGGTTCCAGATGAAAGGCTTGGCCAAGCGCCACGGCATCGTCGCCCTGTCCTCCAACTACACACTGTATGCCGATATCTCCAACCGGGTCATGGGACTGTTGTCGCAATACAGTCCAGATCAGGAAATCTATTCCATCGATGAGTGTTTTCTGGACCTGTCAGGGATGAACGGCATGTCCGACCTGACTGAATATGCCCAAACGATACGCGGCACCATCAAACAATGCGTCGGGATACCGGTATGCATTGGCATCGCGCCGAGCAAGACCCTGGCCATACTCGCCAACCATGTCGCCAAGAAGCAGAAGCAGTTTCACAGCGTGTGCGATTTCAATGCGATGACGGTGCGCATGCTGGACAACCTGCTCGCAAAGATCGGGGTCGGCGAGGTGTGGGGTGTGGGCAGGCGCAGCGCCGAACGTTTGCAGCAGATGGGCATAACCACGGTGCTGGAGTTGAAATGCAGCCCTACCAAGCGCGTTCGTGCCGAGTTCGGCGTGGTCATGGAACGCATCGTCGCGGAACTGAACGGCGAAGCCTGCATCGGACTGGACGAGGTTACGCCGGCCCGCAAGCAGATCATCTGCTCGCGTTCGTTCGGCATGCCGGTTTCCTCGCTGGCAGACCTGGAACAGGCGGTCATCACCTATACCACACGTGCCGCCGAAAAATTGCGTGCCCAGCATTCTGTTGCAGGCGGTATCCAGGTCTATCTCCGCACCAATCCGCACAAGGCCGATTTGCAATATCAGCCAACCATGCTACTGCCCCTGATCGAGCCCACGAATGACACACGCCTGCTGTGCCGCGTCGCCCTGGACGGTTTGCGGCAAATCTACCGCAGCGGCCACGCATATCAAAAGGCCGGCGTGATGCTCACCGAGATCATCGCCGCGACGGCAAGGCCGCGCACGCTGTTCGATGATGTAGCGGCACAGCATAAATCCGCCGTGTTGATGGAAACACTAGACCGCATCAATCGCCGCATGGGCAACGGGACGATGCAACTGCTCGGCGAAGGGGTCAGGAAAAGCTGGGCTATGCGGCGCGGCAACGCGTCGCAACACTACACCACGGAGTGGGATGAACTGGCAGTTGTGCGATGAGATATTTGTTTCACTGATAACGGCATACTCGCATTGATCAAACTCCCGCTTTCGACACACTGCCGCCTTTGGTGAGTGTCCGCTATCTGGCAAGCAATTCGGTGCGACTAATTTCTCCAAACGACCCTAAGTGAGACATTCGCAAACATGCCTCTGAACAATTAGCAGGAAGAGCAGCACCGAAGCTGCGATCATCAGGAACAGATTGGGCGATAATCTGACCACCCGATTTTTATAAAATCTGGAAACGGATAAAAAAGATGTCTCGATTTCCGTGACTCTCATTTTGGTAATCAGGAACCCGGATATGACAAAAAACATATCCACACCGACATAACCTCCGGGGAGGGCTTGTGCGCTCAGGTGGAAGCAGATAACCGCCAAAATGGAAATGGCGCATACCCCCTGAATGTGAGGATAAAAAATTTTGGCTACGGAGTTGGCAGCGGCTTCCGCACAGGCAGTAAATGATCCCGAATGGCATACCGCCGAGCCAGCACCGGAAATCGAGTTTGATCAGCGCGTCGCTTGGTGAAAAGAAAATTTTCCCTCGTTTTGGGAAGGGCTGCGCGTTTGGTTCAGAGTAGGGCGGTTTTGGGATGATGTCGCGGCAAACTTGCGTGCAGGCGGAACGGAATTCAGATTTCCTCGTGAATTTGACGGGGAAATTGGTATTAACGGAGGGGACGTGGTCGAGGATACTTCAAAAAGTGCGATTGGAATTCCTATCCTTAATATCAATACTTTTATTTAATTAAAATAATATAAAATATGAATATCAATATTCAAGCAGTACAAGCAGTACAAGCAGTACAAGCAGTATACAAGCAGTACAAGCAGTATACAAGCAGTACAAGCAGTACAAGCAGTACAAGCAGTACAAGCAGTATAAGAAAAAATTGTTATGAAAATACACAAGCTAAAGTATCGTTTAAAGAAATATTGGACAGAACATATTATTGGATATAAAAATAAATATTTGGATATAAAACTTGCGGGAGGATTATGTAATAAATTATATTGTTTATTTAGCGCATGTGAAATAGCAATTAAAGAAAATGCATATTTAATAGAACCGGAGTTTGGCTGGCATAAAAAAATTCTATTTTCAGATATTTTTGACATTGAGTACTTTAACAAAACAATGTCGAAATATTATAATGGAAAAGATATCATGATTAGCAGGAAGTTATATGACTGACCTGCCCCAGGCTTTTCGTACCAGTTAAAACTTGAGAATATGGCTTCCTTAGAAGGGGGAAGTCATGAAGAAGTAGCAATCCGCGATTACTTGATGGAGCGAACGAAATTGCCATCGGCCTTCTGCGTACTTCTTTGTGTGCTGGATGCTTCGCCCGCCGTTGAAAACCCAGATCGGATGTTCACACTTCCGACTCGCGTGACCAGCAACGATTGTAGCGATTACGCCTTTGTTGCTGGAGGACTTGTATTCAGATTGCTCATTGGCGAAGGGTTGCCCCGGGGTGTTGATATTTTACATGCTGAGAAAAAAAGTATGCGGTGCGACGCCCATTTGATTTAGGCGGACTCACGCACGATGTGATTATAGCAATCGCAACTGCCGAGCAGAAGTGAAGGCAAAACGAAACGTGGATTACTTCATTTATTCACCTTCCCCTTATGGCACGTTGTTGCCGGTTCGACCGTCAGCTTTCATGCTGGATATTCTACATCTCGACCGGCAGCAAATGGCACATAGCAGAAGTTAACGAACGGCCGTAAATCGTAAATTACGACACTCTAACTATTAATCACCGTCACGCGTGACGCACCGCTTTTCATCGTGCCGATCACCGCAGCCTGTGTGAATGCCGCACTCTTGAAAGCTGACAACACCGCATCCGCGCCGTCAGGTGCAACGGACACCAATAACCCGCCGCTGGTCTGCGCATCGGCCAGCAGGCGTTGCTGCCAGCTTTCCAGTTGTGGCGAGAAATCCACTTCATGTCCGTAGCTCGCCAGATTGCGGTCAATCGCGCCTGGTCCGATACCCTGCTGCGCCAGCGGCAATGCCTCGGACAGGATCGGCACCTGTCCGAACTGCAGTTCGGCAGCCAATCCCGAACCTCGACAGATTTCCAGCAGATGGCCGAGCAGGCCGAATCCGGTCACATCGGTCAGCGCATGCACGGCTTTCAGGCTGGACAATTCGCTGCCAACGGCATTGAGCTGGGTAGTGGCCGCGACCATCTGCGCGTAACCTGCCGCCGACAATGCATTCTTCTTCAGGGCCGCCGCCAGCACACCGACGCCCAACGCCTTGCCGAGTATCAGCACGTCGCCCGCCTGTGCGCCGCTGTTCTTTTTCAAACGCTCGGGATGCACGATACCGATCGCCACCAGCCCGTAGATCGGCTCGACCGAATCAATCGAATGACCGCCCGCTATCGGAATCCCGGCCGCTGCGCATACCGCCTCGCCACCCTGCAGGATGGAACGTATCGTTTCGACCGGTAGCTTGCTGACCGGCATGCCGACAATGGCCAGCGCCATGATCGGCGTGCCGCCCATCGCATACACGTCGGACAGCGCATTGGTCGCGGCGATGCGGCCAAAGTCGAACGGGTCGTCGACGATGGGCATGAAGAAATCAGTGGTGGCGATGATCGCCTGCTGGTCATTGAGACGGTAAACCGCCGCGTCATCGCTGGTCTCCGTGCCGACCAGCAGGTTGGCAAACGGCAGTTTATCTTTGGCTTTTCCAAGAATTTCCTGCAACAAAGCCGGCGCTATTTTGCAGCCGCAGCCGCCACCGTGCGACAATTGGGTTAACTTGATTTCCGGCATTACTTGAGCTTCAGACACGAATCATTCCTTTTTCATAATATTTTCGACAAAACACATTCAGGCATAAATGCTTTTCAGAACTGCAAACCTATCACAGCTGGGCGATTTTGACGAAATTATCGACGTGCGCACGCCGGCGGAATTCGCCGAGGACCACATTCCCGGAGCGATCAATTGCCCGGTACTCTCCGATCAGGAGCGTATCACCGTCGGCACGCTGTACAAACAGGTCTCGCCGTTCGAGGCGCGCAAGGTAGGTGCGGCGCTGATCGCAAAAAACATCGCGCATCATCTTGAAACACGTTTTCATACCCATCCCAAATCATGGCGCCCGCTGGTTTACTGCTGGCGCGGCGGACAGCGCAGCGGTGCGATGAGCATCATCCTGGCGCAAGTGGGCTGGGCGGCGCACAAGCTGGAAGGCGGCTACAAGACTTACCGGCGCGACGTGCTGGATAAACTTGAGGCACTGCCGCAGCGATTTGCGTTCCGGGTGATCTGCGGACCCACCGGCTCGGGCAAGAGCCATCTGCTCACGGCGCTGGCAGAAACCGGTCATCAGGTGCTCGACCTCGAAATGCTGGCACAGCATCGCGGATCGGTGCTGGGCAGATTGCCCGAACAGGCACAGCCTGCGCAAAAATGGTTCGATAGCGCGTTGCTGCAAACACTGCAACATTTTGATCCGGACCGGCCGGTTTACGTCGAAGCGGAGAGCAACAAGATCGGCCTGATTACCCTGCCCCCCGCACTCATCACCGCCATGCACGCCAGCACTTGCCTGCTGGTGGAAACACCGCTGGCCACACGCGTTGCCGGATTGCTCGGCGACTACCGTCACTATGTCGACAATCCAGAAATCTTCATTGAGCATCTCAAACCGCTGCACCGTTTTCACGGGGAAAAACAACTGGAACGCTGGAGTACACTAATTCACCATGGAGACTTCGAATCCATGGTCGCAGAATTGCTCACGTTGCATTACGATCCCAGTTATTTTCGCGCGACGACCCGGCATTATCCAAATCTCGACCAAGCGCAGCGTATCCCTGTAGTCAGTCTGTCGGCGGATGCACTGAAGGAAATTGCACAGGGCCTGTAACAGGAGACGCTTTTATGATTACCCCTTGACTGGTGTGTCTGGAAGCATAATTGTTCCGTTTCGGGACGGTTATGCTTCCGCTTTTCAGTGCGGACATTCGCGATTTTTTGAAAAGGCAGCCGGTGCTGCCTGTTTGGGTGCTTCCGAAAAATTCGCTTATCATTTGAGCGAATTGAAAGGCAGGAGCGACGTGCCTGTTATGGCACGAAGCCGAACTCTAATGGTTGATTTAATGTCAAGCGGAACTCAAATCTGCGTGAACCATTAACACCGGAACCGATGCACTGCGCAGCACTTCCTCCGCAACACTACCTAACAGCAAGCGGTTTAAACCTGAACGGCTATGTGTTCCGATCGTAATCAAGTCGGCTTTCCAATTATCCGCCTCACCCCCGATTACGCTGGAGATACGTTCACCCGGCTCTTCTAATAGTCCGGTTTCCACCGTGATACCTAATTTAAGTGCCTCTTCAGCGGCAGTCGCGAGAACACGACCCCCCGTTTTTCGCACCGCATCAATCAACGCGGAATAATCAATAGTGCGATAACCAATGAGATCCAGCGAATGTGATTCATCTACCACATAAACCAAACGCAACTTAACCCCATCGCTGGCCAGCTTGAAAGCTTCTTGCACCGCACATTGGGCAGCTGCACTACCATCGATTGGAACTAAAATGCGCTTAAACATGATCATCTCCTACAAAAATAATTACAATTTGATTTAAAAATGCACAATACTTTTGATCAATTTATGATCTTCATCGAATAAATCATAAATTTAAATTACGCATATATTATTGGAGAATTGTAATGTTGCAAGCCGGATGAATGATGCAATTAAGCGATACCTTAGGCTATAAAAAGCCTGCAGTTGAATTGCACAAAACAGGTACATTAACGTGTAAAACAGGCTCTTTCCAGCGATTACTTCCAGCAATGCATAGAGAGACGCAATGCCGTCATGCCTCTGTAAATATTGGCCGGTCCAGGTAACTGCGTATGGCCTGTTTATCCAGATTCATCACATCAGGAATTTTCAATATCTGAGTCAATAGTGAGACAACATGTCTCATATAGTAATACCATTTCTTGACAATTAGTATTTTCGACTTTACAGTTCATTGTATTCCAAAAATCGGAATCGAAAGTTCCGTTTATTAGAACATCCTTATTAGAAAGTCCATTTCAAGGAGATTTTTTTGATGATCATGTATGACAATCGCACCGTCCCGGTAGGCTTAACCCGCATGCCCCCTTCTGATGCTATCGTCAAAACCATGGTTACCAACGATATCTCCTGTCCCCACGAAATGATCATCTGCCAGAACAACCCCAGCATCAGTCTATCTTAAGAAGTTGTGCGGCGAAATTGTTTTTACTTTTGCAGTTGAATTTACTAGCCTTTGCTTCAAACCCCAAAACACGAAGGCGGCAGACCGCCTCACTAATTCTTTTCCATCAACAGGAGGTAGCCATGTTCCAGATTTCAAAGAATCAGTCCATGTTCCAGATTTCCAAAAATACGTCCCCATTCGTTCAGTCGCAAAATGTACCGCGACGTCGCGGCTGGATGTCGACTGCAGCAGCACTGTTGATGACCGCGCTGCTGCCGCTGGCGCAAGCGGCCCACGCAGCCTACCCTGATCACCCGATTAACTTCATCGTGCCATGGGGTGCGGGCGGCGGCGCCGACCTGCTGGCTCGGACTTCGTCGAAGATCATGGAGACTAATCTGGGCGTTTCGCTGCCGGTAATCAACGTTCCCGGCGCCGACGGCATGGTCGGCATGACGAAGCTGCTGACATCGCCGGCCGACGGCTACAGTGTGGCCGTGCTGATCGGCGACACCTACGCGCTGCTCTCGCGCAAAAAACCGCCGTTCACGCTGGCCCAGGTTATCCCGCTGGCGATCATGATCCAGCAGCCATCGGGTTACTGGGTCAATGCCAAGGGCCCGTGGAAGACCTGGGATGACCTCGTCAATGCGGCAAAGAAGAAAACACTGACGGTGGCCGTGACCGGCTTCGGCAGCGCAGACGACATCACCACGCGCTACCTGAAGTCCAAGGGCATCGACCTGCAGTCTGTGCCCTTCGCCAAGCCCGGCATGCGCTACAGCTCGATCTTGGGCGGGAACGCGGACATCGTCTACGAGCAGACCGGCGACGTACGCAGCTACTTCGACTCGGGGAGGATGCGCCCCCTGATCTTCTTCTATCCACACCGCGTGAATATCCCGGCCTTCGCCAACGTGCCGGTCTCCAAGGAGCTCGGCTATGACGTCACGCTGCCGCAGTTCCGCGCCATCGTCGTGCGCGCCGGCACGCCGCCCGAGCGCGTCAAGAAGCTTGCAGAAGCACTGCAGCAGGTCGCGGCCACACCCGAGTTCAAGGCCTACCTGGCACAGCAGTATGCCGACCCCGACAGCTACATCGGGATACAGGGCGCCACGGCGTTCATGCAGACTTGGCTGAAGCAGGCAGAAGAGACGATCAAAAAGAGTAACTGACGCGCGACCAAGCTTCCTGGAGGCAGTGAATGAATCCGACTCTCATCAAACGCTTGGGCCCGAACCTGCTGCTGCTGGCGCTGGCGGGCTTCGCGTACTTCAAGGCCGGGCAATTCAACACCGGCACCGAAGGCGGGGTAGTCGGACCCGACCTCTGGCCGAGGATCATCTGCGTGGTACTCGCGCTGACGAGCGCGATCGGCATTATCGCCGCGCTCGTCTCGGTCGAAACCCAGTCCAGCGAAGAGGACGAGGCGCTCGAATCGATGCTCGCGATTCCGGAGACCCATCCGCGGCTAGTCTGGATCGGGGTGGTGGCCACCGGCCTGTACGTGGCCGCGCTGACGCCGATCGGATTCCTCTGCGCGACGGTGTTGTACGCGATGACCTTGCTCGTCATCGGCGGCATGCGGCGCTGGGCAATGGTGCCGGTTTACGGCGCGATCCTGGCTATCGTCTTCACCATCATCTTCATGAAGATCGTCTACGTCGCCTTGCCACTCGGTGAAGGCGTGTTCAAGAGCGTGTCGCTGTTTGCAATGCAACTGCTCGGGATCCACTAGCCATGAACCTTCTACACGACATGGGTATGGGGTTCATGCAGGTCTTCCATCCGTACGACCTGCTGATGCTGGTGGTCGGGCTGCTGGTCGGCATGCTGGTGTCGATCATGCCAGGCCTGGGCTTTGTCATGGGCGTCATCTTGGCGCTGCCCTTCACCTACAAGATGGACATCGAGCCGGCGGTGATCCTGCTCACGGCGATCTACTTCGCCGGCACCTACGGCGGGTGCTTCACCACTATACTGTACCGAATTCCGGGCGAACCGAACGACGTACCTCTGCTGTGGGACGGCTACACGATGGCGCAGAAGGAGGGCGCAGCCAAACCCCTGGGTTGGGCGCTGGTCGCGGCGCTGATAGGCGGTCTGGTCTCGTCTGTCGCCATGGTCCTGCTGGCCACGCCCCTGACCGAGGTCGCGCTCAGGTTCAACGCCGAGGACTACTTTGGCGCCATCCTGTTCGGCCTGACGATGGTGGTCTCGCTAGCCGGCAAGGAATTGACGAAGGCCTTCGCCAGCCTGTGCCTAGGCCTGCTCGTGGCCTGCATCGGAGTTGACAGTACCTACGGCGCCAGCCGCTTCACGTTCGGCGTTTCGATCCTCGGCGACGGCGTTCAACTCGTCGCCGTCCTGGTGGGCATGTACGGCCTCGGCGAAGTCTTCAAACGCATCGGTCAGGGTCTGAAGGTCAAGGGCATTGAGGGCGCGCAGGTCCAGAAGGTCGAAACATCGTTTCCGAAGTGGAAGGAGATTTGGCATATCAGGGGCTCGATCTTCCGCAGCAGCATCCTCGGAACGCTGCTGGGCGTGGTGCCTGGCGCCGGGGCGACGGTCACCTCATTCATCTGCTACGGCGTGGAGCGCCAATACAGCCGTGACCGCAAGAAGTTGGGCACGGGCCACCCCAGCGGCATCGTGGCACCGCAGATCGGATCCACCGCGTCGGTGGCCGGCCACCTTATACCGATGCTCACCTTGGGTATACCGGGCAGCGCGGCCACAGCGGTCATCTTGGCCGCCTTCCTGTTGCACGGCGTGCAGCCGGGGCCGATGCTGATGTTCGACCCCGCCTCCCGGCTGATCGTCTACACGATCCTGGCCTCGATGTTCGTCAGCGTCATCGGCATGTGCGCGATCGGATTCTTCTGGATACGCCTGGTGGTCAAGGTGTTGAAGATTCCGCAGTACCTGCTCAACAGCATCGTCGTGCTCTTCTGCCTGGTCGGCGCCTACGCCGACCGGAACTCGCTGTCCGACATGTGGATGATCCTCATCTTCGGCGTCATCGGCTACCTGTTCGAGAAATACAAGTTTCCGGTCTCGCCGATGGTACTCGGCGCGATTCTCGGTCCGATGGCCGAAAACAACCTGATGCGCAGCATGGTGATCCACAATGGCGACTGGACGGCGCTGTTCACCCAACCCTTGAGCGGAACACTGATGGTGATGGCCATCCTGTCGGTGCTCGTGCCCTCGCTGCGCTCGATCATCCATTGGCTCCGGCAGCGTGAGCGATACCTGGACGCCCGCCGGCGCAAAGCAGCGTCCTGAAGGAATCGAGGATCGATGGGGTCAGACTGAGCTACCCCTGATTTCACGGACAGATAAATTAAGCACCATAGTACAACCTCTCCACCTCATCCGGGGTACGGTAACCGAGTGATTGATGAATGCGGTTGCGATTATAAAAGC
>Ga0307375_10000868_pt1 | contig 35188 bp, 28 predicted proteins | sample TR1MG_FD_202531 | JGI IMG/M metagenome (GOLD analysis project Ga0307375, IMG submission 202531) | Soil microbial communities from Risofladan, Vaasa, Finland - TR-1 | ecosystem: Environmental > Terrestrial > Soil > Coastal area > Acid sulfate soil | place: Finland: Risofladan, Vaasa | collected... | reverse complement strand
CCCGGTCGCAGGTACTTGGCCGCATTCAGCGGCTTACCCGCCAGAACATCGGATAGCACCTGTTTCAAAATCGCTTGATGCGCCTGCGGCGATAAGGTTGTCCCAGCGGTTAACTGATCGACGAATTCCTTGGCGGATTGCTGCGCGGCGACCATATTGCGGTTATCGAATAGCCGACTCTTAACCGATGCGGTCTTCTCCGAAGCGGTCGTGAAAGCGTCTTTATCGTCGTTGAAGACCACCGGATGAAGAGTGTGATCCCCTGTGCGCATCATGGACAATTCATGATGGATCTTAGACAGGAACCCCGGGATGATCTCCTCCACGGACTTCTGACTCTTCTTGGAGTAATACCCGGCCTCGCCCGCTTCCAGAATGGCTGCACCACCGATCCGTCGGTTATCGGTGTGACGGACCATGAGGTCCTTGACAAACTGCTCCGCGCTGCCAAGATACCCCGTGCGCTTGGTACGCGATCCCGCGTACTGTGATAGCATGTCGGGTAAGGATTTGGCAAGGCGTCCAGCCTGCGCGCCTTTCTGTGCGGTGAATCCGGCCGCATTGAAGCCCTTACCGACCCTACCCATCAGCTGCGACATCAGGATGTTTGTGATGAAGCTACCCACGCCCCGACTGACTTCCGCCCCCGTATCGCCGCCCATTCCTCGGGCCATACCCGCTGCATCGGCGGCCATATTGACGCCACTCAATGCGTTACCGAATGACCCGGCTCCGCCCTTGACACGCCCGGTAAGATTCTCAGTCAGTTTGGTCAGCATACCTCCCCCCATAGCGGAAATCGCCAGAGGGGCAAAGGAGGTCAATTTGTTCTTGAGCTTATCACGTAAATCCCGCTTGTCCATATCGGGTAGTGCGGTATTCTGCATGATGGCTTGAAGCAACTGACGCTGCTGCCCCATTTCCGTGCCCATCAATTGCAAGATATCACGCTGGGTGAAGTACTGGCGATACATCACTTCCAACGACCGGCGCTGGTAGCGTGAGACCATCTTGTCATTGAAGGATTGCATCTGGGCTAGACGGGCATCGACACTGGCTAGGGCCCGCAGGTTGGAACTGTAGCGTTTGGAATCGATCTGCTCTTGCAGATTTTCCTTGACGGCTTTCTCGTTATATTCACGCAGCCGCTCGCCTTCGCGGGTGGTTTCCAACTCTCCCAGGACGGAGCGTAACAACTCTTCATTGGGGTCGCTGCGACGACTGGTACCGGTATCGCCTTCGGAGAACCGATGAAGCTTGTCGGCCAAGGGCTTGGGCAGCATTTTATTCGCTGCTGGCATCATGCGCCGAACTGTTTGCGCCAGCTGCGGCCGCATTTTGCGATATTCTTCAGCGGCCGTATTGTATAGTTGGTTGAAAGACCCTTTGATTTCATAGGCCTTCTCGATAGCTGTATCGTAACCTTTGGGTAACGATCCTGCCACCGTATTGCGGATGAACTGTTCGCTCTTGAAATGCCCCAAGGAACCTTTGGCAACGTTGGCCGCGATCTTGGTGATCGGTCGCCGCGTGGCGCCATGTTTCTTGCCGCGGCCGTCAAAATCGTCCATGTCAAAATTGAAATCGTCCAGGATAGGACGATCGGTATCCCAGGTGGTTGTCTTTTTCGAAGCCATGGGCTGTTCTTCCGCCGTAAGAAAATAAACGCCTCCTGTTTTAAAGGAGGCCTGTCATACTGTTCGTCGATCAGGAGATAGCGCCCATGGCGCTGACAGCTACCGGCACTACATTTAATCCCTTGCGCGCCATGGTGCCATTTAACTTGGAGCTCATGGATCTTACTGCGGTCAAGACCGCTCAACTCAAACCCGTGACGTCGTTGGACTATTACGAAACCGTCGGTGGCAATCTTCATGAGAACGGACTTTTCTCTGTCTCGATCTTTGGCCGTGTGGGCGATGAAGCCCGCGATCAACGCTTTTCGTACATTTCCCTAGGCACCACCATTTTTCATCCGGTCATCTACAAAACCCTGGTACAAGTCAAAGGGCTGTACCAGGGCATCATGGCCGGTACGATCTATGCCAAGTGGGACGACACGTTAAAAGACTTCGCGGCCACCAACGAATTACAAGGACAGACAGGTTATGCGTTCTTCGTGGCGCATTGGAAGAACATCGTCTTTCAGCGTACCCGTTCTCCCATCCGTGATGTGCGACTGAAGTTGATCGAGACGTACAAAGATCGGGCAATGACCGATAAGGTCTTGGTCCTTCCTGCCGGGTTACGGGATATTGAAGAAGGCGACGATGGGCGCCCAGTGGTCGGTGAAGTCAATACCTTCTATCGCAAGCTGCTCGCCATCGCACGTACTGTAGGGGATGCCAAAGGGCATACCGAGTCGGCCTCCTTGAATCTGCCGCGGCAGATCATGCAGCAAGCCTTCAACGATATCTTCGACTATTACACCGAGATGCTTCAAGGCAAGAAAGGCTTTCTTCAGAATCGCTGGGGAGCGCGGCGCATTGCCTCCGGAACCCGCAACGTGATCTCGGCGATGAATGCCTCTTCCGCATATCTGGGTGGTAAACGGGCACCGAAGTTTACCGATTCGATTGTTGGACTGTATCAGATGGCTCAGGCCGCGTTGCCCATCACGATCTTCGCGTTGCGCACGAAATATCTGGAGACCATCTTTGGATTGGGTGACGGTAAAGCGCGGCTGGTGGATCCCAAAACCCTCAAAGGCACTATCGTGCCGCTGGAAGCAACGACATTCGATCTATGGACAACCAATGAAGGCTTGGAGAAGTTCATCAATGCCTTCAGTGAAGTCACTGTGCGAAAACGGCCCCTCTTGATCGAAGGGTATTACCTTGCCTTGATTTACCGAGGACCGGACAAGACTTTCAAGATCTTCTCCGATATCGATGAGCTTCCCAAGGGCTTTAACCGCAAGGACGTACATCCCCTGACCCCCGTTGAACTTTTGTATTTGTCGGGGTTCGATGCATACAGTCGTTTGACGGCGTTCATTACGCGTTACCCGATCACTGGCACGGGATCTACCTACCCGACGACGATCTACCTGAAGACCACCTCGGACGGTGAAGAACGACGGGAGTTGGATGAGCACTGGAAGCCCTACGAGGACGACGAGCATTTGGCCTTGGAGTTCCCGCGTGCTGACATCAAAACGTTTGTGGATTCCTTGGTTATTTCTTCTACACGTCTTCAGGGCCTCTCTGCGGACTTCGATGGAGATACAGCGAGCTTCAATGTCGTGTTCACTGACGAGTCAACGGCGGCAGTGAAAAAGTATCTCAGTAGCAAGAATGCCTACGTGGACCCCCGCGGTGGGTTACGAGCATCCTCCAGTACCTTGACCTCGGAATTGGTACTGCGCTCCATGACAGCCTAACGGCATACGTGCCACTGCGCTAGGGGTTTCCCTAGCGCAGTGGTCTATGTCTGTGAACCTTTTTACTTCCTTAGGTGGAGGATTTCCTCGTGATGAAATACACCGATTATTATCGGCACTACGGCGTTCGCCGGGCAATGCAGATGGTTGCGCCCACGCTCACACCGATGCAAAAGCTTCAGCTACCCCAGCAAAGCATTCTACACGACTTACCCGAAGGCGGTGCCGTAGGTATCAGTAGTGATGATTTTCTGCTGCGTAACATCACTGGGCCGATCTATGCCGATCACATTGTGGATCTGGCGGACAAGCGAGGCAACCCCCGCCATTCCATGATTTCGGTCCAGAAGCTCATTCGCGAGTACCACCGCAAGTACCGACGGATACGCCAGTTACATGGGCTCGAACGGGCCTTGGCGGATAAACGCTCGACGATCATCGAGAACTATGGATTCCTGGGACAGCTATGGCGTTATCCCGCCACCTTGTATCGACCGTATAACAAGTGGTATAACGTCGCAGCGACTGTGTGGGAACGTATTGCCCACATCGCAGGTGAGACGCAACGTCCCCAGTTTATCGAAGCTCGCCTGCCGACGCTCCTGCCGTCCAAGATCATGTTGAACAAGGCTTCGGGGCCAGTGACCACCCGGCTTCTGTCCATGTTCCCAGATCAGGAATCGCTCTTCATTCTGGAAATATGGAAGTGGTTAGGCGAAACCCATCGTAAGGACTCTCTATTAAGCAAGATTCCGCTGGATAAGCTTCATCTGGTCAATCTGCTTTGGATTGAGTCGGATCGGTGGTTCGTGTTGAACCTGGGGTTGCTTAATGACTGGCGGCTACCGTCCGAAGAAGAGCTCAAGGAAGGCGCCAAAGCACTGAAGGGGGCGATTCCCTGGATCAGTATACAGAATCGCTTCTTACGCCTCCTGATGTTCTTGCACGAAAGCCGTACGATGCAGGGCGGTGAGGCCAAACCCTTATCCGAGGATGAGAAGATAGCGGATGCGGGTCACGACGCGGAACATCACCCTGAGGAACCGACAGAGTCTGTATTAGAGAAACCTGCCACGATCTCTGTTCCTTCCGGCAAAGACGGGGAGCATGAAGACGTCGAGCTGGAACCAGACATGAATTTCGGTAAACTTCCGGTGGACACCGTGGAGGAAACGCCGGAAAATAACACCAAGATCGACGCCTTGATTGATCGCGACCTTTCGGCCCTGGACCATCTGCATATGGAACGGGAAATGGTCGATGAAGAAGCCTTGGAAGAAGCAGGGCGTTCCTTACCCGACCTTCATACCGCTGACGAAACCATGTTGGATATTCCGGCGCTGAAAGATATCACATTAGAAGAAGGCATCCGGGCCAAAGCCAATCAACTGGCTGATCAAGGGTTGCTTTCGGCCGCAGAATACCGTCGGCTGGAAAAGCTCGCCGATGCGTACAGTAAGCTTCCCAATCCGTTTGGAAATCGTCAAGGTACATTGGCTGAAGCGGTGCACATCGATCTGGAATCTCTCAAAATCGATCCGGTGAAACTGGCACCCTCCATCGGTGGTGTGTTCGATCCGTCCATGATTCATACGACGCTTTCTGTGTTCGAACCGAAGTATCTGAAAGAGATTCTGCACAAAGATGTCGGTAACGCCGTACTGCATGTCCAGAAAGCCGGCATTGCTATCACGGATTACCAAGTCAAGGAAGTCCGCGATGCCATGAACCATTACGAGGCGCATTCGGTCCAACTGACACCCGTGCGTGGAAAGGTATCTACCTTCCATTTCCGTTTGCCCAAAGTCCGCGAAGACGGGACCTTCGTAGCTAATGGCAACCTCTATCGCATGGCGAAACAGCGAGTGGATGTGCCGATTCGTAAGACCAAATCAGGAGAGGTGGCACTGACGTCGTATTATGCGAAGATCTTCGTTGCCCGATCGGAAAAGAAGGTGGCGAACTATCAGGACTGGATCGTCAATCAGGTACGGTTGCGAGGGATGGATACCGCGGATACGTCCGTGACCGACATGATGTTGGGCAATGTGTACGATTCCAACCATCACGTACCAAGGATCTATTCGACCCTGGCGCAAACCTTCCGCAGTTTCACTGTGGACGACATGCATCTCTTCTTCGATTATGACGTCCGACAAACCCTGCTGGAAGCGGAGCGACAAAAGAAGCTGGAACGCAAAGGCCTGGTCGTGGCGGGTACTTGGGGGAAGAATGCACTGCCCGTATTGGTTGGTGAGGATAATGTCTTCTACAAGGTGGAAGTAGAGAAGAATGAGATCAACCTTGCGGTGGCGGGTTCCATGGAAGAGTTACTGGGACTCGACACCCAGAAGGCGCCCAAAGAAGTCGCCGAGATTCGTATTCTGGGCAAATACATCCCGGTGGGATTATTTCTCGCGTACGAGTTAGGGGTCAATGGGCTCTTGAAGGTCTTGAACATCAAACCTGTCCGGCGCGTAGGGCAAGGCGAACAGCTGAAGCTCGCCGTGGATGAATTCGTCATTGCATTTGAAGACGAACGGTTGGTGTTTCACCGTGCCAGTGATCGCAACGGCCTGATCATTCAGGGATTAGCGACTCTCAATGATGCATTGGCACATTACCCGCAACATCTCTTTGAGAAGAAAGCGATCTACTTCAACGTACTGGATCGCATGGGACTGGGGGTACGTTACTTGCGAGAGATGGATCTCTTGGTCGATCTGTTCATTGATCCGATCACGAAGGAGGTGCTTCAGGAACTCAATGATCCGATCACCTTCGTGGGATTGGTCTTGAAAGCCTGTGAGCTCTTGACTAATGACTGGGCGCCGGATGAAACAGACGTGAGCTACCAGCGATTCCGCGGGTATGAACGTTTGGCAGGCGCGGTGTATCAGGAGCTGGTACGTGCCATCCGCTTGCAGCGTTCACGAGGCACCAGCAATGCGGCGATCGACATCAACCCGTATGCGGTCTGGCAAGCGATCACGCAGGACTCGGCCGTTCGGCTGGTGGAAGAATCCAACCCTGTACATGAACTCAAAGGACATGAGGAGGTAACCTACTCGGGCACAGGTGGGCGCTCTGGGCGATCGATGGTGGGCCGTACACGCATCTTCCACACCAATGACATGGGCATCATCTCTGAATCCACGAAGGATTCTTCGGACGTGGCGATCACGACGTTTTTAACGGCCGATCCTCACCTCACTAGTTTGCGTGGGTTGCCAGGGAAATACCATCCAGATAAATCCGGTGCCACGAATCTCCTATCTACCTCGGCATTATTGGCGCCATTTGCCGATAGGGATGACGCCCGGCGCGTGAACTTCATCGGTATCCAGAACAGCAGTACGACGTTCAGTAAAGGCCAACGCCCTTCGCCCATTCGGACCGGGTATGAACGGGTCATTGCGCATCGCACGTCTGACCTGTACGCTTACACGGCCAAACAGGACGGGGTCATCAGCAAACTCACCAAAGGGGTGGTCGAGATCACCTACAAAGATGGCTCAATCAAGTCAATCGAATTAGGTAAGCGATTTGGAACGACCTCCGATCTCAAGATCCCGCATGTCGTTGTCTCTCCCCTTAAAGAGGGAGATAAAGTCAAGCACGGCGAGATCGTCGCGTACAACACGCTCTATTTCGAGATTGATCCCCTGGATAAAACCCAAGCGTTGTGGAAGCAAGGGGTACTGCTACGTACAGCCTTCATGGAATCGGCCGATACACTGGAAGATTCCTCGTTGATTTCGACGCGAGCAGCTGCGCTCTTGGAAACACAAATGAGCAAGGCGCGAGACATTGTGGTGGACTCCAAGCAATCCATTCACAACCTAGTGCATGTCGGTGATGTCGTAGAAGTCGATAGCATTTTATGTACCATCGAAGATCCCATCACGGCGGATCGGGGGTTGTTTGACGAGAAGAGCCTTCAGACTTTGAAACTTTTAGCAGCCAATTCGCCCAAGGCGAAGATGGCTGGAATCGTGGAGAAAGTTGAAGTCTTTTATCATGCCGATATCGATGAGCTCTCGCCATCGCTGCAAGAGATCGCCACGGAGAGTGATTTGGATCGTAAACGTAAAGCGCGAGAATTGCGCGTACCGTACGCGTCCGGACGCGTGGATGATTCCATGCGTATCGATGGTGTGGCGCTTCTCGCCAATCGCGTGGACATTCGGATCACGATCACTGCCGATGTAGGTACGTCCAGCGGTGATAAACTCGTCTTTGGGAATCAGCTTAAGTCCATTGCGAGTCGAGTGATGGAAGGGGTGAATGAAACCGACGATGGTCAACCCTTCGACGCGGTGTTCTCGTATTACGGGACAAACAGTCGACAGGTGCTCTCCCCTGAACTCATGGGTACCACGGCGACGCTTCTGTCGATCATTTCCAAGGAAGGAGCGGCGATCTATTACGGCAAGCCATTGCCGCTTAAGTCATAACGCTGAGTGAAAGGGAGCCGTCCGCGCGGACGGCTCCCTCGTTTTGCCAATGCGCCACCTTCTTTTACTTTCTTCTTTCTCTGTCAAATAGGAATTTCGGGTATGTCAATCACCCCTCAGAGCGAATTGCTCACCGACAATCTGTCGGTCCTGGCCCACGTCGTGGAGCTGTCCACCCAAATCATCCTGAAAGTGGCAGGGAAGGATGCCGCCGATACCATGGCCGGCGCTGCCATCACGGAAGCATCGATCGCTGATGCCGCCACGGCACGCATTCAGGCCCATCTCGCCCCCTACGTTGGAGCCTAACCCCATGTTGTCGCAAACCTCTATCAATAGTGTCTACAGTCTTGCCGCCATTGTGAGTCGTAAGGGAAAGGTCCTGGGTGTCAAAGACGGGACACCGCTGGCCGATCTTCTTGCAGTCTGTGATCCACTGGATGCCGGCTTCGAGGGCGTGGAAGTCTCGTCACTCGCTCCGGCGGATATCGTCGCCGAACAAAGCGATACTGCGGACCACAGTGAACAGGCCGTCAACCTGGTCGAGTTGGCTAGCCGAGCTGTCGCCTTTACCATGGACGTCGCTCGCAACCACGTCACCCCGATGGTCAAACTGGTCGTCGAGTGCACGGAAGCCTACATCGATACCAATCGCTCGAAGCGCTTGGAACCGCTGCTGATCCATCCCCAGTTCATCGCCCCAATATACGAAGCCACTGAGTTGCATGACCTTTTGGCCAAGCATGCGCAAGCTCCCGATCGTGACGTACCGCCGGTACAGCTGACAGCGACCTACGGTGACAGTACGGATGTGGGTCCACTCATGAGCGGCATCCCGTCGTTCGATGGGGAGGTGGTACGGCATTTTGAAGGCCGTGAAGCCGAGGTCGCTTCACTCTGGCAGCGTTACTTCGCTGCCGTCCCCGGAAATTATCGGGCAGCCGACTGGCGGGAAGATCTCACCACGCCGGACCAGGCACTGATCGTTTTCCTTGGTGCCCACGCGCTGCTGGAGAGCAATGACGTCCCGGAAGGTATGACGCTTTCTCTGCCGGCGTATCGCGCCTATCTGGCAGGTTTGGAAGAGCAGGCCGGCAGTCATCTGGCTTTTTTGCTCAACAAAATCAAGACAGCAGTAGGAGCGAAGCAATTGGTTGTTTCCGCACCGAAGCAGTCCCGACCCGGCGATCCCTTGAAAGGAGTGATTGCCGTCAATGGACCGGTGTACAATCAGTGGTTGGCCGAGGGTGGTTCACCGGAAGCGTTGTGCGGTGCAGTCATGCAAGGCGCCTCCACCGACTACGGCTCGTGTTTGATGAATGCCGAAAGCCATAGCGCCGCCTGGCAGCGAGCACTCAATGTACTCCACGCCCAAGTGGCCTTTGAACTGCGTACCTCCACCATTCAAGGGTTGAAAGAAGGGCTGCTGAAAGCAAGTGGAACTATCCCTCCTGAGGAACGGCTGGTGGATGGGGATAGCTTGATGGCGGCTGTGGAAGCGCACCTGGTCCGGCTGGCTGACAGTGGTCTGGAAAATCTGTACGCGATCGCGACCGATGAGGTATGTGATCTTTTCTACCCACATACCGATGCCAAGGCCTTTTTGAAGGCCATGAATCGTGAGGCGGATGCGCACCCCGGCATGGACATTCGTGAAGTCGCGCTTGGAGTGGCGATTGATTACGTGACCGGCTGGGTCAGCGATGCCATCACGGTCGCCGATGCGAGTGCAGTGGCTGTAGTTGGCGAGGGGTAAGTCATGGACGCCATTCCATTCGTCCGCGATGCGGCGAAGGTCAAGGCGGCCTGTCACGAGGGCAATGATGGATCCATCATTGCCCTTAAGCCCGTCAAGATGATTCTGCCCGAGCGCTTCGTGGAGAAGCAGTTGGCGATCGTAGGTGCCGATACCTACGTGGTAGGAATTGTGGCCCTTGTTGTCGACGACAAGTACTACGCCGTGTTTTTAGGCACGGCGATGTTTCATGTCGAGCCGACGACGATTGCGACAGTCAAGTATCACGGGGATTCCTATCTGGAACTTTCCTTCGACCCTGGGGCACGGATTCTCGTCACGCAAGAAGTGGTGCAGGACAATCTGATCACCTATCGGATCTATGATGAGATCATCTCCAAGGGGCACATGCCCTGGTACATGAACTACGACGATCGGATTCAGCTTCTATTCACTGCGAACAAATTAGCTGGGATGGAGATGCTCTCTAACCATGCCATGCTTGAATTGAATGCGGCAGCCATTAGTCGGGATCCGACCAACATCAATCGTTTTTACCGACATGCGATCGATTCGTACGACGATCTGATCAAAAAGCCACCGATCACGATTCCGCTCATGAGCGTCTCGTATGGCACTACCAATACAACGTCTCGCATCATGGGGTCGTATTTCGAACAAGGGTTGAATAGCTCTCTGGTCAATCCCTCCACTCAGGTGGAAAACATTGAACGCCTCTTGCGTAGTTAAGCGGCACTGTGGTCATTATTTTGCATAAGGAAGCTGGGCCATGAACATGCTCCTCTCCCGAGAGGCACCGGCGGTCAGCTTCGGCTGTACCGCCTTGGTCGGTACGAACAAACGCGGTACATTGAAGTATGACGCGGATGGGTATTATCCGGTTGTCTTGGGGGCGCTGAATACTTTCAACAGTGCAGGGCAGTATTACCCGTTGGGGCCGGCGCAGGGACTCTTTGAGAGCTCCTCCTCCTTCATGCGCCGTGTCAATGGGGGTAACCTTCGCGGCGAATGCGGGCATCCGCGCAAACAGGTCGGGGAGAGCGATCGCGATTACGCGATTCGACTCAATGACGTGTACGAGCCCAATGTCTCGCACCATATTCGAAAAGTCTGGTTGCAGTCGGGGCAGACCGACGAAGTCGGACGACCGATTGTTCTTATCATGGGTGAAGTACGCCCTTGCGGACCACGAGGGCCGGCGCTCAAAGAAGCGTTGGATAATCGTTTCGAAGATGTGTGTTTCTCCATCCGAGCCTTCACCTTCGATCAGCCGATCTGTGGGGTATGGCACAAGCAATTGCGACAAGTCGTCACGTGGGATTGGGTCAACGAACCGGGCATTTCCGCAGCCCATAAGTGGCGGGCCCCGACCTTGGAATCTTACGACGATGCGGAAGGCTTCTTGACACGTGAAATCGTGTTGACCATGGCAGCGCAGGAACGCCAGCGGGGTATCACCCTGGAATCCAATGCCGCTTCTATCACGTCACTGGTGGACGCTATGGGGTGGAACAAACCAACTGCCATAGCACGACCACGGACGGCCCAGTGGTAACGAGGTATAGGAGCCGTCTCTGGAGCCTAGGCTCCAGAGACGGCCTATGGCCATGCTATGACTTTTAACCCATTTGTTTCTTAAAGGACGTAACCTCATGGCAGCAAAATGGCCTTCTGAGTTTGATGCCTTCCGCGCATCGCACCTAGCTCAGACGCTGGATGAGCTGACAGTGATTACACCGCAAAAGTTGGGGCGAAACTTCTTGCTTCACATCAGTAAGAACAAAGCCATCAAGACCATGGTGCCCTATATCACAACTCGCACGGCGCCTGGTGAGGATCGATCGATCCCTCGCATCTGTGTCTCTCCAAGCATCGCCGCATGCATCGTGGGGTACGACACCACAATCGCGGACTGGCGAGATGCACTGGAGGGAACGGATCGCAAAGGCAACCCCATTCCCTGGGTGGGTGGCTGGTACCTATATGCCCTTCCCTTCGATTACGCCCTGGAACCTTCCCCTAAGCTGTTACCGGCGGTAACAGCCACTGATGAACGCTGGTTGGTTAGTTACAGTCCGACTACACACTCGTATCGGCCTATCTTGATCGGTAAGCTTTTTTACAGTACCGTTCAATACCGCGGCGAAAGCTTTCGTCAGCACACGAGTATTGAGATCTACCTGGAACTTCACGGGGGCGTGAATGTGCCCTTCTGCAATACCTTGAAACTATCCCCCGGGTATTGGAGAGTCGTCAGTCAGACACTCTGCGGTGTGAAGAACTTCAAACAGGTCACCGCCGAGGTGGCGCAGAAGCTTACTCAAGAGGAATACGACGCCGTGAAGGCGCCGATTGCGTCGTTACTCAGCATCAGCCATTGCGTGCGTCCGGAGCACTTACCGGCGCTCCATTGGTGATTCAAGCGTCCTACAAGGACATATTACCTCTGTGTCAAGGCCATCCGAACTTCTGTGAAGGATTGCTGGAAGGTAGGTGAAACTTACCGGTTAAGACTCCTACTATGCAGCGTATACCTTTTCGAAGGTGACGTTGGACTTTGACGCCTAGGCAATTCCCGCAACTGTCCTTAAGGATCCAGACTCATGAGTAAGAACACCGAAAGCAAGACCACTGACGACCTGAACCTCAGCAAAGAGGTTCTGGATCTCGCTGAAAAGCTCCAGAAAGAAATCACGATCACCGCCGACGGTACCATCGCGCCGGACAAGGGGTTGGTCGAGAAGCTTCTGCCTTCCGATCTGACGATGGAAGAAATCAAGAAGGTGCAAGCGTTCAGCAATACCCTGACCGCGGCATCGGCCCATGCAGTCGGCACCATGGCGCTGCCTTTCATGAAGAAGAATGACAAGGTCGACCACGTGCATATGGAGAAGCTGCCATTCGGCCGCGATGCCATTCGAGTGGATACGGCCCGCAAGACCGAAGTGGGCGGCATTGGCGGCAAGAGCACCACGCAGTACGGCTGGACCACTGTGAAGTACACCAGCGGCTCGGCAGGCACCAGCGGCGCGTTGTTCAAGCGCATCCGCGATCACCACGCCAAACTCGGCGCTGAGCTTTTCGGTCCCAAGTAAGTCGTCGACAAACGGTTAGTGTCGGCAGTCATTGTTATCCGCCTGGGTACACCCAGGCGGATAACCTACTTATGTCCCTTTCTTCTTTTACTTGGGAGACTTCCATGAAAGCACTGGCCTATTATCATCCGCATCTTGCCGGTTCTAATGCTACGTTCTTTGACCACGCCGCGCTGCGTGCACACGGCATTGCCTTTGAAGGGAAGTCGCTGATACAGATGGGAGTGGTAGGACCTGATGCGACCGCGAAGACTCTCTTTCACTGTCTTCAACGCTCCGGTGGAATGGATGCTGCGCGACTGCTGCGCATCGCCACCTATGAGCTGCCTGAGACCCGCTGGGGGGCCTTCTTCGTCGTGGACGACCTGGAAGGGGTCTTCTACCTCTCCCGTATCCCCGGCGCACCGGCGTCCCTTCAATTTCTGCCCTTCCGTGAGAAAGCGATTGTGATCACACATCGTGCATTGGGACCCCACGAGGTCGACGCTCCAACTGCACACGATGGACTCGCCACCTATAGTGATCACTACCGTCGTTTGAAGAAGAAAGCCGCCTAGGAGGAGATACAATGGATCTGATGACAATTCAGTTGTCGAAATGGCGTCTAGCCCGTAACCGTGATATCACGGTGATGGATACCACCGTCAAGTCAGGCTTCTCCATTTACCGCCCCAGTTGGGATATGGTGATGGGTTACAAATCGGGCCAATTGACTTGGGATGAATACACGCAGCAGTATTACCAGAAAATGAATGCGTCGTGGAAAGATCCGAAGGAGCGCCCTCTGTGGCTAGCCACGATCGAGTCGACTGAACCCACAGCTATTGCGTGCATGTGTCGCTACGAAGGCCCCGAGACACATTGTCATCGATTCCTCTTGAAGGATATCCTGGATAAGCTTTGCCAGAAGCGGGGCATTGACTTCCGCTATTACGGTGAACTGTCCGACTGATTTTAGTTTAACCCATAATGGGTTAAACGTGATGCCATGTTGGAGGCGGAGCATGGTGTTTGCTACATCCACAGCCTGAGGAAATACCAATGATCTCTGAAATCAATGAAGTATCGGCGAAGAAACACGTATCGCGCGGTGATCAACGCTACGACAGACGTCATCCTATCGTTCAATTCCGAAACGCACCGCCCGTCGATACATCGGAACTTGAATCGTTTCTGCAATTTGGTGATCATCTCGAAAAGAAAGACCTCGCGATTTTTTCCATCATGCATTGCGTGCGCCGCATGCTACCGTACGGTAGCTGGCGCTGCGCCGATGGTCGCGAGGTCTTGTTCAATCGTGAGTACCAGCCGATCGCTCAGCGCATTAACGACGTGGTGTCATACGCCGACCGCGATGAATGGGTCGAGAACATCAAAAGCTGTACGATGTACTACGATGACGGATGCAACCCAGCAGATTACCTGGTCAAGCACCTCGGGTACTATCGCCTTTCGGCAAGTGAGTCCAAGGAGTGTCGTGCAGCGCTTCTTCGTACCATGAAGATTCTCAAGGAGTTCACACCGGCTGAGAGTCAGTCGGTTAGTGAAACCTGGTCCCTACTTGGCTGGATAGGAAAAGCCCGGTAGGGCACGAGGAAAAGAATTCCCCACTTACGGGTTATCTAATCAATCCGTGACGCGCTACAGTCCCCCTAGGAGCCCTCAGGGCTCCTAGGGGGTACTATGTGCCCTTAGGTTGTGTTTACACACACCACCTTTCATCGAATTTAAGAGATCCTACACTATGGCCAGGTCCCGCATTCTCACAACGCTCGCTCAATTGGAGAGGTTCTTTCATCAACATCAGAACCACCCGTACTACTTTAACTACACCTTCAAACGAGCGACGGCTCGCAACCCCAGTTTCTTTCGATCCACTGGCGATGTAATCTTATCCGTGGGTAAATTCATCAATCCTGCTACGGGTAAGAGGGCGACGCTCTATGCCATGATGTCGGCTATCTGGCAACGAACGATCACCGAGGAAGAGAAACGGGCTATTCTCTTTCAATTTGGGCTTTCTCGAAAATGTCTTCCCGGCTACCAGTATTCCTCGTTGTTTTACGATACCAGCGCGGGTAACAAGGTAGTTTATTTTCCCTCTGAAGGTGAACGTAGTGCGTCGAGTAATGATCCGCACGCATGGTACGCGGTGCCCGGTTCGCTCCATGCCACTCATGAATTCGGTGTGGGGGTGGGTTTATATCGTCAAACGCCAGTCGGTATGCAAGATGGTCAAATCGTTCCCATTCAACGCCCTTTAGTGGTCCCTTTGCGTGACAAGGACTCGGGAAATATCACCGGTTATGGGATCGTACCCTCTATTGGTACCATGCGGGTGGGATTGAAGCAAAATACCACCGACTATCAAGGGATGGTCTTTTTACCGAATCACAGCCCATTACGGCTCCTTCCGATCGACAGTATCGATCGTTCTATTAACGTGAGCGGCATATGGTCGATCGTGGACGAGTACTTGGCGATCGCGATACCTGACGAGTACAAAGAGCCAGAACGTAAAGCAAAACCCATACATCGGGCACCTCCCAAACCCATACGGCGTGGGAGGGTCAAGCTCTCGCAATCCACGAAAATACCGAAGCGAAAGAAAGCCTGATTGATGGAACCTCAGCGGCATAAAGCCACAGCCACTCTCCTTGCGGAGAGTGGCTGTGTGCCTGTATTGCTTTTTTTTGCTTCAATTACTGCTGCGAACCACCGATGGTATTGCCTGGCGTGAAGCCATCGACCGGTGCACCCACCTGATCCACAGCCAAATTGCCAAGCATCGATGCCCAGCCCACGTCGGCCGAAAGTACGTTCGGATCGATACCCTGAACGAAGGCCTGTTGGGTGTTGGCATTGAGTCCAGTGAAGGTCAGACTGTTCAACATCTGCTGAGCGAAGTTATCCACACCCTCACCCACCTGCGCCATGCTGGAGAAGCGAACAGTGTATTCCTGCTCCTGCATGTCTTCGGTGATGTTGCGACGACCGGTGACTTCAATGCCGTCCAGTGGGAACATATTCACGCAGAGCCAGGCGCGGACCACGCGGGTACCCGACGGATCGGGTTCCACAAACAACATGGTCATGCCGTAGTAATCGGGCAACAGATCCGAGGGACGCACGCCGGAGGCGATGACGCGCGGCATCTTGGTATTGGGGTCCATGATGAGATTGGTGATCCAGCTCTCCAGGAACTTCTGGATCGGTGAGCCGTACTTTTCCTTCCACATGAAGGAAGGTTCGGTACGTGCACGGGTCACGTTGGTCGGATCTTGCTGCATTTCACCCGCACCACCAACCGCCGTCTCCGTCACCGCTACGGTGACGCCAGCAGCCAGCCCTTCGATCGATATCGGATGCAGTTCGACCAATGCCTTCAAGGCACCGACGTACAGATCCGAACGATCCAGGTCCTGGAAGCCCCGTGGGGCTTCGATGAGAAAGGGAACGATATTGCGTTTGACGTAAGCAGCATTGGAAACAAAGTTGCGGAAGTCAACCGTTGGGCCCATCTGGGCGCCGTGTTCGAGGTTGACCATTGCCGCATTGGACGTCACCGCATAAGCGGCTTGGTCCATGATAGTATCGGCATAAATGCGAGACATGTTGCGAACTCCAGAAGGACTTGAAGGATGGAATGAGTTGGTACCGGATAGCGAACTATCCGGTACCAAAGGCCCTTTACCCGCGGATTACGGAGTCGGGGCTGCCAACGCGCTCAACCGTCGAGCGATGATGGTTTCCGAACCCACCGTCATCATGTTGTTCGCGCCCATGGTGATCGCCGTGCTCCAGGAATATCCATTGGCCACATCCTGAGCCGTGTAGTACGTGTTCGGCGAGATCTGTACTCGGCCCGCATAACGGCCCTTAGTCAAGTTCAGAATCAGCTGATTGGACCGCTGCACGAACTGCGTCGGCGTCAGGCTGCTGATACCGGACAAGGTGGCACGTACACGATGGGCGATCTTGATCAGATCAACCGCAATGATCACGTTCATCAGTGCTTTCAGCACCGAGGTATCGTTCGGATACACCGAGGCTAGAGCCGGGAAGTACTGCGTGTTCATGTCGAAGTCTTCGATCCACACCAGCCCTGTGGTCCAGGCGACACTGCGCGCCGTGGCCGACATGTACTTGGTGTTGACCTCACGGAACAAGGACACGATGTTCTGCGGATTCTCATCCGGCGGTACCGTGGAGTTCCACACGCCATTCCCTGCGCCCATATACGCGGCGAAGGTCTTGGCGAGCTGAAGACTGAGAGGGACCAGGGCGCTGTAGGTCGACTGGAGCAGATAGCCCGAGCCGCCGATGATCGCCGCACGTGTTGCAGCCGTACCGTACACCGTCGATTCCGGATAATTGCCGACCATGGCTGCCAAAGCCTGTGCTGCCGAGAAGTCCTGATCGGAAGTGTTCTGAGGATCGAGCGCCGACTGAGTGGCTAACATGAGCCAGATGTCCGGTCGCAGGCCGAGCAACGCAATCAAGGCGTACTTGGTCTGGAGGGAGAAACCGGAATCGTAGATGACCGAGAACGGATATTTGGCCAAATCGAACAGATTAAAACTAGCCAACCAGGTCGCCACATCCGCATCGTAACTGACCAACGACATGGTGCCATCCGAAGCGCCGGTGGCCCAGAAAGTCGAATTGGGAGTGAAGATCAATCCACCCGCCGACGGCCCTTGCAGCGACAGCGTGTAGTACGGAATATTTTCCATACTCACTGCGGTGAACAGATTGACTGCGTACAGGTTCGGATCCGCGGCACCCGTGAAGGTGGTCGAGGGAAGCGTACCCATCGGTGCTTCTGTCGCACCCACCATCGCCAGGACTTCGGTCAAGTAGGTCTGGTAGATGTAGGCCGATTCAAACGGGCCGTAGGTCGGCGGTATACCGGGCAGACCGTGTTGACTGTAGTCGTTCCCAAGTACGTACTGGAAATCCAGGTTCTCGTCTGTGTTGGCATCATACGCGTTGGGGAGAAACGCGAAGTCGGCGTTCTGCTCGCCGGTCTGGGTTGCGATCACAGTGGCCGACGACGTCGCCGAGACACGCTGCACAAACTGCATGCGATAGATCCACGCACCGATTCGCTCCGCCTCGGCCACATTGAGTGGGTTGGTGGCGTCAGCACCGGTGGGTGCAATGAGGCGGAAGCCCAAGTTGTTACCGCGACCACCCACGAAGGTAGCCTCGAATTCCGCAATCGGATACAACGTGGATTGGGTAGCCACGGAATTGGTGATCGATCCGGCCCGAGAAGCCACCGTACCGAAGGCTTCAACGGTAGGCGTTATCAACCAGTTGTTCAGCACCCATTTACCGATAAAGCCTGATGCGGTAGCACCGGCGCCGGTGATCGGGATCTTATTGCCTGAGGTATCCAGTGCATACGAGCCATCGGCGTTACGCTGATACTGGGGCAATGCCGGTTCGGCCACAATGTCCAGCGACAACAGAATTCGGGCTTTCGGACCGGCATCAGCCGGAATAAGCCGCTGAACCATGATCTGGTTGCCTTGGCCCAGAATGGTCTGTGCATAGAGCGACTGATGGTTGTAATACGCCGACCGGGTATTGAAGATATCCGTGCCGTAGAGGGCGGCCAACTGGTTGGGGGTAATCAGTGTCGCAGTGGTCGGTCCCCAGGGGGCGTACAGTGGGCACAGCGGACAATGGGTAGGAACCTGCAACGGCTGCACAGACTGCTGTGCCGTCGATTCATCTTGGATGCCGAGCCAATTGGTAAACGGTGCGGCATTGATGGGAGAGCTCATGGAAAACTCCTGGGGTGAAGGATGGCTGAGCGACAGACAAAGCCAAAAGCAGCCGTCGTCGATTACATAGGCGGCAGCAAACCGCTGATAGGGAATCGTATGGATAACGTGATGCCCGGCATCATAGAGTAAAGATACCTGGCATTTAACGAATATTTTTAGCTCCTTTCTGTTAATACGTAGAAAGGTTCATATTTTCAGACCACTTGAGGGACCCTACGCCATGTATAACGAACCCTACGACACCAGCGTGCTGCGGCACTACCCTGTCAAGTCGCTGAATGCGCAGTTGGAAACGAACTTCATTCAAGGTCATTTGGCGGCCGTTGCACTGCCCGATCGCGATGGCGAAGTGTCACTCGATGCCCTGTATGAAGTTCTACCAGGCAACGACAGTGTGGACATTCTCGAAGCGCCTAAACTGATTGATACACGCCACGGTATCAAGGTCGTCATTGATTCCCGAGCCACCAAGCGAGTGGATCGTGCAGGGCATTCCGTCATCACGGCTCCCAGTGATTATCGCTTTGCAGTACGTGAGGCGATTCTTACGTACCTCTGGGCTACCCAAGGTGCGGTAGCATTCTCGCAACTGGGTATCCTGCCCATTCGTGTCTATGCCCGCTGGGTGAGTGAAGGACTGGTACGGCGTCTAGGGCTGGATCCCGCGGATCAGCTGCGTATTTCCGTGCTAGCGTCGTATTTCTATCTGTCGAGCTTTTCGGCTGTGGAATTGACCGACGGTCAGAAAATCGGTGTTGCTTCCTTAATTGCCCGTGCGCTGGGACTCCCTATCGATCATGTTTTGCCGATTGTGCAGTCCGCAGGATTCAACCCCACGATGAAAGACCTTCTGACCACTATTCAACAGGCCGAAGGGGCATCGCCACGGCTGGAAGCCGCGACAGTGCCCTTACTGTACACGTTGCTGAATAGCAGTTGGTTTGGTGCACGTAAGAGCCTCATCGTCAGCACCGCGCTGGAATACCCGCCGACCTTCCTGACGATGCTTCTGACGGCGTACACCGATCGGAGTTATCACGCCAGTTTCTTCGCCAAGACCGCCCAGGCTGCTGATAAAGCGTCACTGTCTCGTGACTTTATCCTGGCCATGAATCACTTGAGCAGAGGCTTTACCGATGGCTAACTTCCTGGTCGCCCATGCTTATTCCAACGTGTGGAGCGATCCAGAGCAGGACTTTCAGCACATCTTCATGCCCGCTCGGCTTTCGAAGCCGAGCGGTATCACGGGGACGATTGACGTGCTCTGGCGCACCTATGCGCTGCCAACAACGCTCGATACCTATCAGGTTTACCAAATTGGACATGTCAATCCCGAAGCGTTAGGGTTGACCGCCTTGGTCGATCAATGGAGTCCCTTGGCCACGGTCATGGCCACGACCAACGTGCTGATCCAGGTTTATACCACCCAAGGCATCTTCTTACCTTTAGCTACCTCGTACATCATGTTTACGCGTGATCGTACTGTGATTCTCGCGGTAAAGACGTGGCCTGCGCTGGCGGACTTGACGGTAGAGGATTGTTTCTTTCGCTTCTATTCCAATGCATTCTTTTCATCCAAACGTAGTTGGGGTCAAGTGGAGGCGGTCGTATCGCATTTCTACCAACATACGGACGTACCTGCCGGGCTCGCCTTTCAGCAACTCTACCAATCGTACTTGACTAAGCCGGGCTTTGTCACGCTGACAGTCAATGGCCGGTATCGTGATTCGTTCATTCCGATGGCCTTGTCGGTCGGCGATGTTCTGGAGTTCGTGTACGATTCGAGTGTGAAGAAGGTTGTCGATTTTCCCATTGCACAGCTACAGACCTTCACTTCCACAAAAGACGCGAAGATCAAGTACTTGATGCATTATTCCGGCCCGCAAGGTACTGCCGAAGGAACGGGAGCCGTACAGGCCACGATCGACTACCGCGACGATATCGATGTTTATTTGGTCCTGCCGGGAACCAATTTGGATGGATCTGCGAATTTCGACGGTATCTATTTTCACAAGAACAACGACGATGCCTTTCGTCAGGTAACTCACCGTGACTACAGCGTCGCAGTACCATACGTGGTCACTTACCAGTCCAGCAATCCTTCTTGGACGAACCTGAGTCTGTTGTCGTTACGGTTGATTATTCGCAATGCCGGGTTTGATCGCCCACTGGTTTATGACGTCAACCGCATCCAAGAACTGTATCGTCTCCCTGATCAAGGGATCATTAATGCCTTTCTAGGCATTGCCTCCAATGTCGTCAACTGGCAAGCCGCCACCTTGGAGAATTCGGAATACATCACGCTGATGGATGCCGATACAGCGCAGATTACCTTGGATCAGGTAGAATCCGCTTACGGCTATTATGCCATTGGGCAGCTGATTGCCCCGTCGCCCATCTTGCTACCGCAAAACAGCACCTGGATGGACTTACCGCCGGGACTGCGTAGCGATGCCACGATGTACGAGTACGACGTCAGTGGAAAACTACTGGGATGGTATCCCCATGTACTGGGTGCACAATACACGCCAGTCTATGCCGGTTGCCAGATGATCGAAGGCCGCGTCGGTCCCGGCTCGATGACCTTATCGCAGGTCATGGGTCAAAATAACATTCCGCTCCAGGCAGGTCTTTCTTATCGTTACTACATTGCACCGATCGTCAACGGTATTGTGCAAACAGGGCAGTGGAAAGATGTCACGGGAGACACGACGAAAGTTGTGGTGATCAATGGAGTGGCTAGCTGGTTAGTCAATCAAACCGCTTATCAAACAGCGATTCGCAGCGATGCCCAGCATTTGGTCTATCAGTTGGCAATGGCTCCGAAAGATGGATTGCTTCAGTTCTCCATCCAAGCCACTGTTTCCTATCCCGGCGGCGCGGTGACGGAAGTGCTGACGATTCCGGTGGGGCAGTTGGATCTTTGGCTCAATGGACATGCCTTGATTGAGAACGTGGATTATTACGTCACCTGGCCACAGGTCGTGATTGTCAATAAAGCCTTTCTCACTGCGACAGGCGCGCAGGTGATCACTGTGCGGGGGTATGGATTCCCCCAGGCTAACCTGACCCGACTGGCTGCGATGGAAACGGATTTTGTTCGCTACGGTGTCATCAGTCACAATGGTGTCTACAACGTCCATAATGGTCGCGTGTTACGCATTGTTGCCAATGGCAGTGTATGGGCCGCCTCACAAGTGCTCCTGGCGGAAGATCAGATCGAGGGAACGATTCCCAACCTCCCTAATGGCGTGCCCTACGCGATCACTCAGGTGGTCGTACCGACGCGATCTTATACCGATCAAGATACCTACGTGATGTTGGCTGCCGACCAGGCGATTGATCAATCGGTCAGTACGTATTTGACTGAACAGTTGCCCGATACTTACCCCGTCACACCGGATATCATTCCCGAGAAGTATGCGGTCTATTCGCCGTTTGCTTCGGTCATCGTGCATGACATGGTCAACGGCATCTTACCCATGGATAATTTCATGGGGCAGTATTCGGATCGGGACATCAAGGACGCTTTGAAAGCGTATACGTATCTCTTAGCGTACGATCCCTCGCAGAAAAACGTTGATCTTGATCACATCGCCATTCATCCGCACAACGAGATCGTGGTGATCAATCTCACGATCTACCAGTACAACTTCCTGAACCGCGCCGTGCACCTGTTCTTGCGCGGTGAAGTGGATCTCTCCAAGTTCCTCACCGTTACCTGGTTCTAGTGGCAGTTGGTTGGATTCTATTTACCCCCTTTAATAAGGACACTGTTTCATGGTCATGCAGCTGAAGAAGAAACCCCTTACAGTGGAAGGGGTTTTGTTTGATGGTAAGAATCACGAGGAGGTCAAAACCTTCTGCGGCGAAGCATGTGATTTCGACCACAACTACCATCCGGTCATTGCGACGAAAGAAGGCGATATGACGGCATCGCCTGGCGACTATGTGATCAAAGGAAGCATTGGTGAGTTTTATCCCGTCAAGCCGGAGGCTTTCAAAGAAAGCTACGAGGTCCCGGACATCGGCACGATGGAGCCGGCGCTAGAGAAGCATTGGAACAAAGCCGAGCGTGAAGCGGCCCCAGCCTCCGACTGGGCCGTTCCATCAAAACAGAAGCTGCGTATCTCCGATGAGCGACATACGCGTCTTGCCTGGGATATGGTCGAGCGCGTCAAAGGTCTTTCCGATGAAGAGAAAGCCAGTGCTCGGAAACGGATTCTGGCCAAGGCCCACAAACTCGGTATCGACACCAGCAGTTGGGATGGACGTGAAGCGATTGCCAAGGAAGGTATCGAGGCCGAAGGTCTTCTCCTCGACCAGGAAACCGGAGCGACGTATTTCACCGTGGCAGACGCCCATGCCGCGTATTTCACCGTGGCAGACGCCCATGCCGCCGCCGTCGATGGCGTTCCGGCTCCTGTAGGCGTGATGAGCTGTCTGTTCACACACCTAGCGGAAGAGTGCTCCGAGATCGTCTGGGCAGCCTGCAAAGTGCAGCGCTACGGTCTGGACAGTGTGTGTCCTCAGACGGGGCTCTCGAACCGTGCCAAGCTGATCAGTGAAATCGCTCAAGCCCATGCAGTGTTTTCCTTGCTGAATGAGGAACTTTCCAGTCGAGGCATCGCACCCATTGTGATGTCGGATGCGGATTTCCAGCAGGCCCTCCAAGCGCGCATCGTCACGCTTCAACATGAGTTCGCCCTCGGTCGTTATACACTGCCGTCGGGCAGCGCTGACGAATAATCTTTAGGAATCCATCATGGCCAACGCCGCACCCACACCCATCATCAATCCGGATTTGCCCTTCACGGAATGGAATCGGTCGGACATCTACGATCCATCGACTCCCGGCGGCACTGGTGTCTATGTGCCGAATGTCGATGATTTGGTGGTTGATTACACACAAGGCTTCTTTCGGGTGACGGCGGTGGATTATACCACCGGCGTCTCGATACTTACTCGGTGGACCCTTCCCTTGACCGCCGGCATCAACGATAATGAGAATGTGTTGTTGGGCGCCGGGCCTGGCACCATCGCTGACTCTTACCGCGTCTTCATCAACACCAATACCAAGCCCTATGCACTGGCGCTGGATAAGCGCTTACGTGTTTATGGATCAACGACTACGTCGGTCGTGCTCTTCACGGGGACAGACATTTCCGCGACGGGTAACATTGTCTCGCAGTACTACGATTCCAATTGGAATCTTCTGGGGGCGAAAATTCCGTTGGAGGTCGTGGCAACGAATGATCTCACTAATGTGGCGATCAAAGCTCCGAAAGTGGGTTATACCACGACGCCGCTCTCTGATGGTGAATTGATGACAGTCGTGACGTACGATGACGTTGGTACGGTTGTCAGTACCGCCAAGGTCCTCGCGCAGAACACCAACTTCATTCGCACCACTAACGCGGCCTTGAAGTACATCAAATCGATCACCTTGGATGCCGGTCCCTTCCAGGATCCGAGTAACTCCCAGAACATCCTGTACCCCATCAACATGCCAGTGGCCAATCTGAATCTGATGGGAGTGGTGACTTACTCGGATGGCACTACGAGTGTCTTGCCTGTGGATGGCACAAAGTTCAAGATCTTCGGTTTGGAGAACTTCCTAGCCACACAGCAAGGCCAGACCATCCCCTTGGTTTTGGTGTACACGTTGTCACCTGACGAATACAACTACATCGGGGCACCGAGCAGCAACACCACCATTACGGCCGAATACAGTGCAACGACGGCACCGACTGATGGGGCCTACTCGGTCAAGATGTTCATCTACCCGGTCTGGGTCAGTGCGGTCAATGGGTATCGACTCCAGTATTACCTTTACAACCTCGATCGACAGAACGTGTACGACGTCACCAGTTTGGTAGAAGCAGGTGGTACAGGGCCGGCGTTCCAGCCGCTCTTGTACAACACCCAGCAGAATCTGACGTTTGCGGTACAGATGAACCTGGTCGATCCATCGTTTGCCGCCTGGCGGTTTGCCCAGACGATCGGTATCTCATTGCTGCGGCCCGGTGATGATCAGAGCGGGGATAACTGGTGGGTACAGTACTCGCCCGGACAAAGCCCGCAATACGGTGTAGGAACTCTCGCCCTCAGCACTTATGTGCAGGTCAATAATTGGAATATCGATCTGACCAGCGGTCTCACGGACTTTGCCTCCTGGCTCAATCGAGTCTACTACGCGGCTCAGCCGCTCTACGATAGTCGCAGCGAGACGCAAGCCCCGCAACCGAATATCATGGTGCTCAACGTGAATGGCACGATGTACGAGTTCCCGATCACGCAGTGGAACATGCCGTTCAACGTCCAAGAAACACTGCTCGAAGGAGATGATATCTTCGTCGAGTGGATCTACCGCGACGGCCAGAACGATTTGCAGTTGGGCGTCTCGGCCTTCATCATTCATTTGACAGGTGTGCCAGTCTAAACGCCATAGTCCCTCTCGTCACCTTGTGGTGACGAGAGGGTTACTATGACGCATTTCTTAAAGCTCCGACCACGGAGCGATCGAGGCTAATTATGATCCTGTTCATTCGGGACTGGAAGTTTTACAAAAATGCCATCGTTGATACAAAAACAAAAAATGAATCGTTCTTGAGCTTGGCGGCGAAGTACCGAATGCTCGGCATTAAGCATTGGTATTTTATTCTGGCCTTGCATAATCCGGAACTGCAAGGCTTGGATCCTTTCGATCCCAGTCTGACGGTGGAGCAAAAACTGGCAATTGCCCATGAGTGCAAGACCAACCCGTGGTATTTCTATCGGGAAGTGGCGCGGGCACCAGCGATGGCAGGTAGTATTGAACCGGGGCGATTTCTGGCTAACCGCGGCAACATCGCGTTCTATTGGTGCTTCTTTAACCACATTACGCCCATTTTGATTCAGCCTCGTCAGACCGGTAAGACCTTTACAGCCGACTTTCTCTCACAGTACATCATCGATATTGGTGGCAATAACACCAAGATGTTCATGCTCACGAAGGGAACCGATCTTCAAACTCAAGCCATCGCCCGCATCAAAGAAATGCGGGAGCTCTTGCCGAAGTATCTGTACCAACGTGATAAACGCGACATGGACAATAAAACCGGGCTGAATAACGTCAAACTCAATAATGAGTACTTAACGGGCGTGGCGCGGTCTAATAAAATGGCGGCCAATAATCTCGGTCGTGGTTTAGTCGTCCCCATTGTCCACGTCGATGAGCCTCCCTTCATCACCTGGATCGGTACGACTCTTCCCGCGCTGCGTGCGGCGGGAACAAAAGCACGCGATATTGCGGCGGCCAATGGGGCGATGTGGGGGACGGTATTCACCACCACCGCAGGGCGGCGCGATGACCGCGACGGTGGTTACATGTACGACTTTGTGTCCAAGGCCATGCCGTGGAATGAGGTCATCTTCGACTGTGTCGATCAGTCCGATGCAACGCGCATGGTGGATAGTAATTCCAAAGTCAATGCGGTCAACATCACGATGTCGCATCGTCAGTTGGGATACTCCGACCAGTGGCTCTATAATGCCATTCGCGAGGCAAACGGTACGCGTGAAGAGACTGAGCGCGATTTCTTGAACATCTGGAACTCCGGCTCTAGTCGCTCCCCGTTGGCGCCAGAGCTGCTCCAGGCAATTCACGGCTCGATGCGCGATCCGAAAATGACCGATGTGACGAATCAAAACTATCTCATTCGGTGGTATGTCGACGAACGGGAGTTAGCTTATCTGAAGAAACATTCGAGACTCGTCATGGGGTTGGATACGTCCGAAGCCTCCGGTAAAGATGCCATCGCCATGGTCATCATGGATGTGGCATCCCTGGCCATAGTGGGTGCGGCCACAGTGAAGGTAGCCAATCTCATCGAGTATGCCAAGTGGTTGACTGGCTTTATGATCGAGCATCCGGAAATTATCCTGATTCCGGAGCGCAAGAGCACTGGGGCCATGATCATCGACATGCTCCTCATGCTGCTGCCGCAAGCAGGTATCGATCCCTTTAAACGGATCTATAACACGATTGTGGATCGGTCACGAGAAAGTAAGAAGGGTGAAGAAGCGTTCAACGAGCTCTTTCAAGGATTGAGTCAACGGGATGATTTTTTCTATACCGAACGCAAATCCTGTTTTGGCTTCTCGACCGATAAGGCGCGTCGCGACTTACTCTACGGCAACATGCTTCAAAATGCTGCACGGCAAGCCTCTACGGTTATTCACGATTCAGTATTGATCGATGAGATCATGGGATTGACCGAGAAAAATGGTCGCATCGACCACACCACACTGGGGCACGATGACCACGTGTTCGCATGGCTCATGGCTTACTGGCTTTGTAATGCCGGTATGAACCTCGCGTACTATGGCATTCCGTCGGGGCTCGTGATGAGTGCGCTAGCCGCTGAGAAAGACGTCGACCAAAGCGTGACGGCCCAATGGAAAGAACATCTCCAGCGCGGTTACTTGACGGAGGTCGAGGAACTTATTGTGAAGCTTAGTGACTCGGACAACGATACCTTAACGGCTCTCTATGAGAATCGTCTGCGGTATCTGTCGAGGAAAGTCGAGGCCTCGGGAACAGTCAAGGACTTCTCGGTAGATGGAATCTTGGATCGCGTGCGTAAGGAGCGGGAAAAGAAACAGCGTTTGAATTATGCTTCAGGATATCGTGACCCCGAGACAACGATGCACGCCGAGGTGATGGATATGATTCAGAGCGCCAAAGCGAACCATTTTCGCGGATCGTTGCGGGCATTCCACTGAGTCGTGTCTATGGTTTGCTCCTGTAGCTTTCTATGGTCTTCCCGCAATCATCGAGGTTGGTTATGTCCAAACACCGCACGCGTTTCTCATTCCGCTTCAGATGGTTCTTAGGCGCCCGTAAGTTATGGAATAGTCTAGCCTTCCACCTCGTGGTGGATGATGCACACGACATCTTCACGCTAACGCTGGCCATTCCGCTCCTATTCACCTGGATTGTCCAATGTCCCTTGATTCCTTACTGGTGTGGCCGGTATGCATTAACTGGCGGTGTAGGGGAGCGTGCTGAGTACGGCATTTGGCACGATTACTACGAGACCAAGCTTCAGTGGCGGCGGATCATTAACTTAAGTGGACCTCGCAGTGGTCTCGAGAAACGGTGGACGCACTACCACGGTAATGTACGGCGCATAACTCGACACGAAACGATCATCACCGGCTGGATAGCGGATCTCGCCCAATCGTGGGTAGATGTCCACCGTGTTGATCGATGGAAGTTGGTCATTGCAACGCGGTATGCAGCATCCACGCGATGGTGGATCCCTTCGCTATACGACCATTATTTCGTCCTACATGCACAGAAGGCAGATGGTATCGATCATGTAGCCAGCATCAAAGCCCATGTTAGTAAGCGCTTATTCGCCGACGAGGTATTTACTGAACTGACGAATCGCTTGTCGTTTGAATGAATGGCATAGTACCCACCCCAGCTCAAAGGCTGGGGTGGGTACTATGCCATTAAGCGCTGTGACTTTGAAGGGATTCCGATTCCACTGCTAGGGGACCGTGGAAGGTTTCATCGTACACCAGATCCAAAGAGGCCGCCAATAAGTTCACTAAGGTGTCGGGTTCCAATGTGAAGGTATCGAATTGTTGAGTCGTGCGCTGACCGTTAAATCGCACCTGTGTCGTACGAACCGCCACCCCTTCTTCCGTCTGGACAAAGGCGGCCTTGATGTACTTTAGATTCAACGCACGGGCTCGTTCCTCATGAAAGGGTTCGAGAAAACAAGCACGGGGGTGTCTAAAGAGGACCGACAACATGCCGAGGCCTTTGACGGGAAATGGGGTTGTGGTCATAGTAGAATTCGCATGGCTGATGCTGAAAGGTGCGGTGAGACGCGTTCGAGTTTCACCAACAAGGCATCCAGGTAGGCAAGGATGGCTGTCAGGTGAGGATACGTCGTCCATTGGAGAAGGTGGTTACACAAGAGCGGATATGTGACGGGCTCAAAAAGTTCATCGCCATAACGTACGCGTAACGCCGGAGGAACATCCATGGAAACGGTGTAAAGGGTGCGATTCACATTGGGCACCCACCAGCGCGTATACTGCGTGCGGTAGATCACGCGCACGCACGAAACGGTGGCCTGCGGCCAGGGATCGGTTGTATCGGTAGGAATGGATACACATCGAGACTTAGCGGGGCCTTCCGTGACCGTCGTTACCGAGGGCCCCAACAGCCAATGCATCGCCGAACCCACCAGTGAAAGGGGTGAATGATTGAAATCTGGCTCACGCATGAGAGAAGGACGAGCTCTTAGGTGGGTCTATGGGCATACGCCAAGGGAGAACACACCCTCCAAGCTAGAGAGTGGTTCGAGCGACGCATACGATTACATGTAATGCGCCATGGCCAGCGAGCGCAATACCACATAAAGTTCAATGGCAGTGCGAGTTGAAGCCGCCACACTGGCATTACGTGAACGGATCGAGGCATTGACGATGTTATCTGCCATTTCCTTGGCTTTGAGCAAAGAAGGATCGGACATCCGAGAGGCCATATATAACGTACGCAGTTGCTGAAGAAGGGGGCCGATGCCGGAACCCTTGGTCAACTGAGCCTGGTGATTGGTAATCAGTGAGAAGACATACAAGAGAACCTCATCCATGAAGGCCTCTACGTAGCCTTCCTTGACCTTCGGCTCCCATCGGGGAAGAACCTCCCGGTGATTCACTGACATCCACTCCAGCGCCTCTACAAGCCGCCTGGGATCGGTTGTCGCATGGATGTCGGCCACCAATTCCACCAGCTCTTGTCGAATGAACGACCGCGGGTCATCAGCCACCTGATGGATATAGCGCAAGTAGGTCGAGAAGTGGCGACTCTTGTCCTTGAGAATCGTCTCACCGTCAATATTGTCCATGAGCTTGTCGACGCCAATCTTTCCACCCTTGGCACGAACGTCGTAGAACAACGTGGTGACGCTCTGCACGATCTTGCGCAACCGTCCTTGGATGTCTTGGATCATATTGCCAATGTCTTTGTCGTTATTGAACTTGGTATACGTGGCCCTATGGATGCCGCTGGTGGAGATGATCTCCTCAGCCCGCTGGCGCAGCATGACGTTCCAGGATCCGGCGACCTTGAGCGCATAGCGTCGCGACATGGCGGCGTAGGTCGCTTCCATGATGGCCTTATCGGCCGGATACGGAAAGTAGTGCTGCATCAAGGAGGTCAAGAACTTGTACTGGAGCACGAGCATGGTGTCGACCATGCCTTCTTTCTTTTCATGAACAGAAAGATGTTTGCTGTCTCCGATAGCGTGGAGTAACCACACACAGGACAGATTCATGATGTCCGACGCACGCACTCCGCCGATCCATTGGGGATTGACCTTCGGTAGGTCGTCCAACGCATCACGGAGCTCCAGCTCATCGAGGTGCAGGACATCTGTAAACCAATCGTCGCGATCGATCGTACGAAACCTAATCGGATGCACCCCCATCAGATTACCGCCGAAGAACTCAAGGTGATCTGACGATCGATTGATGAAGGCGCGTTCGTAGAGATGGATGCGTTTCAAGAGCGCTGCGTCGATGGCCAGGTGCGCGGCGACCCGATCAAAGGTCTGTTTGATGTAGTCAAGCATGGGAGATTAACCTGTACCAGAAGGGTTCACACCATCAACGGGCTTCGCGCTCAATGCGCAAGAATCGTAAAGAAAGGAACTATGAATACATATAACCCGTGTGAATGTTGATAGAGAAATAACTTCCACCCATCCAAAGAACCACTCACTGGAATCATCCACATGCTTTCTTCTTCAAATGAACAGCACCGTACCGTTATTGAGCACACGCAAACGCTTCGGTTGTTGAAAGAAAAGACCGAAGCCTTCATGGCCACCATACCCCTGCACCGCAGTCATGCTGCGAACATGAAGGTAGTTGAGACACTGGGGCAGTATGTGGCCGAAGCCGAAGCCTTGCAGAACATGGTCCAGCAGGCCATGATCACGACCTGCAAGGTAGACGCCATGCGGACGTACGCCTCTCTGGAGCAAAGCACGTTCCAGTTCATCAAGGAAACTGCCCAAGTCCAATCCTTCTACACAGTGGCAGCCGAGGCTTTTCTTGAACGGACAGTGCGGCAGCAGCCTCACGTGGAAGGATCTTCACTCCACTAACTCCCAATGAATGAGTTCATTGGGTTCGTTCCAATGAACAGGAGAACATCATGATCAAGACCAGTCTAGCCATCGTCGGCGCGTTGGCGATCACGTTTCACGTGGCACGCCTGTACGCCCGTTACATCGAGGGCAAGTATGCCCGCATGTATATGGGTAAGAACCCACAGCCAGCCGCCTGAATGGCGGTATAGCCACCCTCTCCGCCATTCAGGCGGAGAGGGGCTGGCCTCTGTCCTTCTTTTTTTTCTTTCATCGAGGGGTCGATGAGTTTTAAAAAAAGAAATTCGCGAACGCGCGCTAGAGTATCTTCCAAGCAGCTTACCGAAGGCAATAGGGAAACAACAGATAGAGATTCCTTCACCCTATGGGATTATGAAGGAATCTCTATCTGAGCTCTTGGCAACTGCTTTGGCTTTTACCTTGACAAGCTCTACAGCAGTCTAGCCCACATCAGCTTTGCTTTGGGCTAGACTGTTTCCTTCTAAGCTCTTGGAAGGGATTCTTTTTTGAATCCCTATAAGTCAAGTTCGTAAATAGTTAATTGCCTGCTTTATCTCTTATGTAACGAGAGAGCATAGCGAGCGAAGTTAGCACTTGGCGAACAGCCCCTCCCCCTAGTAACTGTGTTGTACTTCGTACCACCTCAGAGGCGTAGGCCGATGAGGGGGAGGGATCCTATGACATACATTGGAGGGTGGTAAAAACTTACTGTGTTGGCGTTATCTATATTTGTAATAAACACAAAAGGTCTGCCTGCCACGATGGCAGGCCCTTATGCCGTCATTGACTCCATTGGTTGATGGTGTGACCCTTCCACTGTCCGAAAAGGATTCCTCGTATGTTCACGCTTCGTCAACCCTCCGTTTCACCCGCCACGCCGAGTTCACCTACCATCGTTCTGGCTGGGCTGACGCCAGTGACCGAAGCGTTAGCTCAGTCTTTGGCAAAACGCTATACCCATGTCACCACCGCCACGGCTGTAGCGCTGGAAACCCAGCAGCTGGATCATTCGGCAGAGCTGGCAGCGGAAGAAGAGGTCAAGGACACCGTCGACAAGTACGATGCCGACCATCCTCATACCGGTCCGCTTCAGGTGTATCTCCTGGACGGTCAGGGCGCCGCTGTCATGGACCAGGCCAGTGAGGATACCCCGCTCCAGGCGCTGGTGAATGCCGTCATCCGTAATCCCCGCCGCACTGTGGCGGCCTTGATGCCCGAGGATGAGAACATCAAGGCCATTGAGGATATCCCTCCTTCGCTGATCCTGCGCCAGCTAGCCGATACGATCCTGACCACCGAAGGTATCACCACCCTCGTGGGAAAGGAAGCCTTCGAGGCTTTCGTGAAAGATCCATCCAGTGGCATCGAGGAGTCATTCAAAGACGAAACCCCAGCCATTGAAAGTATCCTAGTAGGTGCTGGTATCGCGACAGCCGTTGCGGCCTTTGGTGCCATGCTGTGGGTGGGTATCAAGAATGCGCGAGCCAATGCTGCCGAAGCATATCGGCGTGCGCAGATTCCTGGCCAACTCATAAAAGCCATGAACGATACGTACCTTTCCTCCAGCTGGAGGAAAGCGCAGGTCTACAAGACGGGGTCCATTGGTGCTAGCGGTATCGGCCCTTACGTTACTACCGAGCGCGGTATTCCCAGCGATCCAGCCGCTGTGGCGGAAACCACCATTGCGACCACGAAGAGTTTCATCGACCAGTACACGGTAGCGGTCAAGCACTACGTATCGGAACTCAACCGGGTATCGGCTGGGGCTGAAAAAGGTTCAGCCATGCTGGACCTGATCGGCTCTGTATCGCAGACGGCGAACGACATTAAAAACCACGTGAATCAGAATGGCTCAGTGAACCGGGCCTTGCTGGGTAAGGTGAAGGCGTTGAGCAATCCCCTGGAAAGTACCCACTACCCGAACTCCGGAATGTTGGGTAACGTAGGCATCCACGGGCTTGACTTCAAGCGCTTCCCGGCAATACACGGGGACGCTACGGAACTGAAGCCGTTCAGTGAAGCACAGCTTTCCGAGGTTGCTAAGGCCGTGTTGTCGTTGTTGGATGTCGTCATCGATCTGCGAGTAGCCTACAGTGAAATAGAGGCCCTCGGTGCGCGCATTCAGGCATTGCCTGACAGCGCGATGGACGTTCGTAACGCCGAGGGTGTGCGGCAGGATACCGAGCTGGGTGGTTATTACAGCCGCAGCAAATTTATCCGCACGTACGCGCACCCCCTGCGCAACCTGGCCGAATCACTCACCAACTCCGCCATTGCATTGGATCGTTGGATGAGTCGGTCGATCGTGGGGCACGCTTCCATAGAATCGCTGTCGGATAATTGGACTGTAAATTTTAAGCAAACCACGGACGGCCTGACGGATACCGCAACGACTGAGAGTCTCATTGGCGCGGCTGTAATAGGTGGTATTGTTGGGGCTATCGTGGGCTGGAATAAACTCAGTGCCAACAAGCGCAAGCGTGAAGAAGGTGCTCGTGCGGCGGCCCACCCGTTGGGTGAGGGAGTTCACACGTTGGACAAAGCCGCCTTCGACGACATGGCGAAACAGTTAGGGAAAACGTTCTTCGATCCCAAGTGGTGTAGCGCACATCCCTTACACGTGGGAACTGTCAGTGCCAGCGGTATTGCGGAATACCTCATGGACGGTCAACACATCGCCGCGAATCCTACCCAGAGTGTACAGAAGGACTACGTGAAGGTTACATCGATTCTTCGTGCGACGAAGGCCTTGGTCAACCCCTACTTGAAAGACCTGGAAAAATTATCCACAGAAGCACTTCACCAGTTGGCAGAAGGTGAAAAGTCGGAGGATTATACTCGGGTAGGAAAATACCTCGAAGCACAAATGCCGACGATTCGCCGACCGGAACAACGTGGAACTATACCAACTGCCGAGTTACTTGGTAATTTGAAATACTTGCCAGGCGATTGGCAGACAGTGGGGAAATTCATCAGGACCGTCGAACCAACAGTTCCTCACGATATTCCGGCCATGACGCAGCCGATCTTTGATGAAGCGGTCAAGTTTCTGAAAACCGTCTTCAGAAGCGATGGTGCTAATCTGTTTCAGATGGTATCCACGGTCGATTATCTTACACCGGAATATTCACCGGCACATTACACGGAGTTGATGGACTCGGTGGATAACGTGACCATCTGGCGGTTCTTTGGTGACGAGTACGGGTATGAGCATTATGGTGACCATGGTGCCAACGTAGGACCTAAAGTTTACCAGGGGTATCTGTATCTCTGCCTGGAACATCTGGCTACCGAAATGGAAGCTTTGGTAAAGTGGATGGAGCGGTCGATCGAGAAATAAGCTGCATAACCCAGGCTCCTGATGAAGGAGCCTGGGTTATGTGTTGCCTTTCTACAGACGCGTTCACTCTTATGACTCTTTTCTTCGAGGACGTAGTTATGACACAACAGCTGAACCATCGCAAGAAGCGCAAAGCGGCTTCCCTGAAGTCCGCGGATACGGCACCTGTGGCTGACTTCCGCCCTGAGAGTACAATGCGCACCATCGGCGCCCTGGAGGCCATCGCTCCCGACGTCGTACCGATTACATCTTCTCAAAAACCATCACGCGGCCAGCGAATCTCCCTGGACAATTACTAGGTAGTTTCTCGATCCCAACGATCTTGAGATCCATAATACCGTGATGAGAGCTTCTAAAGCGAGGCTTTAATCCTACCACGGTTCTTAAGGAGTCTACCATGTTGTCTCAGATCAAAGAAGCCGCTCGACAGACCTTCCACGTCGTCAATCTGTTCTGGAAGAATCCGATTGTGGATTACACCCAGCCCGATCACATCGTGCAGCCGCACCTGACGTTGGTCAATCCACACGTGGCAATCGATACAGTCGCCGCTATCCTGAAAGGAAACCAGGGGGTCCGCGATGCATTACGCGAGCACTATGGGCAATACCTCCTGCGGACCATCGTCGTCAAAACAGATGACGGCCAGTTTGACCTGCATGCCAATCTGTATCGATTGCAGATGTTCCAAGATGAAGATACATGGACCATTTGGAACACCACAGGATGGGAACGGAATGGATTCTACGACCTCCTCACGGAAGTGGAACGTGTAGGGTTCAAGGTGATAGCGTCCATAACGCCGCAAAAGGCGCCGCGTGGTTCGGGATATTACAATCCGATGGATCCGATTCAGTCCTGGACGATCAGCTTGTCGCTCACTCAGCAAAAGCAGCTGGAGCTCGCTTACACATAACCAATAATCGATCGGGGGGTGAGGTATGGCGTACGACGGATGGGGGCCGAAGCCCATGTCGCCACCGACGGAGGTGGCTTTCTTGATGCGGTGGTTGACCGGAGAGCGAGCGCTTCTCGACCATTTGAAGGAGACGGAGTGCTCGCACATCCGTCTCCGACGGACAGGGCAAACCTTGACCATCGATGCATTCCACCTCCATATGGATCCGGAGGCGATTTATGCCGACAGAGGAGGCTTGGAAGGGTATTGGTTCAGCTTCACAGCC
>Ga0307375_10000867_pt1 | contig 35205 bp, 31 predicted proteins | sample TR1MG_FD_202531 | JGI IMG/M metagenome (GOLD analysis project Ga0307375, IMG submission 202531) | Soil microbial communities from Risofladan, Vaasa, Finland - TR-1 | ecosystem: Environmental > Terrestrial > Soil > Coastal area > Acid sulfate soil | place: Finland: Risofladan, Vaasa | collected... | reverse complement strand
GACTAGTCTTAGGTATAGTCGCTTTGGGTTCCAAAGCTTTCTCTCCACCTCTTTTGTATACCGCTACCCATCTTTCCAGACTCCTTTTGCTGTGTGGACATACCTTTGCTACATCTACTAACCGCATCTCCCCCATCACTATTGGTAATACCCATCTCAACCTCTCTTCTTTAATTGTTTGTGCCATATATATCGCCATTTTCCCATTCTAGGGGAAACCGCCATATGTCCTTGCACATTACCTAGTTATCTTGCAATTGTTTGAGTAGGATATTATTATTCCCTGTTATTATTATATTTCACAAAGTAAGGCGGAAGCGTAACATTTGATGATTTCTTACCCTTCTTGATATGGCGGAGATTCTATATTGTTTAGATCAAAATCTGTTTACCAATACTGCGCAATATTAATTGTTCTCATTTTAGTATCCTGCCCTCACGGCGTTCCGGAATTTGATCCCTATAAAGAGGCGTCGCCTGCTCCGGGTGAAGAGTGGATTCCAACAGAGAAAGAACAAGAAAAGGCCTTTGAACTAGAAGAATTACCAACCATTCCTCAAGAGTTAGAAGCTGAGGCGGATAATCTAAGGCTATCCCAACTTGTAGATATTGCTCTAGCTAACAATCCGACTACTCAAATTGCCTGGCAAGATGCAAGGGCCACTGCCGCCGCATGGGCAGAAGCTAGAGGCTTATATTATCCACAGATTACAGGAAATGCCGGATATTTTTATGCAAGAGACGGGGGGTCGTCAGCGGGTGGTGATGCGTTTACTGAACAGTACGGAAATGCCGGACTTTCCCTTAGTTACCTTTTACTGGATTTTGGTGGTCGTGAAGCACAGATTGATGCTGCAAGATTAGCACTAGTTAACGCTAATTGGAACCAGAATCAGGCTATCCAAAATGTTTTAAATAAAGTCGCTGTAAACTTTTATACCTACATAGGCGGTAAAGCTCTTGTCATAGCGGATGAAACAAATCTTGAAGAAGCACAGACCAGCCTTCAAGCTGCAGATCTAAGATTAGAAGCCGGTGTTGGAACCCTCCCGGACGTTTTACAAGCACGGGCTACTCTAGCCCAGGTTCAGCTTCAATTTGTCGAAGATAGAGGAAACGTCGCAATCTTCAAGGGTAACTTAGCTACATCAGTTGGCTGGCCTTCTAATACAGAATTTGATGTTTCTGACCCAACAGATGAGCTTCCAATAGATGCACTTGCCGACAATGTAAATGATCTTATCGAAGTGGCGATGAACAATAGGCCTGATGTTGCAGCAGTGCAAGCTAGCGTAAGGCAAAAGCAGGCTGAACTTAGAGAAGCTAAATCCGAATTTTTCCCTGAGATCTCTGCCACTGCGCAATTATTAAGATTCTGGGTAAGGCCTGAGGGTGAGTCAAGCGAATTCTTTACCAATTATTTAGTAGGGGTACAGCTTCAAGTTCCAATCTTCCAAGGTTTTACGATTATAAACTCTGTGCGTCAGGCAAGTGCAGAGCTTGAATCTGCCAAAGCAGCTCTAAGGCTTCAAGAACAAATTGTTATTGATGAGGTCTGGGCAGCGTATTACAACTTTAGAACTGCAGTTCAATCGCTTGAGGCGGCTAATGTGTTACTTGAAAGTTCGATAGAATCTTATGACGCATCGCTCGCCCGCTACCGCTCAGGCGTTGGTGATATAGTCGAGTTATTGAATGCGCAAACCACACTTGCGGAGGGTAGAGCCGAGCAGGTGCAGGCTACTACAGATATATTTACATCCTATGCTGATTTAATCAACGCTATGGGTACAGAAATTCTTTCTCCTGAAGAGATAGTAATTGAGGAGGATGTAGTTATCGATTCAAAAGGTGGAGAGGAGTTAATAAATGAGGAAAACTAATACTGATATCTCTTCAATAAGTTTTGTTTTTGTCGTGGCCCTAATAGCTATATTTACTATGAATTTAACAAGCTGTGGTAAGAGTGACAAGGATAAAGCCGCTCCGGAAATGACCGTTACTATAGCTCAAGCGAAGTCTGAAACGGTTCCTCTGTATTTGGACTATGTTGGTACTCTCCAATCCATTGAATCAGTCGATATAAATGCCAGGGTAGAGGGCTTTTTAGTTGAGAGGGCTTTTAAGGACGGGGCCGATGTTAAACAAGGGGATTTACTCTTTGTAATAGACCCTAGACCATTTGAAGCCGCACTTATAGCGGCTGAGGCGCAATTGGCGGAAGATATGGCTTCACTTTCTTATGCAAGAGAGCAGGTAAGTCGTTATAAGCCGCTTGTAGAAAAGGACTACATTACAAGAGACGCCTATGATGAGTATTTAACACAGGCTACTGAAGCAAGAGCAATAGTTGAGGCAGACCGAGCAAATGTGGTGCAAGCTGAGCTTAACCTGAGTTATTGCACAATGTATGCCCCTTTTGATGGACGTATCGGGAGGAGGCTTGTCGATATAGGAAATCTGGTAGGAGCCGGTGGTGAGGCCACTTTACTTGCCACAATTGTTCAGCTTGATCCAATATATGTCTACTTTAATGTCGCAGAGCGTGATATTCCCGAAATACTTAAGCAGCAAAATACTAAACCTCTGACTTTTAGTATAGTTCTTCCTGATGAAAGTAAACATCCTCAAGACGGCACTATAGATTTTGTAGACAATCAGGTAGATGTGACTACAGGAACTATAACTTTAAGAGGGATTGTTCCCAATACATCAAAAACGGTAATTCCAGGGCAATACGTAAAGGTGCAGCTCCTTTTGGAGCAGCAGCCTAACACAATAGTTGTTCCATCACAGGCAATAGGTGAGCAGCAGGGTGATACATATGTATATGTGGTAGGAGAAGATAATAAAGTTGAATTCAGAAATGTTACGGCTGGAGGGACTTATGGAGAACTCAGGATAGTAGAAAAGGGATTAACTTCGGGTGAGAATGTGATTGTAAATGGGCTTCAAAAAGTTAAGCCGGGGATTACCGTAAAAACTGAAACGCAAGCGGAAGCCGAGGCCGAGGCAAAGAAAGAAGCTGCAGCTTCACCTAAACCGACTGGTACGAAAGATAAGTAAGCTCTATTAATAGCTACAGGAGAAATATAGATTGGTTGATTTTTTTATTAACCGCCCAGTTTTAGCTACAGTACTTGCGATTCTGATAACTCTGATTGGCGGAATATCAATTCCTATTCTACCAATAGCTCAGTTCCCTGAGATCAGCCCGCCAACTGTAAACGTATCAGCAACATTCACAGGCGCCAGCTCTGAGGTTGTAGAAGAGACAGTAACAACTCCTATTGAAGAGCAGATAAACGGGGTTGAGGGCATGACCTATATGTCCTCAGATAGCTCAAACGACGGCACTATGTCTATCAACGTTACTTTTGATATAGGCTACGATCTTGATATAGCAGCTGTGGATGTTCAGAACAGAGTTCAGCTTGCAACTCCAAGGGTTCCTGAAGAGGTAAGTAAATACGGGATATCTGTAAATAAGCAGTCCACAAGTCTTATTCTTGCAGTCAACCTCATTTCTCCCGATGGGAGTAGGGACGACCTATTTCTTAGCAATTATATTGATATACACATATCAGACGTACTCAAGCGAATTCCAGGAGTGGGCAATCTCACCATTTGGGGTGAGCGGGAGTACTCTATGCGTATCTGGCTTGACCCAGATAAGCTTGCCAGTTTAGCTCTAACCACTACAGATGTCGCCAATGCTATTGAGGAGCAAAATGTTCAGGTAGCGGCGGGTTCTATTGGACAACCTCCAATTCCCAAGGGGCAACAGTTCCAGTTTACAATTACAACATTAGGCAGATTAGAAACCGTCGAAGAGTTTGAAGACATAATAATAAGGGCCAACCCGGACGGCTCGGTAGTCCGCATAAAGGATGTGGCTACAGTTGAATTAGGGGCGGAAACTTATACAACCAAAGCAGAGTTGGATGGCGGTAATACCGTTGGCATAGGTACTTACCAGCTTCCTGGTGCAAATGCTCTTGATTTGGCAAAAGAAATACGGGCTGCTATGGAGCTTTTGAAGGAAAATTTTCCCTCCGGAGTTGATTATGCGATAATTTACGATACAACCGAATTTGTAACAGAGTCAATAAAAGAGGTTGTGATAACTCTCTTTGAAGCATTCATACTTGTCTTTATTGTAGTATTTATATTCCTTCAGAATTTCAGAGCTACACTTATTCCAGCTATTACTATCCCTGTTTCTCTGATCGGCACGTTCGCTCTAATTAATGCTTTGGGTTTTTCAATTAATACGTTGACTTTATTCGGTCTTGTTCTCGCAATAGGTTTGGTTGTGGACGATGCAATTGTTGTTGTAGAAAACGCCTCACGACTAATTCAGGAGAAGGGTGTTTCTTCCCGTGAAGCTACAAGTGCAGCGATGAAGGAAGTAACGGGACCTATTGTCGCCACATCACTTGTTCTTATGGCTGTTTTTGTTCCTGTATCTTTTATGCCTGGAATTACAGGTCAGCTCTACAGACAGTTTGCGCTCACTATAGCCTGCTCGGTTGCTATATCTACAATCAATGCATTGACCTTAAGCCCTGCACTTTGCGCGCTCTTCTTAAGAAAGGAAACCGGTAAAAAGTTCTGGTTCTTTAAAAAGTTCGATCAGGGGTTTGACTGGTTCAAAGATAGGTATCACGGCTGGGTCGTGGCTTTAACAACTAGATGGAAAATTGTTGTAGGCGTTTTCGCAGCACTTATGGTTCTTACATATTTCATATTTACTGTCGTGCCTACCGGTTTTGTTCCGGAAGAAGACCAGGGATATTTCATTATTAATGTTCAGGGTCCAGAAGGCTCATCACTTGAGCGTACCGAAGAGACGATGCAAGAAGTGTATAACATTCTTATGAGTACTCCTGGTGTTGCTCATATAGTTTCGATTGCCGGGTTAAACTTTTTGACTTCGGCATCTGATTCTAATACCGGTGCGATGTTTGCAGTTCTAGAGCCCTGGGGCAAAAGGAAATCCTATGCACTAAGCGTATTCGGCATTATAGAGAGGGTGCGAAAAGAGTTTGCGGGCATCCAAGGTGCGGTTGTGGTTCCATTCAATGCTCCTCCAATACAGGGTTTAAGCTCAACAGGTGGGTTCCAATTTGAGCTTGAAGATAGAAGTAGTTTGGGTATACAGACATTAGCTAATGTAACAAATGAAATGATTGAGAAGGGAAATCAAACACCTGAGCTTACAGGTCTTTTCAGCTCTTTTACAGCAGATGTTCCTGGCATATATGTAGAACTAGATAGGACAAAGGCTAAAACACAAGGTATAGCGATTTCTGATATATTCGATACCTTGCAGGCTTATCTGGGCGCCCTATATGTAAATGATTTTAACAAATTCGGGCGTGTCTATAGAGTTTTTATGCAGGCAGAAGACAGCTACCGTGCCAAAGTGGATGATATATCCAGGTTATATGTACGGACACAGGCAGGCGATATGGTTCCCTTAAGCACATTGATTGAGGTTAAAGAGATAGTAGGGCCTGAGACAGTTACTCACTATAACCTATACAGATCTACCGAGATAGATGGTGATTCGGCGTCTGGTTACAGCTCAGGGCAGGCAATTGCAGCCATGGAAAAGCTGGCCGAAGAGGCGCTGCCTGAAGGTATGGGGTACGAGTGGTCAGGTACGTCTTATCAGGAGATTAAAGCGGGTAACATAGCTCCACTGATCTTCGCCCTATCAATTGTGTTCGTATTCTTATTTTTGGCTGCTCTATATGAGAGCTGGGCAATGCCGTTTATGGTCATGCTGGCTGTACCGCTTGCGCTTTTGGGAGCTATGCTTGCACAGTATTTTAGAGGGCTAACAAATGATGTTTATTGCCAGATTGGGCTAGTTATGCTGATAGGTCTTGCGAGTAAGAACGCAATTTTGATAGTTGAATTCGCTAAGCAGCGTAGAGAAGATGGGCTCCCTGTGATAGAGGCTGCAATGCAGGCTGCTATGATAAGATTGCGCCCTATTTTAATGACCGCGTTTGCTTTTATCCTCGGAGTATTTCCTTTGGTGATCGCAAGCGGCGCTGGTGCACAGAGCAGGCACTCTCTTGGTACTGCAGTGTTTGGCGGAATGATACTTTCCACCATGCTCAGCTTAATCGTAGTCCCGGTATTTTATGTAGTTATTGAAAACTTAAGAGAACGAAAACCAAAGACTGTTACATAAGCATTGTCTTAGTGTTTAGTGTAAGCTGAATGTAAATAAACATTTCGTTTGAGACCCATATGGTTCATGCCAATACGTTAACCCACCAAACAGGTCACAAGTTTTATCTCCATATATCCATTTTAGTTGCGTCAATGGGCGGATTTTTGTTAGGATACGATACCGCCGTAATTTCTGGCGCGATTCTATTTATTAAAAAGCAATTTGCAGTATCCCCTTATTTGGAAGGGGTGATAATCAGCTCACTTTTCCTGAGCGCAATGATAGGTGCCCCTCTGGGCGGTACGATTGCTGACAAAATTGGCAGAAAAAAAGCTCTAATTTTTGCGGGCATACTGTTTTTCATAGGCTCACTAATGATGGCTTTTGCACCCACAATTCCCATGCTGATCTTAGGACGCATAATAACGGGAATTGGTTTGGGTACTGTATCCATTATAGCTCCTCTTTATATTTCAGAACTATCCACCACCTCAAATAGGGGAAAGATGGTGTCTTTTAATATTCTTGGAATCACTTTCGGCGCTCTACTTGCCTATATCGTTAATTATGTTTTTTCACATGACGGCGATTGGAGATGGATGTTTGGACTTGAAGCGATGCCTGCATTTTGCCTTATCGTCGGGATGATCTTTTTATCTGAGACTCCTCGTTGGCTTGCAATACATTCCATTGAAGATAAAGCAAAGAGAGTTCTTCAGCATATAAGAGGTAATCAAGATATAAATGGGGAACTCAGTGCAATTGAATCAAGTATTGGTAAACATGGGAGTAGCTGGAGTGAGCTGCTTAAACCCTCTGTGAGACGTGCGGTCTTATTAGGAGTGGGACTTGCTTTCAGTAGGGGGCTTGCAGCGGCCAGTATCATTTTGTGCGGGTACTCTCCCACTATCTTAGAGATTTCGGGGTTCAAGTTAGCCTCACTTGCCATACTTGCCACAGTAGGAATAGGAGTTGTAAATACAGTTATGACTTTTGTGACTATTGCGTTAGTTGATAGGGTAGGTCGTCGCCCATTAATGATAGTTGGATTGATCGGCGTAACTATAAGTCTCGTAGCAATAGGTATTACGTTTATGTTTGATGGAACTAGTGCCTATGTGAAGTGGATTACTATTGGTAGTTTGCTGCTATATGTTGGCTCATGGTCTTTGGGACCGAGACCGGTATTTTGGATATTGATATCGGAGATTTATCCTTTAAAAGTTCGAGCCAGAGGGATGAGTCTTGGGTCTCTTACTAAATGGGCTACAAACTGGCTGGTTACGTTTACGTTTCTGCCACTTGTCGCGCTTATAGGAAAAACAGGTGCGTTTTGGTTCTACGGATTTTTCGCAATAGTGACCTTGCTAATTTTTTACTTCCTGGTTCCGGAAACAAAGGGCCAGAGTCTTGAAAACATAGAGGACCATTGGCGTGAGGGAAAACGCCCGAGTGAGATGGGGAAATAGCGCCAGATATAGAGCGCATCTATGTTTTTTCTTCCCTCCTATCCAAATCATCGTCGGTTAAATAATCTCTTTATCCCGAATTCAATGAGGCCCTCGAAGGGTGAAATCCTAAAAGCTCCGTCCTTCGATTGAACTCAGAACAAATCCGAGCGAGCGCAGGATTTGGACACCCTTTCCTAAAATCACTAAAGTAACTTGCCTAGGCACACCCCGCATCCTGCATCACTTGAGTGTTTCCCCTGTTTTTTCACTCCACAGAAGAAGGTCCAGCTCGTCTATATGAATCCCAATATTATCCGCGAATTCTTTAAGCTTAATCTCTGTTTCTAAATATTTATCTCTTGTAGCGGGTGGTTTCGGGCTATTGATGATCTTCAGTTCATAGAGGGTGTTCAGAATATGTTTATCTAAAATCGCATAGCCAGAATACCCTATATTTCTTAAAAAATGGCTGGATTCTTTATATCCAATACCCTTAATATCTTTATTCTTTGCAAAAAAGTCTCTTCTCTCAATAGGATTTTGAAATGATTTGAGTAAATCCTTAATTTTAAAATTGTGTTCACGCTTTAAATACTCTCTCGTGTGTACTATGTAGGCGGGTCTGGCGTTAGGGTATCTGTGTACACCGTCTAGTCTTTTTCTAAGGCTTTTTAAACTACCGGAGGGAAGAATATCTCTCATTGCTTCTACTGATTTAAGTCCCATCTTTGCGCTTGCGCCTGCGGTACAAATACAAAACGTAAGCTCTTCAAATAATTCGTTGTCATCAGCCCGATCTATGATCTTACTGAAATCATTTAATCTTTTTTTGATTATATCCTTCTTTTCTATATAGGCCTGCTTCAGATTGTGAAAACTGTTTTCCATTTTAGATTCGAATATTAATTAGAATGGATAAAGAAGAAATTATTTGTAAATGGTTAATTTTTTGCCTGGTGAAAGACTGTTAGACGTTAGATTATTCCATTTTTTTATATTGGCAACTGTCACATCATGTTTGCTGGCAATCTCCCAGAGAGTATCTCCCGATCTTACTTTATAACTTACAGGGCCTCCGTTTGATGATGAGCTGTTAGAGCTATAGTTTCCATTTGGTATAGTCAAGGTTTGACCGATTCTGATTGAACTTCCGGGAATATTATTTGCACTCTTAAGTGATGCAACCTTTACTCCATGTCTCTCAGCAATGCCTCCCAAAGTGTCGCCTGATTTAACTTTATATTTGGATGGGGCACTACCGTTACTGGAAGAAGTGCTTGAGCTTGAATATGAACCGTTTGATCCAGGAATTGTCAGCGTCTGGCCGACTCTAATTGTAGAGCCTTGAATATTATTAGCACTTTTAATTGATGCCAGTGCAACCTCGTGTTTTTGCGCTATGCCTCCCAAAGTATCCCCTGACCTAACTTTATACTTACTAGAGCTTTTAGTGCTAGCTGTTTGTGTGCTTGAGCTTGAGGTAGATGTTCCATTAGCTATGTAAGGAATGCTGAGTATTTGTCCAGCTCTAATGCTTGAGCCTTTAATTCCGTTAGTTCTTTTTATTGTAGTAATGCTGACCCGATGTTTAGCCGCGATGCCGCCTAGAGTATCGCCTGATTCAACTTTGTATTTTGCAACTTTAGTGCTGTTTGTCGGTGTTGCATCATCTCCGGAATACCTGCCTGAAGCTCCTGGAATGGTCAGTGTCTGGCCTGATCGGATTAATGATCCTTTGATCCCATTTGCCCTTCTGATGGATACAGCGCTAACCCTATGTCTTGCTGCTATAGCGCCGAGAGTGTCTCCTGATTTAACTTTATACTTAACTGTAGAGGTCGTATTCTTGGATGATGCGTATGTTGTCTTGGTATAGCGACCCGGAATTTTCAATCTTTGCCCGACTCTGATAGTTGAGCTCTTAAGGCCATTTGCTCTCTTGATTTTAGAGACGTTAGTGCCGTATTTTGCAGCTATTTTGCTGAGCGTATCGCCGCGCTTTACCTTGTGTCTATATGTAGTACTTGTTTGGGCAATTTGTGGATTGACATTGGATAAGGAAGCAATCTGATGTTGCTTCTGTGTAACTATTGAGGCGTATCCAGGAGGTACATATATAGGGTAGGGGTTTCCTGGTGGCGTTGCATCATGTATTAAGGCAGGATTTAACTCTTTTAACTTTGTCGGGCTAACCCCTATTACTCTTGCCACCTCACTCAAGCTCTTTTGAGGAGCAACCCTTATTGTTTCATAAGGCACTGGCTCATGATAACTAATTCCTACAAAACCGTATTTAGCCGGGTCTCTAGCGATTATTAATGCAGCCATTAGTTTCGGGACGTAATTTTTAGTTTCTTTTGGAAGTGTAAATTCTGAGATTTGCCAGAAATCATTTATCTGATATTTATCTATTGCGTTTTGTACTCGATCTTCCCCGCAGTTATATCCTGCCGCTGCAAGTTCCCAGTTCTGAAACATGGCATACAGATCGCTTAAATAATTGGCAGCAGCCTCTGTTGATTTGTTCGGGTCCATGCGTTCATCTACCCAGGAATCCACTCTAAGTCCGTAACGTTTAGCTGTAGGTTTAATGAACTGCCAGGGTCCTACAGCTGCAGCATGGGACCGCGCTTTTACATTAAATCCACTCTCAATCATAGCAAGATAGACTAAATCAGTCGGCATCCCGCGCTGCTGTAATATTACTTTCATATTAGGGATATATTTCCCTGAGCGGGCAAGCCATATGCTAAAGGACTCACGTCCACGGGTCTGAAAATAGGTCATGAAGTGCATGACCCTTTCGTTTAGTACAACCGGAATTTGCTTCTCATCATCCGGGGCTACGTCGGGGAGTTCTATGAATATATTCTCAAAATGATAGTAAGTTTTCCAAGCTTGAATGTGTGGGTTTAAGAAAAAGAAGCTGGGCTTTATGTTATCTTGGTTTCTATAGTTTCTAGCGTAGTAGTCTGTGTCCACATCGACCATCTTAATATCCGGGTTATTATAATTATCCATGCGTATACCCGGCATCGTGGATTGGGATGAATTTGGCGAATAGTTTTTATTGCCGCATCCAATTGTGAATAGCAGCAAAAGAGTGGCTGAAGTTAAAAAATACCTATAAAACATTGATCTTTTTTTATCATAATTTGGCTTAGAAGTCAATGTTTTAGGGCTCAAAATTAAGTTTTTCCCTTAAAAAAGCGAAGTTTGTATCATATGGCACTGAAATATGCTTTAAATTCACTAGGTTTCATATTTGTTAAGGCTGCAAGATTTTTAAGCTCTTTTCGGTCTTCAAGATCTTCTTTAGTGAGCTTTATCATGTACTTCTGAGCGACTTCAAATGATTCTGTATTGACATCCACAAATCGGATATTAGTTCTGTCAGTTTTAGGATTTATTACCTTCTCAAAGGGTATTGGAACTTTCTTGCCCTTTTGAATACTGATTAAAGCGCCTGATCCTCCCGCAAGCAGGAATTTTACAGCGCTATATCCTAAAGTCTTTGCATAACTTGCGTCAAAAGGTATAGGTGGGGCGGACCTCAGTTCATAACCTATTGTTGTATCCACTAACCTTGCATCCACACCTTTTTCTTTTAAAGCTTTTGTTGTTTGGTGTTTTAATATTTGACCTAAATCAACCTCTGATAGCCTTATTCTTCCATGCTCATCCATATTTAAATCAGTTAATTTCTGCAGATCATCTTCATCCAGCCTATCAGTTATGCCTTCAGCTAGTATTGCTACTCCATCTTCCCTGCCCATAAGCTTTCTTTTGATGATTGCGCCTTCGAGTATAATGACTATGTCCTTAAGAGATATTTTCTTTTTTCGAAATTCTTCGGGAATGATAGTTAATGTAGCGCCCGATGCTTTACCTATACCAAGAGCTAAATGGCCAGTTTTTCTGCCCATAGTTACTACAAAATACCATCTACTAGTAGCTTTAGCGTCTTCCATAAGGTGATGGACAAGTTCAGTGCCTATATGACGGGCAGTTTCAAAGCCAAAGGTTGGAATATATCCGGGTAGGGGCACGTTGTTGTCTATAGTTTTTGGTACATGAGCGATCTGGATTTTACCCTTTAATTCTTTGTGCAGTCTGCTGGCCAAATATAGAGTTCCATCTCCGCCAATAGTAATGAGATATTTGACTTGCAGTTTCTTTAAGCAGTCGATTGTATTTTTTAAGCCATTTGGAACAGATAATGGGTTTACTCTCGATATACCAATTCTTGATCCCCCGGTATTATGAATCCTCGAAGTTTTCCCAATCGTAAGGATTTCTATTTGATCGGTGTCCCCTTGGGATATCCATCTAAAGCCGTCTCTGATTCCAATAACCTCAACGCCTTGGTTTACAGCCTCTATAGTGGCTGCGCTTATTACTCCGTTAATTCCTGGCGCAGGCCCTCCGCCTACAAGAATTGCTAATCTCTGTCCTTTTTTCATTTTTGGCTGAACCATTCTAATTTGCTCCCACTGCTCAAAGCTACTATCTAGTGATAGTACCTTTCTGATTTTTGTTTAAAGTCATATTTGTTATTATGAAAGAATCGTGCCAGTATTAATCCTGCTACAAACCCGCCTATATGAGCCCAGATTGCTACCCCGCCTGTATCAACGGATTGATCTATGGAGCCGATTCCATTTAGAAATTGAATCACAAGCCACAAGAAAATTATAGCTGCTGCAGGTATGTATCTTATATTTTTTAAAAATAATATTTGAACCGGGTTTTTGAACTCGGAAATTGGGAAATAAGTAATGTAAGCTCCTAGAACTCCCGAAATTGCGCCGCTGGCCCCTAACATAGAGATTAGGGAGCCGAGGCTGGTTAATACGTAGAACAAAGCTGCAGCAAATCCGCATAATATATAAAAAGCCAGGTATTTAAGATGTCCTATTTTTATCTCAACATTACTTCCAAAAATGTATAAGAAAATCATGTTGCCAATTAGATGTACCCAATCCCCGTGTATAAACATTGAGGATAAAAAAGGGAAGAACCGTTCTGAGAGACCAACATTAGACGAGAATGAGAAAACTTTAGCTGGTATAAGCCCATATTCATGTATAAAGGGGTATATCTCTTCCCCAAGTGATTGTTCGTGGACAAATATCAGAATATTTACTGCTATTAGCGTAAGATTTATAATTGGAAATGAAGATGAAATCTTGTCTGTGTTTAGTTTGGACATTAGTTTCTAAGATTATACATTGCAATAGATGGCTTTAAAGCTTTTGTATATGTTTGAGATTTATAACACCATAATGTGAAAGCTCTGTGAAAGAAGGATTCTAACTTGAATTAAGATTAATTTGCACTTAAACTGCTAGGCGTTCTCTAGAGGCCCGAAGATTATGTTTCAGAAACTTAGATCAGACCTGGTTAAAGAGCTAAGCTCTATAAGACTCTTGTTGGTAAACGCTGACGGATTTAGTTCCAATGGCGCGAGCTCTTCAAAAAAGTTGGGCCTAAACGGCAACAGCATCGAGCTTCTAAAAGATGAAGGAGTCGAATGTATTGCCTTTTCCACCCAAAAATCTCAAGAAATTTCATCAGTAGCAGAGGGTTTGGGAATAGCACTTTACGAAGCAGTGTCAGAAAAAGCAGAATTTTATTCCAAAATGAAATCAGAATTATCCTTGTTGGATCATGAAATTGCCTTAATTTGCAGAGATGACGCTGACCTCCAAATTATGAAGAAAGTTTCTTTTTCAGCTTCTACATCTGATTCGCCACTAGAGATAAAATCCGAATCATACTACCCTACTTACGGTATTGGCAGCCATGCTGTTTGTGAGATAGCAGAGTTAATAATAAAGTCAAAGAGATATCCTGACGGCTGGTCTGAGTAGTTTTCCTTCTCCAATTTTACATCCACTTTCATATATATGATAAAATAGGCTGTAATGGATAGGGCCCAATTTACTTCATCTATTAAAGAAAAAGCCCGAGAGTTAGGCTTTAATTTGATAGGTATATCTCCTGTAGATTCTTTTCCTGAAAATCAGTTCTATAAAGAATGGTTAAATAAAGGGTTTTCGGGCGAGATGGCTTACTTGGAGAGAAATCCTGAAAAACGAGAAGATATACAAAACGTCCTTCCGGGCGCAAAATCAGTTATATCCTGCGCAATGAATTACAACACCGATTATCCATACTCTATTGAAAAAACTGATAAAACTAAGGGATGGATATCGCGTTATGCCTGGGGTGATGATTACCACGATACGATTAAGGACGGATTAAAGATACTAATGGATTATATAAGTTCTGAGTTTTCAGATGAAGTTAAGAGCAAATTGTATGTTGATACAGGTCCGGTATTAGAAAGAACCTATGGTAAATACGCAGGCGTCGGCTGGGTTGGTAAAAACACTTGTTTAATAAACCAGGAAATAGGATCCTGGATATTTCTTGGAGAAATTATCACAAACATCGAACTCGAATATGACACGCCCGCACCTGACAGATGCGGCACTTGTACGAGGTGCATAGACGCCTGCCCGACGGATGCAATTATAGAGCCTTATGTGCTTGATTCGAGGCTATGTATCTCATATTTAACAATAGAGCTCAAGGATAAAATCCCCTCTGAGCTTAGAGAAGGGGTTCAAAACAATATTTATGGCTGCGATATTTGTCAGGATGTATGTCCTTGGAATAAGAGAGCCCACGTTTCAGATAAAACTGAATTTCAGCCAAGAGAAGACTTATTCAATCCGGATTTATCCTATATATCTAAACTGACAGTGGAGGAATTTAGAAAACAGTTTAAAGGAAGCCCAATAAAAAGGACCAAAAGAAGAGGGCTTCTTAGGAACGCAGTGGTTGCCATGGGTAACTCGGGAGAAAAAGATTTCATTCCTTATATTAGAGAATGTTTGGGAGATGAAGAACCTCTAATCAGAGCTCATGCCGTATGGGCTTTATGGAAAATAGAGGGGGGGCAGGCTAAGAATATTCTAGTCAGCCATATGAAGACTGAGACGGATGAGATGGTTAATGATGAGATTGATGACATTTTGAGTTCGATTTAAAACGCCTGCATAATCAATTGGTAGTCAACTCAATTCTTTGTTACACTGTTTGCAATTATCAACACGACAAAATAGGTGCAAATGACTGATAAAATAAATGAAGTGATGAAGGCGAATGAAAACTTTTATCTTGCTATGAAAAGCGCGGATTTTGATAGAATGGAAAATATATGGGTCAACGATGATAGTGTGAAATGTGTTCACCCCGGCTGGCCTATGCTTCATGGTTGGGAGGCGGTTAGTGAGAGCTGGAAGAACATATTTGAAAACGAGGGAGCTCTTGATATTGAGCTTCAAGATATTGACTATGAGACTTGTGGGGATTCAGCCTGGGTAATTTGTATTGAAAAGGTTAGTTATAAATTTGATGGTGAAATTCAGCACGGATTTGCTCAGTCTATAAACATTTTCAAATTTACTGAAGACAAGTGGCTTTTAGCGCTTCATCATGCATCTCCAATACCCGCTCCAAAAGGGCATATTTCATCTACTGAAATATTACAATAACTTATGTGTAACGGCTAGAAGTTGAAATTGTAGAACAGATCGGCTCCAGGGTTTTCCCCACCTATATCAGCCTCAATCGTGACATTTTTAAAAATCTGATATTCAACAATCACTTTATTATATGTAATATTTGTTGAGTTTATAATTGAATCTGTTGTTCCTCTCTCATAGGCTATATAAAGGTCCTCGGTCAAGTATTTACCTACTTCAAGATTAGTTCCAGATATGCTTACGACGTCCAGAGATACAGCGTTTCCCATTAATCGTTGTAACTGTGCTGCAGCAATACCACCCGCAAGTCCTGAGGCTATACCACCTACGGCTGATCTTTCTCCAGAGCTTATATCGCTTGAAGAAGCTCCAAAGATCAGAAAAGACACTATATCTGTCTCAGACATAGCTGGATCGCTAGTTAGAGCTATCTTAGGCTCTGATGCTCGCCCGCTTATGTTGATATAAATATTGTTGCTCGAGACTCTGTACAGAGCTGTAATATCCAAAAATGGATCTATTTCTTGTCCGCCTGAAAAGCTTACGATTCCTTTCTCAATTCTAAATACCTTTCCAAAATTATCATATGTACCTCTGATAACATTTATATCGCCGATAATTCTTAGAGACTGGCTGTAATTTTTTCTTATATCCAGGTCACCCTTTAATTCAATGTTTGCTCCCTGCCCCTTAATCCAGTTATTCCTAATCAGTTTGACTTGCATATTTAGAGCAACATTTTTATCAAAGTAGTTTTCTTCCTGACCGCTTTCTACTTCAAATTCATCTTGCTCTGCGTCTACATATTGAATTTCCGGTATCTCTTTTGGTTCACTATCCGGTATAGTGATTCTGGCTTTTTCCACCGTTATTTTTCCGGATATGTCTACTTTTTCACCTTCTCCTTTTACCTTGAGGTCACCGGTTAGTGCTGCTGATATTCTCTCGGGCTTTATTAAAAAGTTGTCCAAGTCACCGCTCAAAGTGTATGAGAAAGTTGGTATATCAAGTTCTCCCTGAAATGAAGCTGACCCATTTCCTGTGGTTAACTCTAATGTTTGCAAGACTGCCTTTTGGCCGTTCATTTCTATAAGCGCCTTGGGTATTCCAATCTCATTCCTAATTGTTTTAGTCTGTAGTTTGGCTTCTTGAAGTTCTATCTTCCCATTTACAGTAGGGGTCTTAAGTTTTCCGGACGCGTTTAAATCTATAATCAGCTCCCCTTCGGATTTTACGACGTCATCAACCAGACTAGAAAGCGGGCTTATATTAAGACCACTTGAATCGATGCTTAAATTAATGCTTGCGTTTTCTATACTCTTGCCAACATCATTCAGGTTGAGGTTTATATTTGAACTTCCTTTGGCGCTAAGAATGTCAACTGAGTCGTTTGAGATAACAAAATTAAGATCCATGTTTTGATTAAGATAGTTAAGGTCAAAGCGGATGTTGTCATTATCAAAATCATTATACTGCAAGTTTTGAGTTTGGATATTTGCGTTAATGGCTGGGTTTTGCATAGTCCCCTGAAGCTCTATGTTGGCGTTTATTGTACCTTGTAGCGGTGTTTGAAACTCTAAAGCTTTGGTTATGTCATCAAGGTCTAAGTTGGTTAATTTCAAGCTTCCATCAATGTTGCCGTTATTTGAAATATTCGCATCCGCAAGGGCTGAACTGTTATTATGGTAAAGATTGAAATTCTGGAGCACAAAGCTGCTAGGAGCGATAGTTAGTAAAATGTTGTCCCTGTTATCTAGTGTCGTATCCTCAAGTTTGAGTACTAATTCTGATATTTGTATATCTTTTTGAGTACTGCTTAAATCAAGTAGAGACGCTTTCATTTTATATTGAAATTGATCATCTTCAATAATATTCAGATCAGCATTTATAGCTGCTCCCTCACTTGTAACATCAAGTGTTATTTCTCGTATCTCTTTCTTGTTAATGGCTAGTGTGTCGATGTTTACTTTAGCTTTAAGGTCTGGATCTTGATTGCTGAGGGTTCCGGATCCATCGATTTTAATTGACTTTGCGCTGTACTTCTCGTCCATTGAGAAATTAAGAACCTCACCGTCTATTGTGATATCCGGGTTATTAAGACTTCCCGTAACATCTCCAGCGGCTTTTAAGGTGCCGGATATTGCAAGATCCGGGGAGATACCTGAAATAAAGCTTAAATTCTCAACCTCTAGATCATATGTGAAATCTGCTCCTAACTTCTGAGGGCTCTTTCCAGAGACTACTAACTTATTTTTATCCGCATTAAGAGCTAACGATTTAATATCGAGTATTTGATTCTCATATGAAACATCTACTACTCCATCGGTTAAATTGATTCCAAAAATGCTTGAAGGCTCAAAACTCCCCTCAATATCTGCAGATAGGTTCTCAAGCAAATTGCCCTGAAGGGGTATCTTGGCTTGTATATCAAACTTTGAAGTTATCTTGCTGTAGAAATTTTGATCAGCCAGAATCGATCCTAGATTGACCTCAGCCAGATTTAAGTTGATATCAACCCCTGCTCCACTACTTGAATAATCCGCTGTCCCGCTAAGCTGCAGATTGCCTGCCTGCTCTCCCTTGATTTCAAATTTCTTAATATCTGCTTTAACTCCTAAGTCTGAAAACTCTTCCCAGTTTCCTGTCGCCTTTATCTCGGAGTTGAGTACAGCGCCCAGTTGTGTATCAATAGGCAGCTCAGATGGAGTGTTTGTGGCAGCTTCAAGTAATGAGAATATCTCGGTTGTTTTGATATTGTTTAATGAGAGGGTGATATCGAAATTGTTGTTGCCTGTTTTAGATATGATCCTGTTTAGATCAATATCTCCGTCCAGTTTTATTACTCCCAGGTCGCTATCAAAGTTGCCTCCGGATATATTGATAGTTGTGCCTGACATAGAAATTTCTTCCAATGTGCCGGAAATCTTTTTTTGAAGTATTTCAGATTCGGGGATTTTAATAGTTGCGTTAGCTCTAATATCGTTTGAGCTTATATACTGTCCACTGCCCTTGGTTTCTAGGTTTACTGTGCCGATGTTTTCGATCACAAAATTATTGGCCGAGGCATCAAATGAAAACTTAGGTTTATCCGTCAGGTTTTCAGCTTCTGCATTCAGCTTAATCTCAGCATCGTTAAACAGTACTTTGAGATTTTCTATAGAAACTTTTTCATCTGAATAATAGGCTTTTGTAGATAGTCCCGTGATTGAGATATTTTGATCAGGAGCATTGAATGCCGCGTTTTTTAGATCGAGATCTATAGCTCTGTAAATGTCGATTAGTTTTACCGACAGATCCACTTCAGGGATTTCATATTTCGAAACCTTATTTTCGGCTCTGTCGTCTGTGGTTATTTGAGCGTCTGTTAAAAGGAATTTTGAAAGTATTATGCTCCAGTTAGGCGGGCTTGATTCTTGATTCTCAGTTGGTTTCTCTTCACTACTCCCTATCTTCTCAAAATTCCATGTTTCGTCTGAATATTTTATAAGATTTACATCTAATCCTGTTATGAGGAGTTCATCTACAGGAATGACTTTACTAAATAGCGTTGCGTTGTTAAGCATATGTATTAGTGCATAGTCGAGTGTGATTTTTTTTACCGATACAAAGTTTTCACCTTCAACGATAAATGAAACGTCTGACAGCGTAATATTGTTAAAAAAGTTTCCTTCGAGCCCTCCTATGGTAAATGTCTGACCGGTTGTAGAGCTCACAATACCCTCAGCAGTGGTTCTTGCGATATTTCTGAAATATTGGGTCTGAGATAAGAACAAGAGCCCTACTAGGGCTAAAATTATAATAATGAAGAAAATACCGATGGATATTAGGATTTTTTTACGCATGATTTAGATTATTGGGAATTCAACACTAAGCTTACAAATACCACTCTTTGCAAGAAATATGTTAAACCGCCAAGCTATTAACATTACGGAATTATTATACCTTAGAGGTATTTTAAATCATATGGATTTAATTGTTATCAATAACATCTATTTTTTAGAAACTTGATATATTCCGATAAGTATCAACCCTCCTCCAACAACAACACCTTCGTCCAGTCTATTTCCGAGGATTGCCCAGTCGAACATGAGCCCGAACACGGGGACAAGCATTGAGGAGAAAGTCGTGATTTTGATATCCAGATTTTTAAGCAGATAAAACCATATAGTAAAGTCCACCGCTGAGGCTATTAATCCGGTGAATAGAAGTATATATATAGAGTGCGCATTCCAGTCAATAACTAGAAGTCCTTCTGTCGGTATCGCGAGTAAGGCCAGTCCGATAGCGCCGATTGAAAGCTGAATCGTACTCACCATGTAGATATTCTCTCCACCCATTCGCTTCTTTACCCATATGTTTGAGATTGCCCATGATATAGCCCCTCCTATTACTAGGAGTTCTCCTATAAGAATTTCGGAATCTTGATGAACTAGAGTGTCCCTGCCGAGGATGCAAATAATTCCAATTGTGCCTATAGCCACTCCTATCCATTTGGCTGTGTTGAGTCTTTCCTTGAGATAGAAATGAACCAGAAACATTGTCCATATTGGCATGGTGTAAAGTAGTACCGATGTTTTGCCCGCAGAGACATATTTCATGCCGTATAGCATGAGCCCAAACATAAGCGTAGTTTGGAACATGGCGATCATAAAATAATCGGGCAGCTTGCTTGCCTTAGGCCATTTTATAGACTTCCACCTTACAAAGACAATCATAGCGACTCCACCAATTGCGCATCTCCATGCAGCAAAGGTGAAAGGCTCCCCGTAGCCAAGCCCCATTTTCATGAGAACCCAGGAGTATCCCCAAGTGGTGATTGTGAAGACAAGTAATATAGTTAGGAGCAGTGTTCTATTCATAATGGGAATGCCAATTCAATTAAGACAATATCCTAAGCAATCTATCCGTCTTGACAAGGTACCGTCAATATTTATAATTACCTACCTTTTAAATTTTGTCTGGGAATTATATTTTTAGTTTATCTATTTTAGGTTAAGGCACGCAGGCTGTAATTAGTTCTTATTAATATATTATTTCAAAGTTTGTTCGGCTGTAGTAGGAGCCGAAGAAGCTAAACTATTTAAAAGAGTTACAAAGGTTATTCAACTTTTGATCGGAGGTAAGTAAGGTGAAGATTCTAGTAATAGTAAGTCAAACACAAGATACAGAGGCCAAAATTCAAGTCTTAGCAAGCGGAGATTCCGTTGATACCGGAGGCATGAAATGGATCATGAATCCGTATGATGAATTTGCTGTTGAAGAGGCCATTCAAACTAAGGAAAAACACGGCGGCGAGGTAGTAATCGTATCAATTGGTCCTGCAAGGGTAATCGATACAATAAGGCAAGCTCTTGCAATGGGAGCAGACAGCGCTGTTCATATTAACGGCGATGGTTTTGCTGAAACAGATCCCTTTGCTATTGGTAAACTGATAGCATCCGAGATTAAGAAATTAGGAGAATTTGATATAATTTTTACAGGAATGAAAATAATTGACGAAGAGTCAGGACAAGTCGGCGTTCAGGTTGCTGAAGAGCTCGGTATCCCTCATGTCTCACTAGTCAGTAAAGTGGTTGATATCAATGCCGATGCAAAGAAAGCAGTTTGTCAAAAAGAAATCGACGGCGGGCACGTAGTAGTTGAAGTGCCGCTTCCTTGTCTTATCACTTGTCCCGATGCTATGAACGAACCACGTTATGCATCACTTCCGGGAATTATGAAGGCAAAGAAAAAACCTCTTACCGAAGTTGGAATTGATGATGTTAATTTTGACGGGCTTGGTTTTGGGAAAGAAGCTGTAAGCAAAGAAGGCGCGAGAGTTAAAACTATTAGTATTGAAGTTCCACAAATTGAAAGAAAACTGAAAATAATAAAAGGCAGCGACGAACCTATGGTTAGAGGTGAAGAAATTGCCAAGTCCGCTGAGGAGCTTGTTAAACTTCTAAGAGAAGACGCAAAAGTTATATAGCTCCACATAAAACATACTAGAATTGAAAAAGATATTGAAGGAGAAAAGAAATGAGTAACGATGTTTGGGTAGTGGCAGATCTAAAAATAGACGGAACAATAAGAAAAGTGACATTTGAAGCTTTAACTGAAGCCAAAAAGAAATTAGTTGGAAAACTAGGTGGTAAATTATGCGCGGTTCTTCTAGGCTCTGGAGTTTCAGGGTTAGAGGCTGAATTAGGAAAATACGGCGCTGAAAAAGTATATGTAGTAGATAGCGATCTATTAAAAGATTTTAATACTGAAGGTTATGTTAATGCCTTGGGCGAATTAATAAAGCAAAATGAGCCTGCAGTCGTAATTGCAGGTAACACAGTGTTTGGCCAGGATTATTTTCCAAGAGCCGCAGCTCGTGTTGGAGCTGGAGTAGCAATGGATGCTATTAAGATTGACCTATCAGGAGATAACAAGCTCCAAATTGAGCGTTATTCTCATTCTAGTAAGGCGATTCAGACCCAGGTCTTCCACGACGGCGCTACGATGATGGCCACTGTAAGACCAAACTCATTTAAAGCTGAAGAGTCTCCGACCACACCAGAGGTAATAAGCGGTTCAGTGGAGTTAAATCCAGCAGACATTCACGTTAAGGTTCTTGAGCTGCAAACTAAAGAATCAGACAGACCAGAGCTGACGGAGGCTGAGAGAGTAGTTTCAGGCGGTCGTGGTTTGGCAAGTGAAGAAAACTTCAAATACATATATGAGCTTGCCGATATACTCGGAGCTGCAGCGGGTGCTACACGTGCTGCGGTAGACGCCGGTTACTGCCCATATGACATGCAGGTTGGGCAGACTGGTAAAGCGGTATCGCCGAACCTATATATAGCGATTGCAATTTCGGGCTCTGTTCAGCATTTTGCCGGAATGGGTTCTTCTAAGGTAATTGTTGCTATCAACAAAGACCCTGAGGCTCCAATTTTCCAAAAATGTGATTACGGTATTGTAGGCGATCTATTTGATATTCTGCCGCCGTTTATAGAAAAAGTTAAAGCGTTACTTTCAGAATAATAACACTAACAACTAACTAGGGGGACGGCAGACTTGTCGTCCCTACTATATCAACCATCTCTATTTTATTGATCTTCTCTCCTAAAAATCTCCCGGCTACAGATAAAAAAGTATCGGATACATCGGTTAAATAAAACTCTCTGTCTGACTGAGTGCCTTTATCATTCAGGAGATTCTTCTCGATCAATATATCTTTTATTAATGCTGCTGTTTCCTGAGCCGAATCAACTAGAGTTATTTGATCCCCCATAATTTTCTGTATTGTATTTTTAAGCAGGGGATAGTGTGTGCAACCCAAAACGAGTACATCAATTCCTGTTTCCTTAAATGGACTTAGATATTTCTCGGCTATGCTCTCAGTAATCTGACCCTCGATCCAACCTTCATCGGCTAGTGGAACGAACAGCGGACAAGCTTTTGAAATAACTTCAATATTGGGGTTTAGACTTTCTATGGCACTTTTGTAAGCGCCGCTATTTATTGTAGAGGGCGTTCCTATAATACCGATCTTCTCTGTTTTGGTGACGCTTACAGCTTTTTTAGCTCCCGGCTCTATCACGCCAATCACAGGAATATCAAATTCACTTCTTAGACTTGGAATTGAGACAGAGGATGCAGTATTACATGCTACTACAAGCAGTTTAACGCCCTTTGAAATTAGAAACTCAGTATTGCTATGAGAATAGGCAATTACCGTTCTTCTCGACTTAGTTCCGTAGGGAACTCTTGCCGTGTCGCCCAGATAAATAATATCCTCACCCGGCAAATTCCTAATTAGCTCTTTTACTACTGTGAGCCCGCCTATGCCGGAGTCAAATACTCCGATCGGGGCATTTTGTGTATCGTTTTTCATAAGTTCACATTGTCTCTCTGGATTAGTTAGAAGAACACTTCAATCGCTTTTTCAATTGAATCCACACCAACAAGAGAGATAGAATTATCTGTCGACTGAACTCTGTCAAGATTTATTTTAGGAACTACGCACTTGGTAAAGCCGAGTTTCTGGGCTTCATTTATTCTCATATCAATTTGAGAAACCCCTCTAACCTCTCCAGCCAGCCCTATCTCACCAAATACAACTACTCCGGGGTCAATCGGCTTGTTTAGGAAGCTTGAAACAAGGGCAATAGAAATAGCCAGATCAATTGCGGGCTCTTCAATCTTTACCCCTCCGGCGACGTTCATAAAAACATCCTGTCCCAATATTTGCAAACCTGCTCTTTTTTCCAGAACGGCGAGTAATAAAGACACTCGGTTATTATCAAGCCCTATTGTTGTTCTTCTGGGGACTCCAAAACTACAAGGGGAAACAAGGGCTTGAATCTCAACAAGTATCGGCCGCGTTCCTTCAATGCTTGGCGTGACAACAGAACCTGATGCATTCTCCGGGCGTTCTGACAGGAATATTTCTGAGGGGTTCTTTACTTCTTTAAGCCCAACGTCCATCATCTCAAACACGCCGATTTCATTAGTAGAGCCGAATCTGTTTTTTATCGCTCTAAGTATTCTATATGGGTGGTCCTTTCCGCCTTCAAAATAAAGCACTGTGTCCACTAGGTGTTCTAAGACCTTTGGGCCGGCGATTGCTCCTTCTTTTGTTACGTGGCCGACAAGAAGGATTGCTGGGCCATTGGCTTTAGCATGCTGCATTAATTTTGCAGTGCATTCTCGTATCTGCCCCACACTGCCCGGCGCTGAGGCGAGATCCTCTGTATACATTGTTTGGATTGAGTCTATAACCGCAATTTGCGGGGAAAGGGCCTTTATGTTTTCTATAATGTTTTCGACAGAGGTTGCTGAAAGTACAAAAACACGCTCTGAGGTAATTCCAATTCTCTGTGCCCTCAACTTTACCTGCCCCGGCGATTCCTCCCCTGTAACGTAGAGGAGATTAAGACTGTCTCCAATTTCTGAAGATGCAGCAATGTCGTTTAGCATCTGGAGTGCAAGGGTTGATTTCCCTATCCCCGGATCGCCGCCTACAAGTATCACAGAGCCCGGGACAAAGCCTCCTCCGAGCACTCTGTCTAATTCATTATTATGAGTGGGGATTCTATCTTCCTTACCGCTTTGGATTTCAGTTATAGGTATAGGCTCTGAGGTTTTAATAGCTTTATAGGCTGTTTTTGTCTTTTCTTGCTGCTCTTCAACATAGGTATTCCAGCTCTCACATTCAGGGCATTTCCCTAACCATCTGGGAGAAGAGTTCCCGCAGTTTTGACATACGTACAGTGTAATGACTTTTGATTTCCTCATAAGATTTCAATCTCTAAAAAGTAAGGAGATTATACTACATATTCTATGACATTGGACAGTCTACTTAATATTAACCGGATTGATTTTTAAATCTCCCTAATTAGAATCATTAATAGAAACCCTTGACGGAGGAAATAATGAACAGAAACTTTTTATCGGTATTTTTACTTTTGACTTTAGTTCTTGCATATCCTATTTCCAGTATTGCAGAATCGTCTGACAAATCCGAGGCGGTTGTTGCTAATCTAGAGAAACAATATTTTGAAGCGCTCGAAAATCAAGACCAAGAGTTTATGGACTCACTTCTTGATGACAGCTTTGTTATATCGAGCATGAGCAGTGATAGGCCTATGAAGAAAAAGGCATTTCTGAAAACTCTACCAAAACAGGTTATCACTTCTCAAGAGATAACAGCTATTAAAGTGGATGTTGAGGGAGACAAAGCCAACTCGCAAGTAGACATCAGCATGACAAAGACCTATGACGGGAGTGACCATAGCGGGGATTATGAAGTATATAGTGTCTGGGTTAATAAAGACGGCAATTGGAAATTACTTGAGCGTAAAATAAAATTTTTAAATCCGCCTGAATAATCCTATCGTAAGTATAGTTTGGTATTCGAAAGGATATTAAACTTAAATTGCGAGGTGAGAACTATGAGTCAAATTATCACAAATCTAGACACCGGCATCAAAATGCCACCTATAGACATATCTGCGCCTCGGGAGATAGAAACTCTAACATGCGCCATGGGATGTTTTTGGGGGCCGGATTGTAGGTTTGGTGCAATGGATGGTGTGGTCAGGACAAGGGTAGGGTATGCAGGCGGGACAACGCCTGATCCTAATTACCATAACATTGGTGACCATATAGAAACCCTTCAGATTGATTATGACCCCAAGAAAATTTCATTTGAAGAGATTATCAAAATATTCTGGAATGGCCATAAACCAACCCGGACGGTGTGGAAGAGGCAGTATGCGTCTGCACTATTTTTTCATAACGAATATCAGGAAAGCGTAGCGAGAGAAGGTAGGGCTATGTTGTCTTCTCAACTTGGTGAAGAAGTTGGAACGGAGCTTATACCGTTTACTAAGTTTTACATGGCTGAGATGTATCATCAGAAATATCATCTCCAGGGATATGAGGAGCTAATGGCAGAGTATCGTTCTTTTTATCCAAGTCTGGGAGACATTGTGAATTCCACTTCCGCTGCGAGGGTAAATGGTTTTATCGGCGGTTATGGAGAAGTCTCTCAATTTGAAGAAGTATTCCCGCTGCTTGGCTTACCTGGTGACAAAGCCGGCTTTTTAAAGGATATTATTAAGAGGAATAGAAGATAAAAACCAGTCTTGATAATTTGCTTTTATTGTATTATCTTTTCTTCCAAATTATCTTGGCGGTTTTTTGTAAGAAACTTAACCTTTTCCAATATTAAGGAGGATCAAAATGTCAGACAATTCATTTTCCAGAAGAAATTTTATCAAAATAAGTGGAGTCGGAGCTATTGCCGCAGCTTCATTAAATTTAGGCGGAATGCTGTCTATCCCAGAGGCTTTGGCGGATGAATCTAAAAGGCCCCAAAACGCAGATGAAGCACTACAAGTCCTAATGGAAGGAAACAAGCGGTTTGTGAATTCTATGAAAAAGGATCAGGAAAGATCGGCTGAGCGCCGTAAAGAGGTTGTGGCCGGGCAAAATCCATTCGTTTCAATTCTAGCATGCGCTGATTCTAGAGTAGCTCCAGAGATAATATTTGATCAGGGGATTGGCGATCTGTTTGTAGTCAGGGTTGCAGGAAATATTGTAAATCCTACTAATTACGGTATTCAGGGAAGTCTTGAGTATGGAGCGTTAGTTCTAGGGACCCCTTTGATAATGGTACTCGGACATAGCGGGTGCGGGGCTGTAACGGGCGCTATTGAGGCTTTGCAGAAAGGAACCGAGTTCCCGGGCTCTATAAATAACATTGTACAAGCCATCGAGCCTGCTGTTGTAAAAGCTAAAGGTGAAAAGGGCAACCTGCTTCATAATTCAATTATTTCTAATGTGCAGATCGGGGTTGATAAGCTTAATAATTCAGACCCTATAATTTCCGATCTCGTTAAAAAAGGGAAAGTAAAAGTTGTTGGCGCCAACTACGACCTTAAAACGGGTGAAGTAAAGTTGATCAGCTAGTAAAAAATCATTTTATAATGATTCCATCGACAAGCCGGATAGATTTAGAGAGAAAAGCTCCTCGTAACTAGAAAGAGTATTTTTGAAGCGGAGACCGGCTACGTATCAATCCAAATAGAAAATTGCCTAATTATTAGGCTTTAGAGTCTTGAAAATCCCAAACTAGTGACTATTTTAAGCGTGAACTAGTTAAATTCCCTATCAACATTATCCATGCAAATTACACGGAGGTAAATAGTATAAATGACTGAAAAGACTACAAAAAAACATGAATTTCAGGCCGAGGTAAAGCAGGTTTTAGATATTGTTATAAATTCTCTATACACAGACAAAGAGGTCTTTGTTAGAGAGCTTGTATCTAACGCTTCAGATGCGCTTGAAAAACTAAGGTACATACAGTTAACCGAAAAAGAGGTCTATGACGAAGAGCTTCCTTTAGAAATTATCATTACTACAAACGATAAAGAAAACACTATAACGATTGAAGATCATGGAATTGGAATGACCCGGGATGATCTTACTCAAAACTTGGGCACAATTGCGCACTCCGGATCTAAGGCTTTCCTTAATGCTGTAAAGAAGGGTGGGGAAGTTAACCAGAACCTGATCGGGCAATTCGGAGTTGGTTTCTACAGCGTGTTTATGGTTGCTGAGTCGGTAGAAGTCTATACCCATAATTGGACAAAGACTGCGAAGAGTCTTCTCTGGAAGAGCGACGGTTCAGGTACGTTTGAAATAGAAAGCACTAAAGGGGTGAGGCGCGGAAGTAAAATTGTAGTTCATCTAAAAGAAGAAGATAAAGAGTACTCAAATAATGAAAGGGTAAAACATGTTCTCACTCACTATTCAAGCTTCGTTCAATTTCCGATCAAACTAAACGGCGAGCAAATTAACAACATCCAGCCTATATGGATGCGTAATAAAAATGAAATTACAGATGAAGAATACACTGAGTTTTACAAGTTCCAGGCAAACGCTTTTGATGAGCCAAACTATAGAATGCATTTTAGCTCGGATGCGCCAATTGAAATAAACGCTCTTATTTTTGCGCCTAAACTCAACCCTGAGCAAATGGGATTTGGAAAAGTAGACCCGGGTGTGAGTTTATATTGCAAGAAGGTTCTGATTGATTCTAAGCCCGAAGGTTTGCTTCCCGACTGGATGAGGTTTCTGAAAGGCGTTGTGGACAGCGCCGATCTGCCGCTCAATATCTCCCGTGAGAGTATGCAGGACAGTGCACTTACTAGTAAAATCGGTCAGGTAATAACAGGGCGTTTTATTAAGATGCTTGAAGATGAATCTAAAAAAGATGCCGAGAAATACAAAGAGTTTTATAAGAATTTCTCTATATTCATCAAAGAAGGTGTTGCTGCGGATTTTAAGAACCGCGAACAGCTGGCAAAGCTCCTTCGCTTTGAGTCATCAGCTACCCAGAAAGGCAATCTTACCACACTTGATGATTATGTATCCAGAATGAAAGAAGAGCAGAAAGAGATCTATTATTTATATGCGCCTAATAGAGAAACAATAGATAACGGGCCGCATTTGGAAGCATTTAAGGCGCACGGGATTGAAGTGCTTTATCTCTATGAGCCGGTTGATGAATTTGTCATGACCAGTCTTGTAAAGTATGCAGACAAAGATTTTGTCTCTGCAGATAATTCTGATATTGAGCTTGAGGAAGTCCCCTCAGGTAAGAAGAAGAAATCACTGTCTCAAAAAGATTCGATAGCTCTATGCGAGTGGATAAAGGAGACGCTTGGTGATGCTGTCAACGATGTCAGCGTCAGTAAGCGTTTAGTGGATAGCCCGGCGATTGCTCTAAACGCAGATAAAGTCATGACCCCGTCAATGCGACGTATGATGAAAGCTATGAAGCAGGATGTTAATATGCAAAATTCTGTTAATCTTGAAATTAACACGAATCATGAGCTTATTAAAAATCTTTCAGCGCTCAAAGATAAAGACGCCGATACAGCTAAACTCGTAACCGAGCAAATCTTGGATAACACTTTGATAGCGGCGGGTTATCTTGAAGACCCAAGAGATATGGTGAGCAGGGTATATCAGATTTTGGAAAGAGTATCTGCGAAATAAAGTTACAAAAAATTAATTAAGACAAGAGAATTATAGTGATCACTAAAAAATATTCAGAGCATAACGTTTTAGATTCCCCTTATGCCAGGGAAATGCGTGAGATTTTAAACTCTACTGAGTATGAGAAAGCAGGGGTGGCCATTGCTGTTGATTTGGAGCAGATGGATGCCCATTATCATGCAACTTTTGATTAGATATTTTTTGTTTTAGATGGGAATATGAAGTTTGAGTTTTACGATCCTGAAACCCAAAATATCTGGACAGTCGAGTCGTCTAAAGATGACTTAGTTGTAGTCAAAAAGGGAATTCATCATAAAGTCCTAAGAGCTTCAGAAAATAATAGGCTTCTTGTAGTATCCATACCCCCATACCACGCTGATGATGAGAACCCGTCTGATAAGATTTAAGTAAATTGGCTTGAGCAGGTATTCTAATTAAATAATCAAGCAGTTTAAGAGGGTTGCAATATGAAATTTCAAGGTACAGATAGTTATATTTCTACAAGAGATTTAAACTTGGCCGTGAATGCTTCAATAACTCTGGAGCGTCCACTGATAATCAAAGGAGAGCCCGGCACAGGTAAGACAATGCTGGCTTTTGAAGTGGCTGAAGCTCTTGGGAAAGAAATAATCACCTGGCATGTAAAATCCTCTACCACCGCACAGCAGGGTCTGTATGAATACGACGCTGTATCCAGACTCAGAGATTCTCAACTTGGAGATGAGAAGGTAAATGACATCGCCAATTATATACAGAAGGGTAAATTGTGGGATGCATTTGACTCTAAAAAGCAAGTTGTGTTATTAATAGATGAGATTGATAAAGCTGATATTGAGTTCCCAAATGATTTGCTCCTAGAGCTAGATAAAATGGAATTCTACTGCTATGAACTGCAGAAGACAATTAAAGCTAAACACCGACCAATAATTATCATTACTTCCAACAACGAAAAAGAATTACCCGATGCTTTTTTAAGAAGATGCTTCTTCCATTACATAAGTTTTCCGGAGCGCGATACCCTTAAATCAATTGTAAAGGTTCACTACCCCAAACTTGAAAGCAAGCTGATAAATAACGCAATGAATATTTTTTATGATCTCAGAGAAGTAGACGGGCTTAAGAAAAAGCCCTCTACAAGTGAGCTCATCGACTGGATCAAGCTTCTTATGGTCGGAAAGGTAACAGAATCTGAGTTGGGAGATATGGATTTATCTGAGAAACTACCTCCTTATGCAGGTGCCCTTATTAAGAACGAGCAAGACCACGATTTGCTTACTCGTATCAGACTCAGATTTAGACGGTAACTAGTTACAATTAACAAATCAGGTGAGAGATGTTTCTAGACTTTTTCTTACTACTAAAAAATGACGGTATTCCGGTAACAATCAGGGAACACCTGACATTCCTTGAAGCGCTTGATAAAGATGTTGTCGAGTATAGCGTCGATGACTTTTATTACCTTAGCCGCACATCTCTAATAAAACACGAGCATCATTTGGATAGATTCGATCTTTTGTTTGGCTATTACTTTGAAGGGATAGAGAAGATCGATTTGGAAGAGTTTATGAAAATCCCTGAGGAGTGGATCAGAAAGAGCTTTGTAAATGAGCTGTCTGAAGAAGATAAGGCAATGATTAAGGCGATGGGCGGGCTAGATAAACTGCTAGAGCGGCTCAAAGAGCTGATGAAGACGCAGAAGGAAAGGCATGAGGGCGGCAACAAATGGATTGGAACAGGCGGGAGATCGCCATACGGTGCATATGGTTTTAATCCTGAGGGGATCAGAATTGGGCAGGAAGAAAGTAGAAACAGAAGGGCTGTGAAGGTCTGGGATAAGAGAGAGTTCAAGGATTTGGACGACGGTGTTGAGCTTGAAACCAGAAACTTGAAGATGGCGTTAAGAAGGCTTCGCATTTTAACCCGAGAGGGGACAAAAGTAGAGCTGGACCTAGATAAGACTATCGATAAAACCTCCAGGAACGCAGGACTACTTGAGCTTGAGATGGCGGCGGCCAAGAAGAATAATGTAAAAGTTCTTCTCTTTTTAGATATAGGAGGCTCGATGGACGATCATATTGAGCTTTGCTCACGTCTGTTCTCTGCTGCCAAGTATGAGTTCAAGCATTTAGAGCACTATTATTTTCATAACTGTCTCTATGAATCTGTCTGGAAGGATAATCTCAGGAGACGGCAGGAAGCAATCCCTACTTTTGAAGTTCTTCATACTTACAACAGTGATTATAAGGTAATCATAGTAGGTGACGCCTCGATGTCTCCGTATGAGCTTTTATATCCGAACGGAAGTGTCGAGCACAGCAATGATGAAGCCGGTTTTGTCTGGCTTGAACGCCTCAAAAACCAGTTCCCGGATATAGTTTGGCTTAACCCTGCGCCTGTTGATGAATGGAAATACACTGAATCTATTGGAATGTTAAGGGAGTTTATGAAAGACCGGATGTTCCCTCTTACCATGGGCGGACTTCAACAAGCAATCAAAGCCCTTAAAGATAAAAAAGTTAAGTTTGAAGGACACTAACCTCTAAAAACAATTATGATTCAAGCAATAGACCATTTAAATATAGTAGTATCAGACCTAGAGAGATCAGTTAAGTTCTATATGGAAGTGTTAGGTTTTGAGCAGACCAACAGTGCTCATATGGAAGGGGATTGGATCGAATCTATAGTTGGGCTTAAAGGAGTCACGGCGGATGTGGTATTTATCGTTGCTCCTGCGGGAGAGCCTCGTATAGAGCTTCTTTGTTATAAATCTCCAACAGGCGAATCAGTACCTCAAAATTCCCTAGCAAACACAGTTGGGCTAAGGCATATTGCTTTAAGGGTTGACGACATTCATGCATCAGCTACAAAACTAAAAAATGCTGGTGTGAAACTTCTTAGTGAACCGGTCACTGTTCCAATATCAGTTGTAACACACGACCCGGACGGAGTGCTGCTTGAAATAACAGAATATAAATAGTTAAGAAGCTTCCTCCTTTTAACTGAACCTTCTATTTTGGCTCAATGACATCAAGCGGAGTCTCCGAGATCAGGATCGTCGAGCCTATGGGCACGGTCTTTTCAAACCATTTTGAGTCTTTTATCGGGATACGGAGGCAGCCGTGGCTAGCCGGATAGGGGGGTACCTCGGGGTATCCGTGGACTGCGTAGCCGCCGGGGTGAAAGTACACCGGATACCATATCTTACCCAGGTGCCCTCTATGAATCTTATCTATATGGCGGATGAACTCGAAGCTGCCGGTAGGAGTCTTGGCTACACTGTAACCACCTCCCGGCTCCTTAAACCGTTTATCCGAGCCGCTGGATATGGGGAGTATACGAACAATCTCTCCGTCACGATACACAGTCATTATCTGGCGCGCGAGGTCGGCTTCACAGTGAATCCCCTCGTGCTCCTGATTTGCTCTTGGTATAACGGGGTTGTTGAGAGCTTTGATGACTTCACCTCTGATTTTTCCGTTTTTGGTGAGCCCGTTTACTTTCTGAAACGCAATCAGCGCCTCTTCAAAGGGAGATTCGTATTTTAGCTGGTCCAGCCGTTTCCGGACGGCTTCCTTTGGTCTCAGAAAGACTTGTTACATGCTCAAGACCCGCTATCTTATCTACATACTTTATCCATAAAACCCTTTATTTCCAAATTGACTCCACACAGGTAGCATCCGTTTCAAGAGGGCTTTACAGTTCTTTTTTGAATGGAAATTACTTTCAAATTGACCGTAAATCTTTGGACGTTCGAGGAATTTACTTCAAAGTTGGATGTTGTCGGATTCGGTTTAAAGGATAGTTATGAATGCTTTGTTCGATACATTGACCACCATATGCATTATGTACGCGGGCCAGAAAGATTTCCCACGGTAGCATATGTATCCCCATAAAATGCCTGTAAATATTGTGCTGATTGTTTCTATCTTAGGCTTTCCGAAGTGCAGAAGTACAAAGGGAATCATCTGGATAATAATGCTCCCTTTTTTGAATTTATCCTTAAGTCCAAACAGCATAAACCCGCGGAATAAGAACTCCCAGCCCAGCATGTAGACTCCCATTTGGAGTGCATAAGTAAGCAGGTCAAAGTTTCTATGGGAGCGGTAGTAACCCTGTACGGAAGACATGTCGGAGCTTAAATAGAGTACTGGAACTGCTATGGCGAGAAATATTAAAACATATGGAATCCATACTCTGTAGTTTCCTATGCGTAAGCCGAAGTCCAGAGGGTTTTTCCTAAGAAAAATGACGATGGTTAGTATCGGAAGAACGCCAAAATAAACGAACGAGCTGATCCAGAAATTTTCTATCTGATGATGGTAATGGAGAATCATAAAAAGAGTCGCAAAAGAAATAACGACAATTTCGTTATACCAGCTTTTGAGGAAGCCGGTCAAATTCTTAATTTCTAGGGAGATATTGTTGGACATAGGCAGTTTATGAGACTATTTATTGGTTTTGAGATGCAATTGTTTTTAGAAGTTTTTTGGAAAGCATTGGGCCGCGTTCTACGAAATTTCCATCTGGGCCGTAAACCAAGAAATACGGTATTGCAGGCAAGTTGTAATATTTCACCAGCGGATTTTCCAGGTCAATTATATCAAGCTCTCTTAACGCCATCGTATCAACCCTCTGAGCTAACTCGGCAAGTTTTTTCTTGAGCGGTCCGCAAGGCGCGCACCAGTCAGCATAAAACATAAAGACGGTGTATTTGTAAGGCACGACATAGTCTATGACATTTAATAGCTTCCCTCGGCTGATCAGCTTAACCTTTTCAAATTGCGAACTGTTATACGCGATCTCATCATTGTCTGCTCCATAAGATGTAGATGTGAATGTTAGAAATATGGAGAATAAGATACTGAGACTTAGTGTTGTGAATTTTATCATAACCATCAATCAAAAATTAAAGTACGGTTGCCGTATACAAGAATATGACGTTTCAGATGGTGCCAGATAGCTTGTGAAAGGACCACTTTTTCAAGATCGCGCCCTTTTCTGACAAGATCTTCAATGGTGTCTTTATGGCTCACACGTACTACGTTTTGCTCGATAATGGGGCCCGCGTCCAACTCAGCAGTGACATAGTGGCTCGTGGCGCCGATAATCTTTACGCCCCGCTGGTATGCAGAGTGATAAGGTTTTGCCCCGGGAAAAGCCGGCAGAAATGAATGATGTATGTTGATAATTTTATTTGGATAATGCGATACAAAATCATCACTCAAAATCTGCATGTATCTAGCTAGAACGACAAAGTCTATATTGTATTGTTTAAGCAAGTCTAGTTGTTTTTGCTCGGCCTCTTGCTTATTGTCCTTAGTAACTTCAACCATTTGGAAATCAATCCCAAAATTCTTAGCTATTGGCTCAAGGTCAGGATGATTGCTTATAATAATGGGCACTTCCACATTCCATTCACCAGACTGGCTGCGCGATAAAATGTCATGAAGACAGTGGGACATCTTTGAAACAAAAATAGCCATTCTTGGAGTATCGTCTGAGAAGTATAGCCGCCACTGCATTTCAAACTTTTCACCGATCAAGGTGTCAAAGTACTCTCCAATTTTGTCAGTAGGTATCGTGAAGTTAGTCAGATCCCATTCTACTCTCATGAAAAACACCTTTTGCTCTGCATCAACATGTTGATCTAGATATAGAATGTTCCCGTCATTCTTGAAAATAAATTCAGTAATGGCTGAAACCAAACCCTTTTTATCCGGGCAGTGGATTAGTAATGTTGCAGATTGATTCTCTTGTTTTGCGCTCATTTGTTCTTTATCCGTAATAATTAGTGATCAGTGTCTTCCCATCAGCTCGTATATCTCATCATCATTTAAACCAAAATAATGAGCTATCTCGTGCTGAAGAACCTCATTTACCCTTTCTTCTATTTCGCTTTCAGTTCTGCATACCTTCTCAATATCCTTTTGGTAAAGCACTATTTCATCGGGCAACCTGACCCCCTGCCAAACGCTTCTCTGATGTAGCGGAGTTCCTCTATAAAGCCCAAGCAGCAAGCCTTTTCCTCTGATCTTTAATTTCTCAAGATCCTCAGCGCTAGGATAATCCTCTACCATTATAGCAACGTTATCGATCTTATCCCTAAATTTCTGAGGGATTTTCTCATATGCGGTGTCTACCAAATTTTCAAATTTTTTTCTATTCACTTTTCTAACCTACCAAATTCATTATGAAATCCAGTAAATACTATATCATGTTTTAGAGGCTTTCAATCTGTATCTACAATATGAAATGGCATTAGGTAATTATGTGGCGCAAATGTACTGCACCCCTTTTGTCAAGCTCGATAGGTAATGTGCAAGGACATATGGCGGTTTCCCCTAGAATGGGGAAATGGCGATATATATGGCACAAACAATTAAAGAAGAGAGGTTGAGATGGGTATTACCCATAGTGAGAGGGGAGGTGCGGTTAGTAGATGTGGCTAAGGTATGTCCACACAGCA
>Ga0307375_10000863_pt1 | contig 35364 bp, 72 predicted proteins | sample TR1MG_FD_202531 | JGI IMG/M metagenome (GOLD analysis project Ga0307375, IMG submission 202531) | Soil microbial communities from Risofladan, Vaasa, Finland - TR-1 | ecosystem: Environmental > Terrestrial > Soil > Coastal area > Acid sulfate soil | place: Finland: Risofladan, Vaasa | collected... | reverse complement strand
GTCTACATCGAGGGCCGTTGCCGTATTCTAAGCACCAGGTTCCTTGAGCAGTTCTTTGAGCGGCCTCGTGGGCTGTTCCGCGACCCGCGAACTAACCCGTACCGCAACGATGGTGCCTGGCTGCAGACGTCGATGTTTGCGGCGCGCGCCAGCCAGATCAGGCGCATGGCGTCGGAGATCGACCTGGAAGCGTTGGGCTGTGCTTCGATCGAGAGGCGCATTGGGCAATGGTGCGAGCATGAGTTTGCCCACGAGCTCGATCTTGAGTGGCACGACGCTGCGCAAGACAGACTCATAAGATTTTAACGGCGAGGGTTCTGAAGATGAGCGAGAAGATTACACTGCAGGCAGTTGTTCCGTGTGTGAATATGCCGGGGGAGCTGCAATGTACTTTGCCAAATTACTGCTACATATTCGATCAGGTTTATGTGGTGACAACACCTGCCGACGAAAAGACGAAAGCTATCTGTAACAGCCTGCAGGCCTATTACGGTAATGTTGTAACAGTTGAAACTGATGCTTTCTACCGGAAGAATGCCAAGTTTAATAGGGGGCTAGCCCTTAACGAGGGGTTTGCTCGGATTGAAGCGCCTCAGTGGATTTGTTGTCTGGATGTGGATACGTTGGTTAGCCCAGAGATGCGCAATGTGGACCTAGCGGCTTTGATAAAGACTGATATTTACCGCCCCAGAGGTCGTAAAATGTGGCGGGATTACCCAAATGTGAGTTTTACCGGGCTTGACTTTGACCGGACATGGCCAGCGCTATTCGACTGGGAAGAACTTGAAGAAATACCGAACGATCCTGTGATGCCTTATGGCTGGTTTCAGCTGTTTAGCTCGGAATATTTTGATGGAGGTCTGGTAGGAGCCTACCCGTCTTGGCCAACCGCGGCCGAGTCAGATACTATGTTTCATCGGAAGTTCCGGACCGCTAACCATCTTCCGCTGGATTGTATCCATTTAGGGGTGCCAGCACAACTTAGTTCCGATTGCAGCCGCCATTATGGCGTTGTTGCAAATGATCCCACCAAAGGGAGCACACGAATTTGTGGTTTGCAGCGTTATATGGGCATTGTTGCGAAACTGCTTCCAGCCAAGCCGTTGCTAGTTGAAGTCGGCTCATACGCTGGGTGCGCGGCAGAAGTCTTTGCTCAATATGCTGGGACACTTTGGTGTGTTGACAGCTATAATCTTGGGCTAGACATGTCCTTGGTGCCATTACACTTGCAAGTCGCAGAACGCGCTTTTGATAAGATAGCAACAACATACCCAAACATTGTGAAGGTCAGAAAAGATAGCATAGCGGCGGCAGCCGATTTTGAGGATGGTTCCTTAGATCTTGTTTATATCGACGCATGCCACACCTATGCTGCTGTACGAACCGACATCCAAGCATGGTTGCCAAAAGTGAAGCCGGGCGGGGTTATTGGTGGCCACGATTATGGGCATCCGGCATTCCCCGGGGTGCGGCAAGCTGTCCAAGAGGTTTTTGCGTCTGCAAAAAGCGACGGATATTGTAATTGGATGGCTATAGTACAGCGTGAGGATATGGAAGATGTTCTTTGATCTATGTAGCAGAAACAAACCAACCAACGAGGAGGAACACATCATGAAGACATTCGCATTTCTAATCATTTGCCTGGCAGTCAGAGCTGAACCGGCTACTATTGCGGAGAAGCGCAAAGTTTACCTGCGCGAACTCCAGAAGCTCGAGTCCGTGCACCAGCAGAAGGTCAAGAAGCTGACCTGGCGTTATGTCCATGAGCTAAACAAGCTTAAGGTAGCGTCCACTAAGGTCGGCAATCTTGAGGATGCGCTGGCTGTTAAGGCCGAGATCGACAAGCTCAAAGGCGCCCTTGCACAAGATGAGCAGCTTGCGGCATCGACGGATCCAAAAGGACGGTGGATTCGCGAGGTTGTCCTCCACCAGACGACAAACGGGCGCTACAGGAATGCCGGCGTTAAAAGCGGCAAGGTGCTCTGGTACTACGGTACGCCTAAGGAATCCGACAAAAAGTTTAAGCAATTTAAGCTTAAATGGGTTCCGGGCAAGAGCGACCATACTACGGTCAGCATACAGGCAATGCGGCGGATCACCAAGATACGCATTGAGTGCAGTGCTGACAAATCAATAGCTCACGTTGGGTTAGCAGAAGTAGAGATATTCGATCGCTCTGGCCGTAATATTGCTGCAGAGGCCCACATCGAAGTAATTTCTACTAATCCTGTCCATCGAGCCAGTGCGCTTGTTGATGGGGCCGTTGACGCCAACGCTATTAACGAGGCTAACTGGCACGCGAATGAGCAGCACAAGGACGGCTGGGTAGAATTTACCTGGTCTAAGTAACGGAAATTGAGTTTGGTGCGGCGAAAGCAGAGCATAAAGATCTCTGCCGCCAAGACGTATCCGCCCCGTAAGGGTACGTCATACGCGGGCGGGCGCTGCGGGCAACGTTTGTCTGTGGGTCACAATCCCCACTCGCCGCATCTTTTACTTTAACTTTTACTTTGAGGAGAAAACCAATGCAGGAGTACGATCGATTGAGACTCCGCGTCTGGAGAAGGTGCTTCAACTGTGACAGGCTGATGAGCGAGATCGTGATTGCCGGCAACAGCATTGTACAGAATTTCAGGTACTCGTCGCACACCTGCGCGAAGCCTACTGAGGCCCAGCCATATTGCCATATGCAGCAGGAGGGGGAGTACGAACTGTGTACCGGCCGGCAAGACAGCGACGAGACTCTGATCTTTGCCGGAGACCGCCTCAGCACCGATGGCGGCCAGACTTGGGCGGAAGTTACATGGTGGACTAATAAAGCCCAATGGTCTGCGGGCAGCACCCCGCTCTGGAAGGCGCTTGAACTCGGAGCCAAGGTCGTAGGCAACAGCCACGACCAAGCCCAGGAAGGCAGGAAGCCCCATGAATGAGCGACAGCGGTATCGGGTCTGGTGGCAGTGTATCGACTGCGGCAGGCTCCACGCTACGATTCTTAAAGTCGGGTGTTCGCATGTTGTGCCCCCTCCGGAGTCTCTTGGGATTTGTCTCGCGCCGGGCAGACCCGGACAGCCTTGCCGGGTGGAGCAGAAGGGCGGATTTGAGCAGTGTACCGGGTTTTGGGCCGGCTCGAGGCTGATCTTTGACGGCGACCGCATCGGTACCGATGACCAGAATTGGGGCGAGGTCTCGTGGTCTGAAGATAAAGGGCAATGGGTCATCGGCGGGGAGACTCTTTGTGCGGAGCTTAGGGACCCGGAGGCCGTAATCATTGGCAACAGTCACGAGCCGTTTCCTGATGAAGAAGACGAGGAAGAAGAACCCCAAACTAAGGAACCCCAATGAGAATCACCGAACCGAGCGTCGAGCTCCTGGCGTACACGCCTGACATGCTGCAACTGATCGAGCGCGCTGGCCGCACAGCCTACAAAAGCGAAGACAAAATTACGGACGAGTCGGCGGAAGCCTTCGTTCGCATGGTCCTCGAGCGGGGGCACTACTCCGTCTTGGAGCACGGCTCTGTTACCTTTAAGTTCGTGGCGGACAGAGGTTTGACGCACGAACTTGTGCGGCATCGGCTTTGTGCTTACAGTCAAGAAAGCACTAGGTTCTGCAATTACAGCAAAGACAAGTTTGGCGACGAGATTGCGGTGATTCAGCCGCCCGGTATGGGTGCTACAGCATCGATTACTTGGGTAGAGGCCTGCGAGAAGGCGGAAGAGAAATATCTGGCCATGATTCGGCAGGGCTGCAAGCCCCAGATCGCCAGGTCGGTACTACCGATTTGTCTCAAGACCGAGATCGTCACCACTGCCAACGTTCGTGAGTGGCGCCACATCTTGACCCTGCGTACGAGCGGCAAGGCTCATCCGCAGATCCGTAAACTGATGACTGACGTCTGGAACATCTTCCACGCGAAGTGGAGTGTGCTGGTCGAGGATATTGAGCCCTATGTTGACAAATAGTGAGTATCTACGGGCTCGGGCGCTGAAAAACGTCCGCCCGAGCCTGAAGGAACTCCGGAGCCGGGAGTGGTCTCCGGAGTTCGAGGCACTGATGCGCCACCGGCTGTTGCAGGGCGGCCACCGGTACGGGTGGCTAAATGCTCCGGATAAGCCGCAGTATGATCGCGCGGAAGCTATTATAAAGCGCGCCCAAGAATTTCAAAAGAGCGGCAACACCGAGTTGCTGGTTGATATTGCCAATTTTGCGCTCTGTGAATTCGAAGAGGGTATTCACCCTGCGAAGCACTTCGAATCTGGAGATGACGGCGAACACGTACAGATAAAAGGAGGACTGCACGATGACGCGGACTCAGATACTCGTAGCGCAGACCCAGACTGAGCTTGATTGGATTGTGGATGGCGCGCTCGACAACGACGACGTCACCAATCATCTGACAGAGAGTTACGCCGAAACCGCCGAACGGATACGCGAAGCCCATCCGGCCCTGGCAGAGCTGCTCGATCTCGCTGAGAAGCGCTGGTTCGAGCTTACTCAGCCCCAGCCAATAACAGAAGGGGCAGTGTAATGCCTAAGTACATGCAAAAACCGATAGTGATTGACGCGTTCCAGTTCACCGGCGATTGCCAGGCAGTCTTCGACTGGGTTGGCCAGTGGCATGACGAAGGCGACGGTGACGGCCCGGGTATGTCACAAGAGGAACTAGCCGGGGAAAAGGTGCTGAAGATTGATTGGGGCCTCGGCGAGGACTTGGCCGCGAAGGGCGACTGGATTGTTCGTGGAGTCGCTGGCTGGTTCCGCGTGTATACAAACGAGGCCTTCGAGCAGACGTACATTTTGTGCGGGGACGAAAGCTGCAAACGAAGGAACAAAGGGCCGTGACGTTTAAGATCCTGGGCCTCAAAGTCGAGGGCTTCTTTGCCTGGTACGACTGTTGGTGTGGCTTTTATTGGGATCGTCGCAGAAAGCACCTGTACATCTGCCCTTTGCCGATGTGCGTGATTGAACTTAGTCTCAGCAAGCAAGAGGAGAACGACCATGAGCCCTAAAGTTGAACCCACCACCGCCAAGCCTGAACCTGAATTCGTTCCGATCGCTTCTTGGGGAAAAGACCACTTCTCCATGCTCGCGTATATCGAATGCCGTTGCGTAGACCACAGAGGGGTCGTAGACCAACGTCACATGCGGGCCGACCCGAAGGTCCATCCGCACCGTGTCGACGCCAGGAGCCAGGCGCAGGGCCACGTACCGGGCACTGGCGCCGCGTCGCAGAAGCGGAAGAAGTATCCCACGAAACTTAAGGACGGCCTTGAGAAACACAATCACGACGACTGGTCATGCCTCGAAGACATGGAGGCCGGTGGCCTGCTGGAGTGGAACGGTACCGGGATGAATCCGGTATTTAAGCTCACCACTCTCGGTAAGATCATTGCGGCGTCGTTGCGCAGCCACAAGATGGAGGGCGGCGTGTTCGCGAACTTTGAAGTGCCTCCTGAAGTGCTGGAGAAAATGCAGCCGGTGGTGGAGGTTCCAGAGTGAAGGACGAGGGCTGGATCTCAATCGACGAGCGCTACCCGCCGTACGCTGCCGAGTATCTGGTATACGGGCACCTTGGTGGAGTGGGGCGGACGACGTTGTCCGTCCTCACTGGGCGCTATTGCTCGAGCGGGCACTGGTACCTGGTAGGCACTAACCAGCGGCTGTTTTCGGTCACGCATTGGCGAAACAAACCCGAACCCCCGGAAGAGGAGGAAACCAAGGATGCCAAAGTCTGACAGATGCACAATTTGCAAAGCTGACGCTGACGACCTGGTGCACCTCGACTTGGAGGTCTTCGGCAGCGAGGGCATTTGGGCCTGTGCGGAGTGCCGGCGGGTCTTGACGAGCGTGGCGATGCTACTCGAGCGGCGCCATGCGGCGGTGTTTACGCGCGGATGGGATGCGGGCAGGAAGACTAGAGCAGGAGACGGTCCGCGTAAACACAGGACGCTGGTGCGCATCACTGGGCTCTCGGACGACCGGGTCGCCTTTGCGCTGCACGGCTTCCGTAATTTTCAACGGATCGAGATTGCCGTGGACGATCTCCCGGAGAACGTTCAGAGAGTCGTACGGGACGCTTTTGGGTGTATTGGCAAGCGCTTCCACGTCTGGGCCAACCTCGAGGCCGAGAAAGAAGAGGAGCTGGGTTTTGAAAACTGGCAAGTCGGGCCAGACTAAGAAAACAACTGTAACAAGGAGTAAGGATAATGCCCAAATACAGAGGCAAACCTGTTGTAATTGAAGCATTTCGCTGGTATCATAACGATCGGCCATTGTATGAGACCCACGTCCACGACTACCGCGTCTCGTTTGGGGGCACTTGCAGAATATGCGGGAGGCTCTTAGCTGAGCATGGGTGGATTCCAACACCCGAAGGAGGCCTCCTTGTTTGCCCCGGCGACTGGGTTATCACGGATGCTGACGGCAGCCACCACCCCTGCAAGCCCGACCTCTTTGAGCGGGTCTACGAGCCAGTTGAAGAAGAACCGGAGGTATCCAGTGATCCAGATCCTGGTTGACCTGGCCAACGTCCCGAGCGGTGGCTACATACGCAAGTTGACAGGTACTACGACGTATCAGGTGCAGCGTATGGTTGAGTTTCGTGATTTGGCCGGCAAGATAACGCAGGTCAAGGCTGAAACTGGAGCAGTCTTTTTGCTTGGGATGAACGGCGAGGATCGGACTACAAGGGCGTGTTCGTCAGACAAGCGCGTCGTTTGGCTCGACCCCCAGCGTGACGTGTTGAAACAAATGCTCCTCGAAGAGGGGCTGATTAGCAGAGGTGTAACATGATCGAGACTCTTGCAATTTTAGTGGCGATTGCAGTTCTGGGCTTTGTGGCCCTGGCGCTGTATTTCATACCCGCCATCATTTCCCACTGGCGCGAACAGGACGACGTCATTGGGGTATTGGTGCTCAACATACTGCTGGGCTGGACGGTCGTTGGCTGGGCAGTATTGGCACTGTGGGCCCTGATCCGTGATAACCGGAGGCACTTGCTCTATGCCCAAACTCACTGAAGAACAGGAGCGCGAGAACGAGCGCACCTGGCAGCACAAGCACCTGGTGACACGCGTGCTGGCGATAATGAACTGCGAGCTGGACCAGCGGATGCGCATGCACGATCAGAGCAAGTTGGAGTTGCCCGAGGTAGAGCACTTCGCCAAGGTCAATGCCGGCGGTGCGATGAGCAAGCTTACGTATGGCAGCAAGGAGTACCAGGACACGCTCAAAGGCGAGCTGTCAAAGGCGCTGGAGCATCACTATAAGCATAATGCTCATCACCCGGAACATTACACAAATGGCATCAGCGGGATGACTCTGATCGACCTGGTTGAGCTCGTCGCGGACTGGTGTGCTGCAGTCGAGAGGCACGATTCCGGAAATATCTGGCGGTCGTTGGAGATCAACAAGAAGCGCTTCAAGATCGAACCGCAACTGCAGCAGATCCTGAAAAACACTGTTGAGTGGCTGGAAGCCCGCAGTGACTTTCTGGCTGCAGCAGCCGCGGACGACAAAGAAGCAGGAGGAGGCTAACATGCCGACTCTGAAAGACAGAGCTAAAACCATCATTTCGACTCGACTGGCTAAGGCCAGGAATTGCGAGTTCAAGAAGGCCTGGATTCCGGAAGGCTGGACCGCCGTGAAAGACGACACGTTCGTCGAGGAACTCGCGGAGGAGCTGACCGAAACGGGCGTGGTTTCGGAAGATAACCGCGCTGCCGTCGAAGCGTTACAAGCAGCCGTGTCCCATATGGCGTGGGACGGCACAATCACCAAAAAGGGCGCAGCCGCCCTCACGAAATATATCAGCGCAATCAAATAAACTATTGTGCTGAGATTGCAAACCCGAAACTCCGCAGTAAAGTAGAAGTTCAGTTCGTGATGGGCCCGACATGGCTTCGAGCGGTCAGGCAAGACATTAGCTGCATGCCGAGGACTGATCCGGTTGGCCTCGTTAAAAATCTGGATCAAATACATCTGCCGAAGATGGAATTCGGGAGTTTCCGGGGCTTGCTCCGGCAACTCTCGCCGCTTAGAAATAGGCGGCCGTTCTTACCGCTGATGCTTGTAGGCGGATAAGGGCGTAGTTGACAAGCAAACCCTGCGGGCGTCCGCCGGCGCAGTAAATCTGGCGGGATAGTCTGGAAAGCTGGCTTTGTTGATCAGCAGGCGTACGGACGATAAACCCCAAGATCGACTATGCATGTAGAGGTTAGTGTTAGAGTTTGAGCGTGACTCGGGTTCGATTCCCGACGGGTCCATTTTTGACTTGGCTTTGCTGGATCGTAAAATGCTGATCGAATTTGACGGGCCGTATCATGATGACGGCAGACAGCAGGACGCAGATGCGGAAAAAGACGGGAAAGCGCAAAGCTTAGGTTGGGCCGTGAAGCGTGTTGCAGTACTACAAAACGCGGTCATTGAGCCAGGAGTGTTATCTTGGCTCTTCTAAGCGTCTTGCGCCACTGCGCGTCAAGCAGCGGCTCCACAAGTTTTTGTAGTTGTGGTAGTAATGCCACAGGGTGTTTAGTAGCATCGCGGCGGTGTCTGTGAGGCACATCTGTTTTGTCAATGTGGACTTGTGACAGTCCGGTCGGGTTGCTGGTGAAATCCCAGTACGTCGCGTCAGCTTTATTTGCCCAGAGATGGGCGTGTTTAGCACAGAAAGGAGACATTATGACCCCCACATCGCGACACCTGCGGGACAAGTGGTGTGGCTGGCAGGGAGAGTCCTGCTCCACTTTTATTACGAGAGCATCATGAATTTTGCAGCGGTGGCAGAATGAATTCTAGATTCAATGCACAGGATGCCCGCGAACATTCTGATCTGGCCTAGAGCCGAAGGGCCGCAGGCTAGTGTAGGTGAGAACCCTACTCGCTGCATCAATTTGAACGAATACGAAGGAGAACCATTATGAAAGAGCTCTATAAGGTGGAAATGACAGAGCGGCAGAATATCATCTTTCACCAATATGTCTACATCCGTTCAGGGGGCGACGGGGAGGTTTATAACGGAGCCGAACTGACCAAATGGGATGAGATATACAAGCACATTGTTGTAACGGAGGAATCCAACGGGTATGCGTTATGGACGGGTATAAGCCCTTTTCGTGAGCATAACAGAACTCATACGGACCTTAAGGCTTTCTGCGAGAATCAGTCCAGGGAGGACGTGCTTGAAGAGGCTATTATTCTGGTAAGGAGAGCCAGAACCAAAGGAAGGGCTTTCCTTAAGAAAAACTCAGATCCCGATGAGTAGTATTTTTGTGCTGCGGTGGCTGAAATGGCATAAGGCTGATCCGGATACAGTGGTGCAGGGCATGCCTCTCGGCGTTTGGCAACAGACGCGACATTATGCAGAGAGGCGCCAAGGTGGTTCCGTGCTCGAGTTCCCCGTTATAACGGCAAGGCTGCCCATCCGGTTAAACACCACGATTGCAGGTTCGATTCCTGCCCGCAGCACCAGTGAGAGCATGGCACCAACGCTCTCAGGGGGGCAAAGCGTCTAGAGCGTGAGCCTGCTACCGAAAAACCTTGGTGTGGTGGCGGTTAGAGAGAAGTGTGCAAACACTTTGGCTCCGCGGCCGTGTTCGACGCTGGCCGCCGCCACCTTTAATCTTCGGGGGCTTAACTCAATTGGCTAGAGTACCAGCTTTGCAAGTTGGATGTCGCGGGTTCAAATCCCGCAGCCTCCACAAAACTTAATCAGGAGAACCATGAAAACGAAACGCGAACGCCTGGAAGCCGGCGAAACAGTCATTTCGTGTGAGCCGGGCAACTCCATGATGCCAATTCTGAAATCGCGCCAGCCGGTTCAACTGTCGCCGGCTACCTGGGAGCAGGTCGATCGCGGCGACATTGTTTACTGCAAGGTGCGTGGCCGCTATTATACCCACAAAGTTTTGGGTAAGAATGCCAAGCGCGGCGTGCAGATCGGCAACAACCGCGGGCACGTCAACGGCTGGACAAAGTCCGTATTCGGCCTCGTAACCAAGATTTTAGGGGAGCTGCCCAAGTTGAAAGAGAAGCCCAAGCAGAATATCAGCGGAGAGGTGTACCGAGAAATGGCAAAGGCGCACCCCAAATTGAGTCGAGGCCTGGTGATCTGTACTCACTGCGGTCGCACAGTCATGGTCGACAGCAAAGCGTGCTTACGGCGCGGCTGGCCAGAATGCTGCGGCGAGACAATGAGCCTGGACGTGGAAGAAGTACGTAAGCGCCTGAACGAAGAAGCGACTGCGCATGAGGAGACGCGATGAGAAACTACGATATGGAAGAGCGGTTCCTGCGCCATTTTTACGAATACAAGCCGGACGCTGATTACCACGACTGGGTCTTGGAGCGCGACGTCTACCATCATTACATGCAGTGGTACATGAGGAACTTCGATGCGGCGAAGACCAAGTCCAACCTCCGCGGCCTCTACCACTTCCTCACGGCAATCAAGCGTGTGTTCAAGATAGTCAAGCGCCAGTACAAGTACGAATGGTGGGACATCTACCCTGGGCGCGGCTATATAGGCCTATGCTTGAAGAGCTCTGCTAAGCTTCTAATGCAGCCAACACTGGAGCCCTGATGAGAAAGAGGAAGAGAACGAAGGTGCGAGAGCGCCTGCACGAAGGTGCGAGAGTGCCTGAACGAGGAGGCGGCTGCGCAGAAGGAGACGCGATGAGCGAGCGAGAATACGACGCCTGCTTGGACATCACGGCAGGGGAGCTCAAAGCCCTTGGCTACCCGATCCCTGACGATATACCTAACTGCGCGTGGGTGCCCAGGACGGCGCTTAAAGTTACAGCTGGAAAGGCCGAGTACGGACCGGATAAGGATACGGTGCATTTCGATATGGTGCTAACGCTCGAGGTTCCGTTCCGGTGGGTCGAAATTAACTTCACGATCGGCCCGTACGGGGTCGTCAACGAGAGCAAGGAGGAGTAAATATGACATGGATGCCTGAGTACAGAGTGCCCTGGTGGCTCAAAGTCTTGCGCTGGTTCGGCCTGTGCCGGATAAAGATTGGGCCGTTCGAGGTTCTAACGACACCCCACATCAGGACGCGGTTTCCGAAAATCGACAGGACGATTTTTGTTAACTTGGAACTCAGCGCCGAGGAAATTGAAGCACGTTGGAGGGCGTTGCTTACAAAGAGCAAAAAGGAGTCCGAGTGACGGTCGCAACAAGGAGGCCGAACCAACTCGGCAACGTTAGCCGTGTACCTGTTGTTTGTCGCGACTGCGGCCAGAACATACCGTGGTATTATGGCCCCAAAGATGATATACTATGCTACCGCTGCCGGCATCCGCTCGCTTGGAAGTGGCGTGGCGGCGGCACCAGAGACCCCAACTGGCAGACTGACCGGTCTGGAGCTTCGTCGAGCTGGGATATGATTGTACGAGCATACGAGGACATACCCGACAACATCGCAGGAGGAGTGTAACATGAAAAAGATTCCTCTGACGCAAGAGCAAGTAGCCCTGGTAGACGACGATGACTACGCACGCTTGTCAAAGCATAAGTGGTACGCACATTGGGAAGCAAAGACGTGCAGTTTTTATGCTAGGCGTAATGGCGAGCGAGATGCAAACGGTAAACAGCCTTGCATTACGATGACCCGCGTTATCATGCACGCACACCTTGGTCAGGAAGTCGACCATAAGATCCACAACACGCTGGACAACCGTAAAGCAAATCTACGGCTGTGCACAAGTGCCGAGAACCATCATAATCGAGAAAAGCGCAAAGCGGGCAGCTCGGGGCGTAAAGGTGTTTACTGGAATAAGCGAGCTCGCAAATGGCGTGCTCAGATCCGGTACAAAGGCCAGTGCTCCCACTTGGGTTACTATACCTACGAGGACGACGCAGCGCGGGCCTACGACGAGGCAGCCAAGAAATACTTTGGCGAGTTTGCCAGGCTTAATTTTCCGGATGATCGGAAAGGAAAGAACCAATGACTGAGTCAGAATGCCGGTGCGGTAATCCGGCCATGGACGTAATTAAGCACGAAGCAAGCACCGTAGCGAGCACCGTGTACTACTGCCACGCCTGCGGCCGGCTCAAGTATGTTGATCGCGGAGTCAGCATTGCGGGCGGCCTCTTCGGCGCTGGCAGCCCCAAGGGGGCCAGCGTAACTTGGCGGGAGCCAGCACTCCTGCAAAAGCTGGCAGAAATGGAAACGTCGGCCACAACCTCGCCAGAGGAAGAAGAGCCGAAGGCAGAAGAGCCGAAGGCAGAAGAGCCGAAGGCAAAAGAGCCTAAGGTTCCGGAGGAGCCGCCACCGCAAAACGAAGTAAGAAAGTTCAAAACTCGAACTGTCGAGCTCGTTGACAGGCTCAAAGCTGGGGAATTCTTCCCGGGCGCTCCTCAGGAACCCAACCAGGAGAGTGATGATGAAGCCGGTAAAATTGAATGAGAGCGAGTTGGTCTTCTACCAGACTTGGCTCCTGAACGGAGTGCGCAGGCTGTCCAAGCCGATCGCGCCGTTCAACTCGGTAGATTGGTACTGGGCAGACTGGGGAAAATCCAGCGACCGGATGGGCCAGTTCTCGGCGTGGAGCAACCGTGTCTATCTGAGCAAGCGGGCCGGCGATTCGCTGCCGAAGATGCTTCTACCGACGGTCGTGCACGAACTGCGACACAAGTGGCAGCGCAAGAAGTTCGGTTTGCTGTTCTGGCTGCTGGCGATCCCGATCGTGCGCCGGTTTACGATTGAGCGCGTGGCGCTGGCCCTGGAAAAAGAATCAGACGAAATTTGGGGCTGAAACCTCGAACACGAAGAAGAAGGGGGTTGCAATGAAGTGTCAAATGGCTTCGAGCGCTGGTCCGTGCGAGCAAGATGCTTGTTATGTGGCCTACGCCGTCAGACGGCCAATGATCGAACTGGCAATGATCGGCGAGAACGGCTCCGAGGTCAGAGACGTGTTCTTGTGCGAGGAGCATATGAAGGTACTCGAAGAACACGACCCGAAGGTAATTATAGCCAGGACGGTTTCGGTTGGCTAGAGAGGCATAGCTCAGTTGGTTAGAGCACCTGTCCGATGAACAGGCGGTCGCAGGTTCAAGTCCTGCTGCCTCTACCAATAAATTGGAGATTACAACATGGTCTATTTCACGGCGGATTTACATTTCAATCACTACAGCATCCTGTGTCATTGCGACAGGCCGTTTAAGAACCTGGCGGAAATGGATGAAGCTATAATCGACAACTGGAACTCGGTGGTCGGCCCTGACGACACGGTTTATTGCCTGGGCGACTTTTCCTTCGGTACGACAAACGCTGCCTCCGACTATCTGGCGCGCTTGAAAGGCAAGGTACATCTGGTAATTGGTAACCACGACAAAAAGGCTCGGAAATGCCCTGACTTCGTCTCGACAGAGAAGCTTGTTGAAGTTACCATACGCGGCCAGAGGATAACGCTTTGTCACTACGCTATGCGGACCTGGAATTGTAAGTGCCACGGGGCTTGGCACCTCTATGGGCATTCGCACGGAAAACTTGCAGACGACCCGGCCAGCCTGTCAATTGACGTCGGCGTAGACAGCTGGGAATTTACCCCGGTGTCGTTCGAGCAGGTCGAGGCAGTGCTGACGGAAAAACAACTCAACTACCTCGAAAGGAGGACATGATGACCAACGGACTACACGAATGGGACTACAGCAGGAGTACGCGGACTGACCGCATCATTGGTTGGGTATGCCCGTCCCTGAGCGGAGCGTGCTTAGGACTGGGGATATTCTTCAGCGTCCGCTTTGTTCATTGGGCGCCAATAGTTGGCTGCTTTGTTTGCAGTTTTCTGTTCCAAGTTCTGTTTTACAGGCTAATCCACAGAAACATCGCAGGGGACATGGAAGACAAGGTGATTGCGAAATGGAGAGACAGCTACCCAGAAGCCTATAAATCCGCAACACAAAAAGCACATGATGAGTAATATATCGGGATTTTCTGCAATCATGATCTTGCTGGTGATAAATGCCATTGGCATTATCCAGGTACTGAGAAGCCTCAACGTGGTATTGATATTACTTAGGTCTCGGCCAGAATAGGGGGCTACAATGACCGCGATTGAACGTGGGCGGGAGATGATGGTGATTCCGATGGAAAAGCTTCCGCCGATTGCGCTGGAGTTTGCGAGGAAACTTTGTAGCGAAGTCGGTATGTGCGGAGAAGTCTTTCTGACGGCCTTCGCGGTATACGCGCAGTGCGTAGAAGGACTGCCCTGTGACGACGATCTCTACACGGCACGGCCGCAGGACGTCGAATGGTTTAATCAGAGGCGCAATGGCGCACAGATAGCAACAGGAGGACATGATGCCAGAATATAAACTACAAGAAGTGGTGTTGGACGGAGCCAAGACTTGGAAACTCCAATGCCCCTGGTGTAAGCAGTGGCAATATCTGGACGACGATCAGTTCCATGGTCGGGCCAGTACGGAATGTGCTCTGGGCTGCGGCTTCCACGAAACGGTGAACTTCGCCTGGCTAGTAGGGGAAGAGCCTGAACCTGAGGGCTGATGATGACTTCTGGATTTGGAGTTGAAGAAACGAAAGGGCACGGGAAGATTGCTTTCTTCCAAGAATCTGAAGGCTGCATCAAGGGCAAAGAGCATGACTGGTCGGGCTGGCGCTACCACTACGACTACTGTGAGCACGAGGGTCCGCACACCGAAGCGTGTGTACCATCCGGCGGCGAAGCGTTTTGTGTAAACTGCGGAATGGGCGCTATGCACCATTCGCTTATGTTTGAGGATGAATAACAGGAGGACATGATGGTGTCACTTGGCAAGCAACTGATGGACTTTATTGACGAGGAGGACTTGCATTACTACGACCATAACCACCGTGACGAGGAGTGGCGTCACGGGGCGGAAACAAAGTTGAACGACCGTCTTCGCGGGCACATTGCCAAGCGGAGCAAGGAAGAACTCTATGCCGAGTGCTTTCCCGACCCCAGGCCAAAGCAGCAGCAGCAACAACAGGAGGGCAAAATGCCTAGAGTGCTGGTAACTTCAATCACGGATTGCGATGCTTGTCCCTGGTTCAACCCGGGCTGGGCAGCGGTGGGTGGTTTGACCGAGACGAAATCCCTTTGCTGCCACCCTGATTTCGAGAACGAGAGAAACAAGAATCGGCAGATCGGTCGAATGGAGGGAAGAGAGATGGCGGTTTCCAGGGTGCCGGACACGATCCCCGAGTTCTGCCCACTGCCGGAGAAGGAGCCAATATGACTAAGGATCGCTGGTTGGAAGCTAAGGATCTCCTGGTAGCGCAGGCGGAGAGCCGCGCAGTGCCGGAAGCTGCCCCTGACCAGCGCCCATCACCGAACAAGGAGCCAATATGAACAAGCTCGTTAAGCCCGAGGAAAGTAGTTGTGCGGACTGCCCGCATTTCAAGGAGGGCTGGGTTACAGGGGGCATGACCGCCGTTTTATGGTCTGGCGTTCCGACTGGGGAGGCGTCTATGTGCTGCCACCCGGACTTCGAGGACGAAACTTATTACGATCACCACGGTAGGGCGATGGGGATCACCAGCGTACCGGAAACCATCCCCGCTTGGTGCCCGCTGCCGGATAGGGAGCCAATATGATTCACGATTTCAACGAGATTGCGCTGGCGGCCGAGCTCCACGTCGTGGACAACTACGACGCCAAACTCAGCTTGCTGAATGATGCGCTGGATAAGAGCCTGAGGATCATCCTGCGGCGCTGGAACTGGAACGTCGACGAAGACCCGAGCCCGTATTACGTAGCGTTCTCGGGCGGAGTAGACTCGGCGCTGATTATGGCGAAGCTGATAAAAATCCTGGACGAGGAGCACGAATTCATCAGGCATCTCTTTGCCCATACTCTGGGCGCCAGCCAGCTGCATCCGGACGTGGTCGCGGCGAAGGAGTTCTGGGACCGAATCGGCGGCTTCGTGCATCTGGTTACGGAGGTCGGCGCAGACGACTCAGATCCGTACAAGCTGCTGCTGGGCGCCGTCCGGAAGAACACCAAGAAAGTGATCTGCTGCGACGTGGCGGACGAGTTGTTTGGTGGCTACTATGCGCACCAGGCAGCCAAGAATAAGCTGCGGGCGCTGAAGTTTCATATGAGGCGCATGGTGAAGCAGCATCTAGTTCACCTTACGACCGTTAGCGACATGGCTGACGTCGAGGTGTTCCTGCCTTACGCCGACCCCGGCGTGTTCGCGGCGGCCAGTCTGTTCAGCCCTGAGCAACTGGTGACTGATACAAAGCGCAAGCGCCCGATTTACGATCTGGCCCGTATGCACGGTGTGCCGAAAAGTATCCTTGACCGGCGCAAGTACGGCCTGAACTCGGTCAGCTGGGTGGCCAAAGATACGAAACCGAAGAAGCCGAAGAGCAAGAGGAGGAAGTAACGTGAGTGATGACATCGGAGTTGCTTTAGTTAAACGGGCCTGCCCGGTGTGCGCAGAAGTTCTAGATGCCGAGATTATCCTGAATACAGTGCTATCTAAGCGCAGGGCCGCTGAAGTTAAAAAACTGCACGGTGAATGCATCGGCTTTCTGGATGCGCCCTGCGCTGAATGTCAAGAGTTCATGAGACAAGGCATCATACTTGTAACGATCGACGAGAGCAAAACGACCGACCACAGCAATCCTTATCGAACCGGCGGCTTTTTTGTCATCAAGGAGGAGGCCATCAAGCGTATTTTCAACGCTGAAATGGCGGCCCGGTTGGTTGAGACAAGGGTCGGGTTTATTGAACACGAGGCTGCTGTTCAACTAAACCTGCTAGAGGCTGAGACGAAGACCGGCTGAATCAAAAGAGCAAGAGGGAACAGATGCACCCATCAGTGTTCGAGGAGACCAGAGCCCTTCTGGCCAAGTATAAACTGTTACCGACTGACGTAATCGACGTCGGCAGCCTTGACGTCAACGGAACCTATAGGGGCCTGTTCCCCGGCTGCGACTACACCGGTGTTGACATTGATCCCGGGCCGAACGTGGATCTGCTTATGCCAAACGGGTTCGAGATTCCTTTGACCAGCTCGACCATTGGCCTGGCTGTCTGCGGCTCGTGTCTTGAGCACTGCCGGAATCCCCACCGGTTGGTGGAGGAGATCTTCCGGGTGTTAAGGCCCGGCGGCTGGGTGCTGCTCAACGCCCCGATGGTCTGGCGGGTGCACCGGTACCCGATTGACTGTTTTCGGATACTCCCAGACGGTATGGCGGCGCTCCTGGAGCTGGCCGGGTTCGACGTTGTTGAAGCCTACGCCAAAGCGGCCAGGGAAGCCAGGCTGGCGCAGTTCGGTTTCAAGGACTGTTTTGGCGTCGGGCAGAAGCCGCTGGTGCTGGACTGCAACATCTCACAGTAAACAACAAAACAACAAGGAGGAAATGATCATGGGAATCTTTGAAGGTCTTAAAAAGTGGTTCCGCAAACGCAAGGCTGACAAACGCAACGAACCGAAGCACCTGAAGGTGGTCTACAAGCCGAAGGCGCCTAAGCCGTCGAAGGCTCTGATCAAGGCGCGCGAGGTGCCCAAGGGCCAGCGCGGCCGTGGCTGGAAACGCCGTGCCAGGCGCCAGTATTGCCCCGGCTCGATAATCCCGGCTGCTCTTCGCCCGCTCGCTCCCAGGGAGGAGCTGATGAGGCATATGCCGCCCTGGTTTAAGCGCCAGCTCAGACGTGAGGCGTTGCAGGCGGCTTTCCCTCCCAAGCCGGAGGCAGTCATGACTACGCCAGAGCGCCGGGAGTTGATCCAGAGCATCTTCGGTCCGTCGAAAATGCTCGACCCGTTGGCGCTGGAGAACCAGCCTAATTGCATCAAGCCGCAAATACTCGCTGCCGGGCCGCCGATGCCGACGGCCGTGCGCGAGAAGCTGGACGAGTAGTTCCAGAGAGCCCTACGTAGTAGGGCTGGTCTCATTTTGGGTCGGCAGAGACGAGATTGCTCTATTGGCTCCGAGAGGAGTCCTCGTGGCTGCCGGCCCCTTTTCTATTTTGTAGCACTACGTAGTAGTGCTAAATTTTTGCTATGAGCCTAGCAGAAAGGAGGAGTTATGGTTTGTTTAATCTACGAGTCGCAGGCCGGGAGGGCTGAGCTCACTACGGAACACCCGGCGTCATCGCAGGGCATGGGCGTGCTGCTGACTACGCGTAAGGACGACGACTCTCAGCAAGTGTACGGCCCTGCCGACGTGCTGCCGTCAGGGGTAACGGCCGGTCAGTTGGTCAAATCGTTCATAAGCAACCCGTCGGGGCTGCCGAGGGGTTATGCAAACTTCGGGAAGTATACCGAGGAAGCTGGGAAGTTGGCGCGCAAGTTCCTGAGCCAGCTGCCACAGGAGCCCGTGGTAGAGGTGGACGCGCTGATCGAGAACCATGGCACGATATTCATGGTCAGCGCCAAGACGGAGAAGGCCATGAACTGGCTTAAGGAGCACGTCGACCAGGACAGCCAATGGTTCGGCGATTCCCTGGCAGTCGAGCACGGTTACGTCATGCAGCTCGTCGAGGGCATGCAGGACGCTGGTCTGCTGGTTGAATGAGTGTCACAACATCAACACAAAGAGAAAGAGGGAGAAGCGACATGGAAACTTCACCGCAAGACAACCTCTTACCGAAACTGGTAAGCCCTCCCACACCTGGCCTGATGGCCGTGGTAAGCTTACTGATCAGCGGTCTCGGCCAGATAATCTGCGGACAGGTCGGTAAGGGCTTGGTTCTTTTGGTCTTGACTATCGTCGTTGCAATCGGGTCCGCTGGCATGTTCGCTCCCGTCATGTGGATCATCGCGGCTGTTGACGCCTATAAGGTGGCCAAGTGCCGTGGAACACGTCCGCTGGGCCGTTGGGAGTGGTTCCCCAGTTAGCCACACGCCGTTGTTCTGTCTTGTTCTGTCTTGTTCTGTCTAGCCTCAGCAAAATGTCCTGCAAAAGTCCTTTTTGTCGGCTATCGGCAAAAAGTTTTAGCATTGGACAGTAAAATTCTGGACAAAAACGTGTAATTGCGGAGTGAGAAGGGGTCATCGGTATGGCGTGGATGGCAGGCACGGGGCACGTTCAGGCCACGCAGTGTTTTCGCTCACGCCACACGTCAGTCGGAGGGGGGCTATATAACCCCCCATAACAGGATCAGTGTTTTGACGGACGGCGCTCCACCCCAAGCGCCGGCGCGTCTCGCGTTTTCGTAACAGCGTGCAAAAGACAAGGAGTGGTCTATGGATTTGGATATGCGCAACTGCGCCACCTGCGGCTTTCGCTATCAGCCTACAGGTCGCAACCAGAAAAACTGTGGCGCTTGCCGGGGACGCGCAAAGGAGGCGTCGCGGCTACGGCGAACAGCACCGCGCGACTGCACTGAATGCGACACCCGATTTACGCCGCACTTACCAGGCAGGCCCAGGCTGTGCTGCAGTACAGCCTGCCTAATTAAGCGAACGAGCAGGCTCAGGCAGGCGCGTATTCGAGACGACCAGGTGTATCGGAAGAAGCTCAGGGCTACCAATGTAGTGGCCAGCCGTAAGTATCGAAAAAGGCTTAAAAAATCCAAGCAATAATCGCGTTTCAGTTCCCAGTTTCATCTTGACAAACCACGCCATGCGGCTATGCTGTGTGACAACCACGAATCATAAACTCGAAAGGAAGCTTACCGTGAGAAATCTCAAAGTCAACGTCAACACGCTTTCGGTGCGGGAGACCCTGCGCAAGAACTACGAAGCCTACCAGAAAAGCTGGGCGGAGACCGAAGCAAAATGGCAGGAGGTTGCCGTCGAGGCGTTCGCCCACGCGGGCAAAAGAGCCCAGGCGTGCGCCACGCGGAACGCGGAACGGCCGACCGAGAGTCGCGAGCTGGCTGGCGGGAAGACCGGCCCAGAGTACTCCGTACCCAGTACCGTGTTCAGCGAAACGCTGCTCAAGCTGGGCGCAGAGTTGTCCAAGGTGATGCATGACCGGCCACGCTACTACGGCGAAGAATACCAGCGGGCTATCATCATGCTCGAGGCCCACAAAGGAGAAACCATCGAGCTGGACGAAGAAGAGTTTCAGCAGCTCATGGAGGACAGGTGGGACTGGCGGCGCGACTGGTTCCGCGCGGTGACATCGGTCGGCGAGCACGCCTTGCGCTATCTGGGCGACATGCCAAGCGGCAGCGGCGGGGCGGCCGGACCCACGGACCTGCGGAAGGACCTGACCGACGACACCCTCAAAAAGCCTCTGCCGTCAGAGCGTGAGTTTCCGGACCACAAGCCTCTGCCGTCAGAGCGTGAGTTTCCGGACCACGTGCCCGGCCCCGACTGACCAAACTTCAATAGCTAAGAAAAAGGAGAAAGTGTCATGAACATCTTTCACCAAGAGAGCTTCTGGCTCATACTGTATATGGTGATGGCCATCATCAGCGGCGCGACTTTCTGGTATCTCGTGGAGCGAGATCAGCGCCGGCATGAGAAAGCCCTGGTAATGGGGCTGGAAACGGACGGCGGAGAATATGGCTGGTCGCCCGGGCAACCCGCGGTGCTGGTTCTGATTGTCATTTTCTGGCCCATCGCGTGGATATGGCTAATCGTTATCGCGATCTATTACTTCTTCCAGTACTCGCTTACCTGGTACATGTGGCGTACCGCGGCCTGGGCGTGGTTCAAAGACTGCTGTTTGGCGGTCTGGAGCTGGCGCCCGACGCTTAAGGCGAAAGAAGAGCGAGTGACACGCCGGGCTGTGGCGATCAAGAAGGCCGAGACCAGGAAGCGCAAAGTAGCTCTCAAGGCCGAGGCTAAGGCAAAGTAACCCCGAGTGATCAAGTGGCTGGGCGGCTGTCATGGAGCCACTGTGCCGCAAGTGCGGCTTTTGTGGTTGTGTCGCAGTTGCGGCTTTGATTGGACTGTCGCCCAGTTTATCTTTAAGGAGAAAACGAATGCACCCACGCGAAACAGTTTTGTGTAAAGTAATGATGTTTATTGCCGTAGTGGCCCTGCTGATCGTGACAGCTTTTGGCCAGCGCGGCGTTACGAAGGACAGGATGCGCCAAGACCGCCGCGAATTCGACTGGGTACAGTTCCTGGGCGTACTGGAGCGGGAGGATACCCCAAACCATAGTCTCGAGAAGAGAGATCCCGGAGTGCTGGGCGTCAGCAGGGCTGCGCTGCGGACCGTCAACGCCTATTACGATACGTCCTTTACGATGACAGAGATCGAGACCAATCGAGGGCTGGCTCGGGCGTGCTGCGTACTCTACCTGCGTTTGTGGGGTGCAGACGAAGACTATAAACGCGCGGTGATGGTCTGGGCCGTAGGCCCTAAGGGCATGAGCGAAGAGAGGGCGGAGCGCTACTGGCGGGAGGACGTCAGGCCAAAGCTGGTTACCAGGGGTCTGCTGAAATGATTTTTTATCTCTCGTACCGTGCTCGCCGGCGGCGCCTGCTTGACTACTTGCTGGTCTTGCCGATGATCGGCTTCAGCATGGCGTTTGCCGTATACAGCGGGTGGACACACGACTGGATCGGAATCGGCCTCGGCGTGGTTGCAACTTACCTTTGTAGCCGGCTTCACGAATTTCTAAAAACAACCATTCAACTCTTGGAGAAAGCCCCTTATGAGTGAAGAGGACACAGACAACGTTCCGCAGCTGGAAGAGGCGCTCGGCGGCCGCATGTCCTTCAGCAATCTACTCGACACTGAAATACAACTGCTCGAAGCGCTCAAGGCGAGAATCGCTCAGTTGGAAGCGGCGATCGAACGCATGTCTGCCAGCAGGATCCATCAAGAGCTGCGACGGGCCGGCATCAAGTATCTTGTTCCGCACGATAGCTGGGTGTTTCTGGACGAGGGGGCCGAGAGGAGCCTGGGTGCTTTGCTGCTAAAGCTGTTCGAGTACGACGAGACGTACAGGCTGATCATTGAGCACTACACGAACAAGGGCGGCGACGAGCTGGCAGAGTTTACCGCCTGGGCCGACGAACAGGCTATCTTCTTTGATGAGAACACAACGACCGATACGACTGCCATCGTCGATGGCCCGGGTTTGAAGCCGCCTGTTCACCAGCGAGAGCTGCACCCCGATGATACGGCGCCGCCTGCGCCTCTTCCTATGCCTAACGACAACAATATCTTATCATTCGGACTGCAGCCGACGGTTTCAGATCGCGATGAAGAGTACAGCCGAAGAGGTATAGGTTATGCCGAAGATGAGCCGCGAACAAAGCCGCCAACTGGTGCGCCGGACGCTTGACCATGAGAGAGCGAAGCTGCTCGACCCTGACTCGCGCTTCGACGCGAAGTACGACGATGGTATTTGCTGCAAGCTATGGCCAGGAATCGGTTACCGGGTGTTAGTCGACTTGTGGCCGGTGTTCAAGCCGGTCGTCGACTCGCTCGGCCCCGGCGAGACTATCACCGATGTGCATCAGCGATTAACGATAACCAGATTGGAGGAGTCAGAGGATGAGTAAGATACTTCCGCCGGCGCGACGATCGGGCAACTGCGTACGGCTTTGCGTAAGTCGGCCCGTTTGCCCGATTCGCAAATCGACCAGAAGACCGAATGCGAGGCCAGGTTTGTACTCAATGGGTATAACGAGAAAATAGTTACATCGATTGAACTGACCGGCGAGCCCATAAACGAGCAGGATGCGCAGTACATGAAACTGGTTGCGCCGGCTAAAGAGGCCGTGTGAAGGTGGGTTCGCTGGAAGAGTTCCGAGTGCTCGAACCGAAACCAATTAACAGAAGGAACACTACGATGAGTGAAGACCACAAACCACCGAGCGGCGCCGGCCTGGGCATTTCGCTGGGTGCGGAAGGTTACACGCCCCCCGTGGAGACCATGACCTTTGACGACCACAAGCGCCGCTTGCTGGTAGGCCAGTTAAGAATCTGCGCTGGTTTGCTGGCCGATCAGCAGCGGAGCATTTGCCAGCGGATCGCCGGGCTTTTAGACGTTGATTACCATAGGGTATTCGACGACCTGATGCTGGAGAACATTGAAACTCGGCTGGAGAGGCCGGAGTCCGTTCCGAGCGAATTTCTCCGGATAACGTCTGACCCTCTCGAGTTCGACGCGGATTCGGTACTGAGAGAAGACAACTTCGCGAGGCTGTGCGAAAGCGTGCGGAGCAAATATAAGCAAGTGGCCGACGGGCTATGGCAGCGGGTTAAGCAGCATGAGGATGCAGGTAAGCGCCGTTGCTCTCTGTGTCTTGGTTATCCGCAAGCCTACGTAGTGTCAAGCGGCTTCAGCTTGAGCATAAAGATCAGCAGCATGACGGCTGTGTTCTGACAATTTGCGACTTGCGTTGCGGGCCGGTGTGTGCCCACTGGCCCCGTGGTAGAAAGCTACCGAGGAATAGACCTCTGAGCCGGCAGGGCTGTCGGCGCTGACGACGCCTGTAACGACGGGAAGGCGGGGTTTAACACGGGTTGTGCTTTGCTGCGGCCGGAGGGATGCGCATTCCGGCAAATAATCACGCACGGGGTATTAATAAAGGGATTTGCGATGAGCGACACTCCAGGCAAGCAACTGATGGACTTCATTACTGAGGAACTGCTGATTTGCGACGGCGAGTGGCTGTATGACGCCGAGGCCAAGATCAACGAGTTTCTACAGGAGCAGAAGGATGTCCGTGAGCACGCAAATTGGACAAAGCAATCACAAGCGAAACTGAATATCACTCAGCCGCCATTGAAGGCGACGAACACCACTTAAACATTGCGGCTCAGAAATGGGCCACGCATTGCCTTAGCATCTTTCGGAATGACTTGCTTAAAAAGGGGCTTGCAATTTCAGCCGCTCTCGTTGACTTCACTACAGAGCTGGAAAACAACCGATTCTGAACCATAGCGTCGCAAACAAAGGAGAGCATGGTGAGCAAGCGGTATAAACTGAGCCCAGAATTAACGGACGGCGAACATTACGCTGTGGTCGACACACCAGAGCAACTTTGCGAAGCAGTTAAAGCCTGGTGTGAAGAAGCGGAGCCCCCCTGCGGTTTTTGCGTCGAAGCAATTGAAATGTCGCAAGAAACAGCTGACGAACTGCAGGAGCTTTGAACCAGATCTTCACCCACGTACAAAGGAGGATTCGGAATGAAACGACACGGTCCGGCTACTGATGCATTTGTACTGACTAAATCAACAAAACCCCCAAAACCCAAGCGCTCCAGGGCTGAGCGTCGGCTGGAGTCCGCCACGACGGTCAGCCAGCTCAAGAGCGAGATACTCATGGTGGCCCTTGACGCGCTCACTGAAATGGAGCGGAAAAAGCCTATGCCGGAGCCGCGTGAGCTGTTGGAGCATGCATTGCAGGCTGCGCACGACGAAGCGGCGGCTATCTTCAGAGACATAGATCCTCAGGACCGTCACTTAGCCAGGCGCGCCGTGATCGAAGTCAAGCTTGATCTTCATGACGCGATGCGTAAGCGTCTGGCCGCAAGAATGGCGACTTGAGGAGGAGGAAATGAGCGAGGAAACACAACCTGACAACGTACAGTGGATGGTGAACTACTCAACCGACGGGCGAATCCGCCTTCGAAAATATTCTGGCGGAGAGGGCCGCGAGTATGAAACAAAGGAAGAAAAGCTCCTGCCGTTCGAACTCGCTTGGGCGGCAGAAGACCTGTTGGCGGCGGCGGAACTCATTTACAAAGTGTTGTGGCGCAAGAATGACGGCCAAGCTGAGTGGAATCAACTAGCAGCCGCCATCACCAAAGCCAAAGCTACCAAGGGGAACGACGATGGCTGATAAAGAGAAGATTACGCTGCAAGAAGCGCTGGACAAGTTCCCGGAAGTGTGCAAGGCGCTGCTCGGGGATGTCGACTTCGAGATGCTCGGCAAGGTCCTGGCCGAGTCTGACTGGCACCCTACAAGCATCGAGATGACTCGTGATCGTCTGATCGTTGCGGCGGTAAAGTGGCTGGAGGGAAAGCCGGTAGCTACTAGCCCCTTTCATACGGCAAAATCGACTCAGTACTGGGCTGACGATATGCTTCTCTACCTGTTAACGGAAGTGAGCGAGCTGCTGAGATGGGCCGAGAGGCCTGGCATGATGTCATGTTTCACGACAGCACCTAAGACGCAGGAGTAAGCAAATGAGAAACCATCACAAGCGGGATTATCGCAAGTGTATCTGGCGGCACACAAGCTGGCCTTTTGGCACCAGAAGAGCCGACAGCTGTGCACACCCGATGGTGTGTGCTCGCCCGTGCGACAAGAAGCTCTGCCCGGAGATCCAAAGATTGTGAGGTACTTCAACGGTGCTTGGTGCCTGGCGTCCGATGCTTACGCGTGGAGCGTTCCCTTCTGGGGGGCGTTCTGCGATCTGTGCAGCGAAGAATGGGTCTTGCACGGCGACACGCCGGACGAGGCGCCGGACGTTGCGAACTTGACGGGGCAGACGCTTTAACGAAATACAACAACGAAGGAGACTGAGTAATGCCGAAATTGTCGCTTAAAGACTCGACAGGAAAGTTATTGATCGTCGATAACCCCCTGGTCAAGGACATGACTATGTTGGATGAGCTTACCGGCCAGGCGATGCAGGGACTGTTGGCCTGCGAGTCGAGTGAGATAGAGGACACAGCCAATGTTGCCGGGTGGGCCCACAACTACGCTGAGGCAGTGCTCATTGAGAGGCATCGGCGCAAACAAATCAAGACAGGCGAGAAGTTGGGGCAGTCATGAGAAGGCTCAGGCCAAAACCGCCGAACGACCCAGTGCGCACGATAAGCGGCGTGCGCATCTACGATCCGCGGCCGTGCTCGCTCAGAGCGATGGACGACGATGAGCGGCATTTCCGCAACAAAATAGCTAGGCGGCGGGCGCAGGATAAGGCCGGCCGCAAAGCGCGGATCAAGAATAGAAGGAAGTGAAGCACATGCTTGAGAAACCGTCCGTTATCGAGGAGCCAAAAGACTGCCCACTGTGTGGCAAGCCAGCTGCGCACCGTGGAATAGTCAACTTCTGCCCACCGGAGCAGTTCGCTTGCTCTGATTCCGATTGCCAGATGAGCAAGGTCAGTTGCAGTCTTGAGGAGGGGTGCCTTAGTGTAATAATTTTCCTTGCCATTCTTATGGCGGCGGTAATTGCTAAATTCTGTGGTTGCGCCTGGATTGACTAATAAGCAAACCGCGCATGGGGTGGGATGACGCTTAAACGAGGTGCACTATGGCCGAAATCGAAGAGATCGAAGAGCCAGAAACGATCGACGGTCTGGCAGTCGGTCAGATCTGGCGGCGCCGGCTGACGAATCTCCGGTACCGGGTTGCTGGGGAGTTCCGCGGCTTGTGGTATCTGATATTTAAGAAAGGCGCCCCGCCGCTCGAGCTGAGCGCTGAAACGATTAAACGCGAATTCGAACTCGTCCGTGATCACCACGGGCGCGCAATCGAAGATGAAGGAGACGTCGAGTATGAAGTGCTTTAAGTTAACCGATCAAAATATGCGAACTTACTGTGGCAGCTTCCTGTGGGTCCTCGGCGAGTGGGCACCTACGCTAAGGGGTCTTGGGCCTCTTTGTGCGTCTGGGTGGTACCACGCGTACGACCATGCGCTGGTGGCAGTGTTGCTCAACAGGGTACATGCTGATATTAGGGGTCCACGGCTATTTGAAGCCAGCTATGATGGACGTTCGCGCACCCTGGACGAACATGGGCTGAAGCGTGGCGTAGTGAGCCTGCGGCTGGACAAAGAAGTACCATTGCCGGTAATCACCCCAGAGCAGCGCGTTAGGATTGCAATCTACTGTGCGCGCAGAGTTTATCACGAGGACCAGTCATGGATGGTATGGTCAAATGCTTGGGTAGATGGCCGAGACCGAAACCCGCGCACCGCTGAGTCTCTGCCCCCGCTTCAGAGTATGGGGGGTGCAGCCCAGTCTGCCTGGGCCGCTGTTGGTTCGGCTGCCGAGATGTATAATGAGCGGGCATGTGCTACCTATGCGGCTAGGGCCGTGGTCTATTGTGCCCCCCTCCCTGATAGTAGGTCTGGTGTGAACGGGTTTTGTGCGCTGGCTGAAAGAGCCATCGCTGACGAGAACAAGTTCCAAGAGGAGAACACGGCATGATCTGCTACAAGCTTACTGACCAGGATATGCGTACGCGGGGTGGCTTCCAGTACACGCTAGGCGAGTGGACTCCGGCGTTAAGCGGCGAGGGGCGGCTGTGCACCAAGCACTGGTACCATGTATACGATTCGCAGCTGGTCGCAACAATGCTTAATCCCAGCCATGCTAACATATCAGAGCCGCGGTTCTTCAAGGCCACGTATGACGGCCGCTGCCATAGTCTGGACAGCCGCGGGCTGAAACGCGGAGTGACGCGGCTACGGCTGGATGAAGAGTTGGAGGCGCCGGCCCTCTCTTCGAGGCAGCGCGTGCGCGCCGCTATCTGTTGCGTCTGCGAGCTCTATCACGAACCGACGTGGAGTAGTTGGGCTAAAAACTGGCTGGACGGCACGGATAGAACCTTCGACGGCGCAGTGGAGTTTTTTGACGCTATCGCGATTACTGGCGACAGGGCTCGAGCAGCTAAGCAGGCTGCCACTGCAGCAATTCAGGCATCTGCAGATTATAATGACAGTCGTAAACCTCTTATTGCGCGCTTTGCCAGCAGCGCTATCGCATATGTGGCTGTCTGCGAGGAGGTCGCGTCGAAAAAGTGGGGCGATATCATTGAGCGAGCCATCGAAGACGAGAACAAGTTTCAAGAGGAGAAAACGACATGATGAAGTGCTACGTGCTCACCGAACAGAACATGCGCGGCTGCGGAGCGGCAGACCGCCATTTTATGCTGGGCAACTGGATGGAGCGGGACATCGGTACGGAAGGGGAGAGCGAGGACTTTCTGGTCTACGATCATCCGCTGCTGGCGGCGTTGTTTTCCAGGCACGATAAGCTTGTATACCAGCCCGCTCGCTTGTTTGAAAGCCTGTTTGACGGCAGGGCGGGCCACCGCGATGATTGCGGCATGACGCGACTCGTCCACCGGCTCAAGCTTGTGAAAGAGATTCCGCTGCCGGCGCTGACCGACAACCACCGCCGGCGCTTTGCGATCTACTGTGCTCGTGAGGCTCTTGCCAGCTGCGACGACCAACCCTGGTTTAAGTGGGCGGACGGCTGGACGAGCGGTGTGGGCAGAGGCCCATATGCCGACACTTTTGGCTGTACTGCTGCTGAGACGCTCCATCGTGCGGCTCAGGCCGCTGATGACGCGGCCAGCGCGGTCTACTGCCTTAACGGTGAGCATCCCCCCAGGGTAATCGACTACACCTTTAGAGCGGCCACCTCTGCTATCCGGGCGCTGTGCGCCATCCGCCCGCAGACGTCGGAGAAGTGGGTGTCCCTGGCAAAGCACGCGATCGCCGACGAGAACAAGCTGCAGGAGGAGCAGGAATGAAATGCTACAAGTTAGTCACCCAAGGGCTGAAGGCCTATGGCGGATTCAAGTACGCGCTGCGCAAGTGGACGCCGCTGTTGGAAGGTGACGCGACACTATGCACCAGCGGCTGGTACCATGTATACGACCACCCGCTGTTGGCGGTATTGCTTAACCCGATCCACCGCGACTTGGCCAAGCCAAAGCTGTTCGAATGCACGTATGACGGCCGCTTGAACACCCGGGACGACGACGGCCTGAAGCGCGGCGTTAGACGTTTACGGTTGAATAAAGAGCTTCCGTTGCCGGTAATCACCCCGTGCCAGTATACTCGGGTTGCGATCTACTGCGCTCAGCCTATACAATCCTGTAAATCCTGGGCAGAGTGGGCAAAGAGCTGGCTGAGGGGTAAGGACCGGACGTCGAGTAGCGCTATGCAAATACAACGCGAGCTTGGCCGCGGCTTGCGGGCCACTAACACGGCACCTTTCAGGACAGCTAACAGGTGTGCTTTGGCGGCGGCCGAAACGGCCAAGCACTCTGCCGACCCAACCGAGGGAGATTGGCGTGCCTACGGCTGGGGCGCACGGGCGACGGCTGGGGCTATCAAGCATGCCGCCGACTTTGCCATGCTGACCGAGAAATCCAGGACTGCGGCTTACTGGGTTGAGTTGATCGAAAAGGCGATCGCCGACGAGAACAAGCTACAGGCTGACCGAGAAATCCAGGACTGCGGCTTACTGGGTTGAGTTGATCGAAAAGGCGATCGCCGACGAGAACAAGCTACAGAAGGAAGCAACATGCTGAACAAACTCTACAAGGCTTATGGTGAGCCACACCGTAAGTACCACACCTTCGAGCACATCCTCAGGATGTTCCAGATCGCTCAGCAACGCGGCCTGGCGCTGACCGGGGCGCAGGTATTTGCAGTTTGGTTTCACGACGTCGTCTACAACATCCCCGTATCCGGGAAGAGCAATGAGGCCCTCAGCGTAGTCACCGCCTATGAGTGGCTATTTAATAGTAACCACACCATTGAGCTGGCCCACGAGGTGGCCAACATTATCCTGGCTACTGAGAAGGTCCTGCAGCCCGGAGTGCCTGAGCTGAAGGATGCCGAGTGGCAGGTTGTTGGCTTGGACCTCTACGACCTGGGCACCTACAGGTATTGGCATAACCGCGACCTGATCCGCGAGGAGATGGCTCACCTGTCAGATGAGCAATGGGGAGAAGCGCGCTCGAAGTTCCTGCAGGTGCTCCTTGATAAGGGAACTATTATCGGGGGGACTTTCTTCACCGACCAGGCCGAGAGCAACGGCTGGCACTATATCGCCGTGGGTAACATCGAAAGAGAACTCAAGCAGCTCGAGGAGGGTTCGACGTGAAATGTTTCAAGATCACTACTCAAACGCTGCGGGCGTACGGAGGCTTCCAATATACGCTGGGCGTGTGGACGCCAAAGTTGGACGGTGAGATGCCTCTCTGTACGTCTAGCTGGTACCACGTATACGACCACCCACTGTTGGCGGCGATGTTTAGCGCCATCCATGGCAGAGCCGCTACCCCAAAGCTATTCGAGGCAACGTACGACGGTCGGCTGAAAACCAAAGATGCTAATGGGTTAATGCGCGGCGTTGTGCGGGTTAGGCTTGACAAAGTAGTGTCGCTGCCGGTGTTTTCTCCAGAGCAGCGTGTGCGCTTTGCGATCTACGCCGCGAGGGCCGTTTATCATGGGTCGGAGTGGATAACTTGGTCCAACCACTGGCTGGGCGGCCTTGATCGAAGCGAGAAGGCTGCTCATGCGGCCAGGCGCAGCGTCAAGGGAGAGGACAACTATTCGGGCAGAGCAGCCGAGGGGGCTGCTCATGCGGCCGAGTATGCCGACGGCACCGAGCCGGCGCCGCTCTCCGCACGCGGGGTGGAGCGCTGGGAGGAATGGTTGAAGATGGGCGTCAGAGAGTCAGCCGGAGCTGCCAAGATGGCCGGATTCTCAAGGAGCACCAAAGCCCACCCACCCTTACCGCCAAGGACCTCGAGTTACTGGGTCAAGTTGATTGAAAAGGCGATTATCGACGAGGACAAACTACAGAAGGGGCCGGCACCATGCTGTGCTACAAATTGACAAACAAGTATCTGCAAACGTATGGCGGCTTCCAGTGGGTGCTTGGCGAGTCCGCGCGACGGTTGAGCGGCAAGGGGAAACTTTGCGGGCCTGGCTGGTACCATGTATACGACCATCCGCTGCTGGCAGTGCTGCTGAACACTGTCCATGCTAATATTGAGTGCCCGCGCCTGTTCGAGGCCTCGTACAATGGCGAGTGGCCCAGCCTGGACGACAAAGGGATGAAGCGCGGCGTGGTAACGTTGCGGCTTGACAAAGAAATCGAGGTGCCGCGCATGTCCAAGGCGAGCCGTGTCCGGTTTGCCATTTATGTTGCTCGGGGCGGTTGTGGCAACAAAGCTTGGAACAAGTGGACTGTCGGCTGGTTGGAAGGCGAAGACAGGCTCACCGATACGGCTACTTCGGCTTCTCATCTGCCGGTCGATCGTACGGCAAACGCAGCTGCCCGTGCGGCTGCAAATATGCACTGGGTGGACACCTACTCCAATGCCACAATTAGGGCTGTTGCCGACGCTCTTGTATTCGCCGCGGAAGCACGGGGCAGCTCTGGCGGATCGTCGGAGAGGTGGACAGCCCTGGCAAAGCTCGCGATTGCCGATGAAGCTAAACAGGGACAGCAGAGGGCTGACGCGCTGTTGGATGAAATGAGGGCGCCCTGATGAAGTGCTACAAGATAACTGACGGGGGGATGCGCACACACCAGGGCTTCCAGTACACGCTGGGCACGTGGACGCCCCAGCTGAACGGTGCCGGCGGGCTGTGTACCAACAGCTGGTACTACGTGTATGATAGCCCGCGGTTGGCGGCATTATTTCACCCGCTGCACTTGCAGACTCAGGACGGTAGGCGCCTTTTTGAGTGTACGTATGACGGCCGAAGACGCACTCTCGACGACAACGGCATAAAGCGTGGCGTGGTGACGTTGCGGCCGGATAAAGAGCTCGAGCGCGGAAGCTTAGGAGTAAGCACCGAACAGCGCGTGCGGTTCGCGCTTTACGCCGCTCTCGACGTTTATATTTACATAGAAGACGACGACTGGCGGCGATGGGCCGAAGCCTGGTTGACCGGCAAGAGCCACAGTACGGATGCTGCTGAGGACATGGCGCTTGCGGTCTGCGGCCGCAGGGAGGAAGTGGGTAAACTGGCTTGTGCAGAAGAGTCGGCATCCTTTGCTCTCGAACATGCCGCCAGTGCGGCCGCTGCTGGCAACGTCTGGCCCTCCCTACTTGGCAGTTGGCTTAAAGCTGCCGAAGCTGCTCAGTCTGCTGCTGGGGTTATCACAAGAAACGCTGCTTACTGGGTCGGCCTGCTCGACCGGGCGATCGCCGACGAAACTGAGTTCCAGAAGGAGCACGTGCCAGCATGATCACTAAAACACCTGCGCAGCAGCTTTGGGACCGTAAGCACAAGCTGGACGAGCTCTTCGGCATGGGCGCCGGGCAATGTATTAACGTGGTCAGCAGCCCGAGCCTGACAATCCTGCATGGTAAGCAGGCTTTGTTCAGCATGATTGACATCTGCGCCCTCGACGACTTCCTGCATGAGCGCAACGACGACTTCGCGGACACGGAGTCGATGTCTGACTTCATCACCAGGAAGTTCGGCAAAGAGGCCAGCGACTGGGTCGAGGCAAATATATAACAGCAAGAGGTCCTGGAGAGCATTAACCGGAGAGGAGAAGGACGAGTGAAAGATAAAGGTCAAGAAGTTATCGCGGCTGGGATGCATGCGCGTCTCCAAGAAGGAACCAGGCATAGACGCGCGGACAAGCTGCTCGAGCGGATGATTGCCGCCTGGGAGGGGCTTCAGCCCGACGTGGACGAGTTGAAGAACTCGCTTGTCGGAGTCCAGGAGCTCGTTGACTTGGTGAAGCGGGAAAGGGTGTCCGAAGTTGACTCTGGCGAGATAATGGTTGCAGGTCAAGCGGCTGAGACACGGGTCTTGCTCGCGCAGTTGGTTGATGCCTGGGACCGTACGAAGGCCGACGCGGGCCTGGTAGAGATGCGCCACCAGTTCGTCAAAATCCAGGAGCTTGTCGACCGGGCAAGAGCAATGCTTGCCGCGAACGAGCCGGTGGACGCGGCCAGTAAGCCCAGTATGGAAAGTGAACCGGAATGCCCGCTGTGCGAGTCGTGCCGGATTAACCACCTTGAGGGCGACGACTGGGAGTGCTACAACTGTGGTAAAATCTTCAGCGCCGTCACCCTGCAGGAGGACTTGACTACTGACTTGGTTCCGAGGCAGCGTTTCGAGGTGCTGGTGGTCGAACCGCACGAGTACCTTCGGAGGCATATAAGAGAGACCCTTCAGGAGAACGCGCCGGACGATGCTCCAGTGCTTGCGTGCACGCTGACGGACAACCTGGAAGCCGTAGTGGGCATTCTTGAGCAAAGCCCGCATGACGTTGTGTTGCTGGCCGTGGGCTATGCGCTCGGAGCCAGTATACTGATGCTGCGAGCAATCAAGCAGCAGTTCCACGATCTGCCGGTACTGATGCTTGGCATTAGCGTGGATCGGGAGTACCTGACCCACAGTTTGAAAAACGGCGCTTCGGGGTACCTACCCACGGAAGCGATCGCCGACGAGCTGGTCGACGCGATTCGAATGATCATTGCTGGGTGCGTGTACACCAGTAAGCAGTTGCGGTAAGGAGTCGGATGATGCCTAATCTTACTGAAGCCAGACAAGCGCAGGTCACCAGGTTCGAGAAGGCACTCGGCCAATGGACCAAAGCCAGGGAAGACGGCAGCGATGCAGAAGAGGTCGAACTGGCAAAAAGGGCGGTCTATGCGTGCTTGGACGAGCCGGTAGTGGAGCCGGCAGTCGGCCCTGGTGAGCCGCCGACGCCAAAGGCCATCATTACTCCACCGCCTGAACTGTAAACGACTAACTTGAGGAGGAAAGCCGATGAGCCCAAAGTCTGAGGAGGAAGTAAAGAAGGACTTGCGAAAGTTTTTCCACGGCGAGGATGCTCCACCAGATGTGTTGGCATTTGCGCTGCTGCTGAACGAATTCGAAGTCGAGTGTCGAGCGATTCTTCCCCGGAGACGGCCCATGAGCGAAGACGACATTCAGTATGACGAGGTAAGGGCGTTTGCCGAGTTCCCGAGAGAGTGTGTACTCGTCTTGGTTAGCGCTGGCTGGCAAGCGGGCTACTGCAGCAGCGCGACGGCTACCAAACTGGAGCTTGTCTGCGCGGCTCTTGAGTGGTTGGCGAAGCACAAGCGCACCCGACTGATTCGCGTAGACTCTGACGTGTTGTGGTCTTTGCTCGAAGAGGTGCAAGCAGAGTTTAATCGGCAGACAACAACGCAACAGGGCCGAGAAGCGACTTGCGACGGGGCCGCCGGCACTCATACTCCTGGCGGGCTGCGGTTGCTGGATATCGGCGACGGCACTATGGTAGTGTTGTGTCGACAATGCTTCGGCCGCGAAATGTGGTGGCGCGAGCAGCGGAACAGGCATCTGGACAATTTTAAGTACGTTACCGCCAGGGACCTGATTCTGCAGTGGGAAGACCTGGAAGTCTACACCGTAGAATAAGGGGTATCCAAGTAGGGGCCGGGCCGTCGTTTGCCGTCAGGATGGCTAATATAGCCTCTAATTTCGGCGACGCCAACCCGGCCTGAGGCTGGCACATCTGCCGGCCAGTGATTTGGCAAAGTGCCAACGCCCGGCAGAGGGCTTAAAAACAAACAGGAGAAATGCCATGCCTGAGCTTACAGGTGCAGAGTTAATCGCCGCCGAACGCAAGCGGCAGATCGAAGAAGAGGGCTGGGATGAGCAGCACGACGACCAGTGGGCCATTGACGCCCTGGCCGAAGCAGGCGCTTGCTACGCGCTTGCGGCACACTATCGTGATGACCTGGCCAGTGCTGACGCCGTGCCGGTACTGTTTCGTCTGGGGCCAGAATGGTGGAAGCCGACACCCACCGACCGCGTCAAGGAACTGGTCAAAGCCGGCGCCCTAATTGCCGCTGAAATCGACCAGATTTTACGGTGACTGGAGGACCACAATGCCAAATGAAGAGCCTGCTGCAGCATCGATCACTATCCCGGTTGTCAAAGGCTCCTGGGCGTTGGGTTGCAACGGTGCTGGCAAGGTCTGCGATGTCATGCTGCGGCTGATAAAGAAGCCCAAGAAACCAGACAAGGCCAGCATCAGCTTTCTCGCCCAGCGTAGCTCGAGAAGCCCGAAGGTTATAATGAATGCCGGCGGCGTGATCGATGCCGACGGCATGGATCAACTCGCCAAGCAATGGCTGGAACTGAGAAAGAAGGCAGAACGATGAATGAGCACCAACCAGAGACCTGCTTCGATTGCAGGGTATGCGAGGGGGAGATACACGAGTATGGCTGTGATGGGGAGCACTGCCCATTTTGCGGCGGCCAACTTATCACGTGCGGTTGTGAATATGATAAGCTGGGGCCAAAGTACGGCTTTGAGCATATAAGAGCAATCTACGTTGCGAAGGGCGAAGAAGCGCCGGCAATCGACCTACTCGTGTACAGCGAGACGCAGGTATTTGACCATGGCACCCTCTACAGACACCCCACGGACGGGCTGCCGGAGGAGCTCTACTGTAATGGTTTGACTCAGGACATGGTGGCCGACTGGCTGGAGATGCTGGAAGACGAAGGCCGCCTTCCATATATTGTGTACCCGAATATGTGCTGCCGGTGCGGCAAGCTCTGGCCGGACATGTTTAAGGTGCCGGACGAGGAGTGGGCCAAGTATGTCGAGCCGGCAGAGCGGGATAAGATGCTGTGCCGTGGTTGCTTTGACGAAATTAAACGACTGATTGACAGCAACAGCGAGGGCTGAACTATGGCAGCATACGTCGACGCTATGTTCCCCACGGCGTTCTCAGCAAGGTGGCCCTACCACGAGGCCTGCCACCTGCTCGCCGATACCGAA
>Ga0307375_10000862_pt1 | contig 35375 bp, 33 predicted proteins | sample TR1MG_FD_202531 | JGI IMG/M metagenome (GOLD analysis project Ga0307375, IMG submission 202531) | Soil microbial communities from Risofladan, Vaasa, Finland - TR-1 | ecosystem: Environmental > Terrestrial > Soil > Coastal area > Acid sulfate soil | place: Finland: Risofladan, Vaasa | collected... | reverse complement strand
GGGTCGAGCAGGTTTACCGCGCGCCGCACCAGCACGCGGTTGATGTCCGGGTTGACCTGGGTGAATTCGGTCGGCTGGAACGGCATGACGATGCCGAAATCGGGCAGGGTATAGCTAAGTTCCGGCGCATCCAGCGGATGAAACGGCAACACCGTATCCGGGCCCTTGGATTGGAGGAAAAACTGGATCCGGTGCCGGTCGGCGAAAGCTGTCAACAGAGCTTCATCCTGCCCGTTCAACGGATCGAGAATGCGCAATACCAGCGCGTCGACATCCTGGCCCAGGGCGATCTCGATCTGCGGCATCCGCTCGCGGATGGAAAGCTGCTCGACCAGTTCGCGCAGCGGCACGAGCAGCGCGGAAATACGCGGCGGCAAAACTTCGCAGCGCGCCATGTCGGCGACGAAGCTGCTGCGCTTTTCATGAAAGCCGATCAGTACACGCTCTTTCTTGCGCACATACTTGACCGATATCCTCGCCCGGTGGCGGTAACCCCAAGGCGGGCCGTAGATGGCGGGCAGCATTTCCTCCGCCCGCACCTTGCCGATGTGCCACAAGTTGTCCTCCAGCACGCGCTGCTTGGCCGCGACCTGGGCCGAGGCTTCCAGATGCTGCATGCTGCACCCGCCGCACAGTCCGAAATATTCGCAGCGGGGGGAAACCCGCATGAAGCTCGGCTTGAGTATCTTTGTTGCCGTCGCCTGCTCGTAGCTGGGCTTCTTCTTGAAGGTGGAGTACTCGACGATTTCACCGGGCAGCGCGCCTTCGATGAAGATGGTTTTGCCTTCGACGTGGGCGACGCCGCGCCCTTCGTGGTCGAGAGATTCAATGAGGGTCATGGGAGTCATTTCTAAAAAAGCAGTTAGCCACGGATGACCACGGATTACACGGATTGAGATTCGGTAGTCTCTGAGGGTTTATCTGTGTAAATCCGTGTTCATCCGTGGCTAAAAAAGGTTTTCACTGCCACAAAGCCAGGAATTCCTGCCAGTGCGGTGCATCGGATTTTGAAAGGGTGGCGCGCACCAGGTCGCACTCGGACTGCCAGGCTTCGCGGGTCAGAGCGCCGCGCATCAGTTGAAAGCGCAGGTAGACCAGATAAGTATTGGCGACGTCGGTCTCGCAGTAGTTGCGGATGCCTTCGATTTCACCGTTCTGGAACGCGTCCCAGACCTTTGAACCATCCATGCCGAGCTTGCCGGGAAAACCCAGCAATTGGGCGATCTGGTCGAGCGGCGCGTTGGCTCTGGGCTGGTAGAGCGCGAGCAAATCCATCAGGTCGAGATGGCGGGTGTGGTAGCGGCTGATGTAGTTGTTCCACTTGAATTCGCGGTCATCCTCGCCCATGTCCCAGTAGCGCGGCGCCTGGATGCCGTGGATCAGTGCGCGGTAATGCAATACCGGCAGGTCGAAACCGCCGCCGTTCCATGACACGATCTGCGGGGTGTATTTCTCTATGCCTTCGAAAAAGCGGCGGATGATTTCGCCCTCATCGTCTTCGGGGCTGCCCAGCGACCAGATGCGGAAACTGTCGCGCTCGCGCAGCGAGCAGGAGATTGCCACCACGCGCTGCACATGCAGTTGCAGAAAATCATTGCCGCTGGTCTGACGGCGCTGGTGAAAAGCCAGTTCGGCGACCTGGGCCGGGGAAACCTCGTCTCCCAACCCGTTCAGCCTGCGCAGTCCCTCGATGTCGGGGACTGTCTCGATATCGAATGCCAGGACCGGAATCACTATTTTCTCACCCATGCCCCGCCGTGGTTCTGGTACCACCATCCCGGCGCGGCTTTCTGCACCCAGCGCTGGGCGAAAGTAGAGTGAATCTCCTCCTCCCATTCGGGATGGCCGTTGGCGCGCGCGATCTCGCGGTACAAGGCCTTGCGATCCTGGTTCTCCGCCGCGACCAGGCCGCTCACCGCCTGCCGCTGAGCCAGCGGCACCAGGGCGGCGTCGCGCATTGCCACCAGGCCGTCGCGCGTCAGACCGACCGCGCCGCTGGCATAATAGCTCGCCAACTGGCCGTGACGTGCCTGCATCGCATTTTTCAGGCTGGTAATAGCCGGCGTGTTGATTTCCAGGTCGGCTGCGGCGAACGCCGACAAAGGCAGCCACAGCAACATGGCAACCACCCACAAACGAAGATTCTGGCTGTGCATTGTGACCTCCTATTTCTGTTCGTTCGGTTTGGCTGGGGCCGGCGCATCGCCCTGTTTCTTCAGTTGCCAGACCTCGTCGATAATCTTGTCAGCCGCTTTTTCAGCGGCTGCCGCAGGAAAATAAATGTTGATGGTGACGCACGCCGAAACGGTGCCCGCCAGCAAAACTGTGGCAACCATGAATAATTTTTTCATGCGCCTCCTTTTTAGTCCGAACGCTTCAATCTAGAAGAAGTTAGCCACGGATAAACACAGATGTACACGGATTATTAAAAGCCTGCATGGTATTTACCTCTTACTTGCTTTCGGGAGGAACAGTGTTATTCCTACCACTCATATCTGTGTACATCTGTGTTTATCCGTGGCTAAAAAGATTTTTCAAGTGAGACTTCCTGCTTACTGAATAACCGGCTTGACGTTCTTTTGCGTGATCCGCTTCAACCGCTCCAGCAAGTCATCCCAGCCCACCTGATGATTGTAACCGATTACGCTGATCGCCGGTATGCCGCCCCCCTTCACGATGACATACCCATGCGGCGCCGGTTCGACGCCGTCCATCAGGCACACGCCATTGCGAAGGGCGCAGGAAAGACCGATCCGGTCATAGCCGAACTGCTCGAAAAAATGCAAAAAGCTGCGCTGGATCGCGGCAGCCGCGCCGGCACCGCCCAGGGCCGAGATGTTCTGCACCGCGCCCTGGCTGATCTTCTTCGGGTAGCTGCCGGGGCTGCTCGCCACGGTGGCGTCGAACTTGACCGGGCGCCAGTTGGACAGCTCCAGCCCGGCCACCCCGATGTCGATGCGGCCCTGCATGTTGCCGAAAGAAAAGGTGCGGGTCAGCAGATCGAGGTCAAGATTGCGCATGTCGAGGTTGGCCGACAGCCGCGGCGCCCGACCGAAAGGTTCGTACAGCGAGAGGTCCTTGACCACCACCGTGCCGTCGAAAATCCTGAACAGCAAGGCGCCGTTTACCTTGAGGTTGCCGCCGGCATAGACGACCGATGGAATGATGCCGGATAGCGTGCCGTGCATCGGTGTCAGGCCGAAAGCCGCGCTGAATTGCTCCATCGAAACGGGTGCCAGCCCGCCACTGAAATTCCACTGCCAGGCACCCTCGCTGCGGCTTGCGGAAAAGCCGTCGAAATTGAGCCTGCCGTCCAGCAGCGGCATCGAAAAGCCCGGCGCGCTGAACCGCCAGCCCTGCATCGTCAGCGACACCCGCGTTTCCCCCAGCGCCAGATGCAGCACCTCGCCGCTTTTGAAGCCAATCTCCGCCTCGCGCTGCTCTACATTCGACCATGGCACGCGGGCATCCACGCCATGCAGGGCAAAGCGCTGCTCCTCATCAATCAGCTCGGCATCGCGCAGGTTCAAATCGAAGTCGGCGGTCGCGCCATCGCGGTAGCGCCATGCCAGATCGGCACGGCCCTGTGTTTGCAGCCTGGCGAAAGCGGTCTTTTCCAGGAAGGGCTTGAGCAGCACCCGATACAGCCCGCCCAGATCAAGCCCCGCAGCCTTCAGATCGAAATCGGTCAGGCCGCCGCCCGCCATACTCCAGCCGCCAGAAAGCTGCGCCTCTCCCACCCCGGCCAGCCGCAAATTGCCCTGGTTGACGCGCAGCATGTCCGCCTCCAGGCTGCCCTGCCCGGAGAAATGCTGCCCGCCCCGGGCAAAATACAGCGGTTGCCAGAATACTTCGCCGGATTGCCAGTCCACTTTGCCACGCCATTGCCAGCCAGCCTTCCCGCGCGACATGTTCAGCTTCGCCGTGCCGCCGATTTTTTCGCCGGCATGCAGGCCGCTGGCATCGGTGAAGGCCAATTCCTTGAGCGCCACGTCGGCAACGACGTTTGCCACGCCCGCCTGACCGCCTGCCATGCTGATGCTGCCATCCCAGATTCCGGCAGTGGGCCTGGCGGAGCTCTGCGGCAGAAAACCGGCCAGCCGCTTGACCTGCCCATTTTCGGCCTCGACCCGGATATTCCAGCCGGGCCTGCTCCACCCGGCGCGAACACGCCAGATTTCACCGCGCGGAAAATTCATCGACAGATCCAGCGTCCTGGCCTGCGACTGATAGACGAAGCGCACCGGCAGCTTTTCCGCCAGTACCAGTTCGCCCTGATCGCAGCGAATCGCGCCGTTATCCAACCGGGTTCTGGTGCATGACAGCCGGACATTGCGCCAAGTCTGATCGCGCAGGGAAAGCTCGCCGATGCGCGCTTCGAAATGGGCAAAATCAACCCCGTCCAGCCTGGCGCTGATAGCCTTGGCATGAAATGCCGGGGCGACGATGTCGTCGATGCTCAGGGTGATTTGCCCGGCTTGGGCAAGCGGCGGCAACAGGCAAAGAGCGCAAAAAACAATGCCGCGTCGTAGCGCCAGAACCCGCATGGGGGAAATCAGGCCGGGAATACGCCGGTAGAAAGGTAGCGGTCGCCGCGATCGCACACGATGGATACGATCACCGCATTCTCGACTTCTGCGGAAAGCCTGAGCGCGGCCGCCAATGCGCCGCCCGACGAGATGCCGGCGAAGATGCCCTCCTCCGCCGCCAGCCGCCGCGTCATTTCCTCGGCTTCCTGCTGGCCGACTTCGATCATCCGGTCGATCCGCGTGAAATCGCAGATTTTCGGCAGGTAGGCCTGCGGCCACTTGCGGATGCCGGGTATCTGCGAGCCGTCGCTGGGCTGCACGCCTATGATCTGGATCGCCGGATTCTGTTCCTTGAGGTAACGCGAGCAGCCCATGATGGTGCCGGTGGTGCCCATGCTGCTGACGAAATGGGTGATTTTTCCCTGGCTGTCGCGCCAGATTTCCGGGCCGGTGCCCTCATAGTGCGCAAGGGGATTGTCGGGACTGGAGAACTGGTCGAGTATCACGCCCCGGCCCTCGTCGCGCATCCGGTTGGCGGCGTCGATCGCAGCCTCCATGCTGCCCGCCTTCGGCGTCAGCACGATTTCGGCACCGAAGGCGCGCATCACCTGACGCCGTTCCACGCTCATGTGCTCCGGCATCACCAGCACCATTTTGTAGCCGCGCATCGCCGCCGCCATCGCCAGGGCAATACCGGTATTGCCGCTGGTCGCTTCGATCAGGGTGTCGCCCGGTTTGATCTCGCCGCGCGCTTCCGCCCGCCGGATCATCGAAAGCGCAGGCCGATCCTTGACCGATCCGGCCGGATTATTGCCCTCCAGCTTCACCAGCACGACATTGCCGGTATTGCCCGGCAGGCGTTTCAGCCTCGCCAGCGGCGTGTTGCCGACGAATTCCTCGATAGTCTTAAACATTTTCGTCCATTTCCCTTCGTGGTGCAGACTGGTATAACTGGTCGCATTCTCCGATCACGCCGGCCATGGTTACGCAGTTTCTGCCGCTCTTCTTTGAATGCACGGTCGCTCTCCCCGCGCGGGCAAACAGTTCCTGACGGCCTTCTCCCTGCAACAGCATGGCGACGCCGAAGCTGGCGGTAAGCGGCCTCACCATGGGCAAAATGATCTGGCTTTCCAGTTCCATGCGCAGCCGCTCGGCCAGGATCAGCGCGCCCATTTCATTGGTTTCCGGCAACAGCACGGCAAACTCCAGACCGCCATAACGCACCGCCAGGTCGGTGGCGCGCACCGAACGGGTAATAATCGTCGCCACATGCCGCAGCAGTTCATCGCCCACTTCGCGGCCATAGGTTTCGTTCACCCCGCCGAAATCGTCCATCTCCATCAGCATCAGCCCGAGCGGGCGGCGATAACGCTCCCAACGGCTGATTTCCTCGCTGACCCGGTCATCCAGGCTTTTGCGGTTGGCCAAGCCGGTCAGGGTATCCTGGCGCTTTAGCGCCTCGACCGCTTCCAGTGCCTTTTGCAGCGCCTGGTTACGCCGCGTCAGCGTGCGCTCGGCTTCCTCCAGTTCCCGGCCCAGCCGCTCGACCGTTCCGGTCAACTGCCGGTATGCCGAAACGCCCACCTCGGCGGCGACCAGCCAGCCCGATCCGGCACGATAAATATTGCCGGACAGGGCGCACCGGCCATTCTGCGAATCGGCGAAAACAACGGAGCCGGAGTACACCCTGCCGTCCGGCCCAGCCGCTGCCTGTCCGAGCTCCGCCATATCGGGTTTGGCCAGGCGCACTCCGGCCCCAGCCGCACTCAGTTCCGCCACAGCGTCAAGAAAGCCCAGATTGGATTCGACGGCCAGGCCCGACTCATCCAGCACCGTCATGGCCACCGCGTGAAGTTCCATCGCCCAGGCCGGCACCACCGAGACTCTCGTATCAGACAACTCGCGCTCACTTTCCCGATGAATTATCCAGCGTCCAATTTATCGCATTTATCCGAAACAAACAAATAGCCCCACAAATAGCAACAGCCCCGCGAGCGGGGCTGTTCAGGGTGAAGCGCATAGAAGCGATTACTTCGCTGCGGCGTCTTTTTTGCCGCCATCTTTCTTGCCGGCCTTGCTGCCCTTTTTGGCAGACTTGTCGTCGCCTTTGGCTGGGGCGGCAGCGCCCTTCTTGATATTGGTGGGCGCGGCGCCACCGTTCACGGTTAAATCAGCACGCAGCTTTTCCACCGTTTTCTTGCCGAATCCAGGCACCTTCTCGAGATCATCTACCGATTTGAATGAGCCATTCCTGGCGCGGTAGTCGATAATCGCCTTGGCCTTGACCGGGCCGACACCCTTCAGCGTGTCGAGCTCCGCCTGGGTGGCAGTATTCAGGTTGACCGAACCGGCAAACGCGGCGGCGGCAAAAGCAAAACAGGCAATCAGGATCAGAAACAGTTTTTTCATGGCACTCCCCTTGGTGTTGATCACGTAAGAAACAGACGACTCCCCCATAACGCCAAAATATCAGCCGCGTTGACGCAGATGCCCCACATAGCGCTCCACTCCCTGCTCCACGGTCAGGAACGGGTCATTGTAGCCGGCAGCACGCAGAGCGGAAACGTCCGCCTGGGTGAAACTCTGGTACTTGCCCTTGAGCGCCTCCGGGAAGGCCACGTATTCGACCAGCCCCTGCGCCTGCATTTCGGCCAGGTTCAGCGGCGCCTCGCCCTTGGCCTTGCGGCAACTGTTCACGGCGGCCACGGCCACATCGTTGAAAGTCTGGCTGTTGCCGGTGCCGAGATTGAAGATGCCGGACTGTTCGGGATGATCGAGGAACCACATGTTGACCTTGACCACGTCCTCCACCGACACGAAATCGCGCCGCTGTTCGCCGTTGGCGTAGCCGTCGCAGCCTTCGAACAGCTTGACCTTGCCTTCGGCCTGGTACTGGTTGAAAAAGTGGAAGGCGACCGAAGCCATGCGCCCCTTGTGCTGCTCGCGCGGGCCGTATACGTTGAAGTAGCGGAAGCCGACGATCTGCGCGGTTTTGTTCTGCCACATGCGGCGCACGTACTGGTCGAACAGGAACTTGGAATAACCGTAGACGTTGAGCGGCGCCTCGTGCTCGCGCGATTCGCTGAACACCGTGCCGCCGCCGTAAACGCTGGCAGAGGACGCATACAGCAAGGGCACGCCCTCGTTCTGGCAATAGTCCAGCAGCGACACAGTGTAGCGGTAGTTGTTCTCCATCATGTAGCGGCCATCGGTCTCCATGGTGTCGGAGCAGGCGCCCTCGTGGAAAATGGCGGCCACATCGCCTTCGAAAGCGCCGTCCATTATCAGGTCGATAAAATCTTCCTTGTCCAGATAGTCGGCGATTTCGCAGTCCACCAGGTTCTTGAACTTGTCGGCCTTCTTCATGTTGTCCACCGCGATGATGTCGGTGATGCCGCGGTCATTCAGGCCCTTGACGATGTTGGCGCCGATGAAACCGGCCGCGCCGGTGACGATGTAGTACATAGTTATTCCTCTTGTTTGACCGCGAGCTATTTTAGCCACGGATTACACGGATAAACCAAAGGCTTTAATCCGTGGTAAAGATATAAGCCTTACGCTTCCAATTCCTCGCGGCTCACTACCGCCGTACCCAACTTGCCGACCACGATGCCGGCGGCGAGATTGGCAATGTGCACCGCCTCCGGCAGATCGGCCCCTGCCGCCAGCATCACGCCCAGGGTGGCGATGACGGTATCTCCCGCACCACTGACGTCGTACACTTCGCGCGCAAGGGCGTGCTCGTGCGTCACCCCCTGCTCGCGGTAAAGCGTCATGCCCTCTTCGCTGCGGGTCACCAGCAGCGCCTGAAAATCGAGCTCGCGCCGCAACTGCTGCGCCTTGCGCGTCAGTTCTTCCTCGCTTTTCCAGCTCCCCGCCACTTCGCGAAACTCACTGCGATTGGGCGTCAACAAAGTGGCGCCGCTGTAGCGCCCGTAGTCGTCGCCCTTGGGATCGACCAGCACCGGCTTATGCGTGGCATTGGCCAGTCCGATCATTTGCCTGATATGCGTCAGCCCGCCCTTGCCGTAGTCCGACAGAATCACCACGTCGGCATCCGCCAGCATTTTCTCGAAATCCACCAGCTTGCTGAGCAGCACTTCATGGCTCGGCGAGGTCTCGAAATCGATGCGCAGCAACTGCTGCTGCCGCCCGATCACGCGCAGCTTGATGGTGGTATCCAGACCCTCGTCGCGATGCAGCACCACATTGACGTTTTCGTTGTGCAGCAGGCGGGCCAGGCTGTCGCCCGCCTCGTCCCTGCCGGCCACCGACAGCAGGGAAACTTTCGCCCCCAGCGCCGCCGCGTTACGCGCCACGTTGGCGGCACCGCCCGGCCGCTCCTCGGTGCGTCCGACATGCACAACCGGCACCGGCGCTTCGGGCGAAATGCGGCTCACCTCGCCGAACCAGTAGCGGTCCAGCATGATGTCGCCGACAACTAATACGCGGGCATTTTCGAAGTCAGGTAATTTCATAGAGTTAGCAATGAGTCATGGGTAATGAGTGATGGACGGAGGTTTTCATCACCCGTCCCCCATCACCCATTACGTTTTTTACAATCTCCCAATGGCGAAATACTCGATCCCGGCAGCGCGCACGTCTTTCGGCTCGTACAGGTTGCGGCCGTCGAAGATCACCGGGGTTTTTAGGCTGGCTTTGACGGCGGCGAAGTTCGGCACGCGGAACACTTGCCACTCGGTCACGATGGCCAGGGCATCGGCGCCTTCCAGCGCCGCCATCGGCGCATCCACCAGTTTCAAGCGGGGATCGTCGCCAAAAATTCGCTTGGTTTCATGCATCGCCACCGGGTCGTATGCGGTCACGGTCGCGCCGCGTTCCCACAATCCCTTGATCAGCACGCGGCTGGGCGCATCGCGCATGTCGTCGGTGTTGGGCTTGAATGCCAGGCCCCACAGGGCGAAGTTCCGGCCGGACAGATCGTTGCCGAATCTGGCGGTGATCTTGTCCAGCAGCACTTCCTTCTGGCGCTCATTGGCGGTCTCGACGGCATTGAGTATCCTCAGGTCGCTGCCGTATTCCTTGGCGGTACGCTGCAGTGCCTGCACGTCCTTGGGGAAGCAGGAGCCGCCATAGCCGCAGCCGGCGTAGAGGAAGTGATAGCCGATGCGCGGGTCGGAGCCGATGCCATGGCGCACGTTCTCGATATCCGCGCCCATTTTCTCGGCCAGCAAGGCCAGCTCGTTCATGAACGAGATGCGCGTGGCCAGCATGGCGTTGGCGGCGTACTTGGTCAGTTCGGCGGATTTGATATCCATGATGATCAGGCGGTCGTGGTTGCGGTTGAAGGGCGCATACAACGAGCGCATCAACTCGACGGCGCGGGGGTCGTCGGCGCCGACCACGATGCGGTCGGGGCGCATGAAGTCTTCCACTGCCGCGCCTTCCTTGAGGAACTCCGGATTGGAAGTCACGCTGAATTCAATTTTGGCGCCACGCCCGGAAAGCTCATCCTGCACCGCCGCACGCACCTTGTCGGCGGTTCCCACCGGCACCGTGGACTTGTCGACGATCACGGTGTATTCCTGCATGTTCTGGCCGATGGCGCGGGCCGCTGCCACGACATACTGCAGGTCGGCGGAGCCGTCCTCGTCCGGCGGGGTACCGACGGCGATGAACTGGATCGCCCCATGCCTGGCGCTCTCGGCCAGGTCGGTGGTGAAACGCAAGCGGCCGGCAGCCACGTTGCGCTTGACCATGTCCTCCAGGCCGGGCTCGTAAATCGGGATGCCGCCGTTATTGAGGATATTGATCTTGTTTACGTCCACGTCCAGGCACAGCACGTCGTTGCCCACTTCCGCCAGGCAGGTGCCTGTCACCAGACCGACGTAGCCGGTGCCGATCACACTGATTTTCATTGTCCCACTCCATTAATTTCAAGATTGATTTGCTGTAAAACCTGTAGCGGATCGGCTGCCCTGGTAACAGGCCGGCCAATCACCAGATAATCCGAACCGAGGCGGATTGCCTCCGCCGGCGTGACGACCCGGGTCTGGTCATCCCGCACGGCATTGGCCGGGCGGATGCCGGGCGTCACCAGGCAGAAATCCGTTCCCAGTTCCTGCCGCAGCGATGAAGCTTCCTGCGCGGAACAGACCACTCCGTCGAGACCACTTGCCTGAGCCAGCCTGGCTAGCCGCAGCACGGTTTCGCGGAGTTCCCCGGCAATCCCGAGTTCATTCAGATCTTCACGACCCATGCTGGTCAGCACCGTCACCGCAATCAACCTGGGGCGACGTCCAGTCGCCCCCTCCAGCGCCTCGCGCGCTGCCTCCATCATGCGACGGCCACCCAGGGCATGTACGTTCAACATCCACACCCCGAGTCCGGCCGCAGCCTTGCAGGCGGCAGCAACGGTATTCGGAATATCGTGGAATTTCAGATCGAGAAACACCTCGAAGCCAAGCTCGTTGAGCCTTTCCACCAGACCGGGACCGGCAGCGGTAAACAGCTCCTTGCCGACCTTGAGCCGGCACGATGCGGGGTCGAGTCTTTCCACCAGCGCGAGCGCATCCTGCCGGGTGGAAAAGTCGAGGGCGACGATGATTCTGGAGTCGTTCATATTCACATTAAATTTTCAAGCCGGACTTGTTGCCCAGCACTTCGCTTTCTTCGCTGCGACGCGGCGGGTAGGTTTCCCATTTGCCGCAGGCGGGGCAATGCCAGAAATACTGGCGCGCCCTGAACCCGCAATTATCGCAGCGGTACAGCGCCAGCCCGGCAGAGTGCTGGTGGATCAGGTTGTGAACCAGTTGCAGATCCTGCCTGCGCTCAGCCGGAGCCTCCAGCAACTGCGCCTCCAGCAGCCGATCCAGGCCGCGCATGCTGGGATTGCGCCGCAGCTCGTCGCGCGCCAGCCGGTAAGCGACCGGCGGCCCATCGGTTTCCAGCACCGCCTGGAAAATCACGTTCAGCATATCCAGCGAACCATAGCGCGCAAGGTAGCCGCGCAGCAGATCCATGCCTTCGGCGAACCGGTCGAGCGCGCGATGGCTTACCAGCAAGCGCTCAGCCACCAGGGCGAGGTGTGCGGGATTCTGTGTTTCAACCCGCTTCCAGAACTGTATCGCCGCCTCGTGCCGTCCCTCGGCAATTTCGATGTCCCCCAGCAGGATATTGGCGCGCACGCTATCGCGATTCACCCTCAGCGCCTCTTCCAGATGCTCCCGCGCTGCGGCATGGTCGGAGTGGGCGATCTCGCTGGCCGCCAGTTCGCAATAAAAATGGGCGATCTCGATCTGGTAGGAACGACTGGAAATCTCACCCAGCCGGCGGGCCGCGTCAACCGCCTTGAGCCAGTCCTTCTCCAGCACGTAGATTTCCAGCAGGAATTTCAATGCCGCGCTGGAAGAACGCGTTTTTTGCAATTCACTGAAAACCTGTTCGGCGCGATCCAGCAAACCTGCCTTCAGGTAATCCTGACCCAGCTCGTTCATGGCGGTCAGCTTCTTTTCCTCGCTCAGGTCGCTACGCTCCAGCAGACTCTGGTGCATGCGAATGGCGCGCTCCACTTCGCCCCGTCGGCGAAACAGGCTGCCCAGGGCAAACTGCAGTTCGACCGTTTCGGTGTCGGCCTTGGCGATTTCGATAAAAGCCTCGATCGCCTTGTCGGTCTGCTCGTTGAGAAGAAAATTCAGCCCCTGGAAATAGGAAGCGGGCAGCCGGCGCGATTCCGACAGGACATGCTTGATATCGATTCGCGCCGCTATCCAGCCCAGGCTGAAAAACAACGGAATAAACAGGAGCCACCAGTATTCGAATTCCATAAAAAAGCTGGCTAGCTGCCCTTCACATCATGCGCCTGTGCCCTGGCCCGTATTTCCCGTTTAAGAGACATGATTTCGCGCTTCTGACGAAACAGGAAGCCCAAGCTGGCCACGACACCCACTGCGACGCCAGCACAGAAAAAAGCCAGTATCACCAGAGCCAGCGGCGCCTGCCACTGGTAGCCCAGATAATAGTGAACCACGATCAGGTCGCTGTTCTTGACCGCAAAGCCCAAAGCCAGCAGGAACAGAACAAAACCAAACAACCAGGATATATAGCGCATTATTCCTCAACCATTAAAGGGCGCCTCTAAAAACTCAGATTTCATCCCAACTGCTGCGTTATGGAAAAAATCTCTTGCTTACATATCATCCATATGTGGCGCAGCGAAATTTTTTCCACGCCTTGCATTTGGGCGAACTCTGAATTTTTAGAAGCACCCTAGAACAAGAAAAAAGGCGGCATGATCTTTCGATTATGCCGCCGTGTCTTCCGGTTAGTCAGTCAGCAACCCAACTTGACCGCTTAGCTGGCGTCAACGCGTTCGCGCAATTCCTTGCCGGCCTTGAAGTGTGGCACGTACTTTTCCGGTACGTTCACCTTGCCGCCGGTTTTTGGATTGCGCCCGACCCGGGGTGGCCGATAATTAAGGCTAAAACTGCCGAAACCGCGAATCTCGATCCGCTCGCCCTGTGACAGGCTTGCCCCCATTGCGTCGAGGATCGTCTTCACCGCCAGTTCCGCATCCTTGGTGACCAGCTGCGAATAGCGCATCGCCAGCTTCGATATGAGCTCCGATTTTGTCATTGGCGTTAACCTTCCGAAGGTTGATTGTTATTGGCCAGTTTGCTTCGTATCCATCTTGGCCTTCAACAACGCTCCAAGGTTGGTAGTTCCACTGGCAGCACCAGTATCGCTGGATGACGCCATCTTCTGCATCGCATCGGCCTCATCCGCCATATCCTTGGCCTTGATGGACAGATTGATGTTGCGATTCTTGCGATCGATGTTGATGATCTTGGCCTCGACTTCGTCGCCTTCCTTGAGGTGGGTGCGGATGTCCTCGACACGGTCGCGCGACACTTCGGAAGCGCGCAGATAGCCTTCCACCTCGCCGTCGAGCGTGATGACCGCGCCCTTGGCGTCAGCCGACTTGACGATGCCCTTGACGATGCTATTCTTGTCATTGACGGAAACGTAGTTGCTGAATGGATCGCCTTCCATTTGCTTGATGCCCAGAGAAATGCGCTCGCGCTCGGCGTCGATCGCCAGCACCATCGCCTCGACCTCGTCACCTTTCTTGTAGTTGCGCACCGCCTCTTCGCCCGGCATGTTCCAGGACAGGTCGGACAGGTGCACCAGGCCGTCGATACCGCCAGGCAGGCCGATGAACACGCCGAAGTCGGTGATCGATTTGATTTGGCCGGAAACCTTGTCGCCCTTCTTGTGGGTGACGGCAAAATCGTCCCATGGGTTGGATTTGCACTGCTTCATGCCGAGGGAGATGCGGCGGCGCTCTTCGTCGATTTCCAGGATCATCACTTCGACTTCGTCGCCGAGCTGAACCACCTTGCCCGGATGAACGTTCTTGTTGGTCCAGTCCATTTCGGAGACGTGCACCAAGCCTTCGATGCCCTGCTCGATCTCGACGAATGCACCGTAGTCGGTCAGGTTGGTGACCTTGCCGAACAACCGGGTGCCCTGCGGGTAGCGGCGCGACAGGTTGACCCAGGGATCGTCGCCCAACTGCTTGACACCCAGGGAAACGCGGTTCTTCTCCTGGTCGAACTTGAGCACCACGGCCTCGACTTCATCACCCACGGCCAGCACCTCGGATGGGTGCTTGACGCGGCGCCAGGCCAGGTCGGTAATGTGCAACAGGCCGTCGACACCGCCCAGATCCACGAACGCGCCGTAGTCGGTGATGTTCTTGACGATACCCTTGACGACCATACCTTCTTTCAGGCTGCCCAGCAGATTCTGACGGTCGGCGCCGAGGCTCTGCTCCAGCACTGCCTTGCGCGAAACGACAACGTTGTTGCGCTTGCGGTCCAGCTTGATGACCTTGAATTCCATTTCCTTATTTTCATAAGGGGTGGTGTCCTTGACCGGGCGCACATCCACCAGCGAACCCGGCAGGAAGGCGCGAATACCATTGACCATCACGGTCAGGCCGCCCTTGACCTTGCCATTGACCATGCCGCTGACCAGCGTGCCCTGCTCCATGGCTGCTTCCAGATCCTGCCAGGCGGCAACGCGCTTGGCCTTCTCGCGCGACAGCTTGGTCGAACCATAGCCGTCTTCCAGCATTTCGATCGCAACCTTGACGAAATCGCCCGGCTTGACCTCAATTTCACCTTTGTCATTCTTGAATTCGTTGGCGTCGATCACGCTTTCGGATTTGAGTCCGGCGTTGACCACCACGCTGTCGTTATCGACACGCACGACTTCGGCGGTAATTACTTCGCCGGCGCGCATTTCCTGATGGGACAAACTCTCTGCGAACAGAGCGGCAAAACTTTCGGGGGATTCGGAAACAGAAGGGGAAGAGGAAGCAGTAGTCATTGTTTAAAAAACCTGAAAAAGCCCGTCAATCAACGGGGTTAGTTAGCACTCGCCAGAAATTTCCAACAGCCCAAGGGGAAACATGCCGCAGAAGAAATGTTTCAACCGATAAAACCGTTTTGGAGCTTGAGGCGCCTATCGGACACAAATCTGCCTGAATTGCGCCAGAACCGCATCCACCGCTTCGACAATGGTCATGGAACTGGTATCCAGCAGACTGGCATCCGCACATATTTGCAACGGGGCTACGCTCCGCGCGCTATCGCGCTCGTCACGCTGCCTTATGTCATGCAAAATCCTGTTAATATTAGCATGCATTCCTTTCTCCATCAACTGTTTATAGCGGCGATCCGCGCGCACTTCAGCGCTGGCGGTCAAAAATATCTTGAGCGCCGCATCGGGGAACACCACCGAGCCCATATCGCGCCCGTCCGCAACCAGGCCCGGGGCCTTGCGAAATGCGCGCTGCAGGTCAAGCAGCGTAGCCCGCACCGCCGGATAGGCGGCGACCCGGGAAGCCCCGTTGCCGCACTCCTCGGTGCGGATAGCATCGCCCACGCGCTCGCCATCCAGCCAGATATCCTTCTGCTCGAAGCGTATATCCAGCCCGCCCGCCAGTTTCGCCAGAGCGGCCTCATCGTCCAGCGAAACCTGCCGCCGCATGGCCGCCAGCGCCAGCAGCCGGTACAACGCGCCGCTGTCGAGATAATGGAATCCCAGTTTTTCGGCGACCAGTTGAGTTACCGTGCCTTTGCCCGAAGCCGATGGGCCGTCGATGGCAATCACGGGGATTTTTTGTGCGGCATCGTTCATCTTGATTAAGCTTTCTTCAGGCTGTTTTCACTACCGAGCTCAGGCGCTCGAAATAATCCGGAAAAGTCTTGGCCACGCACTTGGGGTCGTTGATGCGCACCGGCACGCCGCCCAAGGCCACCAGGGAAAAACACATCGCCATGCGGTGGTCGTCGTAGGTGTCGATGGCGACATTGGGAATCAGCTTGGCGGGCGGCGTGACGCGAATGAAATCCGCGCCCTCTTCCACGGTCGCGCCGAGTTTGCGCAGCTCGGTCGCCATCGCCGCGATACGGTCGGTTTCCTTGACCCGCCAGCTGGCGATATTGGTAAGGGTGGTGGTGCCGTCGGCGAACAGGGCCGCCACCGCCAAGGTCATGGCCGCATCCGGGATATGGTTGCAGTCCAGGTTGACCGCCTTCAGCCTTCCATTTATCGGAGCACGCGCCTCGATCCAGTTGTCGCCCATCGCGATTTGTGCGCCCATCTGCTCTAGCGCTTCGGCAAAACGGACATCGCCCTGAATGCTGGCCTTGCCCGCGCCCTCGACCCGCACCGGGCCCTGGCCGATCGCCCCGGCAGCAAGAAAATAGGAAGCACTCGATGCGTCACCCTCGACATGAATCATGCCGGGGCTGCGGTATGACTGCCCGGCACGGATAGTGAATGCCTGCCAGCCTTGACGCTCGACCTCAATGCCGAAACGGCCCATCAAATTCAGCGTAATCTCGATGTAGGGCTTGGAAACCAGCTCGCCCACCACTTCGATAGTCACATCCTGCCGCGCCAGCGGGGCGGCCATCAGCAACGCGGTCAGAAACTGGCTGGAGACATTGCCGCGTATTTTGACCCCTGCCGATGCCCGGATTGTCGCCGGCTTGACGGCAAGCGGGGGGAAACCTTCGTTGCCGAGATAGGCGATGTCCGCGCCAAGCTGGCGCAGGCCGTCGACCAGATCGCCGATGGGCCGTTCGTGCATGCGCGGCACGCCGGAAAGCTTGTAATCGCCGTGAGACAATGCCAGGGCGGCGGTGAGCGGGCGAAAGGCAGTGCCGGCATTGCCGAGGAACAGGTCGGCCCGCTTCACCGGAAACTCCCCGCCCACGCCCTCCACCCGATAGTCCTGGCTGTCGCCGTGCCGCGTCCAGCCTACGCCGAGCATCTTCAACGCTTCCAGCATATGGCCGGTGTCGTCCGAGGCAAGCAGTGCCTTGACCTCGGTGACGCCTTCGGCCAGCGCCGCGAGCAACAGCGTACGATTGGAAATGCTTTTCGAGCCGGGCAACAGAACGGAACCGCTGACACGGGAAATGGGGGCGAGATCGAGATATTCCATATTTAGAAACCTTTTACCGCAGAGGTGCTGAGACGCGAGAGAACCCCGGTTCATGGTTTTCTCTGCGTCTCTGCGGTTCAATCAGAATTTTTTTGAGAAAGCCATTTGTTGCGCGCTGCTCGCGCATGATCGAAGACCTGCTCCAGCGCCGCGCCGTCGCCCAGTTCCAGCATGGCGCGCAAACGCGCGAGTTGCGACTGATAGGCGCCGAGCTCCTGAAGCAGCGCATCGCGGTTGGCAAGGCAGATGTCGCGCCACATCTCCGGCGAGCTGCCGGCGATGCGGGTAAAGTCGCGGAAACCGCCGGCAGCGTAGCCGAACAATTCCTGGCCATTGCTGCGGGAGGCGATTTCGTCCACCAGCGCGAAGGCCAGCAAATGGGGTAAATGGGATACCGCCGCGAAGATCTCGTCATGAACCTGCATGTTCATTTCCCTGACCACGGCCCCGCAGGCCTCCCACATCGCGCGCACTTGCTGCACCGCAGCCGGAGCGCTTTCCGATGTCGGCGTAATGATCACATTGCGGCCATGAAACAGGGAGGCGCTGGCGGCAGCCGCACCGCTTTTCTCCGCCCCGGCAATCGGATGGGCCGGCACGAAGTGCGCCAGGCGTCCCGGCAGATGGCGGTTGGCCAGTGCCGCCACATCGCCCTTGGTGCTGCCCACGTCAGTGACGATGGCCTGCTCCCCCAGATGCGGCGCGATGGCTTCCATAATGCCGCCCATCTGGCCAACCGGCACGGCCAGCAGCACCAGATCCGCGCCCCTTACCGCCGCCGCAACATCGCCTTCAGCGCGATCGATCGCACCGAGCCGCAGGGCATCCTGGAGGTTGGATGGGGAACGACCGACACCGACAATTTCCCTGGCTGCGCCCGCTTGCCGCAGCGCCAAGGCGAGCGAGCCGCCGATCAGGCCGACGCCGAAAATAACCAGTTTGCCGAGTTTAAATTCCATATCAACCGCCGATGAACGCAGAAAAACGCGAATAGCCGCGTTGATTGGTTAATCGGCGTTCATCGGCGTTCATCGGCGGTTAGCCTAGATCGTCCTGCCGATCGCCCCGGCAATTGCGCCCAGGCTGACCATCAGGTCTTTCAGCTCCTGCGCGTTCAGCGCCTGATCCGCATCGCACCAAGCCTCGCAGGGATTGGGGTGCATCTCGACCAGCAGGCCGTCCGCGCCGGCAGCGATCGCCGCGCGGGAAAGCGCCGGCACCATCCACGCCTTGCCGCCCGCGTGGGATGGATCGACGATCACCGGCAGATGGGTTTCCTTTTTCAAAACCGGAATCGCGGTCACGTCCAGCACGTTGCGGTAGTAGGTTTCGAAGGTGCGGATGCCGCGCTCGCAGAAAATGATGTTGTGGTTGCCGCCGGCGGCGATATATTCCGCCGACATCAGCCATTCGGAAATGGTCGCCGACATGCCGCGCTTGAGGATCACCGGTTTGTTGGTTCGCCCGACTTCCTTGAGCAGGTCGAAATTCTGCATGCTGCGCGTGCCGATCTGGATCACGTCGACATCGTATTCGAGAAAGGTATCGAGCTGCCGCGCATCCATCAGCTCGGTGACGATGGGCAGGTTGTATTTCTCGGCCGCCTTGCGGAACATCGCCAGTCCCTCCACGCCATGCCCCTGGAAAGCGTAAGGGCTGGTGCGCGGCTTGAAGGCGCCGCCGCGCATCAGGCGGCAGCCCGCCGCATGCACTTCCTGCGCCGCCAGGGCCATCTGCTCCGGCGTTTCCACCGAGCACGGCCCGGCGATGATCTGCACCTGCTTGCCGCCGAGCGGGATGCCCTTGATGTCGATCACGCTGTCCTGCTTGTGCCATTCCCGCCCGACGATCTTGTAAGGCTTGACCACATGCATCGCCTGCTCGACGCCGGGAAGCGCTTCGAAATATTCCGCTTCCAGCTTGCGCTCGTCGCCGATAGCGCCGATGACAGTACGTTCGGTACCGCGAGAAACATTCGCATCCAGCCCGGCTTCCTTGATTCTTTTAACGATACCGTCGATCTGTTGTTCGGTAGCGTCGCTGCTCATTACGATAATCATTCTTTCAACTCCTCAAGAGCCCGTTCCAGAGCCTGTAAAAATACCTTGTTTTCGCCTTCCAGCCCGACGCTCACCCGCAGGTGTTCCGGCATGCCGTAATTGGCGATGGGCCGCACGATCACGCCCTGCGCAAGCAGGCTGCGATTAATGGCGGCGGCATCGCCCACGCGCAGCGCGACGAAATTGCCGCTGGAAGGAATATACCCGAGGCCGAGGCGCTCGAAGCCTGCCGTCAACTGCGCCATGCCAGCGCGGTTGATCTCGAGACACTCGTTGAGGAAAGCGATGTCTTCCATCGCCGCCACCGCCGCCGCCTGGGCAAAAGCGTTGACATTGAAGGGCTGGCGCACCCGGTTCATCATATCCGCCACCTGCGGGCTGGTCAGCGCATAACCCACGCGCAAGCCGGCCAGGCCATAGGCCTTGGAAAACGTGCGCGTGACGATCAGATTCGGGAACCGCTTGAGCCAGCCGACACTGTCGCTCCTGAGCGCCTCCGGCAAGTATTCGGTATAAGCCTCGTCCAGCACCGCCAGCACATTGCCCGGCATGCGTTCGAGCAGCCCCAGCAGACGGTCGGGCTCGAGCAGCGTGCCGGTGGGGTTGTTGGGATTGGCGATGAACAGGATGCGGGTGGGGGTATCGCTATCGCGCGCAATCGCCGCCAGCAAAGCTTCCGGGTCATGGCCGAAATTGCTGGCGGGCGCCTCGATGCCGCGGGCGCCGGCCGCCTGGGTGGCGAGCGGGTAAACGGCAAAGGCGTACTGACTGTATACCGCAGAAGTCTGCGGCGTCAGGAAGGCGCGCGCCGCCAGTTCCAGCACGTCGTTGGAACCGTTGCCCAGCACGATCTGGTTCATCTCCACGCCGTGCTTCTGCGCCAGCGCGGCTTTAAGCGTAAATCCGCTGCCGTCCGGGTAGCGCGCGACCTCCATCAACACGTTTTCGATGGCCGCCAGCGCACGCGGACTGGCGCCGAGCGGGTTCTCGTTGGAGGCCAGCTTGACGATATCGCATTCCAGCAAATCCATTTCCCGCGCCAGCTCGGCAATCGGTTTGCCGGGCTGATAGGGCGCTATGCCGCGCACATGGGAGGGCGCGAAATCACAATTATCCATAATAGCCATTTGAAGATTCATTAATGGAGCGGGAGGCGATCAAAACAGTTCGATTTCATCGCCTTTGCCGCGCTCCGCATCCGCCCACCGCCGGGATAACTCAAGCGCCTCGTGGATACTCGCGCCGTCCAGAATGGCGTCGAACATGATGCGTTCGGATTCCATGGAATATTTCGAACGGATTTTATTCTGGATCGAAACCCATTCGGCAGGGCTGTACAAGCGACTGCTGTCCGAAATCAGATCGGCCAGCGCATCGATACTGCGGCAGACATGGTCGAGACGCTGCACCATCCGGTCGTAAAACTGAAAAGCCATGATCGCATGCTGCATCTGCCCAAAGACGAACCCACATTTGCTTTCGATGGTTTCGCGCACCAGCCGCGTCGCTTCATCGTCCGGCAAGTCCTGGTTTGCCACGCTGATAGCTGCCACCGCGCCGGACATGGCGGTGAAGGAATTCGTCAGCACGCCGACCGATTCGTCGCCATCGCGCATCACCGCGTCGATCTGCCCGATCGATACGCCCAGCATCAGGATGGTCTCGCGTACCTGGCTCCAGTTCAGGTCGGGGTTGACGGCACTCGATTTCATTGCGGGGAAACTTTTCTTGTCCATATTCGATTTAACCAGTTCTTCTTTTTAAAGAACAGCGATGGGGTAGGAGCCCAGAATTTTCAGGAAAGCCGCCTTGTCGGCCAGCTCGGATAGTGCCTGAGCAAGCTTCGCATCCTCGCGATGCCCGTCTACATCCACGAAAAAAACATATTCCCACAAGCCGGTGCGCGAAGGACGCGACTCGAGCTTGCTCATGCTCACGCCATGTTGCGCCAGCGGCGCGAGCAGTTCATATACCGCACCGGGGGTGTTCTTCACTGCCAGGATGAGGGAAGTTTTGTCCTTGCCGGAAGGCGCCGCATCGTGGGTGCCGATCACCAGAAAACGGGTGGTATTGTTCGGCTTGTCCTCGATATTTTGCGCCAGCTTTTCCAGGCCATAGCATTCTGCAGCCATTTCCCCGGCAATGGCCGCAGCCATTCCGTCCTCGGCGGCAAGGCGGGCCGCCTCGGCATTGCTCACTACCGCCACCCGTTCGGCATCCGGCAGGTTCTGGTTGAGCCACTCATGGCATTGAGCAAGGGACTGCGCATGCGAATACACTTTCTCTACCTTGCCAGTAGCGCCCGTCTTGCGCAATAGAAACTGGTGCACGCGCAAGTCAACCTCGCCGCAAACCTTGAGCGGGGTGGTCAGGAGCAGATCGAGCGTGGTGCCCACCGCGCCACCGGTGGAGTTTTCCACCGGCACCACGCCGTAATCCACATTGCCGGCTTCCACTGCACGAAACGCCTCGTCGATCGAAGCGCACGGTAGGGTATGGGCAGCATGACCGAAATGTTTGATTGCGGCGGCCTGGGTAAACGTGCCCTGCGGCCCGAGGAAAGCCACCGAAAGCGGTTTTTCCAGGGCCAGGCAGGCCGACATGATCTCGCGGAACAGGCGCGCCACGGTTTCGCCGGAAAGCGGGCCGGGGTTATTTTCCTTGATCCGGCGCAGCACCTGCGCCTCGCGCTCGGGGCGGAAAACCGCACCGTTTTTCAATGTCCCGATCGCCTTGGCATGCTCGGCGCGGCGGTTGACGAGCCTGAGCATCTCGTCGTCGATTGCGTCGATGTCGGCGCGGTGCTGTTGCAGTTCGTCAGCCATGCTTCTGCTCGAATTCGCGCATGAAATCCACCAGGGCTTTCACGCCCTCCAGCGACATGGCGTTGTAGATCGAGGCGCGCATTCCGCCCAGTAGGCGATGACCCTTCAACTGCGCCAGTCCGCGCGCCTTGGACTGCTTGAGGAATTCCGCGTCCAGTGCCGCATCCTTCAGGGTAAACGGCACATTCATGCGCGAACGGCTGTCTTTTGCGACCGGGCAATGATAAAAATCGCCGCTGTCGAGATAATCGTAAAGCAGTGCGGCCTTGGCATTATTGCGCCTGTCCATCTCCGCCAGGCCGCCGAGGCGCTGCAGCCATTTGAACACCAGCCCGGCGATATATAGTGAGTAAGTGGGCGGCGTGTTGTACATCGAATCGTTGTCGGCGTGAATCTTGTAGTCGAACATCGTCGGCGTGCCCGGCAACGTCTGGCCGATCAGGTCTTCGCGCACGATCACGATGCACAAGCCGGCCGGACCGATATTCTTCTGCGCCCCGGCATAGATCAGGCCGAAGCGGGAAACATCCAGTGGGCCGGACAGGATGTTCGAGGACATGTCGGCGACCAGCGGCACGTCGCCGGTTTCGGGTATCCAGTGGAACTCCACGCCGCCGATGGTTTCGTTCGGGGTGTAATGGACATAGGCAGCATCCTTGCTCAAACGCCATTTGTCCTGGGTCGGGGCATAGCTGAATTTTGCGTCTTCCGAACTGGCCACGACGTTGACCGTGCAGAATTTCTCCGCTTCCTCGATCGCCTTCTGCGACCAGATGCCGGTATTGACGATATCCACGGATTTTCTGCCGCGCAACAGGTTCATCGGCACCATGGCGAACTGGCTGGAAGCGCCGCCCTGCAGGAACAGCACCTTGTAGCCGGCGGGAATGCGCATCAGCTCGCGCAGATCGGCCTCGGCCTCGGCGGCAATGCCCATGAATTCCTTGCCGCGATGGCTCATCTCCATCACCGACATGCCGCAGCCGCGCCAGTTGAGCATCTCGTCGCGCGCCTGCTCCAGAACTTCCAGCGGTAAGGCAGCGGGACCGGCACTAAAGTTGTAAATTCGTTCCATAGTACTTGAATAGCAAGCTAAAAATTATTAACCACGAATAACACGAATGTTCACGAAGTTTCACGAATAAATTCGAGTGCATTCGTGTTAATTCGTGCCATTCGTGGTGAGGTTTTACCCGTATTCTACAGCGGTAAAAATCACTCTTCTTCCGCCTCCGAGTCTGCTTCCACCACTCGCTCAAGTCCGATCAGTTTCTCGCCCTTGTCGAGGTTAATCAGGGTCACGCCCTGAGTGGCGCGGCCCATCTCGCGGATTTCGCTGACACGGGTGCGGATCAGCACGCCGCCGGTGGTGATCAGCATAATCTCGTCTTCAGCATTCACCAGCGTCGCCGCCACCACCTTGCCGTTACGCTCCGAGGTCTGGATCGCCATCATGCCCTGAGTGCCGCGGCCGTGGCGGGTGTATTCGGTGATCGAGGTGCGCTTGCCGTAGCCGTTTTCGGTGGCAGTGAGCACGGACTGGGTCTCGTTTTCCGCCACCAGCAGGGAAATCACCTTCTGTCCCTTGCCCAACCGCATGCCGATCACGCCGCGCGAAACGCGGCCCGTGGCGCGCACGTCCTCCTCGTCGAAGCGCACCGCCTTGCCGCCGTCGGAGAACAGCATCACATCATGCTGGCCGTCGGTGATGTCCACGCCGATCAGGTAATCTTCCTCGTCGAGGTTGATGGCGATGATGCCCCGCTTCATCGGGCGGGAGAAATCGGACAGCGGGGTTTTCTTGACGATGCCGCTGGCGGTCGCCATGAAGATGAAGTGGCCGTCGTCGAATTCCTTGACCGGCAGGATGGCGTTGATCTTTTCGCCTTCCTCCAGTTGCAGCATGTTGACGATCGGCTTGCCGCGCGACCCGCGGCTGCCCTGCGGCACTTCGTAGACCTTGATCCAGTAGACCTGGCCGCGGTTGGAAAAGCACAGGATGTAGTCGTGGGTGTTGGCGATGAACAGCTTCTCGATGAAATCCTCTTCCTTCATCGCCGTCGCCTGCTTGCCGCGCCCGCCGCGTTTCTGCGCGCTGTAGTCCTCCAGCGGCTGGGATTTGATGTAGCCGCTGTGCGAAAGCGTCACCACCATGTCCTGCGGCGTAATCAGGTCTTCCAGGCTGATGTCCTGGGCATGGGCCACGATCTCGCTGCGGCGTTTGTCGCCGAACTGCGCCTTGATCGCGGTCAGTTCCAGCACGATGATTTCGGTGATGCGCTCCGGCTTGGCGAGGATATCGAGCAGGTCGGCGATTTTCTCCATCACCTCCCGGTACTCGGACACGATCTTGTCCTGCTCCAGGCCGGTCAGGCGTTGCAGGCGCAGCTCCAGAATCGCCTGGGCCTGGGCGTCGGACAGGCGGTAGCCTTGGCCGGAAAGACCGAACTCGGCCGCCAGCCCATCCGGACGGGAGGCATCGGCCGCCGTCCGTTGCAGCATCTCTTCCACCAGCGGCGAACGCCAGATATTTTCCATCAGCCCCTGCTTGGCGGCGGACGGCGTAGGCGCGGCCTTGATCAGGGCGATCACCTCGTCCACGTTGGACAAGGCCACCGCCAGACCCTCCAGGATATGGCCGCGTTCGCGCGCCTTCTTGAGCTCGAACACGGTACGCCGCGTCACCACCTCGCGCCGGTGGCGCAGGAATGCGTCGAGCATCTGCCTCAGGTTGAGCAGGCGCGGCTGGTTATCCACCAGCGCCACCATGTTCATGCCGAAGGTGTCCTGCATCTGGGTCTGCTTGTATAGGTTGTTCAGCACCACTTCCGGCACTTCGCCGCGCTTCAGCTCGATCACCATGCGCATGCCGGACTTGTCCGACTCGTCGCGCAGATCGGAAATGCCCTCGATCTTCTTCTCGCGCACCAGCTCACCGATCTTGATCAGCAGGTTGGCCTTGTTCACCTGGTAGGGCAGCTCATCGACGATGATCGCCTGCCGCCCGCCCACCTTGTCGATATCCTCGAAATGGGCGCGGGCGCGCATCACCACCCGGCCGCGGCCGGTGCGGTAGCCTTCCTTGACGCCGACGGTGCCGTAGATGATGCCCGCGGTCGGAAAGTCCGGCGCCGGCACGATCTCGATCAGCTCCTCGATATCGGTGTCCGGGTTTTCCAGCAGCAGCAGGCAGGCGTCCGTGATCTCGTTCAGGTTGTGCGGCGGAATGTTGGTCGCCATGCCCACCGCGATGCCGGAACTGCCGTTAATCAGCAGGTTGGGGATCTTCGACGGCAGCACCAGCGGCTCGTGCTCGGAACCGTCGTAGTTCGGGCCGAAATCCACCGTTTCCTTGTCGAGATCGGCGAGCAGCTCATGGGCGATCCGCGCCATGCGGATTTCGGTGTAACGCATTGCGGCAGCGTTGTCGCCGTCGACCGAACCGAAGTTGCCCTGGCCGTCCACCAGCGGATAGCGCAAACTGAAATCCTGCGCCATGCGGACGATGGTGTCGTACACTGCGGTGTCGCCGTGGGGATGGTATTTACCGATCACGTCGCCGACGATACGCGCCGATTTCTTGTAGGCCTTGTTCCAGTCGTTGGAAAGCTCGTGCATGGCGAACAGCGCGCGCCGGTGCACCGGCTTGAGACCGTCGCGCACATCGGGCAGTGCCCGGCCCACGATCACGCTCATGGCGTAATCGAGGTAGGAGCGGCGCATTTCTTCTTCTAGGCTGACGGGAAGCGTTTCTCTGGCGAATATTTCCATATGTGCTCTAAGGGGTTCTACTTAACCTGAATTGGTCTGCGGAAACAAAATGTTCGCAATTTTAGCATGTTGACTCATCCCAAGCCACTCCGCATAAAGATTGAATTTTCGTCACCTTTTAAATTACTGGTATATGATATATAGAGTAATTGTTAAGTGCGTCGCCGGAACCGGCTTTAAACCGCACCTGAACAGCCGAAACGATCAATAATCAAAATGGAGAATCGAAAATGAAAAAAAACCTAGTCAAACAGTTCACCTTGGGCATTATGATGGCAGCCGGAATATCGGCTGCCGGCGCCACCTTTGCCCACGACGTGGCCAACGCCGGCTACCTGATCGACACCCGCGGCAACGTGGTCAAGAACAACTATGGTCAGTGCTGGCGCACCGGCTACTGGACCCCGGCCATGGCAACCGCCGAATGCGACCCGGATCTGGTAAAGAAAGCCGAGCCTGCGAAAGTCGAACCTGCAGCAGTGCCCGAGGCCGGCCCCGAAAAACCTGCCGTAAAAGCGGAGTTCAAGGCTGAAACCCTGTTCGATTTCGACAAGGCCGTAGTCAAGCCGGAAGGCAAAAAAGTGCTGGACGATAAAGTTGTCGACGGCATGAAAGCCCACCCCGAAGTGGAACTGCTGCTGGTAACCGGCCATACCGACCGCATCGGCACTGAAAAATACAACCAGAAGCTGTCCGAGCGCCGCGCTGCGGCGGTCAAGGCTTACCTGGTCAGCCAAGGCATCGCTGCCGACCGCGTCAAGACAGTAGGCAAGGGCGAATCCGAGCCGAATCCCGATGCCGACACCAAAACCAAGTGCCATCGCATGCCTTCCAAGAAGCTGATCGAATGCCTGCAACCCGATCGCCGCGTCACGGTCGAGCCGGAAATTCAGGTTCCGACCCAGAAATAATTTCGGCCCCCGGGCACGAAAAAACCAGCCCCGCCTTGTGCGGGGCTTTTTTATCGGCTAAATTCCTGCGATGCAAGCTGAAAATACACAAATCGACACCTTGATCGACGCGCGCTGGGTCATCCCCATCGAACCGGCCCGGCAAATCCTCGACAGACATTCCATCGCGATTGCCGACGGCATAATCCGCGACATCCTGCCGACCGCCGACGCCCATGCCAAATACACCGCCAGCCGGCACTTGCAGCTAGACGATCACGTTCTCATTCCCGGCCTGATCAACCTCCACACCCATGCCGCCATGACGCTGATGCGCGGACTGGCCGACGACCTGCCGCTGATGGACTGGCTCAACCACCACATCTGGCCAGCCGAGGCAAAATTCGTCTCGCCGGAATTCGTGCGCGACGGCAGCCTGCTGGCCTGCGCGGAGATGATCAGGGGCGGCGTCACCTGCTTCAACGACATGTATTTCTTTCCCGCGGCAACGGCACAGGCCGCCCTCGCAGCCGGAATGCGCGCCGCCATCGGCCTGATCGTGGTCGATTTCCCCACCGCCTACGCCGCCGATGCCGATGACTACCTCAGCAAAGGGCTGGCCGTGCGCGACGAACTGCGCGGCGAACCGCTGCTCACCTTCACGCTCGCTCCCCATGCACCCTACACCGTCAGCGACAAAACCTTCGCCAAGGTGTTGACCTATGCCGAGCAGCTCGACCTGCCGATCCATATCCACCTGCACGAAACCCGCGACGAGATCGAGGAAAGCATCAAGCAATTCCAGATGCGCCCGCTGGAACGGCTGCGCCGCCTCGGCCTGCTCGCCCCCAACCTGATCGGGGCGCATATGGTGCAGGTCACCACCGAGGAAATCCGCCTGCTCGCCGAGCACGGCTGCCATGTCGCCCACTGCCCGAGTTCCAACCTCAAACTCGCCAGCGGCATCGGCCCGGTAGTGGAAAAACTCGCACAGGACATCAACATCGGCCTGGGCACCGATAGCGCGGCGAGCAACAACCGGCTCGACATCTTCACCGAAATGCGCCTTGCCGCCCTGCTCGCCAAGGGCCAGAGCCGCCACGCTGCCGCCCTGCCCGCCCATCAGGCGCTCGCCATGGCCACCATCCACGCCGCCCGCGCACTGGGGATCGACCGGATAACCGGATCGCTCGCCATCGGCAAGGCAGCGGACATCACCGCGGTCGATTTGTCCGCCCCGGAAACCCAGCCATGCTATGATGTTGCCTCGCATCTGGTGTATGCCGCAGGCAGGGAAAACGTCAGCCATGTCTGGGTCAACGGCAAGCCGGTGCTCGACGAACGGCGACTGACCACGCTCGATATCCGCGAACTCAACGCCAAAACCGCCTTCTGGCACGAAAAAATCAGCAGATCAAGATGAACAAATCCACATTGAACGCAGATCAGCAGGAACTGGACAAATTTGCCCAGCTCGCCCACCGCTGGTGGGACCCCAACAGCGAATTCAAGCCGCTGCACGAAATCAACCCGCTGCGGCTCGACTATGTCGACCAGGCCGCCGGCCTCGACGGAAAAACCGTGCTCGACGTCGGCTGCGGCGGCGGCATCCTGGCCGAAAGCATGGCAGCGCGCGGCGCGCAGGTCACCGGCATCGACCTCGGCGAAAAAGCCCTCAAAGTCGCCAAGCTGCATCTGCTGGAGAGCGGCCAGAAAGTGGACTACCGCCTGACCGCGGTGGAAGAGCTGGCGAAACAACAGCCGCAGCATTACGACATCGTCACCTGCATGGAAATGCTCGAGCACGTGCCGGAGCCGGCCAGCGTGGTGCGGGCATGCGCCGAGCTGGTCAAGCCGGGCGGCCACGTCTTCTTCTCCACCCTCAACCGCAACCCGAAATCCTACCTGCTCGCCGTGATCGGCGCGGAGTACGTGCTCAACCTCCTGCCGCGCGGCACCCACGACTACGCCAAATTCATCAAACCCTCCGAACTGGGCGCCTTCTGCCGCGCTGCCGGCCTGAATATCGCCGGCATCACCGGCATGAACTACAACCCCTTCACCAAGACCTACGCGCTCGATGCCGACACCAGCGTCAATTACATGATCCACTGCCGTCCGGAATGATCCAGGCCGTTCTGTTCGACCTCGACGGAACGCTGGCCGATACCGCGCCCGATCTGGGGCATGCCCTCAACCTCCAGCGCGAACGGCACGGCCTGCCGCCGCTGACGCAGGAAACCATCCGCCCCTACGCCTCCCACGGCACACGCGGACTGTTCGAGATCGGCTTCGGCCTGAAGCCGGAGGATGCCCGCTTCGAGCCGATGCGCGAGGAGTACCTCGACCTCTATACCGCCAACCTGTGCCGCCTCACGCGATTGTTCCCCGGCATGGCCGAACTGCTGGAAGAACTCGAAGAAAAAGGCATCGCCTGGGGCGTAGTCACCAACAAACCGGCGCGCTTCACCAACCCCCTGATGGAACAGCTCGGGCTGATCCAGCGTGCCGCCAGCATCATCAGCGGCGACACCTGCCCCCGGCCCAAGCCCCACCCCGAACCGCTCCTCACCGCCGCGCGCGAAATCGGGGTGGCGCCGCAGTTCTGCCTGTATGTGGGCGACGCCGAACGCGACATCGAAGCGGCGCGCGCCGCCGGCATGCCGGCGCTGGTCGCCGCATACGGCTACCTCGGCGCAAATGACTGGCCGGAACAGTGGGGGGCGGACAGCATCATCCGCGTACCGGCGGAAATCCTGGATTATCTATAGATTTCGAAGTGATTTGCCGGCCCGATTCCCCGCCAGCCGCGCAAAAAACTCCCGCCGCGACACTTCCTTCTGCCAGCCGCATTCCCGTTTTTGCTCTTCCATCACCCGGTCGCGGGTCTTGATGACTTCGTTCCAGGCGGCGAATACCGCATCGGCGGAGTCGTACTGCGCCATCGACTGCACCAGCGGCTGCAACAGGAAATGGCCGAGTTCCGGCAGGTAGTTGAGGTGCGCCTTCTGCGTCCCGCCCAGAATGGTGAAATCGAGCAGCGGACCGATGACCTGAAAAGGTTCGGCGGCACGCTCGGCGGCACTCCAGCCGGGCGGAATTTGAAGACCCGGATCGCGCTCGGGCAGGAACACCCGCGCCATCATCCACGGCGTCAGCAGCAGAAACACCGACCAGCCGTCGCTGCGGCGGAAGGCGCGGACTTCCACCGGCAGGTCGTGGTTGACCATGAATTCGCCGCTGAAATAGTTGCGGTAAATCTCGCCGAAGCAGTCGCCCACTGCAGCGATGACCGCATGGTCGTCGCTCCTGGGCAATGCCCCCAGCTTCCAGGCAGCATCACTCATCGAACAGGTTCTCAAGCTGCCGACCGAGTTGCCGATAGAGCGACAGCCCGCTCTCCGCTTGCAGCACTTCACCGAACTGCGGCACCCAGGCCGCCAGATGGTCGCGCCACAACTCCTGCAACAACGCCTTGCTATGGTCGCAGCCCTGCCCCATCAGCCAGGCGGCGCATTCCAGCTGGGTGCCGAGATAATCGGGCGGCGCACCCTCGGCCTCCAGCCCGGCGCGGCGGTAAAGGTCGCCGAGCTGGTCGCAGGCGACGCCGAACATGGCCTTGCCCACGAAGGCCGACTCGAAAGGCGGACAGGCGGTTTTCGGATGGCCGGAGATAAACAGACGCCCGTGCTCCGCCTGCCATTCCTCCAGCGGCGTTTGCACCAGTTCCGCAACCGGTTCGCCCAGCCAGGCATGTTCCACGGCCAATTCACGCAGCACCGCCAGCGAATCGCTACCGGGACTCGCCAGCAGGCCGGAAAGCAGGCGCAGGGTTTCAGGGGATGCGTTCACACTTATTTACCACGGATAGGCATAAACGCCGGCATACATGAAATAGTGCCGCAGCATGTAGCCGCCCATCAGCACCAGCAACGCCGCCGCCACGGTGGGGAAACGCCCGCCCCAGCCCTTGATCACCCCCTTGAGCTCGAGCAGGAACGGCACGATCAGGCCGAAGCCGATGAAACCGACCAGCCAGCCCATGTCGTGCCACAACAACTGCGCCGAGCGATAGCCGGATTCCGAACCGGACAGGGTGTAGTTGAAGAACGAGAACAGGATCACCAGTTCGGTGGCGATCAGGATCACGTCCATGCGCTCATAGCGGTGACGGATGTCTATGTCGTTTTCGTCCTGGATGAACACATTCAGCAGCAGCAGCAAATAGGCGAACGCGGTCGAAAATGCCGACACCGTGAACAGCAGCGGCACGCCGGGGTTGTGCCACAGTGCCACCGCCGGGAACGACTGAATCAGCAGGCCGGTGTATACCGCGGTGCCGATGCCGTTGATGGTGGCAAGCCAGCCGACGATGCGCCGCCGTTTCAGGCAGCAGCCGGACAGCCATGCCACCAGCCGGGACTGCAACAACGCTCCGACCAGTGGCGTGCGCATGAACAGCGGTGTTTCGCGCATGTAGGGCAGCGCGTAGAGCATGCCCCACACCATCATCCACAGAATGAACTGGGTGCCCCAGGCGATCCAGGCATGGGGCTGGTAAAACAGCACCAGCGGATTGAGCACGTAGATCACCGCGACGTGATGCAGCAGGTGGCCGAACAGCACCGCCGAGCTGATGGCCAGCATCACCACGCCGGACAGCGCGCCCCACAAGACGAGCTTGCGGTGCGGACGGCAATACATGTCGGTGAGGAAGCTGACGGAGAGCGTCGCCGCACCCAGTCCGCCGAAGAACAGGTACATGGCGATCCACCAGGTCCAGATGCTTTGAGTTGTATAGGTCATGGCATCCATGGCTTAACCTTTCCGCTTGTTATCGTCGATGTAGTACACGTTCGGCCTGGTTCCCAGATGCTTCATCAGCGGCTGCGCCACCCCGCTCTCCACCAGTTGCGTGACCGGGTCGGAAGGGTTGTCCAGATCGCCGAATTGGCGCGCGGAACCGACGCAGGTTTCCACGCACGCCGGCTTCATCCCCTTGTCGAGGCGGTGGGCGCAGAACGAACACTTGTCCATGCTCGGGCTGGTGCGCTGGAGTTCGCCGTAGAATTCCTTGCCGGTCTTGATGTCGGCGTAAGTCACCTCGTAGCGTGCATCGTAGGGACAGGCCATGGCACAGGCGCGGCAACCCATGCAGTGTTCCGGATCGATCATGACGATGCCGTCCGGCCGCTTGTAGGTGGCTCCGGTCGGGCACACGGTCAGACACGGCGGATTGTCGCAGTGGTTGCACAGGTGCGGAAAAAAACGCCGCCGCACCATTTCATTCGTGCCGATTTCCTTCTCGGGCACATAGGTGCGCCACTTGTCCTTCCATACGGGAGTCTGGTTTTCCATGGCGCAGGCGGCCATGCAGGCGTTGCAGCCGACACACGTGTTAAGGTCTATGACCATGGCGTAGTGAGTCATGCCGTGGCTCCTTTCTCAGAAATCTTCTTGATTCGCACGGTGAACTCCTGTGTACGAAAACCTCCCGTCACGGGTTCGACCGCGTAGGGCACCAGCTTGTTGGTGGCGGTACCCACCCCGAATGAGCGCGTGAGCGACGGGTTTTCCGCACCGAAACCGGAGTAGAAAAACACGGCCTCACGGTGAATAAGCCGGGTGACGTGGGCGTGACCGGTTGCGGCCTGGCCGGTTTTCGAATTGGTGATGAGGATCGGGTCGCCATCTCCGATGCCCAGAAACGCCGCGCGCGCCGGGTGTATCCAGATGTGGGTGTAGATGTCTTTCTTGAACTGATTGATCGCCGCCAGCACCGGGTTGTTATTGTTGGTGGAGGCATAGGACACCGTGGGTGCTTTGCCGTAGGTAAAGTAAAACTCGTCATCCGCCAGGCTACCGGAAGCCCCTTTCCGGCACTCCGTCGGGATGTGCGTGGCGAGCACGTTGAATTGCGGTGCCGTGCCTCCCATGCCGCGCAGGCCGTCGAACAGACTGGAGTAAAACTCCACCCGACCGCTTCCGCTGGGCATCGGCAGTTTCCAGGGCATGGCGTGCTTCTCCAGCAGCTTGTCCTTGGTTTCCAGGATCAGCACGCCCTTATCCCGCAATACCGTATCGAGCTGCTTCACGGTGATGCCCGCCTCCTCGGCGGCCAGTTCGAAGGCCACGTCGCGGTATGCGGCGGAAAAAGGACTTTTTACCCCATCCTTGATTTTCTGGGCCAGCTTCTTCTTGACCGAGGCGGCGTTCAGCCCGGTCAGTTTTTCAACGGTGTCCATGAAAGCGTCGGTCTTGCCGCTGATGATTTCCGTCATCTTCAACAGGATGTCGGGTGCCTCCTGCGTATCGTACAACGGGTCGATGGCCGGATAGCGCGTGACGAGCCCCAGATCGTGGTTTACGCCGTTGGCGTAAATATTGGGTTCGCCGCGCTCCAGATAGGTGGAATTGGGCAGGATCACGTCCGCATACATCGTGGTGTCGCACGGCAATACGTCGATGGCGATGACCAGTTCCATGTTCTTGTGGGAAAGAATCTCCTTCCAGCGGGAATCGGGATAGTAATGGCGCACCGGATTGGCGGCGTTGAGCAACACCGCGCGAGTGTTGTAGGGTTCGCCCTTGTAGTTGAGTGTGCCCTCGACCGATTCCTTGAAACCCACGTCCGCCAGCACCGGCAACAACACGTAAGGCCGCCCCGCCGCGCGTTCCTGTTCGGTGTAGGCCCAGGACCAGCCGGGCTTGCCGTGGCTGAAATTCTTGCCGTTCGAAAAAACATCGATGACCAGCTTGGCAAAGGGCAAGCCGACGATGCTGGTGAGCGGTGGCCCCAGTTCCTTGCCTTCCTGCTTCGCCTTGATGGTGTTGGCCTGCTTCTTGTGCACCTCGCCACTCATGATCCAGCCGCCAGGCTTATCGATGCCGCCCGTCAGTGCCTGAATCATGGCTTGCACCCGGCGCATCATGATGATGTTGCCATAACGGCTGCCATGCCAACCGGGATCGATGATGGCGGGACGCGCGCCGCCGAACTCGCGCGCGATGCGCCGAATCGTGACGGCAGAAATGCCGGTAGTGTTCTCCGCCCATTCCGGGGTGCAGGCCCGAATCTCTTCCAGTTGCGCCTGGAGCACGGTCATCACCGGGTGTCCGTCCAGCATCAGACCGTCCGGTGCGTGGAGCGATGGGAAGCAGGGACGGCCTTCCACGTCCAGACCGTTTTCGTTGGTGTAGGCAGGTACGGCACGGATTTCCGAGCTGCGCTCCTGCACCACGCGGGGGTGGCCCTTGGCGTCGAGTGCCAGATGCAATTGGCCCTTGCCATCCTTGTAGGTCAGGAAGGGCATGTTGGAATGCTGGCGCAGGAAATCGGCGTCGTAGAGCCCCTCTTCGAGCATGGTCTTGAGCATGGCCAGCAGGAAGTCCAGGTCCGTGCCCGGCCGGATGGAGATCCACTCGTCCGCCTTGGACGCGGTCTCGGACTGGCGCGGGTCGATGGCCACCACCTTGGCGCCGTTTTTGCGGCCCTGGGCGAAACGCACCATGCGGCAGGTTGACACGCCACCGATCGAGGCATTGTTGGCGACGAACAGGATGTACTTGGCGTTGTCGAAATCCGGCAATACCTCGTCGTGAATATTGAAGTTGCCGGTCACCGAATCCGTACCCAGATGGCCGTTGGTAACGCAAGCCTGCATTGGCGAGGCGATGATGTTCGGAATGCTGTTGGCGAGCGCGAATGGCACCGCCCAGTTCATGTAAAAAACGCAGGAGGTCCAGCCGCCCACCATGGTCCATTCCCAAGGCTGGATGTTGGCATCCTTCTGTTTCTTCGCGATGTAGGCGTAGGCCTCTTCCCAGGAGGCGGGGCGGAACTTCATCTCGCCGCGCTTGCTGCCTTCCACCCGGATCAACGGCGTTTTCAGCCGGTCGGTGTCGTAGGTCTGGCGCAGACCCGCTTGGCCGCGCGCGCAAATCTTGCCGCGGTTGAGCGTGGAATTGGGATTACCGTCGAGCTTGACGATACGCTTGACGCCGTTTCTGGTGCGGGTGGTGACGCGGATATTGCACAGGGAGGAGCAGAAATTGCAGATACTGTAAGTGTATCCTTCGCTATCCGCCTCCCCGCCGCTACCGGCAGCGGCGGATTTGCCCAACAAACCGGCAGGCTTCAACAGCGTCAACCCGGCAGCGCCCAACCCCGTCGCCTTCAAAAAGGTGCGACGGGTCAGGCTTGGAAATTTCCAAGTCATGTGCAATCCCCTCCAATATTATAATTCTCTAATTTAACCCGCAAAAACAAGAAGCTAGACAGGCGGATTGATCTGTATCAATCCTAGACAATCTGGAGAAGGATCGTCATTGATAATTCGCAATCGGGCGTAAATTTTCCGGAACCGGGATTGCCATCCCTATTTCTGATAGAATTTGAACATAGGTTGAACTTATTGCTTCCAGGTTCATCTATGTATACAACATGGGGGCGACCCGGTTTCGACGTGGGTTGCAAAGCAGTGTAGGGCATACCGAGGACCAGTGACCTCGTAAATCCATCTGGAAAACTATAGTCGCAAACGACGAAAACTACGCTCTAGCCGCTTAATTGCCGGTTAGACTCTGCACCGGTTGGTCTCTGGGCCGGCTTGAAGCCGCAAGGTGGAAAGAGCAGAGTCATTAACAGAGACTCGTGTCGGTCCGGGTTGCTTGAACCGATCCTAAACTTAAGGCAACTAGCGTGAATCCAGCCTGTTCGGTTGGCGTGATTCGGGCGAAATCAAATAATCGGACTAAGTATGTAGAACTGCCTGTAGAGGGCTTGCGGACGGGGGTTCGATTCCCCCCGCCTCCACCAA
>Ga0307375_10000861_pt1 | contig 35378 bp, 43 predicted proteins | sample TR1MG_FD_202531 | JGI IMG/M metagenome (GOLD analysis project Ga0307375, IMG submission 202531) | Soil microbial communities from Risofladan, Vaasa, Finland - TR-1 | ecosystem: Environmental > Terrestrial > Soil > Coastal area > Acid sulfate soil | place: Finland: Risofladan, Vaasa | collected... | reverse complement strand
AATAATTTCTGATAAGCTCTATGCAGCTCTGCCTTACCAGAGAGTCCTCGAAAATCGTGTCCGACGATAACCCAAAAATAACACCCGTGAGCAATCCACTTCGGCAACTCTGCCATTTGGTCAGGCGTGACATGTATCTGTCCGTCGTAATTAATCTTACACTCGACCCAACGTGGAGTATACGACGGATGCATACAATACAAATCTGGCCATCCAGCCGTATACTGATTACCGTGAGTCTTTTTGACATGCCACCCCTGATATCTTAGGTATTCCGAGAATGGGTTAACGATCTTTATAGTCTCTGGTTGTGCGCTCACTACCACCCTCCCTTGGGTTATCGACCATCTGGAGTTTCTTTGCTGAGTCAATACCAAGGATAGCCCACTGAGCAATATCAATAAACCGCAAGGACATAACCTCTGCACTCTCCGGGCGGTTTGGACACTGCTTCAAGGACTCAACATTCTCCATTAGTTTACCCAAGATATAGGGCATTCCCAGCTGTTGGGTTACATAAACTTCTTTCTGGTCGATGTAACTCTGGCGAAGCGAACTGATGATGGCGTTTCTTTCACGTGTATTCATTTGCTTTCTCCCTTACAAAATGTTTTAACCAGTTAATATTATTCTCCGTCGGCTCCGAAAACTTCTCCTTCACAATCTTCTTGTCCTCCTTCACTAGATGCGGGTACGCCAGCATCAGTTTCATTCCCAGTTCCGTCAATGTCCTGTACCTGTTGAACTCCCTTCGATACTTTGTGAGTAGCTCTTGCATCGGCCAGTCGCTCCTTGTAATCCGAAATTGACTCAACAAACTCAAGTACTACTCTCAGGAATTGAAAACGACCACCCTTCACACCAGAGACACAGCACATAGAAGTATCCCGGATACCCTCAAAATATCTTTTGCTGACGTGATAAAAGTACAACTCTTTCGTATGCAGATGCCTAAGCACAATCTGAGCATCATTCGGTATCGCCATATTGAACCTCCAGTTTACCCTTAATAGAGTTAAACGCGCCATCTACACTTGCATAACTCGATGCAATTAGAGCTGGACACCCATTTTTTGCTTCGACATATGCATCGAATAATTTGATTGCTTGCCAAGAGTCGTAGTGGATAGTAATTGCACAATTTCTACCGCGAGATAGTTTGATTAGTCTCTTCAACGCTTGTTTCGGTCCCATTACTCTTCCTTTCTGAAGTTAACTCAACCCACCTTTGCCTGTTGTGCGTTGCCGGGTGCGTTTTCGTCAGACCACCCCATTCGCTTCAAAAACTGTCGCCGAGCAGCAGCCTCATCCTTCATCCCGCACGCGAAACAGACACACTCCCCATTCGGCCCATATGGCCTTAGTTCCGCAATCTTGCCACACAAGTCGCACTGCTGCGCTTGCTCGACTTCAATAATACGCACATCACCAATTCTTTCACTCATACCACTCCTTTCAGCACCCGGTTTCGCACAACGGTTTGCGAAACGTGCGTTGTTACCACCTTGGATTATGCTCAGGCCCGTGGTACGGGTCTGGGCCAGGTGATTCCAATGGCGCACTTTCGCTGTTGTCCGATGCGGAGCCGGGAGCTACCACACTGTCCAGCATGTCAGCCCCCGCACCAGACGGTGATACCTCGTGCAACATCTGCTTGAGACACGCAATCTTCTCATCTCTTGTCACAATTCCCCTCCCGGCGTAGTTTCTTCAACGCTTGTTTCGGTCCCATTACTCTTCCTTTCTGAAGTTAACTCAACCTACCTTTTCTTTGCGCCACTCGTTGAGAAGTGAAAACACATATTCCCATTCGTGCTTAGTGTGCAAGTGCATATACCGTTCAAGCCTAGAAAGCAAAGAAATGGCACGGCTAGCGCTGTTGTGCGATGCGGAAGGAGTGCCTACCACAAGCCCCTTTGGCCGCTTCCCGCTGAGTGCGTCACGCATGGCGGCGTCGCATAGGTCAAACACCTTGTCCCCCACCGAGTCTGTCACATGTGGCCTACAGGCTACCCGTAGGTTGTAGGCCCCTAGGCATATCATGTTGTCAACATCCCCCACCATCTTGTCATGCTGTCGCTTGTTCATTTCTCCCCCGCATCCTTGCGCCGCCAGTACTCTGCGCTGACGGCCATATCAATGAGGGACTGACCCTCGTATGGCCTACACGGTTCTGCAAACCACCCATGGCCGACAAGCCCCGCCCACTCAGAGGTCTTTATCCACTCATGCACCTCTGCCAGCGGGAACACATGTCTACACACCTCCGCCGTCAGCTTGGCCCACGCGGGAATGGTTGGACGGCAGTACCAGCACTTTTTATGGGAAAACGAAATGCTCATATCTACCGGTATCCACCTCTCGGGTTGGATATTCTTGTATCTGTACTCCATATCCGGCGTCTTGACCGTCTCGCTCTCCGGCACTAGCTCCCATCCTTCACCGGGGTCGGGTGGGGTTAACTTCAGTCCCGTAGGCGCATCAGGTCCGCCGATGACCGTATCGCCGGGAGCTACCAACTCTGCGCGAATGCGCGACCACGCACCCTGCAAGAAACCACCCTCCGAACCCTGTTCCACATACCTGTCAATAACAGTGATATCATCTTTGTCAATCATTCACCCTCCCGGCCTTGTAACGTGTTTTGTTAACCTTACTTCTTCCACGCTCCGATAGCTGTAACAATTCCACCAATGTTTTTAGTGGTAGTCTTACTTCTAACCCAATCCTCGTAACGCTGTGTCTGTACATAGATATTTGGGTCGTCGATACTACGCTCGTAGCGCGGTATTGCAGCCTTACGTCCATCAGTAAACTTTATTCGACTTGACATTTTAGCCCCTAATGTTATTGCATGAGAATGGGATACCATCTTTTGTCACACCGAAGAACTTAAAGTGAATCTCTCCACCAATTGGCCAATGCTCAGTCACGTGGTCCCAATCACGTTCTTCGTCACTGAAGCCTCCACCAATTTCAAAATTAACCTTACGCCCTACGTGAATGCCAAGTCCCCCTGTGAAGGATGTAACTTTGTCATCCCACGTTATCTCACACATAAGCGCACCCATCCTACCCTCGTGTCTATTTTTGCCCTCGACGGAACCCACTATTATGGCCTCGGCATCAAACTCTGGCTTATACTTCAGCAGGTTACTACTGCGTCTATCCTCGTAGAAACTGTGAGGATTTATGAACATCAAGCCTTCCCATCCAAGACTGTCTGCCTTAGCTGCCAGCTCCACTACCTGCTCTTTGCTATACACTCTCGTCTGCTGAAGGTATCGACAGTGAGGATAGCTACCCACCTCAAGGATTGCTCTGACATTCTGCATCCGCATGGCCCATGTAAGGTTACTTCTATTTATCAAATCGGATGGGTCTGGATGTATTTTTGATACACCCTCAAAAAGTGCATAAGGCTTCGAGTTATAGATGAAATAATCTATCATGTGCCAACGAGCGTCATTACACCCGCCGATGCCTTGACCACAAATTGACTTTACAACATCAAGTCTATCCTGATACCACAACTCACCATGCAGCGAAATATTCCTAGGCAGAGTATCCAGCCACCAATCCGGTGCGTTAATCACCTTGGGCCGCATACCATCTTTGTTTGCTCTGCCGATTGTCCATAGACCAGTACTCAATGGTACTGTCTTGTCCCCACCCCTGTAATACCAAGGGATATCCGAGGCAAGCATACCACGAGTGATACCACCATCCCAAACACATCCCCAGCCGTTCAGCTTCCGACTGTACAACCAGCCAGTGATATCCTCACCGGCATAGGAGTGCGCGAGCATCGCAAATTCTTTTTTCATTTAACCTTACTCCTAAGTGTTCCTTGATTGCGAGATGCGAAAACTTCAGGTGTCAGTCTATCTGGTTTAATTAGGCACTTGCTCTTGTGGACCCACCTCCCCCTTAGTCTGTCGTTTTCAAGCCTATCCTCAAGACGTATTGCCTTGCGGTAGTCTTCAAAGGATTCTCCTTCTTTTCTAGCACGGCTCATACCCAACCTCTCTCCTTGAAGTGAACAAGATTCTTAAAGACTTCTGGTTCAAGAAAAATTCTATCTGTTGGGTTAAATATATCACTTGTAAGCAGTGTAATACCATAGCCCTCGTTGATTGCGTACACTCCGTCGCCAAGGTATACTCGGCTTACTGGATTCATTTCTTCTTCTTCTTCTGACATTTAAGCCTCCGAGAACCCGTGAGAGATATAGAGATTGCCGTGAATATCTTTGTAGCAGAAGTAGAAAGCTTTATCGACATGCTTAAATGCTACACTGCACTTCGGCATATCCTCTTTCACTTCTGCCCACGACATACTAAAAGGATATTCTTTGAACCCAACACGTGCATGTGGCAGAGAAAGCAAAACTACAATGAGAAGAAATGTAGCAGCCAGAGCTACTATTCCAATAACCTGTGTCATGTGTTTACGTTCCTTCCTACCCTGTGAACCATGTCAGGAGCGTAGAGGAATGTCGTTGTAAGGTTATAGAAATATCCTCCGCGGTCGCGATGTTTTACTCTCACGCTGTTATCCCAATACACCTTGGTCACTTCACCAGTCTCCCCCGGATATGGGCAATCGTCGTCCATCATAGGAGAATCGAGTATCACAACAATGTCTCCGATTTTCATTTAACCCTCACGCATGGCTTACGTGAAAACTTCTCGTCCAGTAGGCTACAGCCTTCCTTGCAATGCAGAGTTTCCTCATGCGGTTTCGCTGAGGCACAATCTTCACGACGCGGACATTTGTGGTCAATGCAAATCATCATTTTTCTCCCCAATTCTTGAGCCCTATTTTCCACTGCATACTGATAAACGGTATACGGTCGCGATAGGACTCTACTGTTGAGTTAACTATAGATTTCACTAGCTCTACTACCTCTGGCTTACACGGTGCCATTACCTCGTCATGCACATTAAACACCATCACTACCCACGCATGAATCCCTACTGGTTGGATATCCCATATTCTCCTTTCAACGTTTTTTGTGATTTGTCCTCCGGGCGATTGAATCTTATGGTTAGCTGCACTTCGCATGACTTTTGCATTAAGGTTAAAAGCTGCTGCATAGAGAGCCGAAGCCGCGGCCCCGCCAACCGTTTGTAATCTATCTCTCCTTTTAACCTTACTGAGACCTTTACAGGCTTCTTTGAGCTCATCACTCGGCTCTCTAGCCAGTTCAAACAGGGCTCGGATAACAGAGTACTCCATGGCAAAATATCTTTTGAACCCGAGCATAGACTCCACAAAACGCTTAGGCTCACACCAAACGACTTCGGTACCGATACCTTGAGGCTGGCGGAGCGCGGCAAAATCCTCATAAATTCTTTCTCTTGCTTCACGTATTCCCGGATACCTCTGCTCATGCCGCGCAATACCCTCACGAGTTTCATCAACACTAAGCCCAAGAACAGAACTGGATTTCTGTAATTCGGCGCCGTACATATTACCGAAGACAAATGTCTTTGCTCGGGAATAGTAACCATTGGGGTCTTGTGCTCCTAGGTCTTTTGTGGCTATCACTTCATCATAGGTCATATTATACATACTTGACCCAACAATGGCGTGTAGCTTTTTACCCGTCTGAAGGTCTATTCTGAGGTTTGCGTCATTCCACTCTGCTTCGGCAATCGAGATTTCAAAACCATCAAAGTCACCCCCACACAACAGCATATCAACCAGAGCCAAAGGAAAACAGGCCCTAATGTCACTTTCTTTTTTAATTCCCTGTGGATTAATACTGCCGCCACGACTAACAAAAGACTCATTGCCACCTGACATACGATTGGACTTTGTACCAATAACCTTAAAGTTAACATATAGTCTCCCGGCTATTATGAGTTTCTCTAGTAGGTCTTTTTCTTTGCAGGCACGCCTCGCGTGTACAACTGAGGCAACGCGTTTTGTTAACTCAACATTTGTATCCCATTCAGAAATAGAAGCAAGGACTTCTTTACTGGTGTTTGGGATAGCCATGCGCTGAAGTGGAGTGCATACTTCATGTAAATATCTTTTAACCTCACTCGGGGAATTGACATTAATCTCACATTCCTCGATGGTATCATTTGCTTTCAAGAGCTTTTCGCGGCACGCCTGTATGTCCACAGAAAAGCCACGCCAATAGATAGCGCCTACAGCCCATGCAAGCACACTATCGTCATCCCCGGATGCTGGACTACCAAAGTATTCATATAATTCACGAGTATACTTAACGTCGTTCTCAGCATAGACAAGCCGCCTCTCGTCGTTAGTCCATTCCCATATCCACTGCCTAGCGACACCAATCCACTTGCCGCTGCATGGCCACCACCCATACTCTTCAGGCCGCTTCATGTTATCGAATTCGTCGAATGTTGTCACTTCATGGCCGAGTACAGATTCCATAATTGACTTTAACGCAGCAGAGGGATGGAATGTCAAACGAAGATTCACAAAGTCGGGGTCACGCTCGACTGATGTGTCAGTTGTAATCTCGCGTCCGTCCACGTCCAAGTCAATTATACGCCACTGACATCCATTCTTTGACTTCGCGAAGTAGATGTCGTCAATCTTAACACGTTCTTTTAACTCAACAAGTAGCCGTGTTGCGAGTAGACGAGGAATCTTACGGATTATGATATCCTTCTGATTCAACGTAGACTGGAATTCACCCTTACGACCATATAGCATCAGGTCGAGGGCATCGGCCGGCTTAACACAATAGTCATCTCGGCAGCGGTCGTCTTTCTCTACATCCATGTAATGCGCTGTTGTGGGTGGTTCGTCGAGAGGCAGTAGAGAAAGACAACCATACGTCCTATTGATATGAAAAGAATCGTGTGCTAGGTTAAATCCTACCAAGGTATCCTGCGCCATCTCTTCAATCAGTTTCAAAGTTGACCTTACAGGCTGCGTCCAAATATTGTGCAGATGCACTGGTCCATCATCCTTAGCCCACTGGATGAGGATAGTTGGCCCGTAATAGCCAATTGATTCTGTATCGAAGAAAATCATTCTGCCCACCAAGTGCTGTCGAGGGTCGTGTCAGCTTGAATGTTTGAGTTAAATTCGATTACCTGTGGCGGCAGAAATTCGTCCTTGGTCTGCAAAACGATTACACCAATCGTACCAAGTGTGAAACCAACAGCGGCCATAATGTTTGCGATTAGTATTCCCATTAGATGCCTGCTCCCTCTTTTAGTTTAACTGCCATTGAATAGTTAGTAAGCGCCGTATACTTAATCAGTGATGCCGCCTCGACAGCTGTCAAACTGCCGAAGTATACCACGTTTTCAAGAGTATCGGTATCCCTTCTTAATGAAAAGATTACAAAGCCATCAGACGCCTTCATCACTTCATCTGCTTTTAACCTTACTTGTTCTTCGGTCACTGAGCCTCCCTCGCAAACGCCTTTTTGAGTTCCCCCATAGAGATACCCTGTAGCTCCTTTTTGTTTAGTAGTGAGTCTCTTATCTTTTTGTCAACGGGTAGATGTATGAAGTCGATGACAGTGAGTCCGCGCTCTTTATCCATATTGTTTGAGTGGGCTCTTGCTTCGGATTGCATACGACCTTCACCATTGTTACTATTAGAGTAATAGATAGTAGTAGGACTAGCAGACAATTCCAGACCAGTGCCAGCGGCATCAGTTTGGGCCACAAATACGAGATTAGATACAGTCCTAGTGTTAACGCTACCGTCCATCTCGCCAAGGAGAAAATCAACGCTGTATGAGTCAATGTCACCATGTTCGGAGGCTCCCTCTGAATTAGGTTTGAATACTTGCCAAGCTCTGCCGTCAGCCTGTAGCACCCACCAACCTTTCTCGGTAGCGATTTTCGTTATGATATCCACGCTACCCTGAAAGCCAGCGTAAACAATAAGACGACCGGTATCCCAATGGTTGTCAAGTTCTTCTTTTAACCCAACTTCCTTCGGGGAACCAACATACTCTGAATGCCTATTGGTACGATTCTTCTCTTCGTCATACTCTTTGACATACATAAAGCCATCGCTAAGCTGGCGCAGCTTATTGATAGCTGTCAGAGCATGTGTCTCTGTGTCCAAAACAGTACGCGCCACCTGCATCAATTCAACAGACGGTTCAAACTCTCGTATCTCATATCGAATCGGCGGCAGGTCTAGGCAATCCTTTTTCAGATTCACCTGTACCAAAGGTTTGAGTCGATTATACATTCTATCTATCTCATCGATATTCCAATGCACCAGATGCCAATACATCTGACCAACGGCACCCTCACGCTGCTCCCATACGCCATAGCGTCTTTTGAATCTATTCAAATCTCCTTCAAGGATAAATCCGGGCTGGATAATCTCACAGATATTCCACCAGTCAGACGGGTCTTTAGGGGCAGGTGTACCACTCAGCCCTATAACAAATTCATCTCCACCGTATGCCCCAGCCATTGTATCAGAGAGTTCCTGTGCCATCTCACTACGTTCACTTGTAGGAGTCTTCAGCTTCTGGCACTCATCAAAGACGAGGAATCCCGGTACATGAGAAGTATTTTTAACCTCACGTTTGAAACCTTCATAAGAGAATGTCCGAAGCTCTTTCCCATTAGGGAGTGGAAACTTCTTCAGCTCTCTAGGTAGACCAGCGAGGGCTGACTTTGGTGCAACCCACCAGCACTCAGCCCACTTAGAGTCATAGAAAGCTTTTAGGGTAGGGCGAGTCTTTCCTGTGCGCATTTCGGCAGCAAGGATACACCGATGTCTCGCGTCTATGAAAGCTTTCATTCTATCCTGATGCGACCAGAATCCATCTACGTGTTGGGTGAAATTTATATCTGCGTCATACCGAGCAATCATATCGCCGCCTACTAGTATGTCCAACGCAAATAGGTTACGACGGGAATTAGCCACTACCCATACCTTACGCACCGGGTCCCAGCCACCGCCCGGATTGCGCTCCATAGCTTTAACCTCTGTCAACATTGCCCTATTAAATGGAAAAGTCAGGACAAGATTATTGTCCACCGGCTCCACGGAAACAGGAACAATGTAACCACCCGCCTTACACTTTAGCAGATATCCCATACATACCCCACTTGAAAGTTAAAGGTGCGTTTTTCTGCATTACTGTTAAAAGGTTTTCATTCTTGGTAGCGAGTATGCGGTTTTTAATGCACAGGATACTCTCATGGTAAATCTCATTATCTATAGAAAAAGTAAGTTTAACCTTACTCATAGATATCATATTCCGGTGGGAATCAAAGAACTGCGCCAGATTGGTAACATCTTTTTTTAACTCAACAGCCTCAAGTCCTGCCACAAGCAAATCAATATCACTATAGGTATAGCCAATAGGTGTAAGGTAGCCACCGCTGTTCTCGGGTGTAGGAATGGGTAGACGCAGGGGAAACTCCCCCACGTCTACCCGTACAGAAGACAAAATCCTAACGGTCACGCGTCCCACCATCGGAGTCTTTCTCAACACCATCTCCGCTAGAAGGATTCATGAACATCCCGTAAGTCCTTGTCAACAAATCTCCCGGTATCACAATGTCCTTCTTGTCGTCCGGGATTCCAGCAGGACCACCTTTAACCCCACGATTCAACGGAGTAACAGTCAGACCATACCATGAATGCGTCCGAGTACGGTTCTCCATTGGGACCGTTTCCATCGCAACAAGGCGCCCACCTGCTCCATGCTTGTAGAGTTCCGCCGCATACTGTGCGAGGGTCTTCTTGAAGAACATGACAGCGAAGGCATTTGCTGCCGGAATCCAGAACAGCACATCAGAACCCTGAATCAACTCAACACCGGGCTCTGACGCCTGTGAAGTGTACTTCTGGTATTCCGCGTTCTGAGCAATGCTACCACGAGTATTCACGTGATAACAATGGTCCATGAACTCAACCTTGTTCTTAACCCTACAAGCGTGGATACGATACTGAAGCAGGATAACCTCAACCTTACTCCCAAGGCTAGTCTGACCCGCGAGAACAAATTCGCCCATCTGAGCGATTTTCTTCTTCACAGCATCAGACGTACCATACCCGATAGACAGGTTTGGGAGAAAGCTAGACGAGGCAACCGCGGCCAAGTCCTTCGGGGTGTCACCTGCGGCAGTCGGCATCTGCGCGTTGAAAAGGTCGTTAGCCGAAACTGGCAAATTCTCACTCATTTGTTAATCTCAGTTCTGTGTTGGGTTAATTAAACAACCTTCTTACCGTGCTCTTCAAGGAACTTCTGAGAGTCGGCAAGCTTTTTCTCGACGCGCTCACCCTTGCGGGCTTCTGCCTTGTCAGCCTTCTCCTTCTCCTTCAGCTCCCACTCGGCCTTCTTCGCCGCAATGGTGGGCTCGTCCATCTGGAAGACATAGGCCAGAGTCTCAACCTTACCGCGGTTGTAGTCTGACTTGTCCATGTCGTATTCCTGCTGGGCGCGTTCCAGAGCAACCTCAAGCTCCTTCTTCTCACGCAGCTTCGGAACCGCCACAAACCCAGTGGCCTTGGAGATTGACCGATTCTTTTTAACCTCATTCAGCACTGCGCTAATCTGGGTCGTGAATTCCTCGACCGTCTTTGACAGTGCATCCTCAAGGTAGGTGTCAACCATATCGTCCGGGAGCTTGTTCAGGAGCATAGCATTGGCCAGCGAAAGCTCATTGCTGTCAATGGCTGCCTGAGCAACAGCAGGAAGATACTGGAGCTTCAGCAGATTTGCCACATACGCCTCACCCATACCAATCTTCGACGACAGCTGAGCCAGAGTGAGATTCTGAGCCTGCATGATTTTCTGCATGGCCTTAATCTCAAGCGAGCTGAGAGTCTTCTTCCGATGGTAGTTGGCACTCAACTGTGCGGCGAGTGCATCCCACTCATTGTCATCCCGCACCTGCACCGTCACCATGCCGATGCCTTCATGCACGAGTGTTGGGTGAAGTTTGTTTTCCTCGTCAAGCTGCTTCAAAGCGGACAGACGGCGGAAACCGTCAATGATATAGAACTGTCCATCCTTCTCACGCACCGAGAAAAGGTTCTGCAAACCACGGTTGGCAATGTCGGCCTTCAGCTCAAGGAATGTAGCAAAGTCCTTGTCCTTGGCGGATGGAGGCGGACGCAGTGAAACTTCTTCGGGCGGAAACTGGATGGCACTAATCGCAACTGCTTTGGTGTTCATTCTAAATCCTCATGTTGGGTTAAATTTAGTTCTACATACTCGACTGTTTGACGCGCGCAGAATTAGTTAGTCTTCTCTTTCGTGACCTCCTTCCATGTATATGCTGTTCCGCCAATTCGGCGGAATTCTTCTTGAGTAATCCTAGCAAAGTTATCTACACATGTGGGCTCGCACCAGCGATTACCGCTGTCCATGCCAACTAAACAGACTTGGTTGCCTCCTGTGTGTACTAGTAAATGCTCTGTACGGTCTTCGACGAGTAGAAAACGCTGTCCCGCATGATAGAATATTTCTTCCTCTTTCTTTTCGCGAAGTGACTTTAGAAAATTAACCTCATCTCTAGCAGCGTCAAGAACTCTGGTCAGTGCAAAGTGTATATCGGAATTGAGGTTCGTTGCGATTACATAAGGAGTTTCTCTGCAATTAGCTTTGCCGGTAGCCTTTCCGACCGGGCAAGCACCACAACCGGTGGATATGGGATCAGTATTGTGATAGGCAGAACAAAGCGCGCAATCTTGTGACCTGTAGCTTACCTTTCGAGCCATGTCACGCATGGTATTTAGCAACGTAACATTTCTCTCGTGATGTGCAATCGACGCTTCCAATGCTTCGTTTTTCACTTCATTCTCCTTCTGTTGGGTTAAAGATCTTTATCAAGGATAGCAGAGATGGCCCGAAATAACTTGCCGTTGCGTGCTTTGTCATGAGTTATGAGGCCGTATTTTTTTATCCATTCTTGGGTGGCCAAGAGTGTAGGTAGGCAGTCCTGAGGAATAACAATAAAGTGCACATCATACCTTGCGTACACTTCATACGGGGAGTTCTGATACTCAACGGGGAGAGCCGCAATACGCGTCAGAAACGCCATCGACTGCGAGCTATCCACCACGATATAGTCGTAGTCAGAAGATTGTGTTTGTGTTCCGAAGTAGCGCGAACCTGTAAGGTAGAAATAGAGTGGAAGAGATTCCATCACCGCACGAAGTGAATCGCCATCTACAATGCTAGTTGGATTTGACTTTGACTGGACAATCATACACTCTCCTTTTTGTTGGGTTAAATTAAACTTTTTCTACGTAGCGAACGAAGCGCGTTCCGTGGTCATAGTAGTCTTCGCGTACAAAAACGCGAACTGGTGTAAAGGAAGGAACGGTAGTTGAGTTAAAAAACAACTCTTGTGTATGCTCACCAGTAAGGGGGACCAAGATGTGGGTAGCATGGTAGTTTGGGACTTCAACTAAACGCTGGCAACCGCACGCAGTAGTTAGAGTCATCTTCATAAATTAACCTTACCTTTCTGTTAGGTTAGAAAGAAATTTGTTTTTAACTCAGCACTCGTTATTTCAGCTATGGCACTATACAAGGTAGTACAATATAATACTCGCCGGCGGCAAAGTCAAGGGCAACGCCTCATTTTCTTAAAATAGTTGGCACGATATTTGCTCGTTGTTTAACCGCTTAAATGACTCAATACTTGACAAACCTAGAAAACGGTTGTATATTAGGTATAGTTAGTTAGTCAGCGGGCATAACGTCACGTAACAGAAATGCCCAGTTAACTTTACTGCTTACTTTTAACCCAATGGAGGGTAGATGCAAAAGCTGGAAGCAGTTGGCGAGTTTCTCAAGACAGTGGGTAATCGACATCTAACATTGTTATTTAACCCAAACATGGAAGTGCAGATTAATGTAGCGAAGGATGATGGTGAAAAGATTCAAGGAGTGTATAAAGGCAAACGATGGGTAGGTTGGAAGAATGATACCGAACAGTGGAAGTCATTTCGTATACCTTGGAACGCTAAGGGTAGTCCAGAGTATCAGGACAGTGAATTGAAATTTAACCTTACCGCTCACGTTGAGGGTATTGGGATGACTGGATGGGATTGGGTTAACTTGCAATCTAAATGGGTTGGCTTCGATTTCGATTCCATTGCTAATCACAAGGAAGGTCTAGAACCCGAAGAGCTTGAAAAAATCAAACTAGCTGTTCTCGATGTACCTTGGGTTACAACCATCAAAAGCACAAGTGGAAAAGGATTACATCTCTATATCCATTTCGAGACGCCAGTCCCGACAGAGAATCATACAGTTCATGCTGGGCTAGCGAGGTCAATTCTAACTTTACTCTCAATCGAAACTGGATACAATCTCGAAGCCAATGTCGATGCCTGTGGTGGCGTTCTATGGGTGTACCATCGCAAGCAAGAGGGCACAGATGGGCTATCGCTTTTGAAGGAAGGTGTAAAGTTAAATTCAAGTCTTATCCCTAAGAACTGGCGAAGTCATGTTGAGGTTACGACTGGCAAAAGAAAACAGATTAAGGGGCTCGGGACAGATGATGATATCTTCAATCAGATGGTTTCTCCACTCAAGAGAATCGAGATTGACGAAGACCATAGACGTGTACTCAAGTGGTTTTCCCGAAACGCAAAGAAAGACTTCTGGTGGGACAGCGACCACAATATGCTTGTCTGTCACACGTTTGATTTACGAGACTGTCATACAACGCTTAATCTCAAGGGATTTTTCTTTACAAACTCAAGTGGTTCGTCAGGGCAAAACTGCTATGCGTTCCCAGTTACCAATGGCGCTTGGATTGTCAGGCGGCACGGAATCAATGTAAAAGAACACGCGACATGGATAACAGACCCTAGCGGCTGGACACGCTGTGTGTTTAATGACGTTGCGGATATCCAAGCAGCATCAAAAGCTAGTGGTGGGGTAGAGAGCGCCAAGGGTGAATTTGTATTCAATACCGCTGCCAAGGGAATCGAAGCACTGGCCAATTCAGAAATAGAATTAACCTTACCTGAGATGTATCTACAACGGCAGATGTTCATCAAGGAGAAAGGTGACAAACTAATCGTAGGTATTAAGCGAGAGGACTATGACCCTAACCTAGAGGGATTCCTGCCTACGAAGGATAGATGGGAATGCGTGATTACAGTCACGCGCAAGAAGAAGAATATGCCAGCACCGGACACTCTAATCAGACATGTTATAGCTAACGATTCTGAAGCGGGCTGGTATATTCATACGGAAGGCAGATGGATAGAGCAGAACAAGTCTAATGTCAATACTGTATTGTTGAGTCAAAATGCAGTTTCTGGCAAAGCAGATGTTGAGATGCTAATGAGTAAAGCAATTCTTCAGCCGTGGGAAATGGTAAACATTCCTTTCGAGGATGAATACCCCGGCAATCGTAAATGGAATAAGAATGCCGCGACCTTCTCGTGTTCTCCAGAGGATGGGCCGTGCCCTACATGGATGGAAGTACTTAAACACTGTGGGGAGTCACTCGATGAGGTCATTAAAAACCACGAATGGTGTCAAGCTAATGCAATCACAACCGGAGCCGAGTATCTACTTTGTTGGATTTCAAATATCTTTCAACGACCTCAAGAACCATTGCCATATATCTTTTTTATTGGACAACAAAACACCGGAAAAAGCACCCTTCACGAAGCTCTGTCCTTGCTGTTCAAGAAAAGTAGAGGATATGCTAGAGCAGACAACGCACTTATTAACCAACAAGGATTCAATGCTGAAATCGCGAATGCCATACTTTGCGTGGTTGAAGAAGTCAATCTCAGAACAAATAAGGAAGCTTCCAACAGAATTAAGGATTGGGTTACTGGTAAGACAATAGCAATTAATGAGAAGTATAGAACAGTTTATGATATCGCCAATACTTCTCATTGGATGCAATGTGCAAATGACCCAACATACTGTCCGGTATTCCCCGGAGATACTCGGGTGACAGTATGCCGCGTAGACGTAATCAAACAAGAAGTCCCTAAGCGTGTCCTGTTTGATAGGCTAGAAGCAGAGAAAGCACAATTCCTAAATCTCATTCTGTCCATCGAGTTACCAGAACCCGATGGACGCCTGGCAGTACCCTGCTTGCACACTGCTGAGAAAATGGAATTGGAGATGTTCAATAGGAACGACTTAGAGGTATTCATTGCTGAAAAAACTAAGATATGCCACGGCAAACTTATTACATGGGATGAATTCTATAATTCATTCTTCTCATGGCTACCAGCAGATAAGCGCCCTTACTGGAGTGCGCTAAGGGTAGCGAGATTTTTCCCCAAGATGCATCCTTACGTCAAAGGAAAAATGGGCGGCACTAACCAAACTTTTGTAGGGAACATCACACTGATATTGGATGATAAAGATGAAGTCTTCGAGTTTATTCTTAACCCAAGTAATGGGCGCCTTGAAAGGAGATTCAGAGGATGATTTGTGCAATTGATACCGAGACCACAGGTCTCAATGAGACATGCTGTGAAATGATTGAACTGGCGATTGTTGGGTTAAATAAAGATTTCTCCTTCAACGGTCACTGTTATACAACAAGAATACGGCCATCGCCGATTGCACTACAGCTCATGTCCCCGGAGGCATTTGAAATACACAGGATTACTAAAGAAGAATTGCTCATGGCACCCACCGCGGCACAAGTCAGAACGAGTCTTTTGATATGGAAACGAGAGTTAACTGATGAAAAGATATTTCCGCTTGGGCATAACTACATCTTTGACAGAACATATATTAGAAAATTTATGGGCATCGAGCTATATGATGAAACCTTCGACTACCACATTAGAGACACGACAAATCTTATTACTGCCATTACTGATATGGGTAGTCATATTCCTAGGAATCTTAGAAAGGCTTGCGCACATTTCAACATTCCCACACAGGATGTTCATGACGCCGAAGGTGATGCAAGGCTAACAGCTATACTATACAAAACACTTATTGGGTTAATTAAACTTGTGTAAGGAGGATTAGTGGAGCAGACAAAAAAACTATATGGCAAGGCATCTCCCACGGCACTGAAATGGTTTTGGGGCATGTCCATCAATGAACAGAATACATTAATGAAAAGGTACTTCCCTAAACGAGACTATGACAACGTGCTTTGGTCCTCACGCAATATAAGTGAAATGCACGAACGTGAAACAGTTTCCAAATCAAGGGAGGATTAGTGGAGCCTACTCGTCAGCAGGTCGAGAATCTTTTACGTCGATACAATGATAATGAAGAACTCGTAGTGTTAAAGGAGGGCGAGCACGCTAAAAAGTGTTGGGTGGTTACGTGCCCGCAAATAACCAGTACAGCAGACTGTGGGATCTTCTATCATCCAGATAGATGTAGACACGCTCAGTTTAATCTGCGGAAAAAGTTCGGGCAGTAAATGAATAGGGCGCCTTAATCGGCGCCCTTTCTTTTTCATGGTTTAACATCTTTGTAAACGAACGCAGGTCGGCCATGTTTCTTCCAAGCACTCTTACCGAATCCAGCCACGGCCATCCACATTACCTTACGTCTCCAGCGTGCAACGTCTACAAGAATGTATTCTTTATCCACCGGGTCGCCGTTCAAGAGCACACTTTTAATTTTAGTTTTAACCTTACACTCCATTGCAGTGAAGAACAGCGAGTCTGCAAAACGCTTTGAGCAGGTAATCTTCTGGCCACCCGGCCCGATAACTTTGCCGGTAGTGTATAGCTCATCATGCATTATAGCCGCAGGGCCATATGCCCTACCCTTACCGTATCCGGTAGGTGGTCCAATGAGCCGAGTGATTACTGCACGGTACGGAACAGACGCGAAGTCAGTTTCTGCATTATGTCTTGGAATTACAAGTGAACCAGAAGGTATATTCTCCGCTCCCTTTGTGATTTCAAATCCCCAATTACTCTCAGGATTCTGTATAAGCCACCAACGACCATCGAGAGGCTTTACATCATAGTTCTCCATCCCAAAGAATCTACCTTCTATTTTGAGACGCATACGCGGCCTCCATTAGAGACTTGAACTTCTCTCGGTTAAGATTACTCCCTGGACATTCTGCATGATGAAAACTTGGAATTAGTTTTTTCTTATAGTATTCACAGGCATAGACATAATAGTTTTCAGCTGCGCGTATTTGAGCTGCTGTAGGAAAAACTTTATTTAAGTTACCCATAAGACATACACCAATGCTACACCAATTACGCCCCTTTGCATGGGCACCTATAAGTGTAATTCTTCTCCCTTCTTCAAGTCTACCATCTCTGTGTACGATAGCATGATACCCAATATCGCTAAAGCCCCGCGCAATATGCCACGCTCTTACCTCATCAATACTAACATCACGCGAGGCACTATGATGAAATACGATAGATGATGTAAGTAGTCTCTTCATTCTTTAACACTCGCAAGCTGACGGATAAGGTTGCGACAATAGCGTATCCAACCGTTAGGTTTGTTTTGTAACCCAACAAAGGCCTCGTTTATCTTAAGGATGTCTGCATTGGCTAAATCCACTTCAGTATTTTTTGTTATAGCTCCTGTGAGTTTTTCGAGTTGCTCCACTACATTTAGCATACTGATAACGTCTTTCATGCTTTTAGCAGTATTTGCCGAATATTCTGCGAGGTCTTTCAGCATCGTCGTTTCTACTTCGCTGCGCGGTTTATCTACCGTAGCCGTACCCGTTATTCTTCCGTCTACTATCACTGGCTCATCCAACGCAACACTGTCTGTTGAGAATACCAATTTAGTAATGTTTGCCACACTTCCTCCTATGCAGTTTCATAACAAAGATATCCTTGAACACCCTTCGTACCTGTAGGTGCCCACCCACCGCCTGATACATCTGGATAACAACTAACTGTTGAACCGCTTGCAGCGAGAGAACAAAAACCTGCATAATATGTCGCGGCTATAAGAGAGCGACATGTACCAATGTAACCTCCTGTTGGAGCCGTCGCACTTGCGGCTACGGGTAGAGTAAATGTTGCGGCATACGGGCTACCACCACCTGCTGTACCATTAAGATAAAACCAAATATGCATTGTTTTTCCAATACGTTTGTAATAAATATTTTTTGTTACACTCGCCCAACCGGCAGTTGTTGACGTTCCAGAGTAGTCTGTGAATGCAGTGCGGTAAATGTCAGTCGTTGCAATCAATGATGTGGCCCGCAGCGTGCCCGCAAGTACTGTAGCGGCAAGACCCTCATGTACAACTCTGTATTTTACGACGCCCATGCTCCAGCCACCAACACTGAGTGAATTTGTCGCTCTATCAATTCCTAAGTTGAGTGCATATCTACCAGCAATATGAAATGCCATGAAGCTGTCCACGCCCGCACTATTTGTATTCTGTTTCACCTCTAAAGCTTGTCCTACGCCCCCTGTCCCAGAAAGTGATGCGGTAGACGTGCAAGTACCCAAAACATACGAACCAGCAACTAGCGTGCTGGCGCATGTGACTGCACCTGCGGCGGCGATGGTGACGCGAACAGTGCCATTTGTGTAAAACCGCATATCAGTATTCAACCCGTTATAGATATTGAATTTGTCGGACGACCAGAATCCCACAAATCCCTGTTCGGCTCCAGCAGAACTCTGGTAATCAATGTAACAATCAGCATCAGCACCTGCACGCTTCAGAACCAGCTTGTCTCCACTGCTAGTTTGGGCGGTGATTTTACCAGCCTGCAGCGTGCTTGCGCATGTGACGGCACCTGCGGCGGCGATGGTGATACGGGCAGTATTGCTTGTCCTAATCACAACATCTGTAGCGGATGTGGTTCCAAGGCGCAATCCTGCAGTAGCATTTGTCAGCATGGCAGCATAGTTGGCCCATCCACCACCTACGGCAGACCCTTCCAACACCATTGAAATGTTGTATCCGCCATCGTTGACAACGTACAAGCCCGCTTCTTTATCTGCGTCATCTGTACGTATGTATGCACATATATTTCCACCTGCTGCGCCACCATAAAGATCTAGTACACCAGTAGTCAGCGCACGCCCAACACTCAGCCCTGTAGCCTGTGCTGTAGAGGCAAAGATTCCTGCGCCAGCTTGAGATACTGAGAATACAGATGATGGGCCTTCAGGCTCCATCACCATGAACTTACCGTCAGTATCATCTATGGCCAAGTGAATACCAAAATTAAATGTTGTAAGTTTTATACCAATGTCATAACCAGTAGTGGCATGTACTAGATTCAAAGTAGAATAATAGTGAGCATTGCCGGTCTTGTTAAGAGTTAATCCGCCAAATGCTGGAGTGCTAGTTGTAAGCAAAGCTTGGTCTATGTAGGTTGCCCTAGCATATCCATCCCATAGTGCTGCATTAAGATTAGCTACAACGGTAGTTGAAGTCACCACAAGCGGAGCTGTGCCGATGGCTATAGTAGATGTTAGTTGTGTTGCAGATAGCGTGCTCGCGCATGTAACTGCTCCTGCGGCGGCAATAGTGATGCGCGCGGTGCCGTTTGTTCCAAGAACTACTGGTTGTGAATCGGTAGTGCCAAGACCAAACCCGCCTGCACTACCATTCGCTGACAGAAAGCTATTACCCTGATCATTTAATCCATAGGTAGTTCCTACTCCATAAGTAGCAGAATGTGTTATTAGATTAAGGGTAGCTGTGCCATTTGAAGATGATACTGATGCTAACTGGCCTGCACCTCCACCAGTTGTTACTACCGCTTGGGATAGACCCGCGGCACTATAGACATCCAGCAGGTATGTGGCTGCCCTCCCCACGCTCAGCCCTGTAGCCTGCAGCGTGCTGGAGAACGTCGCCGCCGGAGTCACCGCGAATGCCGTCGCACTAAGAGACATCTTTGTGCCACTGATATCCCACCATACCGAAGCCGTGTCATAGTCCATCCACTGGTAGATTTTTCCATACACGTGCAGTTGAAGGAACGCGCCTGACACGTTGCCCGTTATAGCAGAGAATCCACCAGTATTATAGCTCTCGTTTCCGGCTATCCAGAGTGTAGCACCACGACTAGGAGAAGTACCACCGCCGCCAGAAATAGTCATTTCACCGTTGTCATTTCCATCTGTCGTTCCAAGATTTATACTTAGTATGCCGGGAGTCAACGCCGTAATTATCGTTGTGCTGAGAGTTGTCACTGCAAAATCTGCGACCGCGGTATCCATTATTTTCGTATTTAACCCAACACCAGTAGTCTGTAAAAGTTTATTGGCAGCTAGATTCCCTCCCGCGGGAAACGCGATAGAAAGCCTCAACGGGAGTTCTGTATCAACAAATTGTTCAAATGCGCTCATTGTCTCAGCTCCAGTTGTATGCGTTCTGCCGCATCAAGGTACTTAGCGACGTATCCATTTGATTCAACAAGATTTTTTAACCCAACACAGCAGCATTCTGAATGCTGTTGGGTTAAATAAGAATCTTTAATCGCGAGTCTCCTAACCGCACAGCAACCGATATCCACATGATTGGTATGTACTAAGATTGCCCCGTGCCTTAATGCCACATAGCCCACTGTCGGATGCTCAGCAAGATAGTGTAGCATACTGTGTATATTATCAGTACGCTTATGACTCACGTCGGAATCCTGCATTAGGAATACGTCTTCTGCCTTGGCTAAGTCAAATATCATATTCCTATTCTCATACTCACTATCTCTATTACGTGTACGCAGTGTACTAATCACTACGATTTCACACTGAATAGTCTGGGCTCCGATACTTTTAATCACAGTCGGAGGTAACACTCCATTAATCCAATAAGGTATATAGAGTCTCATATAGTTTCCTCAATTGTCATTTGGAGTGTGCCGCTTGTATTAGAGACTGCATTGGCTAAGTCGCAATTATACAATAGATTACCATTAGCGTTGTACGTGGCAGACGGGTCAGTTATTGTGAATGTGTCTATTTCGTCCCCTACTGATGTGCGTAAGGTTAATTCATAATCATCACCCTTACTGAGATTATGGACAACTACGTTGCCTATAGTATGCACAGCCTTACCGATTCCTCTTTCCCTATTTGTCCATGCAGCAAAGGTAAGAGTGCGCTCAATGAACCCGCGAATCTCATAGGTGTCATCGAAGTCGTCCGCAGTAATAGTATTCTGCTCAACGCCTGCGAGGCCGGTCGCCACAAGACTCTCCCAGTCGAATACTCCGTTACCAGTATCATCATAGATAGTAATCGTTGCGCGATAGATATAGTGTCCTGTCAGGTAATCAACTAGCAATGTCTGTTCATCGTCTGACAAGTCTTCTAGTAGTTCAAATGCGCTTATCTCAGTTTCGGTGTCACTACTATCAGGAGCTAGAGTAGGCACCTCAAGAAGTATCTGGTCAGAGACTATATACACATAGTATTCTGCTCCAGTACCACCACAACAAACACTAGGACCACTACGCAGGAGTTCAGCACTCTCTGTTATTCTTATCACTGGTGCGGCATTCGCTATGGCTACAATTACCTCTAGTGTATATGTAGCTCCATTGGCGGCGCGTGTAAAGATACCTTGGAAGTTCACTTCAGTAGTATTATAGTCACCAGCAGCGTAGTCACAGACTTTATCATCCATTACAGTTGTGTCATGGATTGTCAATTGACTATTGGGTGAGCTATAAACTACTGAATCACAATTCACCTCATCGACGTACACAACGGCTAACTCACCGCTGGAAATAGCATCCTGGTCAGTAGGATACGTAATCATATCAACTGATGCAAAAGGATAGGTATTATTAAGATATACTTTACCTGTGCCATCCACCTCAGAGAAATCACTAGTACCTATCCAGCTAGACCACACGCCATCGGCAGACTGCACTCTAAGCATGCACTCCATAAACTGAGTCTCTGCCCCGCGGTCAGCTATCGTAACAGTTACCGTTTCACTCTGAGAAGCTGAGAACTCAAATACTTCGCCCTCTGTGGCATAATATTGGGAGTCCATCACCTCTATAGCTACAATATCTTTATCGGTTTCAACAGTCAAGTCAAACGTGTCTCCAGCCTTTAACTCTGTCTGACTGCCCGGATATCCTCCAGTGAAGTAAGCATCTGTCACCTCAGCAAAGGTCTGGTTGTTCGCGCCGATGTCCATTTCGATTAGCTCCAATGTAACATTAGGGAAGGCACCAAACAAGGGAAGTGTTAAGTTTGAGTTAATTACTAAATATACCTTGCTACCCGTTCCGGGAATATATGTCGCGGTGTCAAAGTATACCCAGTCCCCTACATCTACATCATATAGTGAAAGAATACCACTAATAGTCAGTTTGCGCAAGGGCGCTTTATGGTATAATGCAATCAAGTATACAGACTGATTAGCGGTTAGAGAATCACGGATACCCTCAAAATTAATCGTAGCACTAACTGCCTCGTCAGTGAAGTCTTCGGTATCCGCCAGTAATTGAGTTAGGTCTTCGATAGCATCAGTCTGTGCATTGTATCCATAGGAGTCGTCAGCATGGTTTCTTGCATAATTAACATTAACCCCAGTGAATAAACTACTGAGTGAAGTATATTCTTCTTGGAAGACTACTTTCTCATCCTCAGTCACCAACTCAGAATCAAGTATTTCACGAAGACTGCCCGTAGCTGCTGGCACATCTAAGGTGTTCAAACCTATCTTACCCTCGCGTGTCTCATAAACAATCAATCCAAACTCACGCGCTATATTATTTAGGAGTTGGGTTAACAAAACTGGTTCACCTTGTATAACCGTTGCGAGCTTCCAAGTATCTCTTAAAGGGCGAACGGCATCAAAAGACGTTTCGTCCAGTTCAGCATCGGTCAGGCCAACTTCTCTTCGCAGAATATCCTCTATTACATCCGCGGCATTCTCAATCATACCAGAAGCCGTTTCGTCAAAATAGGATACTGCTGCGTCAAACTCACGGCCATACACCTTGGTGTAGAAAGGAGTCTCTACGGGGTCAACATAGAAATGGATTAGGAAACCAATTTCTTTAATGGTTGTCAGTAACGTATCATTTATCAGACCCGACCATACCTGGCTCCCATACTTTACTTGAAATCCCTCACAAATACACAAGGCGTATCTTTGTGTGCCGAGCTGATTGATGTTCCCAAAAACACCATCGTATTCAAGGTCACTGTGTGACAAAGAGAAACTTTCATCCGAAGAAAGTTGAGGATACTTCGCAGCATACAAAGGGTCGGTTAAGGGTAAATAGTCGGGTGTATAGAATCCTCTAAAACCCTGTCCCCTGGATTCAAATAGAAAGCACCCAACGTCATCAGGAAAGATAGTATCCGCCAAGTAATTCATGCGCTGGAAAAGATAGTCTTCTGGCTGTAGTGCCCACCTGCCAAGCCCCTCCATCGCAAATCCTGTACTAGAGGTATAATCCGCAGATACTACACGTAGTGTTCCAGCCGTTCTACGGCTAGTAGATTCCTGCTTGACATATATATGTGGTTTAAGAGATCCACCTTTTACAATACAGGCCGTAGCCGCGGTGTGTTGTAAGCCGTATGTCTGTGTGAAATCCTTACTTTGAAAAGCTATTCCACCTATTACAAAGATATCCAGAACCTCTCCAGATATATTTACGGTAGGAAATAGCAAATCTAGTGCAAGGATAGCACTACCTAGGCTACCAAATGTAGTAACATTCCAGTATCTGCGTATAGGAAGCCCAATTACATAGCCGTCACCTGACCGGGCTACTGTAATAAAATCATTTGCGCTTATGAAATTCTCTTCTAGAGCCGCCCAATCATCTACGAATGCATTAGTACCTTCAAAGGCTACTTTATACGTGCCGCGCATAGACGTTGAGAAACCAGCAAAACCAGTAGAGATAAATTTATGTTTTACCAACCACTTGCTTCCCTTAATTTTACCATTAACCTCATAGACGGAAGACAACGCAGCGTGGACAACAGCCGATGTACCATCGTAGCCACGATAGGCGTGAGTAGAGCTCTTTTCATAGTACCCGTTTTTACCCGCAACGGCTACACACTCTGTAGTGAAATCTGTAACCAATAGCATTTTTTCGTCTTCAACTTGAATCAATATCTGCTCAGCTTTGGCCGATGAAACTAAAACACTATTATAGACCTCTTCAGCACTCTCAAAAAAGAGATGCGGGTCACGCACGGCAGAGTGCCAAGTAAAGGTCAAACTACTGTCTCCAGTTCCAGAATGCTTAGTAAGAGTACCGCTAAGTTCTGAATATATGTAGTCTTCGCTGCGAGCAGTAAAGACATAATATGTTGAAGTCATGTATAAAAATTCATACATATTTCCTTCTGCATCATAGTAGACTGTACCAGTGGCCACTATGGTATGCCCTACAGGCTCGGTTGTCACAGTACCGCTAATAGCAAAGATTACGTAGGGCGGATTCCATAGAGTGATTGGAAAATAGGAAGTCTTGAACCAATCTGCAATTGCTATAGTGGCATCTACTAGATACAGGTCGTTATCAGAGTACATCGTAATTCTATTATTGTCTGTGTTCAAAACACTATCATTGCCATTCGTAGCGAGATACGCTACCTTGCTATCTTTATCCCAGCAATAGAAATTTAGCACTTCATTAAGCTTGCGCTCATCGAGAAACAACTGTGCAAAATTACGAAAGTCTTTATCCATAACGATAGGCACATAGGCGAAATCATCGCTAAAATCCCCATAGACCATCGGGATAATCTTACTGTTATAGATAGTAGATTCACTCTCAGTGGGTGTCCCGATTTCCTTATCCCAAAGAGACAGGTTCGACCTAACTTCTATTTTTAACCCAACACGTCCAGAGTCGTCGATAGAGTAGATTTTACCTGTAAATAATACTTCTTTGTCAGCCGTTGTATCCGACATGGCAGTACCATTAGCGACCCAAAGAGATATAGTGCGACCAATCAAATTTGAGGTCATGATAGTACGATTGGAATTCTCAAATTCAATACTAAAGCTACCAGTCATGGCCACGCCGCCAACACCCAATATCTCCTTGCTGACTTTCAAGTCATGTTTATTGCCCTCAAAGATATTAATACCTTTATCAATATTTGAGATACTGAGTAGCTTTGAAGGAACGCGCACGAAATTCGTGAATGTATCACTATCCAATGTACCAATTGCCAAAGCGGTCTTGCCACCAGATAGGTTATAGCCACTAAACGGACTAGTAGCCGACCAGTCGTCATTGGCGTTAGGAAAAATTGCTACATAGGCATACAGACTATTACTTACAGATACGTCAAAGGCCATGACCTACTCCTTAAATCTGTAAGGGAATCTTACGTTGTATTGTCCGGGTGCGACATACTCTAGTAATCCACTAGTGCTACGCCCACCATCCCAATTCACAATAGTTAATGCAGTATTCTTACCCTTGCCCAAATCCACATTAGCTACGGCTGCTACAGTGAATTGATACTTTGCATAGAGTATGTGCGCTTTTAACCAATGCAATAAAGCTTGGCCATCTGTATACGATACGTTTTTTAATACCAATACCCCATGACAAACAGTTGGCCCCGCGTCATATGTAACCATACCGCCATCGGCAGTCTCTACCGTAGTCTGATTAAGACGATTGCTAAACCAATCCGTGCCGTATACTAGGCTACACGTAATGGCTACGACTTCGGAGCCGCCTTCGGTTTGGGTTAAAGTTAAAGTTGTCATCGACTAAGCTCCTTTTCGATTGTCTTAATCATCGAACGCGCAAACTCACGAGTACCCACAAATGTATCAATGTGGACCGTTTTACTTGATGTATTATATGTACCGCCGCGGTCCAGCATCTGGTTAATTCTCTCGTTACCGCCAAGAGAATCTATATTGTCTTCAGTTAGAATTCTTTCTCCCTTACTGACTAAGGCGAGATTGCTGTCTGATGTCCCATTCCCTTTTTCGCCAACTATGCCACCAGTGCGATAACCAGATAGTGCAGAATATAACTGCGAAATGTAACCCGCAGCTATAGCAGCTATCGCAACACCAGCAGCCGCACGTGTGTAGACACCACCATAAGTATTGGCTAGAACACCAATTACAGCGAGCGTAGCATCAGCTGTAGCCTGAGCTATCTTAGAAGCCTTCTCATCTTCTTTAGCTTCTTTCTCGGCCGCGGCTTTTTCCTTGGCAATGCGCTCTTCTTCTTGGGCACGCTTTTCCTCAATGATAGTCTGCTTAAAAGCATTGCCTTCTGCAGCCGCATACTCAGAATCATAACGCTTCGTTATCGCTGCTGACTCAGCATCGAGCCTAGCAAGAGTGCTATCGAGAATGCTTTGGTTGTACGTTCCAACTATGTCTATAACAGAATTTGTAATTGACCCAACACTCTGAGCTATTGAGTTGAAGGCCGCTCTCTGTTCAGCCGCAATTTTATCCGCGGATTCCTTGTTTAAGTCTATAAGCCAACCGAATAATTCAGAATAGACTGTACGGACTCCATCAGCATTCTCTTCCGCGGCCTCTAGACTGATTGGCGCAAAACTAGGGTCCACGTTAAACATAGCAGCAACATTCGTTGCCCAATGCTTAGCTGTATCAGTAAAGCCATCCTCAAAGTTTTTTACTTGGTCGACACCTAATTGGTACCAATTCTTTGTAAGTTTTTCAGATTCCGACTTCGCTTCTAATAAATCAAACTGCCACTTGTTGTCCTCAAACCAAGTGCTCTTTTTATCCCCATCAGCAGCGGCTGCAACCGTTGCTAAGGTCTTTGCTAACGACTTAGCATTCTCGTCTGTCTCTTTTGTTTTTTCGGCGTTCTGCTTATTCAGGTAGAGAGAAACCGCAAGATTTCTAATCATACCATCAAGGGATTCCTCGGTTGAAACCTGCTTTTCTGAGGTATCCCCCCATGCATTACCATGTGCTTTAATGGTTGCTGTTAATTCTTTAGTAGCTTTTTTAGTCCATTCTGTACTTTCCATACCCAAGGACTGAGCGGCTGCCTCAGCGTCATGTAGGTTATCATACGCCGCCTTGACAGTTTTTAATGCCGCAAGGTGCCCCTCGGTATTCCAATCCTTTGTTATATTCTCTATCTGAGCATCGCGTAGCTCGTTTAATTTAGTAGCCCACCTATCCAAAACGATGTATGCCGCCATGGCAACGGTCTGCCAAGCCTGCATACTCATGGCCATCTTTTTGAGTCCTTCTGCCGCGTATTGCGCTCTAATCGGTAGATATTCTAAATCACGCATGAAAAGTTTTAAGCCGCGGAATGCGTGTAATGCAAACGTAGCTATAATTACTTTGCCTAATGCGGTTAACGTGGGGATAACCAATCCTGCAATCTCTTTAGCAGTAAAAGTTAAACCCTTTACAAATCCATTAATAGTATCGTGGTTGTTATCAATCCATGTATCCAGCTTACGTAGTTGAGCAGTGAAAGACTGTATAAGTCCCTGAGTAGAATCTCCAAAAGCATCCGCTAGAGACAGTCCCAATTCAGTAACTGTATTCTTGGCTATCTTCCATGCAATAACAGTCGAGTCACGAATGGTATTAGCTATATCTGATGCAGCGACATCGCCATCCTCAAGTGACTTCTGCAAGTCATTTACTGCGCCACCAACCTCAGCAAGCTGTGCGGCACCAGTAACTGCACGCTTATCGAATGTCTGTAAGAAGTCAAGGATTGTCATACCACGTTTTTTTAACCCAACAAGTATATCTGAAACAGACTTCCCCTCTAAGTTCATGTCCTTCAAAGCAGCAGCAACACGCTTGCTAGGAGTTAACAGATTCAAGAAGATATTACGCAGCGTAGTACCCGCCATTGTACCACGTATACCAGCGTCTGTTAACTTACCCAGCAGGGCCGCAGTCTCTTCCAGCGAAACACCCATGTTATTAGCAATGGGGGCGATATACTTCATACCCTCCATGAAGTCTTCGAGATTTAGGAGTGTTGCATTTAATGATGTAGCCATAACATCAACAACGCGAGTAGTCTCTTCTACACCAATTCCCATTGCATTCATTAACTCATTAGTATTCTTAGCGGCCCAAGCAAGGTCGGCACCAGCGGCAGTGGCCAAATCTAGTATAGCAGGAGTAAGCTCGATGGTCTCGTTAACAGACCGTCCAGCTTTAACAATCTCTAGCATGGCAGCAGAGACTTCCGTAGCACTGAACTCAGTATCCAACGCGGCCTGTCGAGCAGTATCCCCTAAAGCCTTTAATGGTGCGCCCGAAGTCTGAGTTATACCCTCAATCTTACGTAGGGTTAATTCATATTTGTAAATTTCAGACACAAGGCCAGTGATATTAGCTCGAAGAAAGGCTATACCACTAGTAATAGCCTTCGTCGCAAAGATAGCTTTCATCATGCTGCCGACAGATGGCAACGTCTTTTCAAGCTTCTTTGCGTTAGTATTGAGACTGACAAGGGCCGGATTGCCCTTGTCATCTACAGTTATCTTTAGAATCAACGGTTGCGACATTACTTCCCTCCGCGTTTGAGTGCATCTAGCCGGCGCTTCTCTATAATCTTTTTATTCTGCCGATAAAGGAAGTACCGCATGGTGTTCCAGAAGGTTGTTGGGTTAATTTCAAGTTCTATATCCCGAATGATTGAATCCACCATAGTGATAGTAAAGTAACCTTGCGCATCCAAAGGACTCAATTCAATGGCGCACTCAAAAATCTCCCACAGAGGTAAAATAGAGGTGTAGAGCACTAAAGACTTCATATCGACTTCCTGATTAGTGTATCTACACCCCTTATCACAACCGTCGAACTGGCACGCTAGACAAGTTGATTGGCGCCATTTCCAATCTACTGTTCCGTCGCACCAGTCTGCAAGTTTTTTCCTTCAAGGTCTCCAAAGGCCATAAGGATTTTATTCCGAATGTCCTCTATCATCCAAACAGCATTGAAGATTACCTTCTGAGTGTTTTCATTATCAATGACAGCCTCTTTCTGCGTACCGTCCTCAGTCTCAAGTATAATTCCAGTACAGCTGACAAGAGCAGAACGCAGTATGTAGAGAAGTGTTGCGGAAGTTCCGTTATCCGTTCCGTCAAGTTTGTTCTTCAATTTCGCAACATCTCTATCCTCAGCCACAGGGAAATCGAATGTCACACTAATTTCCGTGTCACCATCAACATGGTTAATCGTTACCTTGCGGCATTCCTTCACGACGAAGCTCATAAGAATCTCCTTAAATCTCAAACATATGGTTAGTGGAATCCGCATTGCGCCAACGCATCACAATCGGACCGCCTTGAATAAGCGTGTTGCCTGTAAGCCATGTAGACCACTGATTCGATGCAGGATAACCCGTTTCAAGTTTCAGAGTGTTAGAAGGCACGTCACCATCATCGGGACCGGCATCGGTTATCTTAGCCTCTTGCACAAGAATCTCCTGCATGTAATAGCCAGAGCGTGCAGCCATCCGAGCAACGACCGTAGTCCACGCATCACGATAATCCTGATACGTGTCAACAGTGTGACGCGATACTGTAAGCCCACAAGAGATATCATACTTCCCCTCAAAAACAGGTTCAGCGATATGCGTGCCACTCACAGTATCCTGAAGCACCTGTAATGGAATGGATACACCAAGCTCAAAATTGGTTACTCCAAGATTTACAAGTGCGGCTGCACTCTCCCCTACCTGAACAATCCAATTATGGTGAGCCACAATTGAATCTGAAATATTAAAACCGGAATCAAAAGTCCAATCAGCACTGCTAAAATCATCTCGCTCTTCATCATACGCCACGAAATCCGCAGCCACCTCAGAAAAGCCGCCCGCTTGACTTTTGAGACTGAAACCTTTACACATTGCGTTCCTATATCTGTAATCGTTTGTTCCAAGCTTAATACCAAGCGTTGCCATTCTATTTTTCTTATCACCTGCTGCATAACCTGATATTTGCTCAGCCGTGCGATAATCTGTGAGATGACGTTCATGTGCATCCAGTTCGTATAAATGTTCATACATCAACGCACTGCGTGCAGAGAACGTAAGTGTAGCATCGCCAGTACCCGCTTGCTTCGTCAAGTCACCTGTAGCCAATGTAGGCGTAACACTATCGTCTGCACTAAAGATATGATAAATCGTTGTTCCCCAAGTTTCCATTCTCAAGAAAGTAAAGTCATTATCATCCGTGTCACGATATGTAGCACCAGCAGTCGGTTCAACCGTAGGGGTATTGAGTGTGAATACACCTACCTCCACGATTGAATTTTCAAAACCCCACATCCAATATAGCATACTTCCAAACTTAGCACTGTAAAATCGAGGATGCAGGGATATCGATTTATCAACGTACTCACCGACTTTCTGAGGAATATCAGAGTATGCTTCAGATGTAATCTCATTCGGTCTCTCCGAGTTAATGGTTTTACCCTTACCAAACGACAGCCAAGGAAATGCATCCGAAGCCCCAAGAGCTTCCTCAGAACCAGAGGCACCCCAGCCAGGAGACAGGCCAGCACCTGCTTGGCCAGCCTCCAGTTGGAATGCTCCTAACTGATTAATCTTCAACGACGTTGCCATTAGGCCTCCTGAACAAATTTAGTTAACCCAACACTTACGCGTTCACGAGTGTTGCGCGGATAGGGCTAGTGAATTCCATATTGCTATTCGCATAAGACGTGCCAGTACCATTACGCCCTATCTCCATAGCCACAGCCACCTTCGTTGTGTCATCATCACTGATGTCAGCTTTGATGATAAAACGAGGAATCTCAATCAGCAGAGAAGCCGTGGCACTCTTATAGATGTAGACGCTCATCTGCAAAGGAGTGTGGTCCTCTGCCCAAGTCAGCCACTGGTCAGTATCATGCCGTGCAACAGTAAAGCTTCCACCAACGCTCGGAGGTGCCATACCGAATAACGGAGTAAGAATGCCTATTCCTACGTTGCAATGCTGATGGTCGAAACCGTTGTCCATCTCAAAGGAGAAATCCTCTATCTCAATATTGTCACCAGCAGCGAGAGCATCATCAGCATTCCCAACACGAACGAAACCAGTAGTACCGCCAGCTTCATGAAACGTAAACGGCTCGCCATATCCTGTAACTGTTGGGAAAGCGTCACTGGTTCGGTCTTCGTCCGTTTCACCTATTGTCTCCGCATCAAGTGTGATGTTACTTCCGACGGCGCCTTTGATGATTCCCTTCTTAAAGAATACATTGGCATACTTGTTATGACTGTTCACGCCATCATACGTCGCGATAGAAAGGACTGTGGCGTTATTCCCAAGCGTGAATACGCCAGCGGTATTGTTCCCAAAAAGAGCCTCAAGAAGAATCTCTGAGCTTGTTGGGTCAATTTGAAATCCCAAACCATCCGACATCACACGTCGTGGACCCTGCTGCGGTATGTCTTTAAATGCCTCTCCACTAATGGATTCGTCCATGATGCCATCATAGGACTTACCCATTTTACCGCCAACATAGGGCATCAGGTACATTGCGGCGCTATCGTAGATACCCGCGGGTTGAATCTCCGCCGCCATTTTACGGATTACCTTCGTAGTGATTCCCATCTTTCCTCCTACCTTGTTTGTGTATCATTCAACTGGAAATCTGCTTCGACTTCCAGCAACGCAGTTGAAATTTTTGGAATTAACTCAAAGTCATAATACGCAGATGGATACCCTGAGAATTTCAAGAATCCCGGTACATTCGTCAGTCCATTCTGCTTATCGTCCAGCATTCCGTAAATCAAAGTGCTTAAGTCGATTCCAAAATTTGTTAGATTAGTCATGTCTGAAATTGTTACGTCGTCGGAATCCCGCTTAAGATACCCAACTACGATGATACGCAATCTAAAGTCTAGACTACGTTGAGACGCATAGCCAGAACCATTAAAGACCTTACACAAGATTTCGACGCGAGGAAAATTCGCGTCCTCGTGTGCGAATAAATCTTTTGTTTCTCCCACGACTACGTTATCCGCATCGGTAATATATGTGCTGGTTTCAATTTTAGATTTCAAGGCTTCAAAGAAAAGTGCGATTGGACTTTCTGCTCCGTATTCCATTGAGATTACTGCACCAGTAAAGGTATCTGAATTCCCTAGTGCAGAACGCACTTCCATATCGTAGATACCCGCTGCTAAAGCAGGAGTAGTAATAATAATAAGGCTTGCACTTTCACTCACGATATCAACGCTTGCCCCGTTCACCAAAACTGTATTCCCAGAGGCGGAAGCATTCTCTATAGTAATATTAATTGTTTCGCCACCTGCGCTGTCCCAATACCTACGCGACAATGCCCGTATGACTAATGTAGCCGATACTGGCTGAAGCCTAAAGCCATTAGGCGCCGTTGCAATACTACCATTAGCATCTGTTACAACTATATCATACATTTCTCCGGCAGTTAATCCAGCTGGAACAGTGCATTCAATGCTGGATGCGGATTCAGATGTAATCGCAGAAGATATTCCTCCGAGGGATACAGCATTTCCGGCGGTAGAAAAGATACCAGTAATCGTGACTGTTTCGCCTTCAGCTGCCGTCGATGGGGCAGAATCGTCGATTTCAGGTAATAAAGATACGCTACCAGGACCAGCAGTGGTATACATAAATTTATTTAACTCAACACTCTCTTGTAATGATGCCACCGGAGAACTACGCTTGACACTGAAGTCACCATTAGCAGGGTCAGTCAAGGGGTCGTCAGTTAAAACAACATAGTCATTTAACCAAGTGATATATAAAGTGTGATTAGCCCACAGTACTACAACTGGACAGTTATAGATATAGATGTGCAATAGTTTTATATTACCAAAGACAGCTGTATTAAGTATTTCTTCAAAAGCATTAGTACAACTATGAGCAATACATTTAGTTATTATCTCATAACTTACTTGTGTACGAGTACCAATTTTGAAACCAGTTGTGCAATTATATGCAATGAGGCCATCAAACACACCAAAGCACTGCTGATTTGAAGCACCACCAAATAAGAATCCTGTCACACATGAGTCAGCAATGCAATCAGTCGCCGCTAAATTATAGGAACTACCAAATCCAATGTTACCACATCTACGCGCAATACACTTATATAAAGTAATAGGATGTGTATAGCACGGATATCCTACACCAGTCACGTCTTCAGCAACACAGTATGCAGCAGCCCATCTTGATGAATACGCAGCAGAACCATTAGCAGAGAATCCATTTGGGCATAAAGAAACCTTGCAATTATAGAAATTTAATTGATTGACATAATATGGATTACCCGCTTTTGCAATATCCGATACAAATCTAGTAAAATGAAAATTCCTCCAGTACAGGTTCCACAAGGGGGTAGTTACAGACACAGCATCCATCAATGCAGTTAAAGTACTATTGCCATCCAGCACAACAGAGTAGTCACCGATAGCAGGTTCATCCCAATTGCTATCTACTGCAATAAATGTAAGAATGCCATCAGATGCAAGACCTTGGTCAGCCCAAGGTGGTAGACAATTAGGTACTACATATGTACCCTCTTGGCAGCGTACAGCAACGGTCTGCCCTTGTAGTACAGTTGTCATAACTTTATCTAGCGTATTCCAAGGAACACTAGGAGATGTGCCAGCAGCACTATCGTCACCGTGCCCTAAATCTACATAGTAGTCAGTAGATATGGTCATAGTTTCTTGACCTCCGGCAGTTCAACTACCTTGGCTGCAAGGTCAAATTTCACCGCTGCAGTATCCTTTACATCCTTCTCGCCATACACCTCAACCAATTCTTTTAGTTTCAAGTCTATACTTTCTTCCGTAGTAAGCTCCTGCTCAACATTAACATCTGCATGAATAGTAAGACATCCCTTTACAGCAGCTTCAGGCCACAGTTCAACATTATGAAGATTACATTTTTCAAAAGTTATCTTCTTACCATCACAGGCTAACTTAGTGTGAGCTAGTTCCTGACTGACATTACACTTAATCAGTACATCGCCATCTTGCAATTCCTTGCAATCTTTTCTTGCGAAATTCTTTCCGATGTACTCCATGGTTACTCCTAAACAAGTTAAATTAACCCAACACTAACGTATATACCCCAGCTCATTGAGCTTCTGGTCGACAAGTTTCCTAAACGGAAACTCTTCCTGCCCAACAGCGGGAGCCATAAAGGGTCTACGCGACCCGCGAATGCCAGTTTCATGTTTGAATCTCATTGCGAGAAGCGCAGCAGGATTTGCTTCACCTCGTACCTTGCCCCTCAAGTATGCACGTGCTACCCAATCTGATGTGATGTCACCGGGTTTCACATGCACACGAAGCGTACCTACGTATTCTTCGTTCGCAGTCCCAAATCCAGCAGCCACTTTAACCATACCATCGAAGGCTGATGTATTCAATCTCATTGTTTTGGTTCCAACAATACTCCACGCAGTACCTCCCGGAGTGGCGTCCTGCTCAAGCATCTCAACCAGCTTGCCAGTTCTCGATGTTAGTCTAGTACTGTCTGAGGGCTGTTTTTTAGTCGCCTCGTAAGGATTACGTGTACCAGTTTTATTGGGTATGATGAAACTACGTGCAGCTCGCGCGCGAATGTTATCTATTGATATGGCTATAGCGAGATTCATACCAATACGATAACGCTTGATGAGTTTCTTCACCCAAGGAGCGTATCGCCTAGTATCTAATGTAACCTGCGTAGCCATGTAATCTCCAAAGTGGGGAGGTTGCCCTCCCCACCCTGTAAGGTTAAATACTAGATTCCACCCGTACCAACGGTGGTCTTCATATTCGTCAGCAGAACGCCATAATCCGCGTTCACCTTGATACCACGATACTCACGCGCACGGATGATGAGCTTGCGCTGTGCAGGCTCTTCATAAGACTCCATGACGTAATCCTGCGCATACTGACTAAATACAGGCTGCTTGATAACGCCAGTCTGCATCATGCTGGGGCTACGGTCAAGAATACAGAGCATCCCGTACTCGTTCGACCAGAACTTACCAGCAGTCGTAGCACTGAACGTGCCACCGAGCTTCGAGGTATCATAGATAGCACTCGTCTCAAGCACTTCCTTGATGCCAAGATACTCAGCAAACCAACGACGCTTGCCCTCACGAGGCATAGTCTCGATATCGCGGGTGTACTTGATATTCGCAATGACGTTCGTGGAACGCATCACGTAGTCAAGGTTATCATCCGTTATGATAAGAGACATGGAACGCTTCGCGTATCCAGTCTTACCACGCAGGATAATGGCCGCGGCATCAATATTCGCCCAAGCAACGGCATTTGCCGCATCGTCCCACTCTTCAGCGACCGCTACGGTATTTGTAGCGCCAGTGAAGGTAGTGGTATTCATCAACGCAGTAGCCACACGACTCTCACGACCGAGCAACAGCTTCTGCCAAGCCAGAGAAGCCGCAATAGCTTCCTGATTGATGAAACGCTCATTGACTTCCTGCGAAGTCATATCCACCGGCTCTTCAAAACCGTACTCATACGTCAGGT
>Ga0307375_10000860_pt1 | contig 35387 bp, 32 predicted proteins | sample TR1MG_FD_202531 | JGI IMG/M metagenome (GOLD analysis project Ga0307375, IMG submission 202531) | Soil microbial communities from Risofladan, Vaasa, Finland - TR-1 | ecosystem: Environmental > Terrestrial > Soil > Coastal area > Acid sulfate soil | place: Finland: Risofladan, Vaasa | collected... | reverse complement strand
CTTCCTGAGCAAGAAGTGGTTCTTCCTGGCGCTGTCGCTCGTCCTTAGCGTGGCTGGCGTCCTTTCGATGCTGTTCTGGCACCACATTCCGCTCGGTCTGGATTTCCGTGGTGGAACGCAGGTGGAGATTAAATTCACCACCGCGCCGAACGCCGACCAGATTCGCCGTCTCATGGACAGCGCCGGACTTAAAGATGCGCGTATTCAGCCCTATGGTCCGGTCGACAGGCATGAAGTGCTCATTTCTCTGGATCTCAAGGAAACCAGTGAACAGGCGCTCGACCGCGGCAAGGACAAGATCATCCGCGCGCTCGAAACCAACGCCCCCGCCGACAAGAAGGATCTCAACAACACTGGCTACCCTTCACTGAAACAGTTCCTGATGGACAAGGACCCGCTGCGTGCCGGCACCAACGCCGACCAGCAGTACGGCGACCTTGCGCAAGCCATTGTCGACTACCGCGATAAGAAGCTGGAAGGCGTCCTGAACTCCGTCAGCGACGTTTCGCCCGTGGCTCCGCCGGCCGTGGTGCAGGCCTTGCAGTCGGCTTATTACACCTCGGACTTTGGCGTGCGCAGTGTTCAGATCGTTGGCCCGCAGGTTGGATCGCAACTCCGCCGTCAGGCGATTCTCGCGACGCTGTACTCTCTGGGGGGCATGCTGGTATACCTGTGGTTCCGGTTTGAGCTCATCTATGGCGTTGCCGCCGTGGTCGCTTGCTTCCACGACACCATCATCACCGTGGGCATGTTCTCCATCCTCAACACGGAGATCTCGCTGACGGTCATCGCCGCCATTCTGACCTTGATCGGTTACTCGATGAACGATACCATCGTCGTCTTTGATCGCATCCGCGAGAATTTGAAACTGCTGCGGCGTGAGAAACTGGTCGATCTTGTTAACTTAAGTATCAACCAGACGCTGAGCCGGACGGTACTCACTTCGGGACTTACTTTCCTGACCGTACTGTCACTTTTCGTCTTCGGCGGTGAAGTGCTCCACGGCTTCTCCTTGGCACTGGTGATCGGCATCGTCATCGGTACGTACTCTTCGATTTTTATCGCGGCCCCGATGTTGGTGGCCTATCAGGATTGGCGGTCGAAAAAGGGTGGCAACGCTGCTGCTACGCTACCTGCCGCGCGTGGAAATAAAGCCAAGGCAAAGGCCTAAGATTTTCTATATCAGTAACTTAGACTAGCGGCCACGCAGTCGCTGGCGGGCAGTAGGGCGTCTCATTCGGTCAGGAACCACTCTCGGGTGGTTAGGCTCCGGAAGGCGCCCGTGTGCATTTTCGGCAAGACATTGTGACGGTAGGGAGAAAGTCTCGTGGACGGGGATGCAACTGGTTCCCGCCGGGTTGTAAATGTTTTCCACGAGAACCTGCGATTCCGGGAACAATCGCGGAACCCCGGTGTCTAAGTAAGCAGTAAGACGGAGAACAGGCTTATGTTTGAAGACAGCCTTCTGGAATCGGGAGGGAAGCTCAAGAAGGGCAACCCATGGACGACTGCTCTGTCGTTCATTTTGCAGGTTGGCCTGATTGGCGTGATGGTCCTCATCCCCCTGATTTACACTGATGCACTTCCCAAGCAACAGTTGATGACGTTCCTGGTGGCTCCACCGCCTCCACCCCCACCCCCACCCCCACCGGCCGCGACTCCGCAAGTCCACATCCAGAAAGTGGTCAGCGAACTCGACAACGGCCAGCTCCGTACTCCCACCGCAATTCCTAAAAAGATTGCGATGATCAAGGAAGAAGAGCAACCGCCGAGCGGCGGTGTAACGGGCGGCGTTGTTGGTGGTGTGGCAGGCGGATCGCTGGGTGGCGTTCTTGGTGGCGTAATCGGCGGCATCGTGAATTCGACGCCGGTGGCTGTGCCCAAGATCCAGACCCCGCAACGTGTCCGTGTTTCACAAGGTGTGTCGCAAGGCTTACTGATACATCAGGTGAGACCGCAATATCCTCCGCTGGCCCGTCAAGCCCGTATTCAGGGTTCGGTGGTCCTGCAGGCCGTCATCAGCAAAGATGGAACGATTCAGAACCTCCGCTTGGTCAGCGGTCACCCAATGCTGGCCCCGGCGGCGATCGATGCCGTAAAGCAGTGGCGTTACAAGCCCTACTACCTGAACGGCGAACCGGTCGAGGTGGAGACCCAGATCACGGTCAACTTCACCCTGGCTGGCGGTTAAACCCAGGCCGCGCTCGGGGCAACGCGCGCGGAAGAGGGTAGCCGTGACGGGAATGTCCGGCTGCCGTGTACTTCCGGATTGTGTTCCGCCCGGGCTGCCCATAAGCCGGACTGCCGAAGCTAGTACGCCACGCCATCCGGACCGATCAACCACTGACCCGCGACGCGAGGCGCCGGGGGTGGAGGTTCTCCCAAGGGGAACCTCAGGGTATGCGCACCCCCCCAAACCGCGCAACGACATTCGAAGTTCGAAAAGAGTTCCTGAGGAGGAAATTCAACTCATGTTTCTCGCACTTGCAACCCTTATGTACAGCAACATTCACACTGTTGCTCTCTGGATGTTCCAGGAAGCCCAAATCGGATGGGATCCCATTTCGATGTGGAAGCAGATGGGCTGGCTGGCCCGCATCGTCGTTATCGTTCTGTTCATCATGTCCGGCTGGTCCATCGGCGTCATGATCGACCGCGCGATGGCGTTCAGCGCCGCCCGCAAGCAGTCTCGCTCTTTCGCTCCGGCAGTTGCCGGCGCGCTGCGTGATGGCAAGATCGAAGAAGCGATCAAGGTTGCCGAGCGCAACAAGAAGAGCCACCTCGCCAAGGTTGTCACCGCCGGCCTCCAGGAGTTCAAGGCCCACGGCGAATCCAGCGACATTCCGGGCGAACAGATCGAAGCTTCCAAGCGCGCCCTCGAGCGGGCCGAAGCTATCGTCCACGCCGAACTGAAGCGTGGTCTTGGCAGCCTGGCGACCATCGGTTCCACCGCACCGTTCGTCGGTCTGTTCGGAACGGTTGTCGGTATTTTGAACGCCTTCCAGTCGATCTCGCAGCAGAAGGCAACCGGTCTCGGCGCCGTGGCTGGCGGTATTTCGGAAGCCCTCGTAACGACCGCCGTCGGTCTGTTTGTGGCTATTCCGGCCGTCTGGATGTTCAACTATTTCACGAACCGTGTGGAAGCGTTCGATGTGGAGATGGACAACAGCTCGAGCGAGCTGATCGACTACTTCCTGAAGCGTCGTAACCGCAAGTAGCTCGACCATTGGGAGTGTAGACGTCTATGGCGAAGGAAAAGAACAAAAAGCACCGCATGGCTGCGGTCAACTCGGACATCAACGTAACGCCGATGGTGGACGTGATGCTGGTGCTGCTGATCATCTTCATGGTGATCACGCCAATGCTCCAAAAGGGCGTTAGCGTGGAACTCGTGAAGACCGACAACCCGGTCCAGATGCCCGACGCCGATAAAGAAGACGCAGTCCTGGTGGCGGTCATGCGCGACGGGACGATCTTTTTCGGTTCGGACAAGATCGCTCCGGATCAGCTCACCTCAAAGGTCAAGGACCAACTGGCGAACAAGACCGACAAACGCATCTTTATCAAGGCCGATGCCCGCGCTAAGTACGGCGACGTTGTCGATGTAGTGGATAACGTCCGTGCCGCCGGAGTCGATGAACTCGGCCTCTTGACGGAGCAGCGCAAGCAGGGCTCGTTCGAAACTCCACCCCCACCGGCGGGCGGCGTTCAGTAGAGAGGATTTTAGTTATGGCAATGGCCGTTGGAGGAGGGCAAGGCGGTCCCTCCGCAAACATCAACGTTACTCCGCTGATCGACGTGCTGCTGGTGCTGCTGATCATCTTCATGGTCATCACGCCGTTGACGCCGAAGGGGCTTGATGCGCTGGTTCCTCAGCCGCCCAAGAAGCAGCAACAGCAGAACCAACCAGACGTGCGGACAATCGTGATTCAGGTCCTGCCTGGTGGCGGCAACCACCCGACGCTGAAGATCAATCAGGACGACGTTTCCTGGGAGAATTTGCAGGGCAGGCTGACGGACATCTTTAAGACCCGCGCCGAGAAGGTCGCGTTCGTAAAGGGTGATCCCGATCTGCCGTATGCCGATGTCGCCCAGGTAATCGATATGGCCCATGCCGCCGGCGTGGACAAGATCGGACTGATCACGAAGGCCGTCGAAGCCGGTCAGTAAACTCCGCGTGGCCGTGCCCTCAGCGGTGCGGCCACGGGAATCCTCCCGCCGGGCAGGTCCAAAGCCGGTTCGGCGCGAAAAGCTCCGCAAAAGTGCCGGAACGGCCGGCGAGTGCGTGAACCTCCAGCAAACGCTGGCGCCACGTCCGCCAAAAGGGCCTTGGTGCGAAGCTTCCCCGACATTCGGCGTGCCGGGATTCGACCACCCGACTTTGCAACGGAAGGTGATACCTCATGAACAGAAGCGTACGCGTGCTGGTCGGCCTTGCGGTCCTGATCACGATGCTTTCGGCTGCTGGCTGTACCAAGCTGAAAGCGCGTGACCAGCTCAACAAGGGCGTCCAGTCCTATAAGAACGCCCAGTACGAAGCGGCGATCGAGCACTTTAAGAATGCAGTCGCGCTGGACCCCAGCCTGATCAATGCACGGTTGTACCTGGCGACGGCTTATGCGCAGCAGTACATTCCAGGTGCCGACACCGAAGACAACAACCGCATGGGCAGCCAGGCGATCGAAGAGTACAAGAAGGTTCTGGAAGCCGATCCGAAGAACATTGGCTCGGTGAAGGGAATCGCATACCTGTACCTCCAGATGAAGAATTTCGATCAGGCCAAGGAGTACTACAAAAAGGCAACCGAAATCGATCCCAATGATCCGGAAGCCTACTACTCCGTCGCCGTCATCGACTGGACGCAGGCTTACCAGATGCGTATGGACGCTCGTGCCAAGCTTAACCTGAAGCCAACCGACGAACTGAAGGACAAGAAGGTTTGCGCGCTGGTCAAGGCGGCAAACTCGGACAAGGTCGAGGAGGGCATGACTGAACTGGAGAAGGCCCTCCAACTGCGTCCTGATTATGATGACGCCATGGCGTACTTGAACCTGCTGTACCGTGAGCGTGCCGATTACGAATGCGATGACCCGCAAGCCCGCGCGGCTGACCTGAAGACGGCTGACGAATGGGTCGATAAGACTCTGGCCACCAAGAAGGCCAAGGCCGAAAAAGCTTCGAGTGCTGGCGGCATCGTCATGAACAAGTAGTTTGCAGCCATACTGTTTTAATGCGCGGCGGCGCAACCACGCCGTCGCGCCGATGTGCCACGGTTGTGGCACTGCTTGTTGTACGTACCTCCTCAGCAAGAGCCTCTCACCCGAGAGGCTCTTGTCATTTATGTCCGCGACTCCGCGTACGGATCGCTGACAATCGCCATCGTCGCCTGATACGATTTCCAACGCTGGGGTGCATCTCCGTAATCGCCGTTCGCGCCTTTCAGTGGAGTTGTGCTTTCATGTTCAAGCGAATCCTGATTGCCAATCGTGGCGAAATTGCCGTTCGTATTATCCGTGCCTGTCGCGAAATGGGCGTGGAATCCGTGGCCGTCTATTCCGACGTTGACCGCGGATCGCTGCATGTGCGCAAGGCCGATTATGCCTACCACATCGGTCCCGCGCAGGCCAGTGAGTCCTACCTCAACATGGAGAAGATTCTGGACGTCGCTCGTCGCAGCGGCGCGGAAGCCATCCATCCCGGCTACGGATTCCTTTCGGAAAATGCCCGCTTTGCGCGCGCCTGCGAAGAAGCCGGCATCAAGTTCATCGGGCCGAAGGCCGTGTCCATGGAGATGATGGGCTCCAAGACACGCGCGCGTCAGAACATGAAGAAAGCCGGAGTACCGTTCGTTCCCGGCACCGAGAGTGGACTGGAAAATTTTGCGCAGGCCGAACGCTTTGCCGAGCAGGTCGGCTATCCGATCATGTTGAAAGCCGCGGCCGGTGGTGGCGGCAAGGGAATGCGCATGGTGCCCTCGGCCGCCGAATTGAAGTCTGCGCTGGAAGCCACGCAAAGTGAAGCGCAGCGGGCCTTTGGCGACAACGAGGTCTACATCGAGAAATTCATCGAGAACCCCCGTCACATCGAAATGCAGATTCTTGCCGATGAACACGGCAACACCGTCTACCTCGGCGAGCGCGAATGCTCCGTACAGCGCCGCCACCAGAAGGTACTGGAGGAGTCTCCGTCTCCGATTGTCGATCCGGAGATGCGGCGGCGCATGGGCGAAATCGCGGTACGCGTTGCCCAGGCGGCCGGTTACACCAATGCCGGCACCGTCGAATTCCTCGCCGACCAAAACAAAAATTTCTACTTCCTTGAAATGAACACGCGCTTGCAGGTGGAGCATCCGGTGACCGAGATTGTGACGGGACTCGATCTTGTGCACCTGCAATTACGCATCGCCGCCGGCGAGCCGCTACCGTTCCGTCAGCAGGACATCGCCATCCGCGGCCACGCCATCGAGTGCCGCATCTATGCCGAGGACCCCGACAACAACTTCTTTCCCTCGCCAGGAAAAATCACACGCCTCATCGCGCCCTCCGGCCCGGGTATTCGCCGCGACAGCGGCATGTACGAAGGCTGGGAGGTACCACTCGACTACGATCCCCTTCTGGCCAAGCTCATCGGTTTTGCCGAGACCCGCGAGCAGGCAATCAACCGCTTGCGGCGTGCGCTGGTGGAGTATTTCGTCGGCGGCATCAAAACGAATATCCCCCTCTTCCGCCGCATCCTGCTCGACCCCGATTTCCAGGCTGGCCGACTCGATACGGGGTTCCTCGACCGCTTGCTGCACAAGCCTTCCATCGAGGATGACCGCACCAAGGAGCGCATTCCGATCGCGGCCATCGCGGCGGCCATTTTTGCGGCGGCCGATCCCAAGCCGGTGCTGGCGCCCACTGCGGGAACTGCGGCAAATCAACGAAACGGTAGCCGCCCTGCGGTCAATCAAACTTCGGACTGGAAACGCACCGCACGTACGGAGGCGCTGCGCTAGCGGCGGAGACAATATGATCTACGAAGTCAGCATCAACGGAACGCCGCATCGCGTGGAACTGCTAAAGGGCGATAAGACATGGACCTGCCGCGTCGACGAGAGCGAGATGGAAGTGGATGCGGCCTTTACTGCCCGCGATGTGCTCTCCATCCTGATCGGCGGCAGCTCCTTCGAAATCAAGCGTGAATACTCGCTGAACGGCGAGTTGCATGTGGTGATCGGTTCGGAACGCTTCTCCAGTGAAGTGCGTGACCCACGCTCGCTGAAAGCGCGCCGTGCAGCCTACGCGGGTGCGGAAGGTCCGGCGAAACTCACCTCGCCCATGCCGGGGAAAGTCGTACGTATCCTTGCCTCTGAGAAGTCGGAGGTGGAAGCCGGCCAAGGTGTCATCGTGGTCGAAGCCATGAAGATGCAGAACGAACTCAAGTCGCCCAAGAAGGGTGTGGTCCAGAGAATCACGGTGGCGGAAGGAACGGCAGTCAACGCCGGCGACACGCTGGCGATCATCGAGTAGCCAACTCGAGTCGCAAAACAAACGCCCCGCGCGCTGCGGGGCGTTGGCATTTACGGAAAACCATTTCTATTGGTTGGAGCCGGCGCTCTTCAGAATGTCGTCGGCCAGGTAGTTCTCAATCGACGCGTTGTTGCGCAGCGACTCGTAGTAAGCGCTCTTCAGCAGTTGTTCGCGGCGATCACGAAGCTGCTCGCGGATCGCCTGCTGGACGCGCGGATCGTTCAGTTCGCGCTGCCCCGCAGGTTCTTTCGAGATCAGCTTGATGATGCGATAGCCGAAAACCTGGTGTGTGCTGGGGTCGAGTGCCGGAAGCACCGCCGTGTACTGGCCAGGTTTCAGCTTGGAGATCGCCTCGAATGCCTGTTTATCGGACTTCAACGACGATTCCGGAATGAAGCCCAGATCGCCGCCCGTGGCCGAAGTCTCCGGCTGTTCGCTGTAATTCATTGCGACCGTGGCAAAGTCTTCGCCGCTGTCCAGCCGGTTCGACAGCATCTGGATTTTCTTCTTCGCTTCGGCTGCGTTCTGCGCCTTGTCGTTTTTCAGGTTACGAACCTGCGGATTCGGCTGCGTCGTTACCAGGATCTGCGCCAGGTGATATTGCGGCTCGATCAGGTTGAACTCCGCCTTGTGCTGGTTGTAATAGTTCGTGATGTCGGCATCGGTGATGTTGATCTTCGACGTGATTTCCTTGTTCATCACCTTGTCGATCGTGATCGAACGGCGCAAATCGCGCTTGAAGTCGTCGAGCGTGATGCCGCGATCCTTCAGCCGCTGGTCGAATTCTTCCTTGGTGTAAGGCGCCTTGATTTCGCTCAGCTTGCTTTCCACTTCTTCGTCGGTTGCCAGGAGCCCGAGCTTCTCGGCGCGCTGCATCAGGATTTCGTTGTCGATCAGCTCGCGCAGAATACTGAGCTTCAGGCTCATCGCCTGCTCTTCGGAGGGCTGTTGCGGGGCGCCCTGCGTCTGGTTGCGATAATATTTCTCAACTTCCGCGCGAGTGATCTTCCGGCCATTGACGCGCGCCCACACTTCGTCGCCGCCCTGCTTGCCTTTACAGCCGAGCACAACCAACAGGGACACGGCAGCCGTCAACATCAGCGCCATCCCTATCCATTTTGTCGTGCGATTCAAGTAGGTCCTCCCCAGGATTTCGACTCCTCGCGCATTGCGCGTGGTGCTGAAGAAATTGTTTACTTCGAGCCGCTGTTGGCAGCTGCCGGTGTACTGGCGGCAGGCGCCTGCTCGCCCACGTCGGCAAGGGCCTGGTCGAGCACAGCCTTGAAGGCGTCTTCGGATACCGCGCCATCCAGCTTCATGCCGTTGACGAAGATCGAGGGCGTCGCCTGCACACCGAGCGATTCAGCTTCCTTCACGGAAGCGTCCAACTGTGCATGTGGCTGTTCCTTGATGCAGGCGGTCAGCTTGGTCATGTCCACTGAGTGGCGCTGGCCCATCTGCGTCGCAATGCGATCTACTTCCGCCTCTTGCACACCCAGCGGACGTCCCTTGCCGGAGATTGCCGAATCGTTGCTGTGTACGTAATCCGCAAAATCCCAGAAAGCACCCGAACTCAGGTTCGCCAGGCACTCGGAGTCGACCGCCGCGTGTCCCGCCCATGGATGAATTTCGAAGAGCGGGAAGTCCTTGTAAACCACTTTGATGCGGTCGCCGTAAGTCTTCAACGTGTCGACAATCGTCTCATGCATGCGCGAGCAGAAAGGACACTCGAAGTCGTCGTATACAACCACGACTACCTTTGCGTCCTTGGCCCCACGGAACGGTCGGCCCTTGATGTCGATCTTGTTCATGATATCGGCGTAAGGGTCCTTGGTGAGGTCGATCTTGCTCACGGACATGAGCGTCTTGTTATCTTTTGAGATAAGAAAATCAAGGTCCTTCGTTTTTTGACCAAGCGAAAGGGTGACTTTCAGATTGTCGTATCCCGTAAACTCGCTGGGGCCGCGCTGACCCACCGCGATCTTGACGTACGGTGGAACTTGCAGCGTCGAACGGACCTGCTGTTCAATACGCAAATTCAAATTTGCAGGCGGGGCGGATTGCGCATGGCAACCGACTGCCAGCAGGCTCAGGGCGATGAAGAGTCGACGCAGCATAAATTCCTGTACTTGCTTGAAATCGAAGGACATTACGCACAAATTATCTCATGCGCAGGGGTCTGCCGACAGAGTTTTCACCCGGAAGTGCTAGCCCTGAAAATCTGGAGGCAATGGCCCAGCGAGTCCCCCGGCGGTGTTGGGTAACCACAAGCTACTGGGAGTTTCGAGACTGCATCAGCCATTGCGACGCGTGATCTGTTCGATTGGCAGAAGTGAATTCATCGAGCCCGAGCGGAATCCTTCCATGTCGAGCGTGACGAACTTGAATCCAAGCTTCCGGAAGGCCGCCGAAATGCGTTCGAAGGTCTCCACCGTGAGCACCGGCGGCAGTTCGTCGCGCGCGATTTCGATCCGTGCGATGTCGCCGTGATGGCGCACGCGGAATTGCCGCAGTCCCATGGCGCGAAGGAAATCTTCTCCTTGCTCTACCTGGAGCAGGTTTTCGCGGGTTACCGGACGTCCGTATTCAATGCGCGACGAGAGGCAGGCGGAGGCCGGCTTATCCCACACGCGCAACCCTGCGGCCTCGGCCAGCGCTCGGATGTCGTGCTTGGTAAGCCCGGCTTCCAGCAGCGGTGCGGACACTCCGTGCTCCCGCGCGGCCTGCTGTCCGGGACGCCAATCCCCCTGGTCATCCACGTTCACGCCGTAGGCGACACTCTTCCACCCGCGCTCGTCGCGGAAATTCTCCATCACCGTGAACAGTTCGTCCTTGCAATGGAAGCAGCGCATGGCGTCGTTGCGCACGTAGTCCGGTTTTTCGAGTTCGTCCGTGCGGACAATCTCCAGTGGGATGTGCTGCTCTTCGGCGAACGCGATGGCATCGTTCATCTGTGCCCGGGCCAGGCTGGGCGAATCGGCCATTACCGCCAGCATGTTGTCGCCAAGCGCTTCGTGCGCCGCGTATGCCAGGTACGCCGAGTCCACGCCCCCCGAATAAGCCACCAGAAGGCGGCCACTGGCACGCAGGAGCGAATTGAGCCGTGTGTATTTCGCGGCAAGCCCGGTGGAAAGAACCTCTTCGCTATTCAACGACGAAAACCCCGCTTCCAGTGTACGATAAATTCTCCCCTCTTCAGGCAAGTACTCAACATCCGCCGCGGAGTGGTGCGTCTACCTTGCATGCGTAGTGTCTTGAAAAACCGGCCATTGCGGCTGCTGTTTGCCGCCAACTTCATCTCCATGATTGGCAGCGGGATGAACTCTGCCGCGGTGATCTGGTACATCCTTCAGGCCACCGGCTCGGAGAAAACGCTGGCGGCGCTCGTCGTCATGCAGGCCGTACCTACGCTGCTCCTCATGCCTTTTAGCGGAGTCATCATCGACCGTGAAGACCGCCGCCGCATCGTCATGCTGCTCGACATTGCGCGCGCGCTCATCATCCTCGTCGTGGCTCTGCTCTGCTTCCACGGATCGGTCCAAGTCTGGCAATTGTTCGTGATGAACATCCTGGTTTCCACCGGCTTCTGGATGTTCTGGCCCACCGTAAACGCGCTTTTGCAGGAGCTCAGTTCCACGTCGAACCTTGCCGAGTCCAATGCCATGCTGCTGGCGGGTTTCCAGGGCGGATGGCTCATTGCCGGCGCCATTGTCGGCTTCGTCTACAACAAGATCGGCATCGGCGGCATTCTGTTTCTCGATGTAGCGAGCTACGGTTTCTCCATCGCCTGCTATGCCGCCGTGCGCAAGGGCCGCCACGTCGTTCACCAGCACAACCCCGAATTCGCGCACCACAGTCCCTTCAAACGTTTCTTCCACGAGATGAAGGACGGCTTGCTCTTCGTCAAGGATCGTCCGTATGTCGCCACCATCGGCACCACTTGGGCATTGTTTGTGGCGGCCATGATGGTGACCAGTGTCGTCACCGCGCCCATCAGCGACAAGATTTTCCACGCCGGTGCGGCCGGCTACGGCTGGCTCAATGCCGGTTGGGGAATCGGCGCGTTTTTAGGCTCGCTGATCGCCGCCAAAACATTGGAGAAGATGGGAATGCGCCGGGCGATCGTCGTCGCCATGCTCCTGCTCTCGGCCGCCATGTTCATGCTTCCCTTTGCGGCGTGGATTGGAATTGCGGCAGCGTTGTTCTTCGTGGCTGGAACCGCCCGTGGCATCGGCGGCATCGGACTCAGCAGTTGCATCATGACCGTAGTGCCGCGCCACTATATGGGCCGTGTGCAGAATCTCTTCAGTGTCCTCGCCATCATCGTGCAGATCGCCATGGCTCCCGTCGTGGGCGGAACGGCCCAGGGCAAGAGCCTCATGTCGGCTGTGATGATTATTGCCGCGATGTATCTGCTGGCCAGCTTCAGCGGCATGTTCTCCGCGCGTGGCCCTGACATTGGCCCGCCCGTCACTGGCGACCTGCCGAGCGCCTAAAACAGTCTTTCCTGTCGCCGCAGGTTCCCAAACGTTCCAATATTCAGTAGCGTAAACGCGAAGCGGAATTGATTTTCATTACGCGCCGAACCCAGCGCGAAGCGTCTGTACTCAATGCTGACGCCACAGCAATCCCAGTTATAGGTGCTCTGCACGGCGCCGTATTGCAGGAATCCGACGTGCTGATCGAACCCTATGCTGCCGCCCGCGCTGAGGCCGCGTTTGTTGGGATGTCCATAGCCCACCAGCGCGCGGTACTGATTGAAAACTTCAGGGGTGGGGATCGGCGTGCCCGTCGAGTCGACCGCTGGTCCTGGCGTATGGAGAAACGCCTGGCTGCCGCCGACGAAGAACTCTCCGAAGCGGTAGTCGATCATTGCGGTACTGGCGTTGATCCAGCCCTTCTTGGTGTCGTAATCGAGCTGCCACTGGATATCCGTGTTGGCCGACGTCTGTACGCGCAGCTTGGAGACAATCGGTGACCAGTTGCGTTGATCGGTGAGGAACGCGATGCCGGTCAGGTCGTCCGTCGTGGTAAAGACGTTGCGTGTGCCGGGAATAAGCGCGCCGCCGAAGTCCGAGTTAAAGAAATATTTCTGGCGGACGTCCCAGCTAAGAATCTCGCGCGTACTCGAACCTTCATCCTCGCAGCGGATCGGCACGGCCGCGGTGCCGGGGATGAACGCACCCGGTTGTTGGTTGGTTTCCGGATTTTTCGGCATTAGGTCGCAGCGTGGATCGTGTTTCCCGATGTGCCGCTTGGCATAGAGCCGTTGCGTGAAGCCGTACTCCAGTTCGCTGGTGTCCGCCAGGATGTCGCGCCCGTCGAAGAGAATTGTGTTATTGAAGTTGTCGACGCCCGTGACGTAGTTATACGAAATCAGCGGCTCGATGACGTGCTTTATCTTGCGGCCCATCACTTCATGGGTAAAGATCCGTTCCAGCGCGGGCGGACGCAGTTCAATGCTGCCTTCCAGCGCTCGCCGGTTCAGTCCCTCATTGATGGCCGTTCCCACGGGGCCCAGTCCACTCGCAAGCTGCTTCGTGTAATACGTGTCGCGCAGACCAATCTCCGTGCGCAGTCCCCATCCCTTCCACACCAGCGGCAGCGATACCCGCGGGTTGAGATCGAACCGGCCAACCAGTCGTCCGGTTGTGAATCCCGGCTCGCGGCGCGAAACACCCTCGGCGGTGGAATCGAAACTCCACATCAGGCGCGAATTGTGTATCCGGCGTTCCACGCTGGAAACTTCCAGCGACGGCATGTGCAGCATCAGGATCTGGTCGCCACGGGTCGTGCTCTGGAAGTTCTGATAGCGCGACGCCATTATGCCCAGTGAATACCCGTTGATCGCCTTCGCCACAAAGGCAACCGATTTAACTTCCGAGTTCACTGCTTGCGAGAACGACTCCGAGAAAGCCTGCCGGTACAGGAACGAGCTCAGGTAATTGATATCGCTGACGGCGCGAAATCCATTGGGGAGGTCGACATGATAGTTCAGCCGGACGTCTTCCCCGCTCTGGTTCTGGTGTGAAACCGGCGCGCCCCGGTCGAGCACTCCGTTGTAGCGGAAGTCGAAGTCCGAAGTCGTGCTGGGCCGGACTCTGAACTCCGCGTGTTGCGCCCAGCCGCGTGCCGACCAATACTCCGCGCCGAGCGTGGCGTCCATGCTGCGGTTGATGGCCCAGTAGAACGAGTCGCCAAAGATGAAGCCCTTGCTCGACGACTGCCCGATATTCGGCATCAGGAATCCGCTTTGGCGGCCAAGTGTGTCCACCGGATGCGTGGCGTAGGGAAAATAGAAGACCGGCAGTCCGTGCAATCGGAACGTGCTGTGGTACATCTTGGCGCCCTCGCCGGCCACCACATCGACCTTCTCGGAGTTAAAGGTCCACAGCGGATGCGGCAGGGTACAACTTGTCACCGTCCCATGGAGCACGGTGAAACGATTGCGCCCCGTCTTGCGGACTTCCTTGCCCGTGAACATAAACGGGTTCGACGATGTCAGTACCACGTTCTTGCCACGGAAACGCGCGCCGATGCTGCCTACAACGTCGTAGAAGATGCCGGTTTCGTTTTGCAGATTGTATGTTCCCCGCGTGGCTTCGATATGTTCGTCGCGAGGTCCGCCATCCAGCACCACTCCGCCGCTGGCGTTGATGTCGCCGGTGGCGCGGTTGTAGAGCACTTCGTCCGCCCGGAAGACGTAACTGCGATAAGTGATTTCAACGTCGCCGCGCAGTTTATACAGGTCTCCGAGTTTTTCCTGCGTGCGCGCGCGAATAATCACTTCCTCGGCCGGAAGGATGCGAACTCCAGTCTGGAGAGGAGGTTGCACGAATTTCGTATGGACAGTTTCCTGCCCATGCAACTGGCTGGTAACTAGCACCGCGAACAGAAGCAGATGACGAACCGGTCTGGCTGTGATAATCAATCGAATGCGAGAAGTCATTGGCGCGCTTCGGTCTGCTGTTGCCAGACCTTAGGGCAAGGTAGCACGGCGTTCCCTGCGAGCGAAAGTGTCTCGACGGAGACAAGCCGTGGCGCTCATGGTCTCGCTGCTCTGCGTTTCTCTCAAACCGGAAGAATGCCCTGTCCCTTATGTGGTGAACAGTGCACTTGCTCCGCGCCGGCCTCCCGCCCTCGTCACCAGGATTCGGGAGTGCGCTACGGCGACGCTCCTCGTGTATCCACATCGTCTTCCGTAGCGGCGAACCGCTACGCCACCGCCCCAGGGGCCAGTATGTATCCAGAACACTCCGATCCCGATTCACCGCCGCCGCCCGAAAAATGGCGCAATGAAGTAGCTTCGCGCGTGGACCATTACCGCGTCCGCCGCCGCCGCAAGGTGGAGGGCAACTACTCCATGCGGCTCGATTTCAGCACCCGCGCCGAAAGTGCCGTCGCGTTGCAGGAATTCGAGGCTCACGTTCTTGCCGCCGAGCAGCCCCGTCCGCGCGAAATCTGCGACACCAACTACTACCGTCGCGCCAACGCCGAAGCCCTCGGCATCGCGTCCGCGTCCATTCCCGTCGCCAGCGCTGCTGCAACCGCACCCGCCATGCTGCCCGAGGTGCAGGAACCACTGCCGGAGTCCGCTGTCGTCCGCGAGCCGGAGCCCCTGCCGCAGGAGCGCGTCGAAGAATTCCACGAGCCGCCCAAGCCGGTTCTGCCCCAGACCAACGTGATCGTCTTCCCCAGGCCGGTAATGGAGCCGCCACTGGCTCCCACGCCGCAACGCGATGAGCTGGCTGAACCGATGTTCGATAGGCCGCGCATCCTTGACGTTCCGGAGGGCATCGTGCCGACTATCGATGGGCCCCTGTTTGCCAACGTGCATCTCGAACCCGAGGAGCCGGAGAACACTCCGGAGACGGCCAGCGAATTCAACTTCGACCTGCCCCTTCAGGTGGCGATGTTGCCGCAGCGCGCAGCCGCGGCCGTCACCGACTGGGCCATCGTGTTCGCGGGCACGGCGGCATTCGCCGTGGCTGGCGCGCGGGTCCTCTCCGTGCTGCCGCACACCAAGCCGTTTCTGGCGGCGGCCATCCTGTTGCCGGTGATCTTCTGGTCCATCTACCAGTACCTTTTCCTTGTCTATGCCGGCCAAACCATCGGTATGAAGACGAACCGTTTGCGGCTGAGCCGGTTTGACGGTGCCCGCCCAACTTGGCGGGATCGCAAGCGCCGCGCCGGTTTCATGATCCTCTCCTGCATCTCCGTCGGCTTCGGTTTCCTCTGGGCCATGGTGGATGAGGACTCGCTCTGCTGGCATGACCGCATCACCCGCACCTTCGTCACTCAAGACGAATAGCCCACATCCGGACCAACAAAAAGCGCGACCCCGTATGGGCCGCGCTTTTCAATTGCACGTGAATCAGTCCTTCTTTTCCGGCGGCGACTCCGGCGGCGCGGGTGGAAGCTGCGTCCGCTCGACCTCGCTCTTCAACTCTGCTATCACCTTGTCGCGTTCCGGCCCATGCATCATGTCCTCCAGATGCTCCAGCGCCACGCCGACGATGTTGTAGTGGTGCAGTGAGGCCAGCTCCGGAACTGCCGAAACCTCCAGCCACAGTCTATGCAGCAGTGCGAGGTCTTCCGGACGGAGGCGTGGCGTGTGCGGGCCGAGGCGGTATTCGTGCTTGTGCCCATCGGCGCTCACCAGTGCGAGCCTCAGCCGCGGCCTCGGTTGAGGCAGCCGCTCCCATGCATCGCCCGTCAGCCTGCCCTGTTCATCCACCGTCAGCTTGTGGGAGAGCCCGCAGACGATCTTTGACGATTCCAGCCGTTGCGCCGTGGCCACGATCCCGTCAAACACGTCGTTCGTCGGAACCACCATCAGCGAGACGTGCTTGCCCGCCTTCTCCGCCACCTCCACAACTTTTGTGAACAGCTGCTGCTCGTAATCGTCAAACAGCTCGTCGGTCTCATATTGCACATTGCCGCTGAACGAGTGCTCCCGGTGATACAACCGCGCCGTCATTACCACCACGTCCTGCTTGGTCGTGTCCGTACTGTCCAGCACGTCCCGCAGGTAGTAGAGGTTGCGCGGATCGCGAATCGCCACCAGGATGTTGCCCGGCCGGACATCCATCGCCTCGCGCGTCACCAGCGGCCGCTCCGCGATGCGGAACTCCTCCACCATCCCGTGCGCGCCCGGTTTTCGCTGTCGTTTCGTGATGTGCTCGGAGAACGTGAAAACGCAGAACAGGAAGACTGAGAACGTTACCCCACTGATCGTCGCCAGCGGCTTCGTCATCAGGTTGATGAGCGCCGTGGCGAACAGCACCAGTGTGATCAGCGCCAGCCCGATCGGCAGCTCGATCTTTCCGACCTTCAGATTGCCCGGCACCTTGAACTCGCGATTCTCCGGCTCCTTGAACCGCAGCACCGTGACCGCCAGTCCCTTGAAGGCGAAGCTCCAGATGACGCCGAACGCATACAACGCCGCCAGCAGATAGACGTTGCCCCGGCTGATCAAAATCGTGATGATCTGCAACCCGACGATCAGGTTGATCAGGCGGTGGCTGGTGCCGTAGCGCGAGTGCGGCTTCCGGAACCAGGGCGTCAGCACGCCGTCTTCGCTGATGCGGTTCAGCACGCCATTCGCGCCCACGATTGCCGTGTTCACCGCGCCTGAGAGAATCAGCACGCCCACCAGCACCACGAATCCCTGGAAGAAGAGCCGTAGCGTATACGGGCCCGCCACGTTCATCGCCAGGCCGCTGATCAGGTTCGCGTAGTAGCCGGGGCGCTGCCCGTCCGGAATGATCATCACCGCGAAAAACGAGACCAGCGCCGTGAACAACAGCGAGTACACGAAAATAACCAGTCCCGCGCGCTCCAGGTTCTTTAGCTTCGGATGCTCGATCTCGCGATTCACCTGCGCCAGCGACTCTTCGCCGCTCATCGCCAGCACCGAGTGTCCAAAGCCCACCAGCATCAGGATCAGCGGAAGCTGCGCCAGCCAACTGTGTTTGAGCCAGCCCAACGTTTCGCCATGCGTGCGCGCGTTGGCCTGTAGAATCCCCGCAGCCGTCGGCATCGGTGGCAATTGGCGCGCCGCCGGATGCAGCAGAATCGTCAACAGGCACCACCCGATCAGCATCACCACCATGATCGTCGTGATCTGCATGATGCGCAGCGCCTTCTCGCTCGACTCGTGGATGCCCTGTGTATTCTTCCACCAGAAATAGATCGTCACCACGATGGCAAAAAATGCGGCGAAGTCGTTTCCGCTTGCCCCGGAGAGGTTGACCGGGTGGCCAAGGTGTTTGCTGAGGTCGGAGACAAAGCCGGCAAAATACTGTCCAGCCGACACCGCGCTGATCGGTCCCGTCAGCACGTAATCGAACAGCAGCGCCGACACCGACAGCTTGGCCAGCGATCCCCCCATCGCTTCCTTGACGACGCGATACACGCCGCCGCGAACGAACATGCTGCTCGACTCGATATAAATAGAGCGCACCGCGTAGCTGAACAGCATCACGGCCAGTACGAACCAGGGAGCGCTCTTACCGATGACCTTCTCCGCGTCGCCGCCCACGTAGTAGGCCGAGGACGCAAGGTCGGCCAGCACGATGGCGGCGGCCCGCCAGAAGGAGATGAAGGTCAGCATCACCGTCGTGGCGACGAAGACCTTGATGGCTGGGCGTTTAAACTCTTGAGCGTTTTCCGACATAAAGATTCACGGACCCGCAGACCCGCGCTACCGACCTGGTCAGAGGATTTTCAACTTGCAGACAAATGGTGAGAACTCATTTGTTGCGGAGGGCGTCTACGAATGGGCGCCCAATATGAATCGATTGCAAACGGCGGATCGCGTGTGCTTCCTTGTGCATTGTCAAGGCTGCGCGGCAATTCCGCATCACCACAAAGTGCCATTCTGTGAAAGACAGTCTCGCTTCGCCACGCCCGTCCCACCTGTTGAATCCCCTCCACTCCTCTCTGCTACCATCAATGTTTATGGCGCACGACGACAGTTCTCATCATTCCGGCAAGGTGCGTGTCCGCTTCGCGCCCTCGCCAACCGGACAGGTTCACGTAGGTAACGCCCGCACCGCTCTCTTCAACTGGCTCTTCGCCCGTCAACAGGGCGGCGCCATGGTCTTCCGTATTGAAGACACCGACCTCGAGCGCAGCGAAGCGCGTTACGAGACGCAACTCCTTGAAGACCTCAAGTGGCTCGGCCTTGACTGGGACGAAGGCCCCGACGTCGGCGGTCCTTACCCGCCCTATCGCCAGAGCGACAAACTCGGTGTCTATCAGGAGCACGCCGAACGGCTCGTCAACGAGGGCAAGGCTTACTACTGCTTCTGCACCCAGGAAGTATTGGAGCTTCAGCGCGAACAGGCTCTCAAGGAGCATCGCCAGCCAATCTATCCCGGCACCTGTCGCAACCTCAGCCTCGACGAAGCTCGTCGGCGTCGTGCCTCGGGCGAGTCTTGTGCCATCCGCCTGAAAATCCCCGAGCGTCCAATTCGCTTCCACGACATCGTGCGCGGCATGGTCGAGTTCTCCAACGAAGTCGTCAGCGATCCCATCATCCTCCGTTCCACCGGCATCCCCGTCTACAACTACGTTGTCGTGGTTGACGACGCCGAGATGAAGATCACCCACGTCATTCGCGGCGACGACCATCTCTCCAACACGCCCAAACAGGTCGCGCTCTACGAAGCTCTCGGCTGGCCCGTGCCCGAGTTCGCGCACCTTAGCACCATTCTCGGACCCGACCGCGAGCGCCTCTCCAAGCGTCACGGCGCAACCTCCGTCGCGGCTTTCCGCGAGATGGGCGTCCTCCCCGAGGCGCTCATGAACTACATGGCGCTGCTCGGCTGGGCGCCCACTGGTGGCGACCGCGAAATCTTTGCGCCGCATGAGTTAGTCAAGGAGTTTGACCTCCGTCGTGTCACGCCTTCGCCCGCCATCTTCGACTTCGAAAAGCTCTACTGGATTAACCGCCACTACATCAAGGAGAGCGCGCCCGAGCGTATCCTCGCGCTCGCACAACCGTTCTTCATCAAGGCCGGCCTGCTTCCCGAATCGCCAAATGAGCCCGTACAAAACTGGTTTGCGAAGGTGATTGCGCTGCTCGTCCCCTCGGTCAACAAGCTCGACGAACTGCCCGAGCGCGCCACCCTGCTCTTCCGTTACGACGCGTCCGCAGCCCTCGTCGCGCCGGACAACGCCGAAGTCATGCACGCGCCCACTACGTCCAAAGTCCTCGATGCCTTTGCTGCGAAAATCGCCAGCGAACCTGCGCCGCTCGTGCCCGAGCGCTTCAAGGCCATCGTGAAGGAAATCCAGAAAGAGACGGGTGTAAAGGGTAAGGACCTCTTCCATCCCATCCGCATCATGTTGACCGGCACTCACTCCGGTCCTGAGTTCGACAAACTGATTCCATTGATGGAAGAAGGAGCAACCCTCACCCTGCCCATGCACGTGCCGAGCGTGAAGGAAAGAGTGGAGGTATTTCGCAAGGCCCAATCAGACAAGTAAGAAGTGAAAAGTAGAAAGTAAAAAGTTGAGAAGGAACAGCCCGAAGCTTCGTGCCGTTTTCTCCTTTCTACTTTTCCCTTTTTCATTTTTACTTTTCGTATGAAGACCAACGCCTGCCGCATTCTCGACCAGCTCTCCATTCCCTACGAGCTGCGCGAGTACGATGTTGATCCCGACGATCTTGCTGCCGAGACCGTTGCTGCCAAGATCGGCTTTCCTCCCGAGCAGGTTTTCAAGACGCTTGCCGTGCGCGGCGACCGCAACGGTGTGGTCTTCGCCGTCATCCCCGGCAACTACGAGCTCGACTTCAAGGCCCTGGCGCGCGCTTCCGCCGACCGCAAGATGGAGATGGTTCCGCTCAAGGAAGTGCAGAGCGTCACCGGATACATTCGCGGCGGTGTCACCGTACTCGGCGCCAAAAAGGACTACCCGGTCTTTGCCGACGAAACCATTCAGTTGTGGGATGTCATCTCCGTTTCCGCCGGACAGCGCGGCCTGCAAATTTTGCTCTCACCGGATGACTACGTTCGTGCCACCGGTGCCGTGCTCGCGGAAATTTCTCACGAGAAGTCTCACTGATTTTTACGCTCCGGTGATATGCTGCGTTGCGGCATTGGCAGAAAGCCGTTTCCCTCATTTGGCCAATCGCCCGGAGGCCCGTGGTGCGGAGATCGATCGGCCGTATCGCAGTCATGATTTCATTGGCCGTTGTGGCAGCCTGTGCGCAGCAGGCGCCTGCGGCGAAACCCACTTACACCCTCACCATTCACGTGCAGGGTGTCAACAACCAGGGCGGCAACATTGGCGTCCTCGTCTTCAACTCCGAAAAAGGCTGGGCGGAGAATCGTTCGGTCGCGCTGCGTGACGTTATTGAACCGGCGCATCCCGGTGCGGTCATCGTTACCATTCCCAATCTTCCCGCCGGCGATTACGCCGTCGCCGTCTGTCACGACGTCAACCAGAACCACAAGCTTGATCGCAACTGGATAGGAATTCCCAACGAGCAGTGGGGCATGTCCAACAATCCCCATGCGTACATCAAGGCTCCGCCGTTCAGCAAAGCCAGGTTTTCAATTTCGGGCAACGCGGAGATTTGGGTCCAGATGCAGTAACGGTTGTACGCACCAAGCGTACGTTTTTTGACCTGATTTTCTCAGTGCCGCTGCGTCTCGGTGGTTCACCCACTCTTAAGGAGCGTGGCCAGCGCTTCTCGCAGACTCACGTCGCGGAATTGATATCCCGCCGCCAGTAGTCTCTCCGGCAGCACACGCTGGCTGGAGAGCAGCAGTTCATCGGCCGATGGCCCCATCGCCAGCCGTGCCGCGCCCGCCGGCATCGGGAAGATCGCCGGTCGATGCAGTACCGCCGCCAGTGTTTTGGTGAACTCCGCATTCGTCACCGGCTGCGGAGCGGAGAAGTTGAATGCTCCGCTGAGATTCTCCTGTTGCAGCAGGAACTCCACGCCGCCAATCACGTCTTCGAGCGAAATCCAGCTCCAGTACTGCCGTCCGCTGCCAATTCGTCCGCCGAGTCCCAGCCGAAACGCCGGCAGCATCTTCGGCAGCGCGCCACCGGCTGCGCTCAACACCAGCGCCAGGCGCGGCAGCACCACGCGCACGCCCGCCTCCCACGCCGCAGTCGTTGCCGCTTCCCATTCTTTTGTTAGTTCGGCGAGGAACCCATATCCCGCCGTGCTGTTTTCGCGCAGCTCTTCGTCTCCCCGGCTGCCGTAGTAGCCAATCGCCGACGTACTGACGAATGTATGCGGCCGTCCGCTCTCGCGATGCGCTGCCGCCACGGCTTCGGAGAGCGTCACCGTTCCGAGGAGGCGGCTCTCTCGAATCTCGCGTTTAGCTTTCTCGCTCCAGCGGCAGGCGATGTTCTTTCCTGCAAAGTGCAGTACGGCATCAAACCGTGCCACTGACTTCGGAAGAAGCGGCTCGCCGGGAGTCCATCGAACTTCGTCCGATCCCGTGTTTTCGCGTCGCACCAGCTTTGCGATGTGATGTCCATGAGCCGCAAGATCTTTGCAAACCGCCGCACCGATCAGACCAGAGGCGCCACTGACAAGAATTTCCATGTCTCTCCTGGAGATGTGGGCAGGATAGAACGTCCCGCGCTCTTCGCACCAAGGAATTCCTCATGTGTGATGTTTCCAGGTCCAGCAAGGGAGAGACACGAATCGGGAACTATTTGCAGAATTTGCCCGGATTTCCCGGCGTTTGCAGCCGCTCGCTATGTCGTCCCGAGCACACTCCGGCTATAATCGGATATGGCGACCCTGCGCCAACAGATCGCGACCAACGTTCTATCGGTCACCCGCTACCGTGATCTGTTGCGCCGTGTGCGCACCAACCGTCCCAACGACGACATGGAGCTGGTGCGCAGCGCGTACCGCTTCTCCCTCGAACATCACACCGGCCAGACGCGCGCCTCCGGGCAGCCCTATCTCGTGCACCCCCTGGAAGTCGCGCTCATCCTCGCCGACATGAAGCTCGACACCACGGCCATCGCCGCCGGTCTTCTGCACGATTCCGTCGAAGACACTTCGGTCACCATCGAGGAGATCGTCGCCAAGTTTGGCGATCAGGTCGCGCACATCGTCGAAGGTGTCACCAAGATCAGCAAGATCGATTTCGCCTCCCGTGAAGAGGCGCAGGCCGAGAACGTTCGCAAGATGATGCTTGCCATGGTCGACGACATCCGTGTCGTGCTCATCAAGCTTGCCGACCGTCTCCACAACATGCGCACCCTCGAGCATCTTTCTCCCGAGCGCCAGGGAAAAATCGCCAAGGAGACGCTTGAGATCTACGCTCCTCTCGCCCACCGTCTCGGCATGGGCAAAATCCGCGGAGAGCTCGAAGACCTAGCCTTCCCCTATGTCGATCCGGTCGGCTATGACCACGTTGCCCGGCAGGTCGAGGCCCGCCGCAAGAACGGTGAAAAGCTGCTGTCGCAGATGGAAGACACCATTCGCGAAAAGCTCAAAGAGGCGCACATCGAGGCCCGCGTCAGTTCGCGCATCAAGCGGATGTACTCCATCTACCAGAAATTGCAGCGCCAGAAAATCACTGTCGACCAGATGTACGATCTGCTCGCGCTGCGCATCATCACCAGCTCCGTGAATGATTGCTACGCCGTCCTTGGCATCATTCACAACGCATGGCGCCCCGTCCCCGGACGCATCAAGGATTTCATCGCCATGCCGCGGCCCAATCTCTACCAGTCGCTGCACACCACCATCATCACCGAGAACGGTCATCCCTTCGAAGTGCAGATCCGCACCGAAGAGATGCACAAGATGGCTGAAGAGGGCATCGCCGCGCACTGGAAGTACAAGGATGGTCCCATCTCCGCGCGCGACGAACAGCGCCTCGCCTGGTTGCGCCAGGTTGTCGAGTGGCAGCGCGACATGGCCGACCCCAGTGAATTTCTCTCCACCCTGAAAATTGATCTTTACCCGGAAGAGGTTTACACCTTCACGCCGAAGGGCCGGGTCGTCATTCTTCCGCGCGACGCCACGCCCATCGATTTCGCTTACACCATTCACACCGAGGTCGGACACTCCTGCGTCGGCGCCAAGGTCAACGGACGCATCGTGCCTCTGCGTTACAAGCTGCGCTCCGGCGACATCGTCGAAATCCTCACCCAGACCGGCCACAAACCCAGCCGCGACTGGCTCGGCATCGCCAAGTCCTCGCGCGCCCGCCAGAAGATCAAGCACTGGCTCAACGTCCACCAGCGCGAGCGTGCCATCGAAATCGGCCGCAAGCTGATTGAAAAGGAAGCGCGCAAGTATCGCGTCGCGCTCAAGGACATCAAGGACGAGGATCTTCAGCGCGTCGCCAGCGAATACGGAGCGGCCCGCGCCGAGGACCTCATGGCTGGCATCGGTTATGGCAAGTATTCTGCCAAAACCGTGCTCGGCAAGGTGCTGCCCGTCGGAGCCTCCGAGTCCGACGAGCCTTCCTCCGGTATCACTTCGGTCGTCAAGCGCGTCTTCGGCAGTGACACTTCGGCCATCAAGGTGCGCGGCCACGACGATCTTCTCGTCTACCGTGCCCGTTGTTGCAACCCGATCCGGGGCGAAGAGATTGTCGGCTACGTCACCCGTGGCAAGGGTGTCGCCGTCCATTCGAGGGTCTGTCCCAACGTTGAGAACCTGATGTACGAACCCGAGCGCCGTATCGCCGTCGAGTGGACCAGCAAGGAGCCGCGCATCGCCGGATCGCCGCAATCCTACCCGGTCAAACTCACCGTCTTCTCCGACGACCGCGCCGGCATTCTCAAGCAGCTCACCGCCATCATCTCTGACGACAACACCAACATCCGCAACATCGAGGCCAAAACTGGCGAAGGCAGCGCCACCATCGACATCATCGTCGACATCAACGATGTTGCCCACCTCAACCGTATCGTCACCGGCCTCCGCCGCATCCCCGGCATCCGCGACGTACAGCGCATACAGAAACTCTAGCTTTCCCCCGCTCCCGCCGCATACAATCAGCGGCAATGACCGAACAGAATATCCCCGAATCTCCCTTGGATGGCCAATTCCGATCCATTCGCATCGTCTACTACTTCATGTTCGGCTCGCTCTTTCTCTATATGTACCTCAGCGAGTTCTTGCTCCACCCGCCCATGCGTGAGCTTGGGATCGTCTACCCGGCGATGATCGCCGACTGCCTGCTCGTCCTCATTGCCGGCATCTTCCTCCGCAAACGCATCGTCGACCGCGCCGCCGGAATTCTGCGCACCAACCCCGGCGACCTCGCCGCACTACGCCGGTGGAAGCTGGGACAGCTCACCAGCTTCGCCATTGCCGAGGTCGTCGTGTTGACCGGATTTGTCGTCCGCGTCCTCGGTTCCGGACGCCCCCGCGCCCTCGTCATCTATGCCGCCGGGGTAGTCTTCATGAGCCTGTGGTCGCCGCAGCGTCCGCGGTAGTTCGCGCGAAATCTGTCGTCCGTTTGGCTCCCGGCCGTCGAAAGTGGTACAAACATCTGCTACGGCATCGGCCCCGGGTTCCGCCCATCACCTCTGCGGCCAATCAATTCCAGGAGGAATCATGCGCGAAGTCATTTCCACCAACGACGCACCCAAAGCTATCGGCCCTTATTCCCAGGCCATCCGGGCCAACGGCTTCATCTTCGTCTCCGGCCAAACCCCCATGGACCCCGCCACCCAGCAGATGGTCGAAGGTGGCGTCGCTGAACAAACCGAGCGGGCGCTCAAGAACATCGAAGGCGTCCTCAAGGCCGCCGGTTCCAGCATGGAGAAAATCGTGCGCTGTGGCGTCTTCCTCAAGGACATGAACGACTTCGTCGCCATGAACGAGGTCTACGCGCGCTTCTTCCGGAACGCTCCGCCCAGCCGTTCCACCATCGAAGCTGCCCGTCTGCCGAAAGATTGCCGCGTCGAAATCGACGCCATCGCCCTCGAGTAATACGAGACAAAAATAGCCACGGATCTCACGGATTTACATAGATCAATCTTTTGATCCGTGTAAATCCGTGCCTATCCGTGGCGCTTCTGTTTTAGTTGTTCCTCTGTGTTCCCCTGTGACCTCTGTGGTGATCCTTCAGCCTGTCCATCCGCAGCTTCCATGCCGTGGCCAGCGCGATCCCTATCGCGATCAGCCCCACGCACAGTCCGGCCCATAGGCCGCGCACGCCCATCCCTTGCTCGAAGCACAGGTACCATCCCAGCGGCAGCCCGACAATCCACCATCCCACAAAGTCCGTAATCACCGCCGTATGCGTATCGCCCGACCCGCGCAGCGCCCCAATCGACGTTACGTGCACTCCGTCGAAGAACTGGAAGATCGCCGCAATTGCCAGCAGCGACACCGCAACTTTCATCACTGCCGGGTCTGTTGTAAAGATCGCCACCAGCGGCCTCGGCGTCAGCCAGAATGCCAACGCCGCGCAGCTCATAAACGTTGCGCTCACCGCCACGCCCGTCCACCCCGACGCGTTCGCCGCCTCCGCATCGCCTCTTCCCAGCGCATGGCCCACCCTTACCGCCGTTGCCGACGACACGCCCAGCGGCACCATGAACGTGAACGATGCCATCGACAGCGCAATCTGGTGTCCCGACACGGCCACCGCGCCCAGCCGTCCTGCAATCAACGTGCTTGCCGAAAACACGCCCATCTCCATCGCAATCTGTCCCGCCGCCGGAGCCCCCATCTTCACAATCTCCCAGATCCGCCCCGTGTAGAACTCCCACGCATAGCGTCCCAGGTGGAACCCCCGCTTGCGGTTCTGCCACATCACGTAGCCCGCCAGCACCGCCACCATGTAGAAGCGCGAAATCGTCGTCGACCATCCCGACCCCTCCGCCCCCATCGCCGGAAAACCCATGTGCCCATAGATCAGCACCCAGTTCCCCGCAAAGTTGATCAGGTTGGCCGAGATCAGCGTGAACGGAATGATGTTCACCAGGTGGATTGCCTGCAGATACCGACGCACCGCAAAGTACGCCAGCAGTGGCGGCAGCCCCCAGCTCATCGCGTGCAGAAACGGTCCCACCTGCGGAGCCACATGCGTCTCGATCCCGAAGTGCGGCAGCAGCGGAACGCTTATCCAGATCACGCCCACCAGCGCCAACCCCAGCGGCACCGCCAACTGTAGCGCGGCAAACAGGCTGCGATGGCAGTCTTCCATCTCTCCCGCGCCATACTGTTGCGACACAATCGAATCCAGCCCCAGCAGAATCCCCTCCGCCACGATCGCGAAGACGTAGAACACCGCCGACCCAATGCTGACGCTGGCAATCGCCTGTGGACCCACGCGCCCAATCATCGCCAGGTCCACAAAGTTCATCATCATCCAGCCCATCTCGGCCACCATCAGCGGCACCGCCAGCCGAAGCATGGGCCCGATCTCCGCGCGAAATTGAGCAGGACGAATCATGAAAAGAAAGAAAGCTGCTGGCTTTTAGCCGTTAGCTTTTGGCCAAAAGCTAAACGCTAAGAGCTAATAGCTAACAGCTGCCTCAAACAATAAAGCCCCCGCAACGCGGAGGCTTCTTCTTACATCGATTTCCACCAATGGCCAACGTTCTACGCTGCGGACCTCCAGGGCCAGCGCCGCGTCGTTCGCTTAGGCCTTGGTAACTTTGCCGCTGCGCAGGCAGCTTGTGCAGACGCGCATTTTCTTCGCGTTCGAACTGCCGGCCACCTTGGCCTTCACCGGACGCAGGTTGACGTTCCACCGCCGACGCGTCAGGTTGTTCGCGTGCGAAACGTTATTGCCAAATTGCGGACCTTTGCCGCAAACATCGCATTTCTGTGCCATTGCTATAACTCCGGAATTTTCGGGATCGCCTTCGGCGTCCGTTCAAGGTCCCCGCGAACTCGTCGCCGGGTTGACACCCCGCCGCTACGGGGTCTCCAGCCGCCAGAATCCCGCGCCTCAGGCGCAGTCCCTAGTCAGGACAATCAGGCTGGTGCCAAAACATAGATTCTACAGGAGCATAGGGATTTCAGCAACCGGAGGGAAATTGGATTGGGGTGGCAAAAATTACGGGAGCGGCAAAAGCAGTCACTCAATTCTTCCGCGGGCGCGACATACAACAGATGACTTCACCGTAAACGGGCCCACTCACAGCATGTACGGTCTTGTGAGCTATATCCTCGAAATCTCCAAGTTTACTGGTCCACTCACCAGACTCCAATTGTCTGGCAGCGTGAGTTGGAACAACTTCTCCTTCGCCTCTAATTCCAAAGATCGCTATTTTTTCCACACCTGCCTCTAGGGCCTCGTTAAAGCAGAGCTTGTAGCCTAGCGTTTCGTACGCCTTCATAAAGGCATCTATAGTCTCGACCCGAGGCACGCCTTTGGGCCAATACCCGACTCCCATTGAATCTGGCCACCACTTACGAGTATTGTTGTCCGCCGCCCATGCAATACAGTTATAACGCCTGTCAGGTGAACTTGTTTCCCGGCATGTGGTTTCATCGAGATAAGGAAACTCATCGGCGGGCCAGCTACCCGGCATAGTTCTCTTCCCCCCATTTGAGCCACGCTTGAGCCATCTTTGGGAAGTCACCTCGATCCTCTGGATCGACTGGATTTGCTCCAGTGATTGCCTGGAGCGCCCAAAACCACTGATCAGGCTGATCACCCTCCGACCGCAGTTGCTTAAGTATCAAAGGCACTGCATCTTCACCCATTCCAATGATGCGCTGATAAGTCGGCATCATGGATATGGCCGTAATTGATGACCTTGCACCACGCTCTTTTTGCCATTGCGCAACGAGTTCCTGGAATTTCATCCACTTCAAGACACTCGAATCTATGTCGAACGGTAAATCAGTCTGGGCCGTCGTGACTGCAGACCCCCTTGATGAGATCACTGGCGACTCTACTATCCCGACAGACGATGCCATACCGGATGGATTCTGGACGACGATAGCTATCGCAAGTGCAAGCGTCATTGGAGGAACGCATCTCGGTGACATATCAGTTAGCCTTTCCACCTGCACTACCCTTGCGCAAGTGTGGTTCCACATGAACAACCGCCATGACCTGTGACGATCTCAATGCGTATAGGGGATTTCCATCTTGGTCGTATTGATTATCGACACGAACGACACCGAGTATATTAGGTTTAATGCGGAGGGTTGTGCCGTCATCCAAGACAACCTCGGACCATCGCTCAGTCGCTTCCTTGATTGACACATCCACTCCCTCGAACGTTCCATTTGGCAAAGTGATCTTCGTCTTAATTTCGGGCATTAAGCTCTTCTCCTCAATCAATCTTGCTTAGATTCGACTTGTTCTTTGGCCTTCGCCCAACGTGCTGTGACGGCATTTCTTGCACTCTCACTACGCTGCTCTGGTGTCATGTTCGCAGCTCGCGCAGGCCCACCCTTACGCCCCCCTTTGCGTCCTAGCGCCACAGCATACGGGTTTTTCCTCTTCGTTACCATGAGCCTCAATATACGTGAGCGCTCACGAATGTCAAGCGTGTTCTCATCATCGCGAATGAATTCTCCTCCGTCCCCCGCCTTTCCAATTCATTCCTCGGTGTCTCTGCATCTCTGTGGTGATCCTTTGTGCCGCCACGAGCATCGCCGCCGTCTTGAGGCTGAAGCCCAGCCGCTGCTACTCCTCTGCATCCATCCTCGACTCCGGCAGAGCGAGTATCAACCTCCGCCCGAGCCTGCTTGCCAACATTGCCAGTCCCAATGCCAGCCCGAAACTGACCACCCATTCAGCTCTCGACAGCCCTTGACCGAAATTGCCGAGAACGAACATCAGCACCACTCCCGACAGATACGAAGACACCATGACACCGCCCAGTAGCATCTTCACAGACCGCTGCTTCCTCGTGTTCATAAGTGCGCGCCTCCTCGTTCAAACCCCTACACTTCACCCCCAATCATTTCGTTCGTCAATCCGTTTTCCATTCGTCCTTCGCAATTTCTCCTTCGTCCTTCCCAATCAGCAACCGGCAACGGTCATTTCCCTCCGCGACCTCTGCGTTCAATCCTTTGCCGTTCCTCCCGCCAGTATCCCCGCCATCGCCAGTCCGATGAAGAACACGTGCGAGAAGATCAGGTTTGCCAGTGATGCGATGCTTGCCGGACCCTGTTTCGGAGCCCGTGACATCGGCACCACGAGGTAGTGCATGAAGAAAAACACACCGAGCCCATAGATTGGCGAGAACACCGCCCAACGTTTGAGCAGCACCGGAAACTTCCGGCTCAGCAGGTAGTAGAACAGCGTCGTGCACAGCGCGATGAAGAAGTGGAATCCGAGTCCCAGCGCCGCCGCCGTCCAGCCCATCTGGAAGGCCTTCACTCCGACGGCTCCACTGGCGATGAACTGCAGCACCCTCTCCGAGCCCACGCCCTGAATCATCCCGATAAACACGATTGCATCGGCAATGTCCAACGTCCCCGCCACCAGCCACGCGCAGAGTATCCGTTTCACCCCTCACCCCCTGCCCAAAGTCCCAACACCCTACCCCAACTTTTGCGCAAAGAAAAGGCGCTTTCCGGGATTTCCTCCCCAAAAGCGTCTTCTGAATATCACTCCGCACAAGTCGTTGGCAGGTGTTCTTTGGTGAGAGCGCCGGGCTCTCCTCGGCTGCTTTTGCCTTTCATTCGTCCTTCGTAATTCGTCCTTCGTACTTCACAATCGTCCTTCAGCGGTCGACAATCCTTCCGCCGTTTCCCTCAGTCCGCCGTCGCCAACTCCTGCTCCGCCACTGCGCTCAGCGGACGATAGTACGCGCTGAATGCCGGCAGAATCTCCGGCTTGAACTCATACTCCAGGCCACCGATTTCGCTGCGTCGCTTCCATACATCGCCAATCACGTCGGCGACGTAATCGAGTTGCGTCTGGCTATAGACGCGTCGCGGCAGGCACAGCCGCACCAGTGACATCGTCTCGCCCGAACTCAGCTTCGCCGATCCAATCTCCACTGTCCGTACGCCGCCTTCCAGGTATATTTCCGCCGCCAGCGCCGCCGCCGGAAGCTGTTCCAGCTTCAGGTGTGGAAGGAATCCCCGCGCGTCCAGGAAAACCGAGCTTCCGCCCGCAGGTTCTGCGATCGGGATGCCCTGCTCGCGCAGTCTCGCGCCGAGGTATTCCGTCATGCCCAGCCGATGCGCCAGGTAATTCGCGTCCATCCCCTCGCGCAGACCCACGCGCATCACTTCCAGGTCCCGGCCGGCCATTCCGCCGTAAGTAGGGAAGCCCTCGGTCAGCACCAACCGCTCCCGCAGACGCATCACCAGAGCGCCGTTGTTCGTGCACAGCAGTCCGCCGATATTGGAGAGCGCATCTTTCTTCCCGCTCAGAATCAGCCCGTCGCCGTAGCTGAACATCTCGCGCACAATCTCTTCAATGGACTTGTTCGAATATCCGTTCTCACGCTGCTGGATGTAGTAAGCGTTCTCGGCGAAGCGGCAGGCGTCGAAGTAGAGTGGCACGCCGAACTCGCGGCACGCGGCGCTGACGGCGCGAATGTTGGCCATCGCAACCGGCTGGCTCCCGCCCGAGTTATTTGTGATGGTCAGCAGCACCATCGGCACTCGCTCACGCTTCTCGCGCAGCAGTGTGCGCAGCGCCTCCACGTCCATGTTGCCCTTGAACGGATGATGAAGCTGCAGGTCCATGCCTTCCGCGCACAGCAGGTCCGCGCACGTCACGCCGAAGTCCGTCAGGTTGGCCCGCGTCGTATCGAAGTGCGTGTTGTTTGGCGCCACGTCCCCGGCCTTGCACATCACGCTGAACAGCAGCCTCTCCGCGCCGCGCCCCTGGTGCACCGGAAAGACGTAGGTGTACCCGAAGACGTCGCGCACGGTCTCTTCGAACCGCGCGAAGCTTTTGCTCCCCGCGTAGCTTTCGTCGGCGATCATCAGTGCCGCCCACTGCTCGGCCGAGAGCGAGTTCGTGCCCGAGTCCGTCAGCAGATCCACGGTGACGGCCTCCGCCGGCAGTAGAAACATGTTGTAGTGGGCCCGCTGCAACAGATCCTCGCGCTCGCTGCGCGAAGTCAGGCGGATCGGTTCGACCATCTTGATGCGATACGGTTCCAGAACGGCGCGACTCAAGGAATGCCTCCCAAATATGACGCATCAAGGATAAGAAAGAAGAGGCGGCATTTGAATGGCGGTTATTAGGAAATATCCGGAACACTAATATGGATATTAAGAAAATTGCCGATTTTGCCTTACGCGCTTGAGAAGTGTCAGTGTCGCCGGATTCATTCCATGGCTGTTTGGCCATCACCGGGCGAGGCTGCATGATCGTGCGATACTAGAAGCATGTCTGCCACAGCAGAGCCTAAATCCGTCAAGGTCAATAAGACCTCCGGCGCCGGGATGGAGATCGAGTGGAAAGATGGCCACCGGAGCACCTATAGCTTTGTTTTCTTGCGCGACGCCTGTCCGTGTGCGCTGTGTGACGAGGAGCGCTCCAAGGATGGCCGCAAGCCTGGCGACCCGATGAAGCCTGTCGCCGGAGCCTTGCCAATGTTCAAGGCCATGGCGCGTCCGACCGAGGTCGAAGGCGTGGGCAAGTATGGGATTCGCTTTGTCTGGAATGACGGCCATCAGCACGGCATTTACTCGTGGGAGTATCTCCGCGAGGTCTGTCCCTGCGAGCAGTGCAAGGCCGCGCGCGATTCAATGAAGGGTTTGGAAGAGGACATCGCGGCGCACGGAAAACACAGTCACAAGCATTAAGCCGCAAGCGACAAGCGGGTTCGGAAAAGACATTGCAGTTTCTAGAAAAACTCAATCCCCAGCAGCGTGAAGCCGTAGAGACCGTGAATGGGCCTGTTTTGATTTTGGCCGGCGCGGGCTCGGGGAAGACGCGCGTCATCACCTATCGCATCGCTTACCTCGTCGAGCACGAGGGTGTCGCACCCGAATCCATTCTGGCCGTGACGTTCACCAACAAGGCTGCCAAGGAGATGGCCGAGCGTGTCGAGCAGCTTGTGGGGCATCGCGCGCTTTCCAAACCCGTGATCGCGACGTTCCACTCATTTTGCGTGCGCGTGTTGCGGCGCGACATCGAAGCCCTACAGATCAACGGTAAAGGCTATCGCAAGGATTTTGTCATCTACGACGAGTCCGATCAGCAGATGGTCGTGAAGGCCGCGATCCGCCGGCTCGGCCTGGACGACAAAAAGCTGACGCCGCGTGCTGTGCTCTCGCACATCTCGTGGGCCAAGAATCACATGCTCGATCCGCAGGAGGTCTACCTTAAGTCAGCCGATCCCAAGACCGAGAAGGTCGCGCAGATTTACCAGATCTACCGTCAAGAGCTGGCGAAGTCCAACGCGCTCGACTTCGACGATCTGCTGCTGGAGACCGTTCGCCTGCTGAAGGGCGTCGGCGAAGTTCGCGAAAAATACCAGCGTCGTTACCACTTCTTGCTGGTCGATGAGTATCAGGATACCAACCGCCCGCAGTACGAAATCATGTGCGCCCTGGCTGGCGCGCGGCACAATGTCTGCGCCGTCGGTGATGAAGATCAGTCGATCTACTCGTGGCGCGGAGCGGACATCCGCAACATTCTCGAGTTCGAGCAGGACTTCCCCGAAGCCAAGATTATTCGGCTGGAACAGAACTATCGCTCCACGCAGCAGATCCTCGAAGCCGCGTCCTCCGTGGTCAAGAACAACGTCAAGCGCAAGGGCAAGAACCTCTGGACCGACCGCAAGGGCGGCACCAACATCGGTTACTACGAAGCGCCAGACGGTGAGAACGAAGCGCTCTTCGCCGCCGACTACATCTCGAAGTTTCTCCAGAAAAAAGCCGAAGAAGGCGAGACCGCACGCGCCGCAATTCTCTACCGCACCAACGCGCAGTCGCGTCTTTTTGAAGAAGCTCTTCGGCGTTACGGATTGAAGTACAACGTTGTTGGCGGATTCTCGTTCTATGAGCGGGCTGAGATCAAGGACATGATCTCGTATCTCAAGGCCGTGCTGAACCCCGACGACTCGGTGGCGCTGCAAAGGGTGATCAACACTCCGGCGCGCGGCATCGGCAAGACGACCATGGAGACCGTGGAGCGCATCGCGCTCGAAACTGGCCTCTCGGTCTGGGGTGCCCTCGGCGAAGTCATCGAGCGCCAGCTCCTGCCGCAACGCGCACTGGTGGCGCTCAAAGGTTTCCGCGAAATTATCGACGACGCGCGAGCCATGCTTGCCGGAACTTACGCGCAGCGCATGGAAGAGTCTGCACAGGCCGAGGTCAGTGCGCCGGAAGCGGTTGCGCCCGTTGAGGCGCCTGCACCGGCGGCGAGTGAGATGCCCGAGGTCGCAGCGGGAGATCAGCACGGCTTTGATTTCGGCGACCTGAGTTTCAATCCTGCCGATCTCAACGGCGAGTCAGAAGCATCGGCTGATTTCGCACCGGAAGAATTTGCGGAAGAGGAACCGCCTGTCGCGGAAGAGATCGCTGCGCCATCCGAAGGCGCGAATACCGCGGACCTGCTGAAGTTCCTCCTTGACCGCACGCGATACATCCGTCAACTGGAGCAGGAGGACACGCCCGATGCCGAGGCGCGCATTGAGAACCTGCGAGAGTTGGTAAATGCGGCGTTGGATTCGCGCGATCGCGGCGAGTCGGTCAGCGACTTCCTCGACCATGCGGCTCTGGTGAGCGATGTCGATCAATTTGACGAGAACCAGCAGATCACCCTTATGACGCTCCACGCCGCCAAGGGACTGGAGTTTCCGCTGGTCTTCCTTGGTGGAATGGAAGAGGGATTGTTTCCGCACTCGCGCACGTTGCTGGCTCCGGACGACATCGAAGAAGAGCGTCGTCTCTGTTACGTCGGCATGACGCGCGCCATGGAACAGCTTGTGCTTTCACGGGCCCGCTTCCGCCGTCGCTATGGCACGGACATGCCGGAGCCTGCGACGCCGTCACGTTTTCTGGAAGAGGTGCCGCCGCAGCTTATGGAAGACTTCGGTTCGCCGGGACGCGGCCGCACTCCTTCACGCTCGGGTTATGGCGACGAGGGGTTTGAGTCCTCCACGCATTACGATTACGAGAACGAGGACCAGAGCGGCGCGTGGGCAAGCCGTGCTCGCGGAGCCGCGTCAAATGGGCGTGCCAAGCCGTCCTATGGCGGCGCTACCTACAACTCCATCGACAACATTGCGGACTTTTTCGCCTCCCGGGGTAAGAAGTTTTCCCTGCCGAAGATGGATGTGGAAACGCCGGGAGGGAAGCGCGGATTCCGTAAGGGCGACCATGTGCGTCACCCGAAATACGGCGAAGGAATCGTCTATATGCGCGAAGGTGATGGGGAAGATGCGAAGATTACGGTACAATTTCCTCGCTTCGGTCTGAAAAAGCTGGTGGCGAAATACGCGCAGCTTGAGAAGGCGTAATCAGGATTCCGGCCGGAATGAATTTTTGCGCAGCGACTCTGCGCAGAGAGCGAAAGCTCTCTAAACTGAAGAACTAAATAGACAGGAACGAATTTAAAAAATGGCAAACACAAAGAAAATTACCGACAAACTAGAACGCAAGAAGCTAAAGCGCGCAGTGCGCAAGAAGAACGAGACAGCCAAGCCGAAGGGCGAGCGGACCTATCCGCGCGGCTCGAAAAAGCAGAAGGTCAAGAAGTTGGTGCGCGGCCAGTCGAAGCGGTAAACCAGAGACATCCTGAGGCCGGTATCGGTCACGCGCAGAAAGGCGTGCCGGTGCCGCCTCACTGTTTTTTCTCGCATCATCGTTGTTGTACGCTGCACCCGCTCTCGGCGACCGCAGTCTGATGGCTGAGTGCTGAAGCTTTGGAGGTCCCCCTGGCCAGCCAACTGTTCGCCCGCAAGTCCATCGACAAATTGATCTCGGACTCCGAGAATCCAGAGCATCGTCTGAAAAAAACGTTGGGGCCGTGG